>Ga0326597_10006338_pt1 | contig 16227 bp, 11 predicted proteins | sample RVTome_12_FD_203789 | JGI IMG/M metagenome (GOLD analysis project Ga0326597, IMG submission 203789) | Soil microbial communities from uranium-contaminated site in the Upper Colorado River Basin, Wyoming, United States - RVT100D185 | ecosystem: Environmental > Terrestrial > Soil > Contaminated >...
CCACGAGATCGCCGAGAGCATCTGACCGATAGCGACGAGCTGCTCGCGCGCTCCCTCGACTAGGTCGCGCGACGCTTGATTTCTACGCGGGCCTTTTGTAGGCTCTGCCCGCTCCTTTTCCTGCGCAGACACCTGCGTGCGCCTTGAGGGTAACGACCGGAGGCACAAGGCCCCGGCCTGCGAGGTGTTTCATGAGACCAAGCCGAGCTACAGTCCTCGTCATCGCCGGCGCCTGGCTTACGGCGTCCGCAGCGCTGGCGCAGTCCCAGCGGAGCACCGAAGCGCGCGAGGCCGCTTTGCAGCGCTTGCAGGACGCGACCGGGGGCTCCGCCCTCGTCTCCGCGCACAAAGCGACGGGCGGCGCGCGCGTCATCCGATTGCAGCCGGGAGCACGCGGCGGCCTGGACGGGGCCCCCGCGCCCACTGCCCGGGACAAACAGGAGCATTCCGCCGCTTTCTTCCGCGACTACGGGGCGGCCCTCGGGATCAGCGATCCGCAGTCGCTCCGCCTCGTCTCGACGGCGACCGACCGCCTGGGCGAGACGCACCTGACGTGGAAGCAGTTCTACGGCGCGGTCCCCGTGTTCGCGGCGACGATCAAGACCCACTTCGACGCCTCCCATCAGCTCAAGGTGGTGGCGGGGACGGCGATCCCCGATATCACGGTCGATGCCACCCCGGCATGGAGCGGTGACCGCGCGGCGCAGGTGGCGCGCGGCTCGGTCGCCGCCGAGCGCGGCAACGGCGAGTCGCTGCGCATCGGCACCGTGACCCTCTACGTGTACCGCGAAGGACTGGCCCAGGGGGTCCCCGGAGAGAATCATCTCGCCTGGGAAGTCGAGGTCACCGACGGCGCGGGAATCCGCGACTTCGTCTACGTGGGCGCGCACACCGGCAAGGTGATCGACCGGATCAACGCCGTGCACGACGACCTCGACCGCCGCGGTTACGACGGCCACAATCTCCCCTTCGTGCCGCCGAACTATCCGAACGGGGCGTACTGGCTCGAGGGGCAGCCTTTCCCCACGGCCTCGGTGGAGGCGAACAACATGCTTTTCGCCTCCGAGGAAACCTACAACCTGTTCGACCAGGCGTTCGGCCGCGATTCGTTCGACGGCGCGGGCGCCACCATGGACGCCATCTTCGACCGCGGCTACAGCTGTCCCAACGCGTCCTGGAACGGCGTCTTCATCTCCTTCTGCCCGGGCGTCACCACCGACGACGTGACGGCCCATGAGTGGGGGCACGCCTACACGCAGTACACCCACAATCTCATCTACGCGTGGCAGCCGGGCGCACTCAACGAGTCGTACTCGGACATCTGGGGCGAGACCGTCGATCTCATCAACGGACGCGGGTCCGACACGCCCGGTGGAGGGCGTGCCGCGGCGGCCTGCTCCACGTTCTCGCCGCCCGTCGGCCAGTTCAGGGTCAACGCGCCGGCCTCGATCGCGGGCGACTACTTCGCGCAGTCGGCCGCTTTCGGCCAGGCGCTGACCGCGACCGGCATCACTGGCGACGTCGTGGCTGCGCTCGATTCGGGGGCCACGGGAGTGCCGCCGAGCACGCTGGACGGCTGCTCGCCACTGACCAACGCAGCGGCGGTAAACGGCAAGATCGCGCTGATCGACCGCGGTACCTGCGAGTTCTCGACGAAGGTCCTGAACGCGCAGAACGCCGGCGCGATTGCGGTCATCATCGCCAACAACGCCCCCACCGGTCTACCGGGCATGGGGGCCGGGGTCGACGCGCCGAACGTCACCATCCCTTCGCTCGGCGTCCAGCAGAGCACCGGGAACGACATCCGCACCCAGCTCTCTGCGGGCACGGCCGTCAACGCCACGCTCAAAGCGCAGCCGGGCACGGATGCGACGTACCGGTGGCTCATGGGCGAAGACGCCACGGCCTTCAACGGCGCGATCCGCGACATGTGGAACCCGGCGTGCTACTCGAACCCCGGCAAGGTGACCGATACCGCCTTCTCCGTGTGCAGCACGGCGGACCAGGGCGGCGTGCACACCAACTCGGGGGTCCCGAACCACGGCTTCGCCCTGCTGGTGGATGGGGGGACGTACAACGGCCAGACGATCGCGCCGATCGGGATGACCAAGGCGGCGCACCTCTATTTCCGGGCCCAGACGGTCTACCAGGTCGAGGACAGCGACTTCGCCGACCACGCGGACGCCCTCGAGATGTCGTGCCTGGACCTGCTGGGCCAGCCGCTCAGCGCGCTCACGGGCGGACCGTCGGGCGAGGCGATCGACGTGTCCGACTGCGCTGAGGTGACGAAGATGATCGCGGCGGTCGAGCTGCGGACGCCGCCGGGCTTCTGCAACTTCGCGCCGCTGCTGAACCCGGCCCTGCCGGCGTTCTGCAGCTCCGCCACCACGAGCGGCGTCGTGCAGAACATCACGTCGTTCGACTTCGAGACCGACCCGACGGAGAGCTGGGCTGCGAGCCGGACGACCTCGTCGCCCGACTTCACGGACCGCGACTGGAGCTGGGTCAGCGAGCTGCCGAGCGGCCGCGCCGGTTCCGGGTTCTTCGCGCCCGACCCCAACATCGGCACCTGCGCGCCGGGCGGCGACGAGTCGGGCGTGCTGCACCTGGCGAGCCCGCCCATCCCTCTGCCGGCGTCGACCAACTTCGCGCGCGCGACGTTCGAGCACTGGGTCGCGACGGAGGCCGGCTGGGACGGCGGCAACCTCAAGATCAGCGTGAACGACGGGCCGTGGCAGCTCGTGCCGCCCTCGGAGTTCACGTTCAACGGCTACAACGTCCTGCTCTTCTCGGCGGCCCAGGGCAACACGGACCCGCTGGCGGGACAACCGGCGTGGAGCGGCAACGACGCCGGTACGGTCAAGGGCGGATCCTGGGGCCGGTCGCACGTGAACCTCGGGAACTTCGCGCGGGCCGGCGACACGGTCCGCCTGCGCTGGGACCTCGGCAGTGACGGCTGCGCAGGCAGCGTCGGCTGGTACCTGGACAACGTCAACGTGTTCAGCTGCACTCCCAACGTGCCCTCGCTCACGGTGACGGACATCGCCTTCGCGGAAGGCGACGCCGGCCGCACCGACCGGTTCTTCACGGTCAGGCTCTCGGCGGCGACGATAACGCCGGTAGCCGTGAACTTCGAGATCGTGGACGGCACCGCCAAGCACGGCAACGACTTCGATACGGGCGGCGGGGGCACCCTCGTCATACCGGCGGGACGGACGTCCGGGCAGATCGCGGTCGCGGTGAAGGGCGACATCGTGCCGGAGGGCAACGAGACGTTCTTCCTCCGGCTGACCGGAGCCGCCAGCGCCACCATTGCCGATTCGGAGGCGCAGGCGACCATCAACGACGACGACACGACGCCGCCGGGTCCGCCGGGAAGCTAGGCACTCCGGCGGTCTACACCTTGACGGGGCCCGGATCTCGGGCCCCGTCAAGAGGACGTCGAACTCCGCAGCGACGAGCTGCTCCGGCGCTCTCTCGACGCTACGAGCCCGGCGCCTGGACGTCGTCCAGGAAGCGGTGCATGACGTAAGCGTCCACGTATCCGAGCTGCCGGTGCCGGAACACCCTGGGCAGCACCCCCACGACCTTGAACCCGAGCGTCTTCCAGAGACGCACCGCGGCTTCGTTCGTGCTCACCACGAAGTTGAACTGCATGGCCAGGAAGCCGGCGCGCCGGGCTTCCTCCACGCAGTGCAGGGCCATCGCTCGGCCGGCGCCGGCGCCCTGGCGCGCCGGGTCCACCATGAACGACGCGTTTGCCACGTGCGAGCCCAGGTCACGCCGGTTCGCGACGAGCTTGTACATGCCGACCACGCGTCCGTCCTCTTCGATCACGTACGAGGACACGCCCGGACCGAACCAGTACGCTTGCGCGTCTTCGCGCGAGGTGCCGGGGTCGAAGACGTAGGTCGTCCCGCTCCAAATCACGGCCTGGAAGATCGGCCACATCGCTTCGAAGTCGCCTTCGGCTGCGCGGCGGATGTTCACGGCCGCTCTCCTCTCGTACCGTGCCGACGCGGAGCTTACTACTGCCGGACAACTGGCCCACAATACTCGGGTCGATGACCAGTCCTCTCGACGGCATCCTGCCCCCTGCCAAAGACGTCGAACGGCACAGCGACGAGCTGCTCGGGCGCTTCCTCGACTACGTCGCGGGAAAAAGCCTGGAGCTGTACCCGGCACAAGAGGAGGCGATCCTCGGGCTGTTCGAGGGGAAGAACCTCATCCTGAACACGCCCACGGGATCGGGAAAGACCGAAGAGCGGCCGGTGACCCTGGATGAACCGCGCCCACGCGAAGTCCCCGGACCTGTTTGATCAACAGAGCCCGGACGACCGCATGGGTAACCCCGGCATGACCGGACAAGAATAGCTCGCCCCTCATGCAACTTCCCGACCTCGCCTTGCGCGGAACCATCTGGCTCGGCCTGCTCACCTGGGTGGCGGGAGAGTGGCTGCGCTCCCTGAGGCGCGACCCGGCAACGGCCGGCCGCTGGGCGTGGACCGCCGGTGCCCTGGCCGCGGTCACCCATTCCGCCCTGGCCTTCCACCTCCGCCACAGCTGGAGCCACTCCGCCGCCTACGCGGACACCGCGCGTCAGACCGCCGCCGTTACCGGCCTGGCCTGGGGCGGGGGCGTCTTCGTCAACTACGCCTTCCTCGCCGTCTGGACCGCGGATGTCCTCTGGTGGTGGGTCGCCCCCGACGCCTTCGGCCGCCGGCCTCGGCTCCTGGACCGGGCGGTGCGCGGCTTCCTGTGGTTCATGTTCTTGAACGGCGCGGTCGTCTTCGCTCATGGATGGGTGCGATGGTTGGGGGCAGCTGCGGCGCTGGTTGTCGCGGTGGCGTGGTGCCGTGGCGCGGGGGCCCGGGGGGGGGCATCGGCCATGGCTGAGACTGGCACCGAGGTACTTCCGCTCCGCGGGGTCCTCCGTTGGCCCTTCTATTACGGCTGGGTGAACCTTGCCCTGGCCGCTCTGGCGATGGTGGGAACCCTACCCGGTCGCACCCCCAGGGCCTGAGCCTCGTCACCGAGCCGCTCCTGCGTGACCTCTCGATCGACCGCGTCCTCTTCGCGGAGATCAATCTGGTGGCGACGCTGCTGGGATCACTGTTCTGCCTCGGCATCGGCCGGCTCATCGACCGCGTGGGCAGCCGCTCCGTGCTGACGGCCCTGGCCCTGTGTCTGGGGCTGGTGGTGCTCCTCATGAGCCGAACCCGCGCCGTGTGGGCGCTGCTCGCACTCATCACCCTGACCCGTGGCTTCGGACAGAGCGCCCTTTCCGTGGCCAGCCTGGCCCTGGTCGGGAAGTGGTTCTCGCGCCGCCTTAGCCTGGCGATGGGGGTCTATGCCGTGGTCATGAGCATCGGCTTCATGGCCGCCTTCCCCGTGGTGGGTGCGGCCGTGCTCGAGGGCGGCTGGCGGCCGGCCTGGGCCGGCGTCGGCCTCGCCCTGGCCTTCGTTCTGGCGCCCCTCTCATGGCTGCTCGTGCGCTCGACTCCCGAAGGCTGCGGGATCCCGGTGGACGGTGGCGACCCGGCAGTCCAGGAGGAACAACCGGGGACGGGGGCCACCCTCCGCGAAGCCCTCCTCACTCCAGCTTTCTGGGTGTTCGCCCTCGCCAGCTCCGCCTATGGGCTGGTGGCCTCCGGCATCGCCCTCTTCAACGAGTCGATCCTGGCCGAGCGCGGGTTCGACCCCGCCACCTATCACCGCACGCTCGTGGTGGTCGCGCTCACCGGCCTCCTCGGCAACTTCGCGGGCGGCGCCTTCGCCGAGCGCGGCTCCCTGAAGCGGCTCCTCGCGGCGGCGATGCTTCTCCTCACGCTGTCCCTGGCTGCTCTGCCCCACGTGAGCACCCAGGCCCACGTGATGGCCTACGCGGTGGTCATGGGGCTGGCCGGCGGCTTCGTGATGGTCGTCTTCTTCAGCTTCTGGGGGCGCGCCTACGGCCGCGCCCACCTGGGCCGGATCCAGGGCGCAGCCCAGGTCCTCACCGTGCTGGCCTCGGCGGTGGGGCCGCTGCTCCTCGCCCAGTCCGATGCCTGGACGGGCTCGTACGCGACCGCCTTCTACGCGCTCGCCGCGGTGGTGGCCGCCCTGGCCGGCGCGGCCGCGGTGGTGCCGATGCCGTACTCCTCATCGTAAATACACTTGAGCACTTCGCATCCGGCATTTGAAGACGGAGTGAGATCTTGACATGGACAGGATCGCCAAGGGCCTCGGGGCAGCGGTGGACCGAGCGATGTGGCGGCCGTCGAACCGGCCCACAATACCGGTCGATGACCGGTCCTCTCTACGACATCCTACGTCCGGCCGAGGGCGCCGAGATCGGCAGCGACGAGCTGCTGGGGCGCTTCCTCGACTATGTCGCGGGAAAAGGCCTGGAGCTGTACCCGGCACAAGAGGAGGCGATCCTCGGGCTGTTCGAGGGGAAAAACGTCATCCTGAACACGCCCACCGGCTCGGGCAAGACCCTCGTCGCCTCCGCCCTGCACTTCGCCGCCCTCGCGCGCGGGCGGCGCTCCGTCTACACGTCCCCGATCAAGGCCCTGGTCAACGAGAAGTGGATGGCCCTCTGCCGTGAGCTGGGGCCCGAAAACGTCGGCCTCTCCACCGGAGACGCAACCGTCAACCGCGACGCGCGCGTCCTGTGCTGCACCGCGGAGGTGCTGGCCAACATCGCCCTCCGCGACGGCGAGCGCGCCGCGGTCGACGACGTGGTGATGGACGAGTTCCACTGGTACGCCGACCGCGACCGGGGCGTGGCCTGGCAGGTGCCGCTGCTGACCCTGCCCCAGGCGCGCTTCCTCCTCATGTCGGCCACCCTGGGCGATATGGCGTTCTTCGCGGAGGCGCTCACCCGCTTGAACGGCCGGCCCACGGCCACCGTGAAGTCGGGGGAGCGTCCGGTGCCGCTCGAGTACGCCTACTCGCAGATCCCGCTGTCGCAGACGCTGGAGAAGCTCGTCGCGGAGGGCAAGGCCCCCGTCTACGTCGTCAACTTCACGCAGAAGGACGCCGCGGACAGCGCGCAGGACTTCACCAGCCTCAACCTCTGCACCCGCGAGGAGAAAAACGCCGTGGCGGAGGCGATCAAGGGCTTCCGCTTCACGAGCCCGCACGGCCCGGACGTCCGCAAGTGGCTGAAGCAGGGCATCGGCGTGCACCATGCCGGCCTCCTGCCGAAGTACCGGGTGCTGGTCGAGCAGCTCGCCCAGCGCGGGCTCCTCAGGGTCATCTGCGGCACGGATACTCTTGGCGTGGGCATCAACGTGCCCATCCGCACGGTGCTCTTCACGCGGCTGTGCAAGTTCGACGGCCAGAAGACGGCCGTGCTCTCCGCGCGGGATTTCCACCAGATCGCCGGGCGGGCTGGCCGGAAGGGCTTCGACGACCGCGGCTTCGTGGTGGCGCAGGCCCCCGAGCACTTCATCGAGAACCTGAAGCTGGACGACAAGGCGAAGGGCGGCAAGAAGGTCGTCAAGCGCAAGCCGCCCGAGCACAACTTCGCGAACTGGGACCTGCAGACCTTCAAGCGCCTCATCGACGCGCCACCCGAGCGTCTGACCTCGCGCTTCGACGTGTCGCACGGAATGCTCCTCAACGTGCTCTCGCGTCGAGGCGACGGCTGCCGCGCCATGCAGAAGCTCATCCGCGACAGCCACGAGACCGACCGGGCGAGAAAAGGACACTTCCGGCGCGCGTGGCAGCTCTTCCGCGCGCTCGTCGACCGCGGAATCGTCGAGATCACGCCGCGCACGGAGGACGGCTCCCGGGTCCGCGTGAACGTCGACCTGCAGGAAGACTTCTCGATGAACCACGCGCTCTCGCTCTACCTGTTCGAGACCATCCCGCTCCTCGAGCCGGAGTCGGAGGCCCACGCCCTCGACCTGCTCACCCTGGTCGAGAGCATCCTCGAGAACCCGGAGCTCATCCTGCGCCGGCAGCTCGACAAGCTGAAGGACAGGAAAGTCGCGGAGATGAAGGCGGAGGGGATGGACTTCGACCAACGCATGGCGGAGCTGGAGAAGATGGAACACCCCAAGCCGCTGCGCGACTTCGTCTACATGACGTTCAACGCCTTCGCCGACCGACACCCGTGGGTGGGCGAAGAGAACATCCGGCCGAAATCGATCGCGCGCGAGATGTTCGAGGGCTTCCGCTCCTTCTCCGACTACGTGCAGGAGTACGACCTCGAGCGAGCAGAGGGGCTGCTCCTGCGCCACCTCCACAGCGTGTACAAGACCCTGAGCCAGACCGTGCCCGATACGGTCAAGACCGACGCCATCCTCGAGATGGAGCTGTACCTCCGCGACATGCTGCGCCAGGTGGACTCGAGTTTGCTCGAGGAGTGGGAGCGGATGCGCGATCCGGCCTACGTCGCGGGAGCCGGCGGCGTCGACATGCGGCCGCCGGGCCCGGAGGAGCCGCCGGACGTCACCCGCGACACCAAGGCCTTCACCGCCGCCATTCGCACGCGCCTGTTCGCGTTCCTGCGCGCGTGGTCGATCGGCGACGACGAGGCCGCGCTGGCCCTCATCGACGCTCGCGCCGACGAGGATGGCGAGGCATGGACGATGGCGCGACTGCGCGCGGCGCGCGAGGCCCACCGCGTCGAGCACTCAGGCCTTCGGCTCGACCCGGAGGCCCGGAACCTCCGCCACACCGATGTTCGACCCGCGGACGACCGAACCACGTGGCGCGTGCAGCAGATGCTGGTCGACCCCGAGGGCCTGAACGACTGGGTGGCGGATCTCGAGGTGGACCTCGCCGCATCGCGCGACACCAGCGCCCCGGTGGTTCGCTTGCTGCGGCTTGCGAGCCTTGCCTGAGCCGCGTGACCCTTGCCGCGCTGCTCGCGCTGGTCAAGGGTCGTCGTCGTCGGTTTCGCCGATGCTCCGGCGCCAGGCCTCGAGGGCGGCGATCTGCTCGGGCGTATAAGGCAGGCAGAACCGCGCCAGGACCCCTCCGGGCACCCCGATCCGCGTGTGTTCCTTCGCCCCGCGGTGCTTCAGGCTCGATGTCATCGGCGTGTAGGCGCGCTCGCTCATCCGCGTGAAGTACAGCCAGGCACAGGGGTCCGCCTCGCGCACCACCCGTTCCGCCTCGTTTTCGGCCCACCCCTCGTCGGGCGCGCTCTTCACGTAGCTGGGCCAGCGCCACTGGCGCCCGGTCGGGAGCCCCAGGATCTCCTTGCGCCCACGGACGGCGTACACGAGGTCGAAACCCTCCCCTGCGACGACCGGCCCCGGCCGTGGCGGAGCGTTCTCGAACACGCGGGTCCTGGCGGCACGCGCGTAGAAGGACAGCCGGGCGTCGTCGGGCTTGTCCCAGTTGGTCGTGTAGAAGAGCCAGGACGGCAGGCCGCGGGCATTCACGTAGACCGGCTCGCCGCGGCGAGGCCGCTCGCGGAACGCCTGCACCAGGGTCCGTGCATCCTCGCCCGCGAACGGCGTACGCGCCTCCCCGGCCCGGAGCGCGAGCGAGGGCACGGACGCCATCACCACGATCGCCACCGGCGCATGACCCCAACGCGCGCGGGCCCACCGCGCGACCGCGGCCAGTCCCGCGGCCGCCATCAGGACGAGGAGGGGGGCCGCGAACGCCATCATGCGCGGCACGCCGATGGGATATCGCCGCAGCGCGGACGCGGCGAGCGCGAGCACGAGGGGCCCGGCCAGGACGATCGCGACGGCCTTCCCGGCGATGCGCGCCGCGGCCACCATGCCGAGGGTCAGGCCCAGCGTCAGCAGCGCCACACCGGCATTACCCGTGGTGGGGATCGCGGAGCCGTTGCCGACGAAGGTGGGCAGGACGATGCCCCGCCAGGCGAGCGACAGCCGGCCGGCGTCGATCGTCCCCGGGGCAAGGAATGCGGCCTCGTAGCCCTGCTGCTGGTGCGGGTTCGCGGCGGCGCGCTCGTACAGGAGCGCATAGGGGAGGAGCGCGGCCGCCAGCCAGGCCGCGCCGCAGGCCGCCCAGGGCGGCCACCGTCGCCGACGCTCGGGCCACGAGACCGCGAGACCCCAGGCGACTGCGCCGCCCGCGACGAAGAGGGCGGGGAAAGACAGCGTCACCCCCAGCACTCCCGTCAGGGCGAGCAGCGCCCAACGTGCCCGGGTGGGCGCGCGATGCACGGCCAGGGCCATCGCGAGCATCACGACGGTGGTCAGCGCGTCCGTGCCGTACGGCTTGGCCTCGTTCGCGTAGCGGACGAGGGTCGGAGAGCCCGCTGCCATTGCGGCCGCGATGGCGCCCGCAGGACGGCCGAAAAGCGCATCGCCCACGTGCCAGAGGACGACGAGCAGCGCGACTCCACCGACGAAGGAGGGCACCCGCAACGCTGCCTCGCCCACGCCCGCCACCATGACGATCGCGCGCTCCAACCACAGGAAGAGGATGGGCGCGGTCTGGTCGTAGTCGAGCGGCGTCAGGAGCTCCCGGAAGGAACGCGTCGCGACATTCAGGGCGAGCATGGCTTCGTCCAGCCACAGGGACCGGCGGAAGGCGAAATGGACGGCGCGGATCGCCGTTCCGGTCACTACCGCGACGATTCCCACGGCGACGACGGCGTCGCGTACCCCGGGGAAACGGGTGGCTCCAGTCGCCGCCTCGCTCACGTTCGCGGCCTCACCGTAGCCACCGCGCCGGCGCGGGCGAGGAGGAGCTCGCGCTCGCGTGCGTTGCGGGTGAGCGCGGCCGCGCGCTCGAACTCGGCGCGGGACTCGTCGAAGCGGCCGAGCTTGGCCAGGAGGTCGCCGCGCACGCTGGGCAGCAGGTGGTAGCCCTTGAGAAGAGGCTCCGCGGTCAGCCGATCGACGACCTCGAGGCCGGCTTGCGGACCGGACGCCATGGACACCGCCACCCCACGGTTCAACTCCACGATGGGTGATGGCGCGACCTGGGCCAGCGCGTCGTAGAGCGCGGCGATGCGCGCCCAGTCCGTCTCGTCGGGGGCGCGCGCTCGCGCGTGACAGGCGGCGATCTCGGCCTGCAGCGCGTACGGGCCGCGCGCCCCACCCAGTTCGTGGGCGCGCTCGAGCGCCGCGAGACCGCGATGGATGAGGAGCTGATCCCAGCGCGCCCGGTTCTGATCGAGGAGCAGGATCGGCTCGCCCGACGGGCCGATCCGCGCGCCCGAGCGCGACGCCTGGATCTCCATGAGCGCGGCCAGGCCGTGAACTTCCGGCTCCTTCGGCGCCAGCTCGGCCAGGATACGGCCGAGGCGGAGCGCGTCCTCGCAGAGCGCAGGCCGCATCCAGTCCTCGCCGGCGGTCGCCGAATAGCCCTCGTTGAAGACGAGATAGAGGACCTCGAGCACCGACGACAGGCGGGCGGCGCGCTCGGCCCCACGGGGGACCTCGAAGGGGATGCGCGCCTCGGCCAGGGTCCGCTTGGCCCGGACGATCCGCTGGGCCACCGTCGGCTCCGAGACCAGGTACGCGCGCGCGATCTCCTCGGTCGTCAGGCCGCCGACCAGGCGGAGGGTGAGGGCGATGCGCGCTTCGGTGGAGAGAACCGGATGGCAGGCCGTAAACATCAGGCGCAGGAGGTCGTCGCCGATGTCGTCGTCGAGGGCGGCGTCGAGATCCGCTGCGGCCCCCCCTCGGCGGGCCTCGAGCTCGTAACCGAGCTCCTGGTGCTTTCGGTCGATGCGCTTGTTCCGGCGGAAATGGTCGATCGCCCGCCGCTTCGCGGTGGTCATGAGCCAGGCGCCCGGGTTGTCCGGGACGCCCGACTCCGGCCACTGCTCGAGCGCGGTGACCAGCGCGTCCTGCGCCAGCTCCTCGGCCAGACCGACATCGCGAACGATCCGCGCGAGGCCGGCGATGAGCCGCGGCGACTCGATTCTCCAGACGGCGTCGATCGCGCGATGGGTGTCGGTCGCCGTCATGGCGACCGATCACACCATCTTCAAATCACGGGCGCAAGGCCGGGCGCGGCCCCGTCCGGCAGGTTCCTACGTCTTCGCGGTCTTTTGCTGTGCCGCCTTTCGCTTCGCGTCCTCGCCTTCCCGGAAGCGCCGCTCGGATTCGAAGACCTCGGGCACCTTCGCCACCAGCTCGCCGAAGTCCGCCTCCTCGTACACCTGACGGATCTCGATCTCGCTCTCCGTCCCCGGCATGGGATTCGGAGCGCGCTTGACCCATTCGATCGCCTCCTCCTTCGACTTCACCTGGATCAGCCAGAAGCCAGCGACCAGCTCCTTGGCCTCGGTGAAGGGCCCGTCGATCACGGTCCGCTTCGCCCCCGAGAACTTGACGCGCGCGCCCTTCGAGGTCGGGTGGAGCCCCTCGGCCGCGAGCAGCACGCCGACTTTCATCAGCTGTTCGTTGTACTTCCCCATCTCCGCCAGGAGCTTGTCGCTCCCGTCCGGGAAGACGCCCGTCTCCGAGGTCTTGTCCGCCTTCACCAGGACCATGAATCGCATCGTCATCTCTCTTTCTGGGTGGGTTACCGGGCGTTCTCGACCGCTGATCCCCGCCTCTACCGACACGACGAACGAGGGGACCCGGGATCGACGCGTCCAGTCTCTCTTTTTTCGAGAAATGCGGTAAGTATCGGCAGGAGATGATGCTCACGGAGCACCTCGCGATGGGATGCATGCGGCTCTCCACGGAGCCGGGCCGGGACGACACCCGCGCCCTGGCAACCGTGCATGCGGCCCTGGACGCCGGCGTCAGGCTGCTCGATACCGCGGACGCTTACGCCTGGAATGAAGAAGACGCAGGCCACAACGAGCGGCTGATCGCCCGTGCGCTCGCCACCTGGCGGGGCGACGCCTCGTCGGTCCGCATCGCGACCAAGGGCGGGCTGACCCGTCCCGATGGCCGCTGGGTCCCGGACGGCCGCGCGCGCCACCTCGCCGCCGCCTGCGAAGCGAGCCGGCGCGCCCTCGGGGTCGAACGCATCCATCTCTATCAGCTTCACGCGCCGGACCCGAAGACATCCCTCGCCACCAGCGTGCGCGCCCTCGCGGCCCTGCAACGGGACGGCCTCATCGAACACATCGGCCTCTGCAACGTCTCCCTCGGCCAGCTCGAGGAGGCGCGCACCATCGCGGAGATCGCCGCCGTGCAGGTCGAGATCAGCCCGTGGCACGAGGACAACCTGCGCAACGGGGTGGCCGAGTTGTGCGTGGCGGAGGGAATTCTCCTCCTGGCCCATCGGCCGCTGGGCGGCACGGCCGGCGCCCGCCGCCTGGCGCGGGATCCAATCCTGAGGGCGGTGGCCGAGCGCGTCGGGGCCAGACCGGAAGAGGTCGTCCTCGCGTGGCTCCGCGGCCTGGCGGCCATGCTGGTGCCGCTGCCCGGGCCGACGAAGCCGGAGCATGCGCGGTCGCTGGCGCGCGTCGCCGGGCTGCGGCTTTCCGAGGGCGACGTGGCGAAGATCGACCGTCGCTTCCCCGCCGGCCGGCTGCTGCGCGTGCCCCGGGCCGTGCGCCGGCCCAAGGATGCGGGCGCTGGCGACGTCGTGCTGGTGGTCGGCCTGCCGGGCGCGGGCAAGAGTTCCGTGGCGGCGGAGCTGGTGAAGCAGGGCTACGAGCGGCTGAACCGCGACGAGACGGGAGGACGCCTGTCGGATCTGCTTCCCGGCCTCGAGCGCCTGCTGTCGGCCGGGCACCGCCGGGTCGTCCTGGACAATACCTACGGGTCCCGGGCCGCACGCAACGCAGTGATCGAGACGGCCTGGGCGCACGGTGTCCCCGCGCGCTGCGTGTGGCTCCAGACCAGCCTGGAGGATGCGCAAGTGAACGTCGTCCAGCGGATGTTGTCCCGGTACGGACGGCTGCTGGAGCCCGATGAGTTGAAAGACGCCGCACGGAAGGACCCCGGCGCACTCGCTCCCCAGGTCCTGTACCGCCATCGCCGCGAGTTCGAGGCGCCTCACGAATCGGAAGGATTCGCGCGCATCGACATCGTCCCCTTCCGCCGGCGACGGCCCGACGACTTCCGGAATCGGGCGCTGATCGTGTGGTACGACACCGTGATCGATGCCGCCCTGGCTGGCTGCCGCGACGTCATCCGACGCCATGCCGACGAGGGCTGGATCGTCCTGGGCCTCTCGTGGCAGCCCGCGGTCGCTCGCGGCATGCTGGCGCCGGAGGCGGTGGCGGCGAGCTTCGCGCGCGCGAGTGGCCTGCTGGGAACGGACGTCGACTGGGTCTACTGTCCCCACGGCGAGGGCCCCCCGGTGTGCTGGTGCCGCAGGCCGCTGCCCGGGCTTGGCGTCGTGCTGATCGAGCGCCACCGCCTCGACCCTGCCCGTTGCGTCTACGTCGGGCGCGATGCCGCCGACCAGGCATTCGCCCGCGCCCTGGGCTTCACCTATCGCTCGGAGGACGAAATGTTCGCATGAAGGTCCCGCCTACATCCAGCCGCTACAGGGCATCGAGTCGCGCACGCGGCTCTACCGGCTCCTCTATCTGGCGATCGCACCTCTCTACCCCGTCCTGAAGGCGCTCTTTCCACTCCACGTCACCACGACCGAACAGATGGGCCGGGCGATGCTCGCCGTCGCGCGGAGGGGCGCGCCGAAGCGCGTGCTCGAGAGCGCCGACATCAACGAAGTGGTGGAGCGGTCAGACCAGCAGATCGCGCCGTAGTGGGCCGCGCCGCCGAACGTGTGGGTGGCACCCAGCGATGATATCCTTTGCCGTTTGCCGACCGAGCCCCTCCACTCTCCTTCATCAATTCCGGGGTCCATGGACCACCACTCGCTCTCGAATCGTGCGCCGGCTCGCGTGTGGGCGCACGTCCACGTGCTTTTCGTTCTCGCGTTCGCAGCCGCCTGCGGCGGCGGTAACCAGGCCGGCCCGCCACGCGGCGGCGCACCCGCGATGCCCGTGGAGGTCTTGACCCTGGTCGAACGGCCGGTGGAACAGACGACCGAGTTCGTCGGGACCGTGAAGTCCCGGCGATCCACCACGGTGCAACCGCAGGTCGAGGGCTTCGTGACCCGGATCCTCGCACGCTCGGGGGATCGCGTGCGCCCCGGAACGCCGCTCATGGACATCGACCCCCGCATGCAGCAGGCCGCGGTCGCCAACCTGGAATCGCAGCGGGCCGCCCGCCAGGCCGATCTGCAGTACGCGCAGCAGCAGGCCGCGCGCATGAAGACGCTGCACGAGGCCGGAGCCGCCAGCAAGGCGGAGCTGGAGCAGGCCCAGACCGGACTGTCGACGAGCCAGGCCCAGCTCGCGGCGGCCGAGGCGGAGGTCCGCGAGCAACGCGTGGCCCTCGCCTACCATCGGGTGACGGCGCCGACGGCCGGCGTGGTGGGCGACATCCCCGTGCGCGTGGGCGACAGCGTGACCCGCTCGTCCGTCCTCACCACCATCGACCAGAACGCCGGCCTCGAGGTCTACATCAACGTCCCCGTGCAGGAGGCGCAACTCCTGAGGGTCGGCCTGCCGGTCCAGCTCGTCGACGACCGGGGGCAGGTCCTCGCCAACGCGGCGCTGTCGTTCGTGGCGACGTCGGTCGACCCGGCGACGCAATCGGTCCTGGCCAAGGCCCTCCTCCCCTACGACGGCCGGCTGCGGACCGAGCAGTTCGTCCGCGCGCGGATCGTCTGGACGGAAGCGCCGGCCCTCACGGTTCCGCTCGTGGCCTTGAACCGCATCAACGGCGTGTTCTTCGCCTACGTGGCCGAAAACGGCGAGGGTGGAGCGACCGTGGCCCGCCAGCGGGCGGTCGAGCCCGGAGCGATGGTCGGAAACGACTATGTCGTCAAGTCCGGCTTGAAGGCGGGCGAGAAGCTGATCGTCTCCGGCGTGCAGAAGATCCGCGACGGCGCGCCGGTCGCGATCGGCGCCCCCGCGGCCCAGGGCGGGAAGCGCTAGCCGTGTTCTCCGACGCCTTCATCCGCCGCCCGATCCTCGCCACCGTCTGCTCGCTGGTCGTCATCCTGGCCGGGGCGATCTGCATCCCCACCCTCCCGATCGCCCGTTACCCACAGCTGGCGCCGCCGTCGGTGTCCATCACCGCCTTCTACACGGGCGCGAACGCCCAGGCGGTCGAGAGCGCGGTCACCACGCCCCTCGAGCAGGTCGTGAACGGCGTCGAGGGCATGACGTACATGCAGTCCTCGAGCACCAACAGCGGCGTGAGCACGATCAACGTCTTCTTCGACATCGGTCGTGACCCGGACCTCGCCGCGGTCGACGTCCAGAACCGCGTGAACCAGACCCTCGGCCGCCTCCCCGCCGACGTCCGCACC
>Ga0326597_10006339_pt1 | contig 16224 bp, 9 predicted proteins | sample RVTome_12_FD_203789 | JGI IMG/M metagenome (GOLD analysis project Ga0326597, IMG submission 203789) | Soil microbial communities from uranium-contaminated site in the Upper Colorado River Basin, Wyoming, United States - RVT100D185 | ecosystem: Environmental > Terrestrial > Soil > Contaminated >...
CAACCCGGTCGACCCGTCGATGAACAACAGCCCGGTCAAAGACGGCGTGCGCAGCGAGGTGAGCCAGATCTGATCCTGGGCATCGCCGGCCGCGACGGTGACGGGTTGCTCCTCCAGGCCCGGCACATGCAGCAATGTCGCCGCGTCGTCGGCGATCCAGAACTCGTACCCGGCGCCTTCGGAAACGCGGTCGTCCACCAGCAGGCGCAGCTCCCCCACCTGCCAGGCGGCCGCCACGTTGATCTGGGCCGCGTTTGGAAAGAACGGACCGGGAGAACCGGAGGTCTGCGTCAAGTTGATCACGCTCAGCCCGCCCGATTCCAGCGTGGCCTGGTAGAGATCGGCATTGTCGAGACCGCTGTCGGCGAAGAAGCGGAAGGCGACACCGCTGCCGAAGATCCCCGAGACGTTGTCGATCGATTGATCGAAGATCGCATCCCGGGTGACATGCTCGGGACTCGAGGGCGCGGCCGCCGTCGACCGCAGGAAGAGTTCGCCTCCCTGCACGAACTCGATGACGTAGGCCACCAGCGAACCGTCGTGATTGAGCACCAGCAAGGGCCCGTTGGTCCCGTCCGGCAGGTAGCCCGGCGGCTCGATCTTGGCCGGGGCGTTGGTCAGGTTGCGCGGCACACCGCCGGCATCGATCACGTAGAGATCGACGAAGTTCTCGTCCGCTCCGGCGAGCGCCACCAGGGTCGAGCCGTCCCCGGAGAGCGCCAGTTCATCCACCACCATCGGATCGGAGACGCCTCCGGATGGAGGCAGGACGACCTGCTCGAAGAGCCCCGAGCCATCTGCCGGCGCGCGGTGGAGCCGGTCCTCCATCGCGGCGTAGACCCAGCCGTCCTTGAAGGTCAGGCTGCCGCCCGCCACGTCCAGCTGCGCGGGGCCGGTCAGTTCGACCGCGGGTCCGATGCCGGGCGCACTTTGCGTGGCTGGAAACAACCAGCAGTCACCGTAGCCGCCGACTCCATGCGAAAACGTCGGCGCGCTGATCACGATCGCGCCCTGGTCCGACACGCCGATCACGGTCTCGAACGGGTCGGTGGTGTTGCCGGCATCCAATCCGAGCCGCTCGATCAGCACCTGGACTCCGCCCCGGCCATCCAGCCGGAGAAAGCCGAACAGGGTGCCGGACGATCTGCGGTAGTGCAGGACGCGCACCCGCTTCGGACCGGGCAGCTCTATCACCGCCAGGCCGGGCACGTCATTCGCCAGTCGGGGACGCTCCGGATCCCTTTGGTTCAACAAGGTCGTGCCGCTGACCTGGAGGGGCAGGAACGTGAGCCCGGCCAGGAGCACGGAGTCGGCGGGCGGATTGCCGAGCTCCTGGGCGATCACGGAGAGATTCGCGGGAGTATTTCCCGCAACGCGCACGGCCCGGCCGGGAGTCTGGCTGGCTGTCGCGTTCGAACGCGGACCGACCGAAGTCTGCCGCGCCAGTGCCGGATGCGCGAGCCAGAGCAGCAGGGCGCATGCGGTCAAGGTCCTGAGGGTGTCGATGCCAGGGTGTTTCATGGTCCAAGTATAATGCAAGATCCGGGCCGGAGCCTGACTAGTCGGTAAGCCCAGCAGGCGGCGCGGACTGGCGCGGTCCTGCAAGGCGGCAGTCCCGATCCCGGACGATCGCGTCCCGGATCAGGATGGACGTTTGCTGCGGGACGAGGGGACTTCCTCGTTCAGGCCGTACTTCTTGAGCTTGACGTAGAAGGTCGCCCGGGAAATCGAGAGCCTGCGGGCGGCCTCGTCCCGGTTGCCGCCGGTCTGCTCCAGGGCCAGCCGGATCGCGTCCTTCTCGATCTCCATGATCGGCTTGACCTGCGTGACGGCGCGAGTCTCGTCACCGCCGGCAAACGAACCGGCCGCGAGCGTATCCTGGAAGCCCTCCTCCACGAGATCGCCCTCGGCGAGATGATACAGGCGCGTCACTTCGCTCTGCAGCTCGCGCACGTTGCCGGGCCAGTGGTGCCGCATGAGATCACGCACCAGCCGTTTCGACAGCCGCTTGTCGCCTCCGGCTTCGCGGTTCAAGGCCGCCACGAAGTGTCCCGCAAGGAGCGGTATGTCACCCAACCGTTCGCGCAGCGGCGGCAGCGTCAGCGTGGCGCCCCGGATCCGGTAGTAGAGATCCTCCCGGAACGTCCCTTCGCGGACCATCTGCTGGAGATCGCGATGGGTCGCGCAGATCAGCCGCACGTCGACTGGTCGGTCCTCCATCGATCCCACCGGACGGACCTTGCCTTCCTGCAGCACGCGCAACAGCTTGGTCTGCATGCCGGGCGGCATGTCGCCAACCTCGTCGAGAAACAGGGTGCCTCTGTCGGCGGTGACGAACAGGCCCTCGCGATCCCGGTCGGCGCCGGTGAAGGCGCCCTTCAGATGGCCGAAGAACTCGCTCTCCATCAGCGGCTCCGGCACCGCGGAGCAGTTCTCCGCCACGAACACCTGGTCTGCCCGGGCGCTGTGCTGATGCGTCAGGCGCGCCAGCAGTTCCTTGCCGGTGCCGCTCTCTCCATAGATCAGCACGGGCATGTCCGTCTTCGCGAAGCGCACCGCCAGTCGTTTGGTGTCCGCCAGGGACTCGCTGTGGCCGATCAGCTCCTGGTCCGCGGAGCGCTGCTGCTCCTCCAGATGCTGGCGCAGATCGACCAGCTCCCGCTCGCTGCGCTGGGCTCGCTGCTCGAGTTCGCGGTTCAGCCGTTCGATCTCCTCGCGGCGCTCGAGGTTGGAGATGGCGATCGCCGCCTGCCCGGCCAGCGCTTCGATCAGATCGACGCTCCGCGCGGAGAAGGCCCCCTCTCGAATCGGATTGTCCACGTAGATGGCGCCCTCGGCCCCCTTGCTGGTGCGAAACGGCACGCAGAGGACCGAGCGCAGATCGAGCTGCTGAATCGAATGCCGGTCCCGCAAGCGCTGATCAGAGCTGGCATTCGAGGTCAAGAGCGGCCGCCGCTCACGGATCGCCTCGAGTACGATCGAACGGCTGACCTCCTCGCTGGATGGATCGACGTCTCCCGAGCGCGTCTCGAAGACGACCTGGCCGTCGGTCAACAGCAGGAGGAAACCACGGTGGCCGCCGGAGAGGCTGACCGCATGCTCGAGCAGACGTTCGAGCAACCGGCTGGCCTCCTGCTCGCGGGACAGCGATCGGTTGAGCGCCACGAACGTCCGGAAGACCTCATCCGAGACTCCCTCGGTGGTCACCCGGGCCGGATCGGGAGCTGCTGCGTCTGGTTCTTGAATCGGCATGTCGAGTCCCGAAGCAAGCTGGGTGCCAAGCAGGCGGACCACCGCGGTTCGCTCCTCGCCGGCCTCGTCCGGAGGGAGTTTCACGCCGGCCAACGACAGCGACAGCTCGCGCAGGCCCTGCTCGACGTGCGACGGGGCTGCCTGCCGGGCCAGCCGGACCCACTCCGCGGCAATCCGAACCCGGGTCACGGTCTGTCCGGTCCGGCGGGCCGCGTCCCGAGCTCGGCCAAGCAGCGCCAGGGCTTCCTCCTGAGCGCAAAGGCCTGCCGCCAGTTCGGCCTGAAGCAACAGCAGCTCCGCCTCCAGCCGGGGTGGTGCGAAGCGCCGGGCCTCGTTCAGGTGGCGGCGGGCGGCCGGCCAGCTGCCGCAGCGGACCAGAATCCGGGCCAGCACGAGCAGCGCACGGGCCGCGCCGGCCAGATCGCCGGCCGCCTTCAACTGCGAGGCCGCGTCCCTGGCCTTCGGCAGCCCGTCCTCGGGCTGGCCGAAGCGCAGCTCGAACAACGCTCGGCACAGGAGGATCTGGCCCGAAAGCCGAGCGGCCTCGTCCGGCTCCGCTTGCTCAGGCAACGCCTCCCGGGCCGCTCGCTCCAGTCCGGCTTCGATCAGCAGCTCAGCGAGCCGACACCTCGAGAGCCGCTCCTCGACGCGCGCGCCGAGGCCGGACAGGATCTCGATCGCCCGCGAGAGCAGCAGAAGTCCGCCGGCCAGGTTGCCGCCCAGGCCTTCCACCGACGAGAGATTGGAGAGCGCGATCGCATGCCCCTTCGAGTCGCCGAGACCGAGCTGCAGCCGCGCGGCCTCGCGCAAGTGGTGAGCCGCCTCGGCCAGTTCGCCGCTGTCCCGCAGCAAGATACCGAGGTTGCTCAAGATCACCGCCTCCTCGAATGGATGCGAGAGCTTCGCGCGAATCGCGCGGGCTTCCTCGAGCGCCTGGCGGGCCTGTTCGAGCGATCCTTCGCCCATCAGCAGCGTGGCCTGGTTGGTGAGCGCCGAGGCGACCGCTTCCAGATCACCGTGCGCGCGCGCCGCCGCCAGCCCCTTTGCCAGTTCCTCGCGGGCCCGGTCCGGACTGCCGGCCCGGAAGGCGAAGGTCCCCAGCAGGATCTGGATCCAGTGCGGCACCTCCCGGCCCTCGTCGAGATAGGAGCGCCTGGCTGCGTCGAGGCTGCGCATCGCACCTGCGGCATCGCCCTTCAGGAACCGCGCGAAGCCGAGTCCCCGCTCGACCTCGAGGCGAGTCGCCTCGAGCGTCTTCGCACCCGGCTTGCGGAGCTTGCGCCGGGCCTTTCGGAACCGGTCTTCGGCCTGGTCCAGCCGGGAGGCCATAAGGTCGATGGTGGCTGCCCGGGAGAGCATCCGGATGGTGCCGGCGCGGTCGATCTCCGGCTCGGCCAGGAGTTCCTCACAGAGCGCGGCGGCGCGTTCGAGCTGGCCGCTGTAGATCAGATGTTCCGAAAGCAGCTCCCGTGCGCTCCGCAGGGCGCCTGGGTCTTGGACACAGGAGTTCGCCAGATCCTCGAGGAGTCGCGTGACGCGCGAGGCCTCCAGGGACCGAAGGAGCGAGTGTTCCTCGCGCAGCAGATCCAGCGCATCGGCAGTTCGCCCGGCCACCGCCAGCACCAGCGGGTGCTTCCAGGTCTCGAGCCCCTCGCGCGCCAGGATGCGGCTGGCCAGCTCGCTCCGCATGGAGGCGTCGAGCAGAGCGAACGCCGCCCGCCCGAGTCCGGATCGCTCGATGCGCACCTGGCCGCCGGCCTGGTAGCTGATCCGGCGCCTGCGCAGAAGCGGGTCCAGGGCCTCTTCCTGAGCCGCCTCGAGCAGCTCCAGAAGATCGTGCAGCGGGACGCCGCCGTCCAGCAGGTCGAGCAGCGCCAGCACTTCGAGCGCCGCGCGGCCGAGCGACTCGAGGCCCTCGCGATCGCGGGCCAGTTCCAGCAGCTGCTCGGGTTCCACGCCCGAAAAGTCGAAGTTGCCGGCGCACACCGGCGCGTCGCCCTTTCGAACCAACTGCGATAGGACCGACTCGATCCGATCGGGATCTTCGCCGCACGCTTCGAGCAGCGCCTGGGCAAGGCGCGCGAGTCTGGGAGCGGCCGCGGAGCCTTCCGCCGCGCCGCGTCCCTCGAGCTGCTGGAGATGAGCGACGAGTCCCTCCCGGGAGAGTCCCTCGAGGCAGAGCGGCTCACCGGCGGCGGCGATCAACCGCTTCCGCAGAGGTTCCTCGAGATGCCGGTCGCTGACGATCAAGAGGCGCGCCTGCTCGGATCGGGACGGGCCGGGATCGAGCAGGATGCGCGCCGCGGCCACCGCCGCCGCAGCCAGTTCGTCCGCCTCCCGACCGATCGGGGCCAGCACCAGCGCACGCTCGCCGTTCGACAGGATCTGCCGGGCCCGGTTGAGGGCCTTGGCCGACTGGCGCCTTTGCACCAAGACCGGCTCGGTGCTCGACTCCGGAGCGATCTGCTCGGCGGAGAGGTCGCGCAACTGCAGCCGCGCCAGCGCGGCCTGGTAGCGCCCGCGCTCGAGGACTTCCCGCGCCTCGGGTGCGTTTTGCGCCTCCAGCCACAAGACCGGATGGCTCGGCCGATGGAGAAACTGCTCCAGCCGGCCGGCCAGTGGATCGGTCACGAACGCGGGCGGCGGTCGCAGCATCGATAGATAGGTGAGCGGATCCGGTTCGGTCGCCCCCTCGGGCTCGAGTTCGGCGAGCACAGCGGCGGCCGATCGGGGCCGGCTGTCCGGGTTGGTGGCCAACAGACGCACGAGCACGGAGCCCAGATCGCCGCCGAGGGTTTCCAGGTCGAGATCGAGCGCCTCGGCGAACGAAACCCCGGGAAAGCGCGTGTACAGCCGGCCCGGGTCGAGGTCGGGAACTCCCGGCAAGGTGGCGACCAGCGCCACGCCCAAGGAAAACAGGTCGGAGCGCGCATCCGGCTTCAAACCCAGAAGCACCTCGGGCGCCACGAACAACGGCGTGCCCCGCACCGGATCCTCGCCGGAGACCTCCCGAACCTCGTTGCGGGCCGCGAATCCGAAGTCCGTCAGCACTCCGCGAAAGTCCGCCCCCTCCTGCCGCAGCAAGATGTTCTCCGGCTTCAGGTCGAGATGGAGCAGTCCGCGCGCATGCAGGTGGCCGAGCCCCCGGAGCAGATCGGCGAAGACCGCCCGGCGCTGATCCGGGGTCATTTCCCGATCGAGCGAGGCCAGCGAGGGGCCGTCCACGAACTCGCGCAGGAGCCAGAAACGATCCTCCTCCCGGTCGAACTCCAGGACCGCGGTCAGGTGCGGATGGCGCACTCCCTTGAGCAGCCGGAATTCAGCGGCCAACTCATCGATCACCTCGCTCCGCCTTGGGCTGACCAGCTTGAGCGTCCGGAGGCAGCCCTCCGCCGTTCGATCCCGCACGCAGAAGACAGCCGCATGCTCGCGCTCCTGGAGCACGCGCTCGACGCTGAACCGATCGGCCAGCGCACCCGGTAGACTCAGCAGCCTGGAATCCAAGACGGACAGTTCCTCGTTGAGACGCCGAGGCAGACCCTGGGGCGGAAGCTCGGGCAGTGGATCGTCTCGATCACGGACTCTGGAAGGGCCAGAACAGACCATACTGGATCTGGAGTGGAGGGTCGCGTCAACAGAGTCTTGCGAAACGCGATTATTTCATCACTTACAACATCCTGGGAATTGGCCCAGCAGTTGCATCGACGGCTCACAGAACCCGATCACATCTCTCAGGAGGCTCGAACACATGTCACTCAACCGCAAGCTCACCCTCGCAACTCTTCTCAGCGCCTTGCTTCTGCCCGCCGCCCTGGCCGGCTCGGACCGGGGCGAGGCGCCGCTGGTGCGAGCCAACGGCTCACCCGATTCCAACGCCAAGGGCAAGACCCGCGTCGAGTCGGACGGCAGTCGCCAGCGTTTCAAAGCCGAGGCGGAACAGATCGACACAGCGCTGACCTTCGAACTCTGGCTCGAGGACGCGGTCGGCTCTTCCAACCTGGTCTTCGTCGGCAACATGCCGGTGAATGGCCCGGGCGAGGTCGAGATCGAGTTCGACAGCGATGAAGGCCCGCCCCTGCCGCTGGGCGCTCCCGACGTGGCGGCCCTGGCTGGCCGCATGGTTCAGGTCCGCTCCGGCGGTGCGATCTACCTCGAGGGCATCGTCCCGGCGGTCGGTAGCGGCGGCGGCGGTGGTGGCGGCGGTGGTGGCGGCGGTGGCGGCGGCGGCTGGAGCAAGGTCAGGGCTCCTCTGTCCCGACCGGCCAATGCTCCGGATGCCGATGCGAAGGGGTACATCGAATTGCGTAAACGCCAGCGTGACCATCGCGAGCGCTTCAAGGTGGAAGCCGAGCACGTGGACACCCAGACCACCTTCACGGTGTTCCTCGAGACCGGGACGGGCACCGGGATTCTCCAGGACGTGGGAACCATGGTGGTCGAGGAGGCGGATGAAGTCGAACTCGAACTGGACACCGGCGACGGAGCTCAACTGCCCTTCGGAGTGTCCGACGTCAACGACCTCACCGGGCGGCTGTGCGAGGTGCGCGCCAACGGCCAGACCTACCTGCAGGGCATCGTCCCGGGAGTCGGCGCGGGCGGCAACAGGACCCGCAAGGCCCGCACCGATCTGAGCGGCGCGATCGGCAAGTCGGAACTGCGGATCAAATCGGTGCCGAGGAAGCCGACCGAGTCGTTCGAGCTCAGGGTCAAGAAGCTGGCCGCGCAGGCGTCCGTCGACCTGTTCATGTTCAACGCCGGGACCGGTCTGTTCGAATCAGTCGGCATGATCAACGCCAACGGCGGCGGCAACGGCAAGTTCAAGGTCAAAACCGGCAACGGAAGCACCCTGCCGCTGAACGCACCCTCGCTGGACGCCCTCGCGGGCGTGCCGATCGAAATTCGCGACCAGGGCACGGGCGCCGTGCTCTTCACCGGAATCGTTCCCTCCCTCTGAGATCCGCACTGGATTTCATCTTGAACGACAGCCTGGCCGGCCGGTTCCCGTTCGCGGGAGCCGGCCGGCCTCCTTTGGGACCAGGCCTTCTGGATCCCGGGCCGATTCGATACACTCGAACGCCATTCGGCCCATGCCGCTGTTTTGCTTCCGTCCAGAGCTTTCGGAGCGCCCATGCCCACCGATACGCAAGCCCTGATCGACCTGGCCATCGCGGCCGGTCGCACGGCCGCCACGATCTGCCGCCGGGTCCAGTCCCAGGAGACCGTGACCGGAGTGCCGCTCTCGAAGGCCGGCGACGAACCGGTCACCGTGGCCGACTATGCCTCCCAGGCCGTGATTCTAAGGGCTGTTTCGCTGGCCTTCCCGGACCACTTCATCGTGGCCGAGGAGGATTCCGCGCACCTGCGAGAACAGCAGGACAGCGTCGGGCGCCGAGTGCTCGAACTGGTGTCGGACGTGCTGGAAGAGAAGGTCAGCTTCGAACAACTCTGCGCCTGGATCGATCACCAGGGCGATCCCGACTCGCCCTACCGCTGGGCGATCGATCCGATCGACGGCACCAAGGGCTTCATTCGCAAGCAGCAATACGCGGTGGCGATCGGCGTGCTGGAGCAGGGCGAGCCCGTCGCCGGCGTGCTGGTCTGTCCCAACCTGGAGGTCGACCACGACCGGCCCCACGGCCCAGAGGGCGTGATCATGGCCGCCCGCAAGGGAAGCGGAACGATCCAGGTCTCCCTGGCCGACAGCGAGGTGCGCGACGTCCGGGTGAATGCCACGCGCGAACCGTCCCGGATCCGCGTGCTGGGCAGCGTGGAATCGAGCCACGGAGACCCCTGGCTCTTGACCGAACTGATCGCGCGAGAAGGCTTCGGCGACTTCGTCCGGGTCGACAGCCAGGTCAAATATGCGGTACTCGCGCGGGGCGACGCCGAGATCTATCTGCGCCCGCGCTCGAACCCGAACTGGCGAGAGAAGATCTGGGACCATGCCGCCGGAATGATCGTGGCCCAGGAAGCCGGCGCCATCACGACCGACATGGACGGCAAGCCGCTGGACTTCTCGCTGGGCACCAAGCTGGAGCAGAATCGCGGGGTGCTGACCACTCACGGAGTGATGCACCAGCAGATCGTCGAAAGCCTGGCGCGCATCGAGGCCGCGCGGGGAGAATCGGCCGAGGAATGAACGCGAATTCAGCGCGGCTTCCATCCACCGTGCCACCGCGGCTCACGCCGGGGCAGCGCCTTCGCTTCGCCGCCCTCGGCCTGCGGAATCGGTGCCTGCTGCGGCCGGCCCACCACCAGTGTGCGGCCTTCCTGCCGGCAGTCGCCGGCCAGGTACATCATCCCGAGCTTTTCGCGAAGTATCTCGCCCGCGATCAGGAGTGACCCCGGCCACTCCCCCGATCCCCCCGATCCCAGGGATCCCAGGGATCCCAACGATGCAGCCATCAGGCCCCGAAGCCGAACCCGCTCTGTTCCCGTTGCCGCGCATCGATCATCGCCTGGAGTTCCCGTTCCAGATCGCCCACGTCGACTCCTTGCTTGACCAGCAGGGCGAAGCCGAGACCAGCGCGCGTTCGCAGCAAGGCGAGCAGCAGGTGTTCGACGTTGATCGCCATCAATCGGCGGCTCTCGGTCAGTTCGGCGGCCGCCTCGAGGGTTTCCTGCAGGGAGCTCGACAGCGGGAGCCGGGCCTTGCGCGGCTGCAGAACCGACGGCGCCAGGGAGGAGACCTCGCGGGTCAGCGATTCGCCGCACACGCCGTGGGCCAGCAGCAGGTCGCGAACCGGGTGGGCCTCGAGATTGAACAGCCCCAGCAGCAGGTGCTCGCTGCCGATCCACCCGTGTGCGAATTCACGCGCGAGCTGTCGTGCGTTCAGCAGCGCGCGCGCCGCCAGAATGTTGTGCCGGTCCGCCATCCGGCTCCGTCATCGCTTCGAAACGCCGAAGCACTCTCCACGGAAAATCAGCGCAGCGAATAGACGTTCTTGCCATCGCTGAACAGCAAAGCTCCTCCGGTGGGATTGCTCGGCAGGAACTGGAACAGAGGGGTATGCAGCGTGGTCAACTCAGCGCCGGTCGAGCTGTCCACGACCGCAATCGAATCGCCCGGCATCTTCAGATAGTCGCGCTGTCCGACGCGGGTCAGGAACCGTTCGGCGCCGACCACGCGGTAACGCTCTTCGCCGGTGCTCTTGTCGATCGCCGCCAGCATGCCCGCAAAGGGCTGATAGACCGTATCCGAGGTGATCTTCGGAGCCTCGACAAGCGAAACGTTGGCGCCCAGCCACTTCCAGCGCAGGGATCCGGAATGACGATTCAGGCAATAGAGCGCGTGGTCTTCCGACGCGATGAAGATTGACTCCTCGTCGTGCGTCAGGTCGGCGGTGTTCTTGCCCAGCGTGCGCGTCTTCCAGTTGACCGATCCCGGAGGAGCACTCGTCGCCGGCCGGGGAGGAAGGGCCACCACGCCGCCGTCCTGGGCCGCGAAATAGATCATCTCGTCGCCGCCCGATCCGGCCGCGACCGGCGCGCTCGTGATCGGGGCGTCGGTGGCGTAGATCCAGCCGTTCCAGCCGTCGAGAATCGAAACACTGCGCAGCTTGTACCCGTTGCCCCAGGCGCCAGCGTACAGCGAATTGAGCGTCAGTGCCGGTTTGGAGGACGGGGTGAACTCGAGACCCTTGCGCAACACCACGGTGCCGCTGAACCGATCCGCCACGGTCAGGAAATTGCGCGAGAGGAAGGCCACGAAACGCTCCCCCACGGATACCGGCTGGGTCGGCGCACGGTCCAGCTTGACGATCCAGCGGTGGGTCCCCAGGCCGACGTTGATCGCGTGGGCCGTGTTGGTCGAGTCGACCAGGTAGATCGTGTCGCCGACCACGTCCATTCTGCTGATGCTCGCTCCGGTGCGGAGCTGGAGCGGAATCGGTTCCCAGGAGGTCTCGGTCAAAAGCGCTGCATCGGCCACGTCCTGCGCGGTCATCGGAACGCTCGGACCAGCGGGGTAGAGGCCCTCCATCGAGCTGCAGGCCGGCGCCGCGACGATCAGCAAGGTCGTCACGAGGGGCAACACGGATCGGAACGCTCTCTTTCGAAGCAACTGCCCCGTCATTCGGCGCACTCCTTTTTCACACTGGTTTCGCGCTGGCCGGGCTCACGATTGGCCTCCCGGAGCCGACCCGTGCCGCTGGGCCGTTGCAAGGCGGCTCGCCCCAGTGGCTCTGGCAACTCCGGCATCAGTCGGAAACAGTTTGCCAATCAAGGAAATAGGTCGGCGGGATCTTAATCCGACCAGGGCCTCATTCAAGCAGAAAAGTGGCGGAAGCTCGAGTGTCGCGAAGCTAGGGCCGCGTTGACGCCGCCACCTCGCGTCTGGTACAGCAGGAGCATGGCCCCCATCCGCGAGGAACCTCCCGATTCCAGAGCCCCGGCGCGGGATCCCGGGCCCGACCTCCTGCGCCGCAATCTGCAAGCGGTCCGTGAGCGCATCGCGCGAGCCGCCCGCAGGGCCGGCAGGGATCCGCAAGACGCCACCCTGGTGGCAGTTACAAAGTCCGTGGAAACCGATATCATCGAGCACCTGGTCAGCCTGGGAGCCATCGACCTGGGTGAGAACCGGATTCAAGTCGCCGCGCCCAAGATCGAGCGATTGCAATCCGGGCCCACCTGGCATTTGATCGGACATCTACAAACCAACAAGGCCCGACGTGCGGTTGCGCTGTTTTCCTGGATTCACGCGGTCGATTCCGTTTCCCTGTTCGACCGCCTCGAGCGGGCCGCGGACGATCTGGAGCTGCGGCCCCGAGTGCTGTTCCAGGTCAACGTGAGTGGCGAAGAGAGCAAGTTCGGGGTGTCCGTGGAAGAGCTTCCAGCACTACTCGAACGGGCCGCCGGGGCGAAGCGGCTCCAGCCGGTGGGCCTGATGACCATGGCGCCCATGTGCGACGATCCGGAAGCGGCCCGGCCCCACTTCCGGATGCTTCGCGAACTGTTGCTCGAGGCCCGCAACCGGCTTTCGCCCGAGTTCCGGCACCTCTCGATGGGCATGACCAACGACTTCGAGGTCGCGGTGGAAGAAGGCGCGACGCTGGTGCGGGTCGGCAGCGCGCTCTTTCAGGTCCAGAGGCAGTCCGGAGACAGTCCGGAGGCAGCCCGGAGGCAGCCCGGAGGTGACTGAGTCGTGCCCATACTGATTCACGAGACGGGAACGCTCAAGGGCCAGGCGATCCGGATCGATCCGGACCGGCTGTATACCATCGGCCGCGAGGACGACTGCGACGTGCCGCTGAAGGACGAGCTGGTCTCGCGGGTGCACGCGAGGCTGCGCGGCAAGGGCGGCCGCTACTTCATCAAGGACAATCATTCGAGCAACGGGACCTTCGTCAACGACCACCCGATCGCCCCCACGCGGGAGCTCCAATCGGGCGACAAGCTCTCGATCGGCACCACGATCCTCACCTTTCTCTCGGACGCCGACGCGGGCGGCGGGGCCGGCAGGACGCTGGGCGGTTACAAGCTCCTCCAGCGATTGGGGCGGGGCGGCATGGGCACGGTCTATCGGGCGCTGCAGCTCTCGCTCAATCGCGAGGTGGCGCTCAAGATCCTCTCCCCGGAGCTCTCGCAGGACCCCGCGTTCGTGGAACGCTTCCTCAAGGAGGCGCGCTCGGCCGGCCAGCTGAATCATCCCAACATCGTTCAGGTCTATGACGTCGACCGCGACGGCGGGCTCACCTTCTACGCGATGGAGTTCGTGGCCGGCGGCACGGTCGAGGATCTGCTCGGCAAGCGGGGGAAACTCGATTTGGAAACGGCTCTGACCCATCTGACGGACGCCGTCAAGGGGCTCCAGTACGCGGAACTGAAGCAGATGGTGCACCGGGACATCAAGCCGGACAATCTGATGCTGACCGAGATGGGCACGCTCAAGGTCGCCGATCTGGGGCTGGCGCTGGCGTTGCAGGAGGGCGAGGCGGAGAACACCATCCTGGGCACGCCGCATTTCATCTCGCCTGAGCAGGCCAAGGGGCTGCCGCTCGACACCCGCTCCGACCTGTACTCGCTGGGAGCCAGCTTCTATCGCATGCTGACCGGCAGCACCATGTTCCACGGCAAGCAAGCCCAGGAGATCGTGCGCCAGCAGGTCAAGGCCGATCCGCCCTCCCTGCGGGAACAGCTTCCGGATCTTCCGGAGGCGGTCGAGGCGATGTACCAGCGCCTGGTGAAGAAGGAGCCGGCCGAGCGCTTCCAGACCTGTGCCGAGTTGCTCGCCGAACTCGAGCGGATTCGAACCGGAAGGGGCAGCCGGAAGTTGGTGTTCACCGGACTGGCGGCGCTCCTGCTCGCCGTCGCGAGCGGTGTGTTCTTCCTGATGAACGGCGGGCGGGAGGCGCCCAACCCGCCGGTGATCAACGCTCCGGTCGATTCGGGCGGAACCGAGAAGCTGGAAGAACGCGTGGCCGAACAGCGGGAGCAGCTCGATCGCCAGCGACGCGAGAATGAGGCGCTCACCGCACGGCTCGAGCTGGACCACGTGGCCGGCCAGTACTCGAAGGATGAGTTGCTCCAGGCCTTGAACCAGCTCGCCGATGAGCATCCCGGCACGAAGGTCGAGGCCCAGGCCCGGGAGCGCGCCAAGGAGCTGGCCGCCGAGATTGCCGCGGAGCGCCAGCGGCTTCTGGCCCGCGCGGCCGAGGTCGACCGCGCCATCTCCCGGATGGAGAGCGCGGTGAACACGGCGCTCGAGCAGCGACAGTTCATCGATGCCTATCTGGCCCTGCTCCGCTCCGGAGAGATCGCCGCGGAATGGGTCGACGAAGCCCGCCTGAAGATGGCGCGCGAACGCCTGGGTGAGAGCATCCGGATCGCGCTCGAGGAAGTCACCGGGAAACACCTGCAGACCGCCCGGACGAATCTCGCGAACGAGGAGTTCGATCGCGCGCGCGAAGCGCTGGGCCCGGCCCGGAAGCTGCTCGAGGGCGCCCCGCGGCTGCCCGAATCCGCCACCCTGGTGCGGGAGCAGCTCGCCGAACTCGATCGTTCCGTGACCCAGCTCCAGTCCGAGATCGATGTCGCCGAACAGAACTATCGGCACGCGCTGCAGACCGCCGATCTGCGCGCGATCCGCCAGGATTTCGACTGGGTCGCGTTCCACCGCGCGGAACGGAATCTCGACTTCCGGTCGGCCCTCGCCGCGCTCGAAGGGCTCCGCGACGGACTCTCGACCGAGGAGTATCGCGACTATCTCGCGCCGCGTCTGGAGGATCTTCGCTTCGCCGCGGAGGACGTCGAACGATTCCTGGACGCGGTCGAGGGCGACCGGCTGAAGGATGAGGAGATCGTCCATCCGGAACGCAACGTCCGGGCGGCCATCAAGGGGCTCTCCAGCGAACGCGACGGCGTGCTGCTTCAGGTGGCGCGATCGGTCGGGACCGCGAGCAGCGTGGTGCGGTTCGAGACCTTCAATTCGATGGAGGCCTGCATCGGTCTGCTGGAGAACCGGATCGAGCGGACGCCCGAGCAGCGCCTCGGCCTGGCCCGGACCGGGCTGGCGCTGTCGGATGGCCACCTGTACCTGGCGGTCGAGCTGCTGAAGAGCCAGATGAAGTACTATGACCGTTCGGTGGGCTGGACGCCGGCGCAGCGGGAGGCCCTGGACTCCGTGGTGATTCCGACGCTTTCCAGCGAAAAACTGGGGTCGCTGCTGGAATCGGTGCGCGCTGACGCGCCCGAACTCGGCGAACAGGTAAAGAGCCTGAAGGAGCGCATCGAGCAGGAAGAACGGGCCCTGCGCTTGTTCGAACAGGCGCTCGAACCGTTCCGCGAGGAGACTCCCTCGATCCACTTCGCCGAGGCGGCCGGCCATCTCGAACAGCTCATCACTTCCTACAATCACACCGACTTCTTCCTGGTGGCCTACGAAGTCTTCGACGGCGGGCGGGCCGCCATCTCCCTGATCGATTGAGCGCGATGAGCGCAATGAGCGGCAAATCGAAGCGTCTGCGCCTGGGCGTGCTGGTGTCCGGCGGCGGTCGCACGCTGGAGAACCTGGTCGAGCTCTCGCGGGACGGACGCCTCCCGGCCGAGGTGGCGCTGGTGATTTCCAACCAGCAGGACGCCTTCGCGCTGGAGCGGGCGCGGCGGCATGACATCCGGGCGGCCTGGCTGAAAACAAGCGGGCGCGAGGCGCGCATCTATGCCCTGCTGGAGGAGCTGGAGATCGATCTGGTGCTGCTCGCGGGCTACCTGGTGCGCCTGCCGGTGCGCCCGCGCTGGAGGGGCCGGATCATGAACATCCACCCGGCGCTCTTGCCCGCCTTCGGTGGCCGGGGATTCTACGGACACCACGTTCATGAGGCCGTGCTCCGGGCGGGAGTCAAGGTCTCGGGCTGCACGGTGCATTTCGTCGACGATGAGTACGACCACGGTCCGATCATCCTGCAGCGCACGGTCCCGGTGTCGTTCGAGGACACGCCGGACGAGCTGGCCGCGCGCGTGTTCGAAGAGGAGCGGATCGCCTATCCGGAAGCGGTCCGGCTGTTCGCCGAGAATCGCCTGGAGATCGAGGGGGGTCGGGTGAGGATCGTCCCGTGAACGGAAAGGCGACGCTGGCGCTGGCGCTGGCGCTGGCCGCGGCAGGCTGCCGGTCGGCGCCCGAAACCGGCGGCGACGTGCCGCCGCCGGAGGTCCCGGAAACCCCGGCGCCACCGCCGGTGACATTCGAACTGGGACGCAGCGTCTCGGGACGTCCGATCGAGGCACTGCTGCAGGGCGGCGACCGCCAAAAACCGGTCGTGCTCCTGCTGGCCAGCATGCACGGAGATGAATCCAGCGGAACGCCGCTGTTGCGCGGCCTGGAGCGGCATCTCGCCCGCCATCCGGAACTGCTCCAGGATCAGGCCGTGTTGATGGTCCCGGTGGTCAATCCGGACGGCTTCGACCAGGAGTCCCGGCACAATGCCCGGAAGATCGACCTGAACCGGAACTTTCCGGCCTCCAGTTTCGAGCCCGGCG
>Ga0326597_10006340_pt1 | contig 16223 bp, 10 predicted proteins | sample RVTome_12_FD_203789 | JGI IMG/M metagenome (GOLD analysis project Ga0326597, IMG submission 203789) | Soil microbial communities from uranium-contaminated site in the Upper Colorado River Basin, Wyoming, United States - RVT100D185 | ecosystem: Environmental > Terrestrial > Soil > Contaminated >...
CCTTCAGGCCTGTGCCTGGAGTTTCTACATTTCGTCACGCCGCAGAGCCCAGGTCTGAAGACCTGGGCCACAGCTGTTGCCTGTGGCACAGGCCTTCAGGCCTGTGCTGCCCAAGTCTGATGCCCGTGGCCACTCGGGCCGCCGGTGGCACAGGCCTTCAGGCCTGTGCGTCACCGCGACGACGGTGGCTTGAGCTTGCGCTCGAGGAAGTCCACTGTCGCCTCGTTCGCCGTCAGCCAGTTCCGGTAGAGCAGGAAGTCGTGGATGTCATCGGGAAACACCAGTTCCTCGAACTCCACGCCCTTGGCCACCAGCCTCTGCACCAGGTCGGTCGTCTGCTCGAACCGGACGTTCCGGTCGTCGTCTCCGTGAATCAGCAGCACCGGCGATCGCCAGGTCGACACGTAGGCGATCGGCGACGACTCCCAGGCCACCTTCAGGGCCTCGCGGACGTCGGCCTCGGTGATGCCGTCGCCGACGATGCCGGCGGTGAGCAGGGCCGTGTCGAGGTCGCTGACCCGCGTGTGGACGCCGTGCAGGTCGACGCCCGCGGCGAACACGTCCGAGTTCCGGCCCAGCGCGAGCGCCGTCAGGTAGCCGCCGTACGATCCGCCCCAGATGCCGATCCGTGCCGGATCCACGTCGGGCCGGCTTTGCAAGTAGCGGCCGGCTGCAAACACATCCTGGTACTCCGTCGCGCCGCGCGTCCCGGCCCGCAGCGCCTGGTGGAACTCGTACCCGTAGCCGATGCCGAGCCGGTAGTTGACCGACAGGACGACGAAGCCGCGGCTGGCGAGGTACTGGTTCACCGCGTACGAGTTCGCGTAGTAGTACATGTAGTGCCAGCCGAGCAGCATCTGCCGCGGCGGGCCGCCGTGGACGAAGACGACCGCCGGGCGCGTCGCCGGACCCTGCGCGCTCGCGAAGAGCTGACCGTGCACGGTCGTGCCATCCGGGGCGTCGAACGTCACGTGTTCGGGCGTCACGAGCGTCGCCGACGGGAAGTCGGCCGGCACCTGATCGGTCGCCAGCCGGCGGGCCTCGCCGCCGGCCAGCGGCACGACGGCCGGCAGGCCCGGTTGCTGCGCCGTGGATCCGAAGACGGCGACGGTTGCGCCGTCGGCGGTCACCACGGGCATCCACTCGATCCCGGTCCCCGAGGTGAGGGCGACGGGCGCCGCGCGATCGACCGGCACCTTGAAGACGCGCCTCCGCTCGATGGCGTCGGGCTCGTCGCCGGCGTTCGCGTTGTAAACGATCCACCGGCCGTCCGGGCTCATCGACACGTACTCGACCATGAAGTCGCCGGCCGTGAGCGGGAGCGGCGCGCCGCCGGCAGCCGGCACCGAGTAGAGGTGCGGCCAGCCGGTTTCGTAGGACAGATAGACGAGCCGGTCGCCTGCCGCCCAGTGGAGGTTCGCGCCCCCCGGCGTGCGCGGGTACGAGCCGCGCAGCGTCACCGGGCTCCTCCAGACCTCCCGAGCCTCGCCGCCGGCCACGTCGGCGACCATGATCGACCACGGCTGGGGCGACGGGTCGAGGAGCGACGTGCGCGCGCCGCCCTGGCCCGGACGCCGCACGAACGCGAGGCGGCGTCCGTCCGGGGACCAGCGCGGCATCGTGTCGCGCGCGGTCGAGGGAGCGATGTACCGGATCGGCGTGTCCGGACCGTCGTAGATGGCGATGAAGCTGTGGTCGCCGCGGCCCGACACGAACGCGAGCCGCGCGCCGTCGGGCGACCACTCGGGCGAGCCGCTCGAGCCGCGTGCGAAGAACAGCCGCTCGTCCGGCCGGCTTCCATCGATCGGCGCCACGAAGAGCTGCCGTGCCCGTGAGAACACGACACGGTCGCCGCGTGGCGACGGCACCGGGTCGTCGCCCTCGGCGACCAGCCTCGGCTCGCCGCCGGCGACCGGCGCCGCCCAGATCTCGACCGCGGGCTGCCGGGGATCGCTGGTCGGGTTCGGCTGCAGGTTCCCCTCGGCCAGCCAGTTCGACCCGTGATCGCCGCCGCGGGTGTAGACGACGTACCGGCCGTCACCGGTGAACGACAGGCTGGTCAGCTCCTGGCCGTCGTCCTCGGTGGCGTGGGTCAGCGGGCGGGGCTTGAAGTCGGGCCCTTCGGCTACCCACACGTTGCGCACGCCGCGTTGGGTGAAGATCCAGGCGATCGCGGAACCGGTCGGCGACGCCACCAGGTCGCTCGGGAAGGGATAGCCCATCACCTGGGGCAGGGTGTAGGACTGGGCGCCCGCGGCGTGCGGCGCGGCCAGCACGCCCGCAGTCGCGAGCGCCACGGCGAGGCGACGGACTCGTGTCACGGCACAACCTCCGTTTCGTGGTCAGGAACGGGGTCCGGCGCCAGCCGGACCCGGGTCACGACACGCCGGCGAGAATGGCGGCGGTCTCCTCCGCGACGTGTGCGACACAGGTGTCGATCGTGTCCTGACGCGTGCGGAAGCTCAACACGCACACGCGTGCGAGTGCCCGGCCGTCGACCTCGCAGCCGGTCAGCATGACCCGGCCGCGCGCCGTCACGCGCTCCATCAGGAGGTTCGTCGCCTCGTTGCGGGCGGCGCGTGTGGCGCCCGGCCAGTCGAGGTCGAACGCGAAGAGCGAGAGTTGCGGCGGCGCCACCATCACGACACCGGGGATCCGGCCAATCCGCACCGCGGCGTCCAGCGCGAGCGCGCGCTTCTCGGCGATCGCCGCGCGGATCTTCGCCATGCCGTACAGCTCGACGGCCATCCACACGCGCAGGCCCGGGAACCCGCGCGACAGATCGGGCCCGTGCTGGCTCGGATCGTAGAACTCGCCGCTCTCGGGCAGGTGTGGCATGTAGCTCGCGGTCGCCGTGTGCGCGTCCCGGAGCGCCGCGCCGTCGCGGACGATGAGGGCGCCGGTGCCGTACGGCAGGAACAGACCCTTGTGCGGGTCGAGCGTCACCGAGTCGGCGCGCGACAGACCGGCGAGCAGCGGACGCAGCTCGGGACAGATGTGGAAGCAGGCGCCGTACGCGCCGTCCACGTGGTGCCAGAGGCCCTCACGCTCGCACAGGTCCGCGATCCGATCGAACGGATCGACGGCGCCCGTGTTCGTCGTGCCCGCCGACGACACCACCGCGAACGGGATCAGCTCCGCGCGTCTGTCCGCCTCCATCGCCGCGGCCAACCGGTCCACGCGCATCCGGAACGCGTCGTCCACCGCGACGGCGCGCACGCGGTCGGCCAGAATGCCCGCGAGCTTCGCGGACTTGACGACCGAGTGGTGGACCTGCGTGGACGTGTAGAGCACGCCGCGCCTGATGTCCGGCCCGAGGCGCCGCTCGCGCGCGCACACGATCGCGTTGAAGTTGGCCATCGAGCCGCCGGTCGTGAACACGCCGCTCGCCGTCGGCGGAAACTGCATCCAGTCGCGCATCCACTCGAGGACGTTGGCCTCGAGCTGCACGAGCGCGGGCGCCGCCAGCCAGACGCCCGTGTACCGGTTGGTCGTGTTGGCGATCAGATCGGCCAGCGCGGCGGGATAGACGCCGCCGCCGGGGATGTAGGCCAGGTAGCCCGGTCCGGGCGTCGTGAAGGAGCGAGGCACCAGCTCGTCGAAGATGCGATCGAGGAGCGGTTCGAGCGGCAACGGCGCCTCGGGCGCCGGCTCGCGCAGCGCGCGGCAGAGCTCCGCGGCGTCCACGTCGCCCCGAATCGGCTGGTCGCCGATCGACGCGAGGTGCGCGACACTGCGCTCGAGCACCGCCTCGCCCATGCGGCGCATGTCTTCGGCTGAGAATTCGAGGTCCGCGGGATCGAAAGGGGAGGGCATGACGAGGGATTATAGCCAGAAGTGAGAAGGAAGAAGGGAGAGGGAAGAATACCGAGGCGTGATTAACTGTATGCTGGCTGCCTGGGAGTCAGCGGTGCCGCGGGTTCCGACGGGCGCGGCGCCAGGAGGTGCCCAGATGCGTGTGCGCAGATCGGTCGCCTTGTCCGGCGTGCTCGTCGTGACCGCCCTCGCGCTGGGCGCGGCGTCAACCGGGCGCGACGTGCCGGACGACCCGGTCCAGACGTTCTCGATCCTGGGCTTCGAGGCCGAAGCGGGCGTCGGCGCGGTCGCGACGCAGGCGATCGTCGACGTCAGCTACGGGCCAGACGCGCTCGCGCTCATGCGACAGGGGATGAACCCGGCCGAGGTCGTCAAGACGATCTGGGAGCGCGATCCGGATCCCGAGCCCGACTCCTGGACGAAGTCCGGCCGCCAGTTCGCCGTCATGGATGCGCAGGGCAACGTCGCCGCCTACACCGGACCGAACGCGACGGCGTGGGCCGGTCACAAGTACGGCCGGTTCTGTTCGGCGCAGGGCAACATCCTCGCGGGCGAGGCCGTCGTCGACAACATGGTCAAGGCCTTCGAAGAGACGAAGGGCTACCTGTCGGAGCGACTGATGGCGGCGCTCGACGCGGGGCAGGCGGCCGGCGGCGACACGCGCGGGATGCAGTCGGCCGCGATGCTGATCGTCAAGAAGGACGGCGGCCCGTGGCTCCACAACGACGTGGTGCTCCGACTGCAGGTGGACGACAGCGACCAGCCGCTCGAGGAGCTGCGCCGGCTCGTCAATCTCCAGGCCACACGCCGCCAGATGCGAGGTCGGTAGGTACGGAAGGCCCGCGGGATGGCCACGCAAGGCCCACGGAACGGCAGCGGAGTCGCGGGTCGCCCAGGTCTGAAGACCTGGGCCACAAATCCCGGATGTGGCCCGGGCCTTCAGGCCTGGGCTAGCGCCGCGCCAGAGTGTGGCCCGGGCCTTCAGGCCTGGGCTGGTCCTGCTCGACCGCTCCCTCGAACAACAGCCAGACGTCCGGATCGAGCATGATGGCGGCCGGCTCGGCGGTGGAGCTGATCGTGAACGTCTGCGACCGCTGGCTGACCGACACGGTCTCGACCCGTCTCGCGCCATCGGCCATCGTCACGCCGACGTCCAGGTCGAAGACGAACACCGGGCTGTCCTGCGTCTGCTCGACGGTCAGGTCGATGACCCGGCGCGCGGCATCGTGGCGCCACGACACGTCCAGGGCGGGGTGTCCCGGCTCGTACAGCCACTGCCTGAAGAACACCGACAGGTCCTGCCCCGAGGCGACCTCCATCTCCCGCTGGACGTCCTCGCTGAGTGCGGTGGCGTTGCGATACCGCTCGTGGTAGGCGCGCACGCCGAGCCAGAACGCGTCGTCGCCGATCTTGCGCCGCAGCATGTGCAGGACCCAGCCGCCCTTCTGGTACGTGTACGCGCTCAGCACCTCGCGAATCGGCACGCGCTCGTCGACGATGCGCAGGTCCGGACTGGACCGGCGCACGCGGGCGACGGTGTCGCGGTCGCGCGCCATGCCCGAATTCAACCGGTCGCGTCCGAACGCCCACTCGTCGAACAGGTGCGTGAAGTAGGTCGCGAATCCTTCGCTGAGCCAGACGTGGTTCCAGTCGGCCTCGGTGACGGCGTCCCCGAACCACTGATGTGCCACTTCGTGGACGACCGTGCCCTCGACGCGCCGGGAGCCGGTCACGACGCGCTCGCCGTAGAAGATGGTGCCCGCGTTCTCCATGCCGCCGTAGCGCGTCGTGGACTGGACGTTCGCCAGCTTCTCGTACGAGTACGGGCCGATGCGCTCGCGGAAGAACTCCAGCACGCGGCGCGTGCGGCTGAAGTCGAAGAAGCCGGCGTCGCGGTCCTGCGGGTAGACCCATGTCTGGATCGGCACGCCGTCCAGGCGCTCCACGTGCTGGACGGCGAACCGCGCCACGCCGACGACCATCAGGTAGGTCGAGGTCGGCGCGGAGGTCCGCCAGTGGGTGAGGCGCAGGCCGTCGGGCAGGCTGGTCTCCTCGACGAGCCGGCCGCTGGCGATCGCCTGGTAATGCGCGGGCGCCGTGATGACGAAGTCGCAGGTCGCCTTGTCGGACGGGTGGTCCAGGGTCGGCAGCCAGTAGCGTGCCCGGTCGGGGAAGTTGTCGCCGAAGAACGTCCGGTCGCCGTACCGGTTGTTCGCGATGATCAGGCCGTCGGCGGGCGCACCGTGGTAGGCGATCGTGAACTGCCGGCGCTCGCCGGCGGCGGGTGGCGTGCCGAGCGTGATCGTCAGCCGGTCGCCGGCGTGCGTGAACGAGACTGGCCGGCCGTCGCGCGTGACCGACACGACGGTCATGCCGGTCGTGTCGGCCTCCCGCCCGACGAGGTCCAGCGCGACGGTTGTCACGCCCGTTCGCACGAACCGGACGTGGACCGTCGTCTCGCCACGAATCTCGTCGCTCGCGTCGTCGAGCGAAAGGCGGAAGGTGTAGTGCTGGATGTCGATGGCCGGCTGGCGCGGGTACGGGTCGGCGAGCGCGGCGGCCGACGGCCAGGAGAGCAGGAACAGCACGAGACCGGCACAAAGGCGTGGCATGGAGCAGGACGATACCACGCGCGCCAGTGAAAAACGCCCGGCGGCCGAAGCCACCGGGCGTCAGTGAGTCGCACAGGCTCGAAGGCCTGCGCGGCGGAAGTCCTGTCCAGGCCCGAAGGCCTGGGCCATGGGGGTCTACCAGCGCGGCTCGCGCCGGCCGCCGCCGCCGCCGCCGCGGCCGCCCTTGCCGCGGCCGCCGAAGCCGCCGCCGCCGCGGCCGCCACCGAACCCGCCGCCCCCGGGGCCGCGCTCCGGTCGGGGACGCGCCTCGTTGACGGTCAGCGTGCGTCCCCCCAGCTGGGCCTGGGCCAGCTCGGTGATGGCGCGCTGGGCGTCTTCCTCGCTGCCCATCTCCACGAAGCCGAAGCCCCGCGCGCGGCCGGTCGCCATGTCACGCATGATCGTGACCGACTCGACCACGCCGGCCTTGCCGAACAGTTCCTGGAGCTCGGCCTCGCCGGCTTCGTAAGGGAGGTTTCCGACGAACAGCTTCCGACCCATATCTGCACGACTCCTCTGATTGGCCGGCGGACCGGTATGGCCCGACCCGGCGGACTTACGACGAACACGGTTCTCCCCCGTTCGGGGACAATTCGGTTGGATCGCGGCTCGTCGGCAGGTGGTCAGCGTTCAGAGGAGGGTGAGCAGCGGCTCGGTCAGTCTCTTCACGCGGGCAGCACAGCAGAGGGCAGTTATCCACCGAATCACGTACTCTAGCACGTCCCGGGTTTCGAAGCCAGAAGACCGCGCGGCAGTATAATCCCTCGGACATTCTCGCCACCCGTTCCATACCAGCTGGAGTTTCGTCCCGATGACCAAGACGACTTTGAACGCCATCAACGACCAGATCAATGCCGAGCTGAGCGCGTCCTACGCCTACCTGGCCATGTCCGCCTACTGCGGGCTGCAGAACTTCACTGGCTGCGCCAGGTGGCTGCGCATCCAGAGCCAGGAGGAGTACAGCCACGCGATGAAGCTGTTCGATTTCGTCCTGGCGTGCCACGGCACCGCGGAGCTCAAGGCCATGGCGAAGCCCGCGGGCGAGTTCAAGTCGGTCGTGCACGTCTTCGAGTCGGCCCTGAAGCAGGAGATCGAGGTGGGCCGTCAGATCGACACGCTCTACGAGCTGGCCTTCAAGGAGAAGGCGTTCGCGGCGCTCGTCGAGCTGCAGTGGTTCATCACCGAGCAGGTGGAGGAAGAGAAGACCGCGCGCGAGATCGTCGCGAAGTTCCGGATGGTCAAGGACGACCCGGCGTCGCTCCTCGACCTCGACCGCGAGCTGGGATCCCGGTCGCCCGTAGCAGAGCCACCCCCGGCGTAGCGTCGACGAGACCGGAGCTACTTCAGCCTCACCTTCCACGCGCCGCGGCCGTGGGTGAACGCGAACAACTCCCGCTCGCCCTCGGCCGCGCCCGCGGGCGCCAGCGTCTCGATCGCGATCGCGCCGAATGTGGGTGTGCTAGACTCGGGCCGCGCTAGCGCGGGCCAGGGCCGGCTGCCGCGGTGTGACCCGCCGATGACCGCAACGCCCGCCTTCAGATGGGCCGTCACCGCGCCTCATCACGCCATTCTCGTTCGAGGAGGTTCTCGTGTCTCTCGCTGATCGCCTTTCGAGACTTCGCCCGACGCTCGCGACCTGCCTGCCGGCGCTCCTGCTGGCGCTGCCGCCGGGACTGGCGCCGGCGTACGCACAGGACGCGCGCCAGGGTGCCGCCCCCACCCCGCCGCCGACCATCGAAGAGAAGACGGCGGGCATGCAGAGATTGGACGGCTTCTTCCCCCTCTACTGGGACGACGCGTCCGGCACCTTGTGGATGGAGATCGCGCGGTTCGACACCGAGGTGCTGCACTTCTCGGGCCTGCAGGCGGGCCTCGGCTCGAACGACATCGGTCTGGACCGCGGCCAGGGCGCCGGCTCCACGGTCGTATCGTTCCAGCGCGTGGGGCCGAAGATCCTGATGGTCGAACCGAACTACCGGTTCCGCGCCACGAGCGACAACCCCGCCGAGCGCCGCGCGGTCGAGGAAGCGTTCGCCAAGTCGACCCACTGGGGCTTCACCGTGGGCGCCCAGACCGACGCACGGGTCCTCGTCGACCTGAGCGACTTCCTGCTGCGCGACACGCACAACATCGCCGCCCGCCTGCAGCCGGGGACCTACCGGCTCGATCGCTCGCGGAGCGCGCTGCACATGCCCCGCACGAAGAACTTCCCGCAGAACACCGAGATCGAGGTCACGCTGACCTTCACCATCGAAGGCGGCGGCGGCCGCGGTGGCGGCGGCGGTCGCGGCGGCGGCGCCAACTTCGAAGGGGTGGGATCGGTCGCGCCGTCGGCCGAGGCCGTCACCCTGCGCACGCACCATGCGTTCATCGAGCTGCCCGGCCCCGGGTTCGATCTGCGGCCGTACGATCCCCGATCCGGCGCCGGCGGCTCGGGCTACGTGGACTACGCGACGCCACTCGGCGAAGACATGGCCAAGCGCTTCACGCGCCGTCACCGTCTGGAGAAGCGGGATCCGTCGGCGCCGGTCAGCGACCCGGTCGAGCCCATCATCTATTACGTGGACGCCGGCACGCCGGAGCCGATCCGGTCGGCGCTGATCGAGGGCGCGCGCTGGTGGAACCAGGCGTTCGAGGCGGCCGGGTACCGCAACGCGTTCCAGGTCCGCGTCATGCCCGAGGACGCCGACCCGATGGACGTCCGCTACAACGTCATCCAGTGGGTGCATCGCTCGACGCGCGGCTGGAGCTACGGCGGCTCGGTGTCCGACCCGCGTACCGGCGAGATCATCCAGGGCCGGGTCACGCTCGGATCGCTGCGCATCCGACAGGACTACCTGATCCTCGAGGGGCTGCTGTCCCCCTACGCCACCGGCGCCGAGACCCCGCCCGAGCTCGCCGAGGTCGCGCTCGCGCGCATCCGCCAGCTCTCGGCGCACGAGACCGGCCACACGCTCGGCTTCGGCCACAACTACTACAACAGCAGCGTCGGTCGGATCTCGGTGATGGACTACCCGCACATGCTCGAGCAGCTCCGGCCCGATGGATCGGTGGATCTGTCGGACGCCTACGAGGTCGGCATCGGTGAGTGGGACAAGGTCGCGGTGACCTGGGCGTACCAGGACTCCCCGCCCGGGACCGACGAGCCGGCGGCGCTCCGGAAGATCCTCGACGATGCCTGGGCGAAGGACCTGCGGTACCTGACCAACCAGGACGCCGGCGTTCATCCGCGCGTCGACCAGTGGGTGAACGGCACCGACATGGCGGCCGAGCTGAACCGCCTGCTCGACCTGCGCCGCGCCGCACTCGGCCGGTTCGGCGAACGGGCGATCAAGACGGGACAGCCGATGGCGCTCATCGAGGAAGCCCTCGTCCCGCTCTACCTGTACCACCGCTACGCGGTCGAGTCGGCCGCGTCGGCCCTCGGCGGCCAGCACTACATCTACGCGATGCGCGGCGACGGCCGCGAGCCGTACCGCTGGGCGTCGGGCGAGGAGCAGCGCGCGGCGCTCGAAGCGCTGATGCGATCGATCAGGCCCGCCGAGCTCGTCCTGCCCGACGCGCTCCTCAAGCAGATTCCGCCTCGGCCGTCGGGCTACGGCCGTCACCGGGAGCTGTTCCCGCGCTACACCGGAGGGGCCTTCGACCCGATCACGCCGGCCGTGACGGCCGCGGATCTGACCGTCGGGTTCGTCCTGCAGGCCGATCGTGCGGCGCGCCTGGTCACCCAGCACGCGCTCGACGCATCGCTGCCGGGGCTCGACGAGGTGATCGACCGGCTGCTACGCGCGGGCTTCGACCCCAGCGCGGCCAACGCCTACGAGGCCGAGGTGGCCCGCGCCGTCGGGCGGGTCGTCGCCGAGCACCTGATGACCCTGGCCGGCTCGGCGCCGATGCCGCAGGCGCGCGCCATGGCCTCCTACAAGCTGGAGCTGCTCAACGGCCGGCTCACGGCGATGGCCGCGGCGCCGTCGAACGTGGCGGCGGCCGCGAACGCGAAGCTGCTCGCGGCCGACATCAAGCGGTTCCTCGAGCGGCCGGCCGCGCCGGCGACGACGCAGGCCATCCCGGAGGCGCCGCCCGGCGCGCCGATTGGGGACGCAGGGATGTGGTTCATCCCGCGATCGGAGCCTGTGTGTTCGGCGTGGTGGAAGGAGTGACGATCGGCGCCGGCCGGCGCACGATCGCCTGCTCGACCTGGCGCGAGGTCACGGCGCCGTACTCGCCGAGCGGGCGGATCGCGCCGCCCTCGCTCGCCGCGATCGGGACACCGTCGCGGTACACGATCCGGTTGGTCGCCAGCGCGGCGATGACATCGCCGGGCGTGACGTAGCCGGCGAGGTTCAGGGGATCGACAGCGCTGACCGCCACGAGCGCGCCGCTCGGGCCGGCGCGCCGGACGGCGCGCAGCGTGCCCACGGCTTCGGTCAGCGCGAACTGCTCGCCCGGCATGCCGGCCACGAACCGGCCGCCGCGGATCTCGCCGCGCGCCTCGAGCCGGCGGTACACGCGCGTCAGCTCCCGCCACGGCGCGAGGGTCTCCTCCCGCATCAGGACGCGCCGGAACACGACGCCGTAGCGGCGGAGGAGCGCCCACGCCTGGGCCTCGATGTGGGTGTGCACAGGGCTGAAGCCCTGTGCCACACGGGGAGGGGGGCTGAAGCCCTGTGCCACACGGAGAGGGGGGCTGAAGCCCTGTGCCACACGGGGAGGGGGGCTGAAGCCCTGTGCCACACGGAGAGGGGGGCTGAAGCCCTGTGCCACACGGGGAGGGGGGCTGAAGCCCTGTGCCACACGGAGAGGGGAGTCGACGCCCGGTGACGCGGGCGCGGGCCGCAGCAGACTCCACCGTCCGGCGGTCTCGACGCCGTCGGGGATCATGCGGCGGCGGCGCGCGCCGCCCGCGCCGCCGAGCGGCTTGCGCTTGGCGGATGGCGCGACGAGCGCGCGGAGGCCACCGAAGCCATCGGCCGACACCAGCCCGAGCGCGACCAGCTCGCCGAGCGCGCGCTCGACACGCGTCGGCAGCAGCCCGGAACCGGCGACGAGATCGTGGAAGAAGGAGGCGCCGCGGCGGTCGAGCACCGCGTGCACGTCGCGCGCATCCGCAGAGAGTACGTAGTCGTGTCCGCCTTCAGGCGGACCGTCGACACCCGACACCGCCAGCCACGCGTCCGCGCGTTCCCGCATGAAGATCGCAACCGGCGTCGTCCGGATCGGACCGCCGGCGCGGCCCGAGGGGGTCTTCGCCGGCGGCGACAGGCGGCCCCACGCCACCTCGCCGGTCAGGCAGAGCGTGTCGAGCATCGACGGGTCGTAGTCGGCGACGCGCGCCGGCAGCACTTCGGACTCCCACGCGCCGGCCGCCAGCTCGAACCCGTCGAGCTGCTGGACGACGGCGCGCAGGCCGTCGAGGCCGGACGCGCGGTGCTCCGGCTCGACCTTCTGCCACGCGAAGAGGAAGCGCATGAAGTCGGCCGGGCTGACCGGCTCGATCTCGGCGCGCAGCCGCCCCAGCGTGTAGCGATGGATACGCGCGAGCAGGCGGCGGTCACACCACTCGCGCAGGTCGGATCCGGGCGTGAACGAGCCGCGGAGGACCACACCTTCGCCCTCGAGCGCGAGCAGGGCCTCGTCGGCCGCCGCCTCGTCCAGGCCGAGCGGGGCCGCAAGCGCGAGCGCGGTGACCGGTCCCAGCACGGAGAGGCGCCCGCGGAGGATCTCGGTCACGGCAGGATCAGGGGTCCGCGCCGCGCAGGCCGCCAGCTCCGCCGCCCGTTCCGCCGCGCACCAGACGGGCTCGCCCGGCGTCTCGATGCGAACGGCCCGGCGGACCTCGACCAGCGCGTCGAACAGCGGCGCCCACGACCCGTCGTCGCGGCCTCGACGTCCTTCGACCTCGGTGAGGAAGCCGGCGGTGAGCAGCGCATCGTGCAGTTCGTCCGCATCGCGGGGATCGGGCCACGCCTCGTCCGCGACCCGCGCGATCGCGCTCGCGTCGAGGGTGCCGAGATCGTTCGCCGACGAAGGTTCGAACGCCCGGCGCGTGTACACCGCCTGCGTCCGCCGCTCCTCGAGCGGCGCATCGTCGAGAAACGCGTACGGCCGGGCGTTCAGGATCTCCGCCGAGAGCGGCGATGGCTCGGGCACGTCGCGGGCGACCCCCTGGATCTCGCCGGCGTGAATCGCCGTGAGGATGCGCGTGAGCGAGGCGATGTCCATCGCTTCGTCCAGGCAATCTCGGATCGTCTGCTGCACGAGCGGGTGGTCGGGGATCTCGCGGTCGCCGGCGATGTTTTCGAGGCAGGCCGCCGCGTCGGGGAACGCGGCCGCCATCAGGTCGTCCGCCTCCATGCGCTGGATCTGTGGCGGGACGCGGCGGCCGGTGCGGTTGCGCAGCACGGCGAGCGCGATCGTCGTGTTCCAGCGCCAGCGCGTCTGGAACACGGGCGCGTCGAGGAACGCCTGGATCAGGATCGTGCGCACGGTGTTCGGGTGCAGGTAGCGGAAGACGTCGGCGAGCGGAAACGAGTGCTGTGGCCCGAGCGAAAGCAGGAGGGCGTCCTCGGTGGCCGCGGCCTGCAACTCGAAGTTGAACTGGCGGCAGAAACGCTTGCGGAGCGCCAGGCCCCAGGCGCGGTTCACGCGGCTGCCGAACGGCGCGTGCAGCACGAGCTGCATGCCGCCCGACTCGTCGAAGAAGCGTTCGAGCACCAGGGTCTGCTGCGTTGGCAGCACGCCGAGCAGCCGCCGTGCCTCGCCAAGGTAATGGGCGATCTGGAACGCGGCGGCGCGCGGCAGGCCCGTCTCGTCCATGAGCCACGCGATCGCCGCCTCCTGATCGTCGAGGCGCGCGTCGAGCTCGCGGCGCAGCTCGCTCACAGCGCGCGACAGCTCGGCGCTCCGGCCGGGCGCCTCGCCGAACCAGAACGGAATCGTCGGCGGCTGGCCCTTCGCGTCCTCGACCCGCACCGTGCCGCTCTGGATCCTGAGGATGCGCCAGGAGGCGTTGCCGAGCTGGAAGACGTCGCCCGCCATGCTCTCGACGGCGAAGTCCTCGTTCACCGTGCCGACGAACAGATCCTCCGGCTCGAGGACGACGCGGTAGTCGGCGTTCTCGGGGATGGCGCCGCCCGAGGTGATGGCGGTGAGCCGCGCGCCGCGCCGCCCGCGCACGCGGCCGTTGATCCGGTCGTGGTGCACGAGCGCGCCCCGCCGCCCCCGCCGCGTCGTGAACCCGTTGGCCAGCATGTGGACGACCTGGTCGAAGTCGCCCCGCTCGAGCGTACGGTAGGGGTACGCCAGACGAAACCGCTCGAACAGCGCCGTCTCGTCCCAGTCCTCCGCCGCCGACTCGGCCACGATCTGCTGCGCCAGGACGTCGAGCGGTCGATCGAAGGCGACGAGCCGATCCAGCTCGCCGCGGCGGACCTCGCGCAGCAGCGCCGCGGCTTCGACGAGGTCGTCGCGCGACGTCGGGAAGAGCCGGCCCTTCGGCAGGCCGCGGATTGTGTGGCCGGACCGGCCGACGCGCTGCAGGAAGGTCGAGATCCGGTGCGGGGAGCCGAGCTGGCAGACGAGATCCACGTACCCGACGTCGATGCCCAGCTCGAGCGACGCCGTCGCCACCAGCGCCTTCAGACGCCCCGTTTTCAGCCGCTCCTCGGCGTCGAGGCGCCGATCCTTCGAGAGGCTGCCGTGGTGAGCGGTCACGGCGTCCTCGCCGAGCCGCTCGCTCAGGTGACGGGCGACGCGCTCGGCCACGCGCCGCGTGTTCGCGAAGACGAGCGTCGTCCGGTGTTCGCGAATGAGCCCCGCGAGCCGATCGTAGTATTCCTCCCACACGTCGTGCGCCATCACCGCCTCGAGCGGCGACTTCGGCATCTCCACGCCGAGGTCCATCGCGCGCAGGTGCCCCTCGTCCACGATGGCGCAGTCGGGGCGACCCTCGTCAGCGTGATGACCCGCGCCCACCAGGAAGCGGGCCACTTCGTCGAGCGGCTTCTGCGTGGCCGACAGGCCGAGCCGGAGCACGGAACCGGCGGCGACGTGCGCCAGCCGCTCGAGCGACAACGCCAGGTGGGCGCCGCGGCGCGTGCCGATGACGGCGTGGATCTCGTCCACGATCACCGTGCGCACCGTGCGCAGCATCTCGCGGCTGCGTTCGGCGGTGAGCAGCAGGTACAACGATTCGGGTGTCGTCACGAGGATGTGGGGCGGCGTGCGCAGCATCGCCGCGCGCTCGGCCTGCGGCGTGTCGCCTGTTCGAACCGCCGCCGTGATGCGCGGGGCGTCGAGGCCCATCGCCCTCGCCACGTGCCGCACGCCCGCGCGCGGCGCCGCGAGGTTCCGGTGGATGTCGGCCGAGAGCGCCTTGAGCGGCGAGACGTAGACGATGCGCACCTCGTCGGGGAGCGGTCGCGCGAGCCCCTCGGTGAACAGCTCGTCGATCGCCGAGAGGAACGCGGCGAGCGTCTTGCCGGATCCCGTGGGCGCCGCGATCAGCGTGTGGCGCCGCTCACGAATCGCGGCCCAGCCCTTCGCCTGCGCGGCGGTCGGCTCGCCCAACGCCTGGCGGAACCAGCCCGCGACCGCTGGATGGAAGGAAGAGAGAGGCATGGGACGGGACCATTATAAGTGCTTGGTGCTTCGTGCTTGGTGCCTGGTGCGGACCTGGTGCTTGGTGCTTGGTGCGGAATCACGCTGCTATACTCGCCAAAGTCCAAAGTCCAAAGTCCAAAGCCCAGCGCCCAGCGCCCATGTCCCTCGACTCCGACATCGACCGGCTCTACCAGCTTCCGCTCGAGGAGTTCACGTCCGCGCGGAACGCGCTGGCGACGCGGGTGAAGTCCGCGGGCGACGCCGCGGGTGCCGCGCGCGTGAAGGCGCTCGTCAAGCCGAGCGCGTCGGCGTGGGCGGTCAACCAGCTCTACTGGCGCATGCGACCCGATTTCGACGAGGTCGTCACCGCGGGTGACGCGGTGCGGGTGGCGCAGCAGCGGGCGCTGGCCGGCCGGAAGGGGAGTGACGTCCGCCGCGCGACGGCCGAACGCGAGAAGGCGGTGGCGCGTTCGCTCCGGAGCATCGATGGGCTGGCGGCGAAGGCCGGCGTGGACTTGAGTCCCCAGATCCGCCGGCGGGTCCAGACCACCATCGCCGCGATTGCCACCCACGGAAGCGCCCGGGACACGCTGCGCGACGGCCGGCTGACGGAGGACGTCGGTCTGCCGGGTTTCGAAGCGCTCGCGGCGCTCGCGGCCATGGCGCCGCTGCCGGCGGCGACAGCCCGGGCAGGGCGGGCGACCAAGGGGCGCCGCCGCGCGGCCGCGGGCGCGGCGTCGGAGAGAGCCTCGGCGCGCAGGCGGGAGGCCGAGGTCCGGCGTGCCCGGGCGCAGGCCGAGCTGGCCGCCGCCGAGGCCCACGCGCGCGCCCTCCGCAGCGCCGCCGATCGCGCCGCCGCCGAGGCTGCCGAGGCCGCCCGACGCGCCACCCGCGCGCGCGAGGACGTCGATCTCGCGAAGCGCCAGCTGGCCGACGCGATGGCGCGCGCCACAAAGGCGCTCGACGCTGTCAGGGAGGCAAAGCACGTCGCGTCGAAGGCCGCCGCTGCCGCGAGCGCCGCGGACGCGGCGGCCCGCCTCGCCCGTTCGTCGCTTGAACGCCTCGAGCGCTAAACTAAGCGTTTAATTTAACGCTTCCGAATGAGCCGCGCGCCACAATGACGTGTTCTGCTGGAACGTCGGGCGCGTCGGTTCCATTCGGATGTTAGCCTTATCATCGGGCCGACCCAGTATA
>Ga0326597_10006341_pt1 | contig 16221 bp, 11 predicted proteins | sample RVTome_12_FD_203789 | JGI IMG/M metagenome (GOLD analysis project Ga0326597, IMG submission 203789) | Soil microbial communities from uranium-contaminated site in the Upper Colorado River Basin, Wyoming, United States - RVT100D185 | ecosystem: Environmental > Terrestrial > Soil > Contaminated >...
TCCCGGTCATCAGCAGGGTGGGTTTCTCGACCTTCTTCAGGTCCGCCCAATACGAAGGCTGAGTCCCCACGCCCAGCGCACGGAGCGCCCCGGCAAGTCCTTTCGGATCGCAGGCCGAGCGCCGCGCCTTCACCGCCTCCCGCACCTCTATCGGCAGAGTGGTCTGACTCTCGAACATCGGGAGCTCCTCCCAATGCGCGACGAACCACTCGATGCCACACTCCACGATCTGACGGGCCAGATCCTCGTCTTCAGCGGCGCGGAGCGCCCGTTCCGCATCGGTTTCGAGCCCCGGGGAAGCGCTCTCGAGCACGAGGCGACGTACTCGGTCGGGATGTCGGACCGCCGCGGCGAGCGCGATCCGGCCTCCCATCGAATAGCCGATCCAATCCGCGCGCAGGATGTCGCGTGTGCCCAGGTGCGCGACGAGCAGGTCGACCACATCCGTGAACGTCCGGCCGGGGGTGAGGGGCAAGACGACGTGGGCTCGCCCGGGGAGCGCCGGCATGGCGGCGTCCACGACGGAGCCCCCGCCGCGGTGGCTGGCTCCGTGTCCCGGCAGGTCCACGACGATGACCCGGCGTTTCTCGGTCAGCTCCTCGAGGAGGGTTTCCGGCCACGCGGCGCCAGACCCGGTGAACCCGTGGAGGAGGACCACGGCGTCACCCTTCGGATCGTCGGTGGCAGTGGACTTACGTGCCAGTTGCACCTCGGGCGGGGCAGCGGTGGCCGCGATCGTCGGGGTCACGAGGGCCCCTCGGGCCTGGCCGGCTCCGTCCCGGGCGAGCGCACCTCGACTCGCCCGGCGCCGGACGTGATCGAGGCCACTTCGGCTCGGAGCCGCTCGATCCGGTCCGCGGGAACGTGCGCATGGAGCTCGAGGCCGTCGGGGGCGGCCTCTTGCCGAGCCGATGCTCCGAGGTCCTCGAGCAGTCGGAAGACGCCGTCCGTGCCCCGGAAAGGCACCGCGATCGTCACCGCCAGGCGTTCGACGCGCTCCTGCGTCGGGAGGTCGGCGAGGGCTCCGAGCACCGCAGCCGCGTACGCTCGCGAGAGACCTCCCTTTCCCAGCTTCACCCCTCCGAACCAACGGGACACGACGGCAACGACCTCGCCGACACCTGAGTGGAGGAGCGCGTTCAAGATCGGCCGGCCAGCGGTGCCGTGGGGCTCGCCCGCGTCGCCGAGTCCCACCTGGGCGGTGGACCCTGGAGGGCCGGCCACGAATGCCCAGCAGTGGTGCGTCGCGTCGGGGAAATCGGCCGAGACGCGGGTCACGAACGCGCGCGCCTCTCGCGGCGTGGGGGCAGCCCCGAGCGAGGCGAGGAAGCGGCTCCGGCGCACGACCTCCTCACGACGATGAAGGGGTCCGGCCGGCACCCGGTAGCGCGGCGGGTTCGCCACGGGGGTGCCCGTCGACGGAGGCGCGGGCGTCAGCCGCCTCCGGCCTCGCCCGCCCGGGGTGCCTCCAGGCGAATCGCCCATACACCCGAGCTCTCGTCCGACACGAAGATGGTCCCACCCTGGGCGTGGGCGTCGGAGGCCAGCGGTGTGTTCGGTGGCGTCCCCGCGGGGTGCCCCGTCGAGAACGAGGCGATCTCCCTCCCCTGCCGGTAGAGGTCGCCCCTCAGCTCGCCCGAAACATCCACGACCCTGAGGCCCGCCTGCCCGTAGGCCGCTCGGAGCTGGTCGCCCACGACGTGAAATCCTTGCACGCCCGCTTCCGGCACCTCGTAGCGGGCGACTTCGACCGGGGTCTCGGGATCTTCGCTGGAGAGCACCCGAACGGAGCCGAGCCGGTCCCCCACGAAGACGTACGCGCGCCCGTCCGCGTTTTGATACGGGAAGGCGGTCGCCGCGTGCCCGCCCGGATACGCATAAGACGTGACGAGCGCGGGCGTGGCAGGCGCGCCGCCCCAACGCCCATCTCCCACGTCGAGGATCCACACGCCGTCCGCGCCGGCCGCTAGGTAAGCGAGCCCACCGGACACGTGGATTCCGTTCAGGATTCGTCCGGGCCGCTCGGTGGCCCAACCTCCGACCTCCACCGGGAACGTCGAGTTCGCGACGTCGAAGACCGCGACTTCGGGCGCGTCGTAGGCAATCAGGTAGACGAGACTGTTCGCGATCGAGGCGTCGCGGATCCCCCCGGGCAAGTCGGTCGGGTAGGCCGACTTCACGAACGGATGAGCGGGGTCCGCGAGGTCCAAGACCGCGAATCCACCCATTCCATCGGGGCCGCGCTGAGTGAGGACCGCGAAGCCCGCGTTCGCGCTTACCTCGAGGTCCGTGAGCTCGGCGCCAATGACCGTGACCGCGTCGACCAGGAAGGGGCTCTCAGGCGCGGTGACGTCCCAGACCTCGATGACCGAGGCTGGGATGGCCAGCCCCGCGGCCGCGGCGTCCGGCGAGGGCGAGGCCATCGCCGTCGCGCCGACGTACGCATAGTCTCGACCGTCCAGGCCTCGGAACACTCGCAGCTGCCCTCCGGCCCGCACCGGTCTGAACGTGGAGAGCCCCTCGGGGCGGCGCGCGACGGCACGAGCCCTCACCTCCACCACGGCGTCGGCTGCGGTCCCTCCCGCGTTCGCGACCACCCGGTAGCGGCCGGGCCTCTCGGCCACGAACGAGCCGTTCGCGTCCACCGTCGCCCCGATCTCCGGGGCGGACCCCTCCCCTCCCACCGCGTAGGTGAGCGCGATGTCGCGAACCGGCCCGCCCCTCGCGTTCCGCGCGACCGCGGCGAAGCGCACGACGTCTCCCGTCCGCACCGAGGCGTTGTCCGGCGTGAGCTCGACCGCGCGCACGGGATTCGGGAGGACCTGGAGCACGTGCGCCGTCTCCATCCCCTCCGCAGAGGCGACGAGCGTCGCGCTCCCCGGCCGGAGACCTCGCACGAGCCCGGCCCGGCTGACCGAAGCGATCTCGGGGTTCCGGCTCGTCCACACGACCTCGATCTGCTCGCGGAGCTCCCCCCTCGCGGTTCTCGCCTCGACCTCGAAGGGCACCGCCGTCCCCGCGTAGACCGCGTATTCCTGTGTCGCCACCTGGAGAAACCGCACGAGCCCGCCCCTCACGACCACGGGGATCGGAAAGACCCGCGCCTCCGGGAGCCCGCCGGCACCTGGCGTCATCACGGTCAGGACGAGCTGGGTTTCGCCTTCGCGAAGCCCGGTGAGTGCGCCGCTGGAAGACAGGGAGGCTGCGTTCCCACGGGGCACGGCCGTCGAGAAGACGGCGCCTTCAACCACGCTCCCCGAGGCGTCTACGGCCGCGAGCCCGAGGGCATCGAGACTCACGGACTCGTTGACTGCGAGGTTGATCGGACTCCGGTTCGATCGGACCCCCACGACGGGGGCGTTCATGTCGAACGAAGGAACGACGCCCGAAGGTGCGGGCGGGGGCGGTGCTTCGACTGCGGGGGTGACCTCCGGAACCGTCGGCTCGGGCTCCGGGGTTTCGAGCCCGATGGGGGCGCACCCTGCGACTCCGAGAAGGAGGAGGGTGCTGATCCGGAGGTGGCGATCGGTCACATCGGGCTCCCGTCCCACGAAACCCGACGACCCGCCGCGCCGCGGGGCGCCGGTCTTTGTATTCCTCTACTCAGCTACCGGTGAGGCGTTCCTCCTGGAGGCCGGTCGCGTCATCCTCTTCTTCCCATTCGTCCCAATCGTCCTCGTCTTCTTCGTCCCACTCCTCGTCATCCTCTTCGTCGTCATCGCCCCAATCGTCCTCCTCGTCCCACTCTTCGTCGTCCAGCTCCTCGTCTTCATCGAGGTCCAGCATCTCGACAGCGGCGCCGGGCACATCACGGAGCCAGACCCAACGGTCCTCCATGGGGATTCCCTCCGGGTGACGCATGTGCGGTGGAGGTCGGAGGCGGGCTGCCCCTTGGACCCCGAACCCAGTGTCCAGTCGGGGCAATACTAGAAGGGGGAGGTCGAAAGTCAAGCGGCGCGCAGGCTCTGGGTTGCGCGGTAGCCATCTGGGCCCGGGACCTTAGATTTTGCGATCCAAACGAGAGTCGCGACTCCCCGCACGCCCCTCCAGCCCCGAGATGTTTGAGACGTGTCGTTCGTCCACCTGCACACGCACTCCGAATACTCCCTCCTGGACGGTGCGAACCGCCTGAGCGACCTGGTCGAGCGGGCCCTCCACTACGAGATGCCCGCCCTCGCCCTGACGGATCACGGGTGTTTGTTCGGGGCGTGGGACTTCAGGAAGAAGGCGAAACAGCGCGGTCTCAAGCCCATCATCGGGATGGAGGCGTACGTGGCCCCCGGGGACCGGCGAGATCGCACGCGGAGCGGGGGACTCGGCCGGGGACTCGGGGGGGACCGGGCCTACTATCACCTGGTTCTTCTGGCCAGGGACCGCGAGGGGTACCGGAACCTCGTGAAGCTTTCGTCCTTGGGATACACCGAAGGCTTCTACCACCGTCCCCGCGTGGACCGGGAGCTCCTCGAGCGGCACTCCGCCGGGATCATCGTTTCTTCCGCTTGCCTCGCGGGTGAGGTCGCGCGGCACCTCATGGAGGGCAGGTACGACGAGGCCCGCCGCGCGGCCGAGTGGTACGCGAACGTCTTCAAGGACCGGTACTACCTAGAGGTTCAGGCCCACGGGACCGAGGGGCAGGCCCAGCTGAACCGGGAGATCTTCCGCCTGGCGACCGACCTGGGCCTCCCCGTGGTCGCGACGAACGACGCCCACTTTCTCGCCCGCGAAGACCACGAAGCGCACGACGTGCTTCTCTGCATCGGGCTCCGGAAGGACAAGTCGGACCAGGGTCGGATGCGCTACGATGACGGCCTCTACCTGAAGGGCCCAGACGAGATGCGGGCTGCCTTCCCGGAGCACCCGGAGGTGGTCGAGAACACGCTCCGGATCGCGGACGAGGTCTCGCTCGACTTCGAGAAGCGCTACCACGTGCCGGCGTTCCCCCTCCCCCGGGACTACCAGGACGAGAGCGCCTATCTCGTGCACCTGGCGAGGGCCGGGGCAGTCGAGCGGTACGGCGATCCCCTACCGGAGGCGGTCCGTGAGCGCCTCGAGTACGAGCTCGGCGTGATCACCAGCACGGGATACGCTGGGTACTTCCTCATTATCTGGGACTGCATCCGATGGGCGCGGGAAAACGGGATCCCCGTCGGGCCCGGCCGCGGATCTTCAGCCGGATCCATCGTGAGCTACTCGCTCAGGATCACGAACCTGGATCCCCTCGCCTTCGATCTCCTCTTCGAGCGGTTCCTGACCCCCGAGCGGGTGTCCATGCCCGACATCGACATGGACTTCTGCTTCGAGAACCGGGGGCGGGTGATCGACTACGTTCGGCAGAAGTACGGACACAACGCAGTCGGCCAGATCATCACGTTCGGGACGATGAAGTCCCGCGCGGTGATCCGTGACGTGGGGCGGGTGCTCGGGTTCGAGCCGTCCGAGACGGACCGCATCGCGAAGCTCATCCCGAACCAGCCAGGGAAGAGCTACACGGTGGGTGAGGCCGTTCGGAAGCTCCCCGACGTGAAGAAGCTCTACGAGCAGGACGACCGCCACCGGAAGCTCTTCGACTTCTCCCGCACGCTCGAAGGGCTCTCGCGGCACGCGTCCGTCCACGCGGCCGGAATCGTGATCGCCCCAGGGCCCCTCGACGACTACGTGCCGGTGTGCGTCCAGCAGACGAAGGGGAGCGGCGCAGGCGACGAAGAAAGCGTCGTCGTGACCCAATACGACATGAACGCGCTCGACGACGCGGGCATGCTCAAGATGGACTTCCTGGGTCTCAAAACGCTCACTGTGATCCACGACGCGGTCGCGATGGTGCGCGAACGCCACGGGGAGTTGAGGGACCCATCCTCTGGAGAGGCTTTATCGTCAATCGACGATTTACGATTAGACGACCAAGAGGTCTACCGCATGCTCGCCCGGGGCGGCAACCTCGGCGTCTTCCAGTTCGAGTCCCATCTGGCCATGGACAAGCTCCGGGCCATGCGGTGCGACCGCTTCGAAGACCTGGTGGCGACGAACGCGCTGATCCGGCCGGGGCCCCTCGACTCTGGGATGACCGACGTCTACATCCGACGGAAGCTCGGGCAGGAGCCCGTCCGCTACGCCCACCCGGCCCTCGAGAAGTCCCTCGCTCCGACCTACGGGGTGATCGTCTATCAAGAGCAGGTGATGGCGATCGCCCGCGAGCTCGCGGGCTACACGTGGGGCGACGCCGACGTCCTCCGGAAGGCGGTGGGGAAGAAGGACGCCGAACTGATCGTGAAGGAGCTCCGCCTGTTCGTCGAGCGGGCGGTCGCGCGTGGCGTTGATCCGAGGACGGCCGAAGACCTCGCGACCCAGATCGAGACGTTCGGCCGGTACGGATTCGTGAAGGCGCACAGCTCGGCCTATTCCGTGATCTCGTATCACACGGCGTGGCTGAAGGCGCATTATCCCGCCGAGTTCATGGCGTCTCTCCTCTCGGCCGTGCTGGACAAGACGGACGACGTCGTGAAGTACATCGGTGAGTGCCGTGACCTCGCGCGGAGCCTCCCGCACTTGGGTCAGGGCTTGGAAGTGCTCCCTCCGGACGTGAACGAATCGCGCTGGAAATTCACGGTCCCTCGTGACCTACGGGTCCGCTTCGGGCTCGGGGCGGTAAGGGGGGTCGGACAGGGCGCGGTCAGCTCGATCCTCCGTGCGCGCGAGGAGGGAGGGCCCTTCACGAGCCTCTTCGACTTCCTTCGCCGAATCGACCTCCGCGCGCTGAACAAGCGAGCGTGCGAGGCGCTCATCGCGGCGGGAGCGATGGACGCGTTCGGGCATCGGGCCCAGCTCCTCGCCGGGCTCGACAGCGCGTACGCGGAGGTTCAGGCACGGGAGGCCGAAGCCGCCGCCGGACAGGGCTCGCTATTCGACGCGGGGCCTTCCGAGGGCCCGCGGACCGACCCGCCGCTCCCCGTTGTGGAAACGTGGTCCGAGCAGGAGCGACTCGCCCGAGAGAAGGAGGCGGTGGGGTTCTTCATCTCGGGCCACCCGCTCGACCGCTTCCGGGACCTCGCGCGCGCGTTCGGGCCCGTCAATACCGGGAATCTCGGTGAGTTTTCCGGCCAGGACATCGAGCTCCCATGCGTGGTCACCAAGGTGGCCCGCCAGATCATGCGGAAGGACTCAAGCGAGTGGGGTCGCCTCACGGTCGAAGACTTCGCGGGCACGGCGTCGGTCCTCGCGTTCGGCGAAGCTTGGACGCGGGCGCGGGAGATCATCGAGAGGGATTCGGTGATCCTGCTCTCGGGGACGGTATCGAGCCGGGAGCGCGACGAAGACGACCCGCCCATCTTCCTCGACCGCGTGGAGCCGCTGGAAGGCGTGAGCGGGAGCGGGCGGGTGGCCGTCGCGATCGAGATGGCGAACGGGACTGCGGATGACCTCTTCGCCAAAGCCCGCTCACTGTTGGAGTCGCGTCCGGGTGCCGCACCGGTCGAGATCCACGTCCTGAACGGCCCCCACGAGACGCCCCGTCTCCGCTCGAAGACATTCAAGGTCCGGGCGGATCGTGAGACGCTCGGGGCGCTCCGCGACCTGTTCGGCGCGGGGCGAGTCCATCTCGTGAGGACGCAGCCATGAGCGAGACCGCGGGCTCCGCCGTGTCCGGAGCAGCCACCGGCGGCGGCACGCACACGGCCACCGCCGTCCTCGGGGGCGGCTGCTTCTGGTGCCTCGAGGCCGTCTACCAGCAGCTCCGCGGCGTGCAGGAAGTGACGTCGGGGTACGCAGGCGGCCACTCCCCGGCCCCTACCTATCGCGCGGTGTGCAGCGGAACCACCGGGCACGCCGAAGTCGTGCGCGTCGTGTTCGATCCCGAGGTCATCTCGTATCGCGAGATCCTCGAGGCGTTTTTCGCGATCCACGACCCGACCACCTTGAACCGGCAAGGCGCCGACACCGGCACGCAATACCGGTCGGTGATCCTCTACGCGGACGAGGAACAGAAGAAGATCGCGGAGCAGATGATACAGGCGCTCGGCGCTTCGGACCGCTGGAGCGACCGGATCGTCACCGAGGTCGCGCCGCTCCGGGAGTTCTACCCCGCCGAACGGGACCACTGGGACTACTACCGACGGAACCCGACGCAGCCTTATTGCCACATCGTGATCTCGCCGAAGGTCGCGAAAGCGCGGAAGGACCTGGCGAGGCTCTACAAGGAGAGTGCGTGAACCCCATCCTCGACCGCGGCTTCCGGCCGCGCTTTCAAGACATCCGGCCGGAGCACGTGGTGCCGGGGATCCGGCAGCTCATCGAGGAAGCCCGCGCCGGGGTCGAGAAGATCGCGGGGGACCCGGGACCCGCGACGTGGGCGACGGTCCTCGAACCCCTGGACGAGCTGACCGAACGGGTGCGCCAAGCCACGGTGCCGGTGCAGCACCTCCTCGCGGTGGCCGAGTCGGATGCGCTTCGCCAAGCGTGGGCCGAAGTCCTTCCGGAGATGACGCGCTTCTGGTCCTGGCTCCACCTGCACCCGGCGCTCTGGCGGAAGCTCAGGGCTCTGGGCGAGAGCGCGGAGGCGACCCGACTGGACGAGCTCCGCGCACGCCATCTCGACCGCACGCTGAAAGACTTCAGGCGCGCGGGTGCGGACTTAGACGCCGTGGGACGAGCGCGCCTCGAAGAGCTCGACGTGGAGCTCGCCCAGCTGCAGCAGACGTTCTCCGAAAACGTGCTCGACGCCACCCAACGCTTCTCCCTCACCATCACCGATCCGAAACGCGTTAGGGGCATTCCCGAAGACGCGCTCGCCCGATTTCGGAAGGGGGCCGAAGATGCCGGCGAAAGAGGTTGGCGCCTCACGGTGGACCAGCCGTCGTTCGACGCCGTCTTGAAACACGCGGAGGACCGGAGCCTTCGGGAGGAGCTCCACCGTGCATACTTCACGCGGGGGATGGAGGAGCCCGGGGACAACCGGCCCCTCATCGGCAAGATCCTAAAGCTCCGCCAGGAAAAGGCGAAGCTCCTCGGATACGCGGACTACCCGGACTACCGTCTCGAGGAGCAGATGGTGCGGACCGGCGCTCGCGCCCGGGACTTCGTGGCCCAAGTGACGGAACGCACGCGGCCCTATTGGAAGCGCGACTTGGAAGTGCTCGCGGCGTTCGCCGACGGGGTGGGGATCCGACCGCTCGAGCCGTGGGACGTGGCGTTCCTCGTCGAGCGTATCCGCAAAGAGAAGTTCGACCTGGACGAAGAAGAGCTGCGCCCCTACTTCCCGCTCCCGGCGGTGCTGGACGGGCTCTTCGAGATCGCCCAGCGGCTGTTCGGGCTGCGGGTCGAGCCGAAGGAGGTCGCGGAGCTCTGGCATCCGGACGTCCGCTACTACGAGCTCTTCGACGAAAGAGGCACGCTGCTCGGCGGGTTCTACACCGACTTCTTCCCCAGGCCCGAAAAGCGGCAGGGCGCATGGATGAACGACTTCGTCTACGGCGGCCCGCGAGCGGACGGGTCGTTCGCGCCGCATCTCGGCCTGATCTGCGCGAACGTGGCGCCCTCGGCCGAGGGCCGCCCCGCGCTCCTCACGCACAACGACGTGGAGACGCTGTTCCACGAGTTCGGCCACCTGCTCCACCACCTCACGTCCCTTGTGCCGATCCCCGGCCGAGGCGGGATCAACGTGGCCTGGGACTGGGTCGAGCTCCCCTCGCAGCTCCTCGAAAACTGGACGTGGGAGCGCGCGGCGCTCGACCTCTTCGCGCGGCACTGGGAAACGGGGGAGCCGCTCCCGGACGCGACGCTCGACCGCATGCTCGCGGCCCGGAAGCTCATGGGCGGGTGGCGGCAGATGCGCCAGCTCTCGTTCGGAACGCTCGACCTCGCGCTCCACACCCGCTACGACCCCGACACGCACGGCGACCCGGTGGACTGGGTATCCGACCTGCTCGAGGCGTTCACGCCCAGCCGGCGCTTCGCGGAATCGCACCCCCTCCCCTCTTTTATGCACATTTTCTCGGGGGGATACGCGGCCTCGTATTACTCCTACCTATGGTCCGAAGTCCTCGAGGCCGACCTCTTCTCGCGCTTCCGCGAGGCCGGGATTTTCGATCGCGAGACCGGCCGAGAATACCTGGAAACCATTCTGTCGGCGGGAGATAGGGCCGAGCCAGACCTCCTCTTCCGGACGTTCATGGGCCGGGATCCAGACCCCGAAGCGCTCATCGCGCGGAATCTGGGGGAGTTGGCACGAGGTGACGGCGGCGACGCGGTGACGCAACGGAGGTAGACATGGGCGGTGGCCAAACCGAAGTCGCGGGGCCCGATCTCCGAGCGGGGGTTCCCGCCGCCGATCTCCAGGAAGGCGTTTCGGTCCTAGGGCATTTCGATGGTGAACCGGTCCTCCTGGTCCGCCTGAAAGACGGGGTTTCCGCCGTGGGGGCGACCTGCACCCACTATGGGGGACCCCTCCACGAAGGGGTGGTGGCAGGCGGTACCGTCCACTGCCCATGGCACCACGCATGTTTCGACCTCCGCACGGGCGAAACGCTCGAAGCCCCCGCGCTCGCCGACCTCCCGACCTACCGCGTCCACGAGGCTGACGGGCGCGTCCGCGTCACCGAGAAGCTTGCACCCCCGCCCACGCTCACGGCGGGCGCGAAGGCCCGCGGGAAGAAGCCCGCCTCTAGCCCATCGTCCGTCGTCATCCTGGGCGGCGGGGCCGCGGGGAACGCCGCGGCGGAGGCGTTGCGGCGGGAGGGGTATGCCGGCCCCGTCGTGATCGTCGAGTCGGATCCGGATTCCCCCTGCGACCGTCCGAACCTCTCCAAGGACTACCTCCAGGGGAGCGCTCCGGAGGAGTGGATCCCCCTGCATCCGGCTCGGTTCTACGAGGATAACGGCATCGAGGTGCGGCGGGACACGGCGGTTCGCATCGACCGGAAGAAACGCGCGGTCAAGCTTCAGGGGGGCGACGCGCTCCCCTACGGCGCGTTAATCCTCGCACTCGGAGCCGAGCCGGTCCGGCCGGACATGCCGATCGCCGACGGATCCCGCGTACTCACGCTGCGAACGCTTTCCGACAGCCGGGCGATCATCCGCGCGGCCGAGAGTGCGAAGCGGGCCGTCATCATCGGGGCGAGCTTCATCGGGCTCGAAGTCGCCATGTCCCTCCGGCACCGACAGCTGGAGGTCCACGTCGTCGCACCCGAGGAGCTCCCCTTGGCCCGCGTCATGGGACCCGACCTCGGACGGTTCGTGAAGGCCCTCCACGAAGAGAAGGGCGTCCACTTCCACCTTGGCCGGAAGGCGAAGGCGATCGGGCGGGACCTGGTGACGCTCGATGATGGAACGGAGGTGCCGGCGGACTTCGTCGTCCTCGGAGTCGGGGTGCGGCCTCGCGTCGCGCTCGCGCAGGAGGCCGGGCTGGAGGTGGAGGATGGAATCGTGGTCGGATCGGATCTACGTACCTCGGACGAGGCGATCTGGGCAGCCGGAGACGTAGCCAGCTTCCCGTATGCGCCGACCGGAGGGCGGGTACGCATCGAGCATTGGGCGTTCGCCGAAAGGATGGGGGCGGCGGCCGCCAGGTCGGTGCTGGGAAAGCGCGGGCGGTTCGGCGCCGCCCCCTTCTTCTGGAGTCAGCATTACGACGCGGTGATCTGCTACGTCGGCCACGCGAGGGAGTGGGACGAAGCCGCGCTCGACGGCAATCCCGCCCAGCGGGACTGCGCCGTGCGCTTTTCGAAGTCGGGGAGGCAACTCGCTCTCGCGACGATCTTTAGGGACGAGGCCAGTCTCGCTGCGGAAATCAAGCTGGAAGCGAGCGCCGAGGCCTGACCGGCGGACGCCACTCCCCGTGGTGACCCGACGTTCATACTTCTGTTACAATTCGGTTACGCGTCGATGGTAGGTTCGTCCAATCGGGATCGGACGTTGGAATCTGCTCGTAAATCACCTTCCATCGAGGTGTCCCTTGAAAGAGGAACTGCGGAAGCTCGCGGGACCGGCGGCATTCGTTTTCCTCCTCGCCGGCTGCTGGAGCTCGGACACTCCCGGCGACGCGGCGGCGGGCGGTGAAACCGCGGAAGGGGCTGCGGGCCAGGTCACTCTCACGGGAGCCGGGGCGACGTTCCCCTATCCGATCTATTCGCGTTGGTTCTCCCTGTATTCGGAGTCGAATCCGGTCCGGGTGAACTACCAGTCGATCGGATCGGGCGGTGGCATTCGTCAGATGATCGAGGGAACGGTGGACTTCGGGGCGACGGACGCCCCGCTCACCGACGAAGACCTGGCGAGCATCCCTGGCACGCTCAGCATCCCGACCGTGCTCGGGGCGGTGGTCGTGACGTATAACCTCCCTGAGCTCACGACCCCCCTCCAGCTCGACGGCGAGACGACCGCAGCGATCTTCCTCGGTGAGATCGCGAATTGGCAGGATCCGAGGATCGCTGCCCTGAACCCGGGGGTGACGCTCCCCGAGCAAGACATTATCCCCGTGCACCGCTCGGACGGCTCGGGGACGACGTACGTATTCACCGACTACCTCACCGCGGTGAGCCCCGTCTTCACCTCTAGGGTAGGTCGCGGAAACGCCGTGAGCTGGCCGACCGGACTCGGCGCCCGCGGGAACGAGGGCGTGACGGGTCAGGTCCGGCAGACGCCTGGTTCGGTGGGATACGTTGAGCAGGTCTACGCTCGCCAGAACGACCTCCCCATGGCTTCGATCCGGAATGCCGCGGGCGAGTTCGTCGCGCCCGGCATCGAGGCGACGACCGCGGCCGCCGTGGGCATCGAGGCCAGGATCCCCGAGAACAACGACTTCCGTCTGTCGATCGTGAACGCGGGGGGGCCGGGTGCCTACCCGATCGCGTCCTGGACCTACCTCCTCATCTCCCCGCATATGGAAGATTGCGCGCGGGCGACCGCCCTGCTCGAGTTGGTCGAGTGGGCACTGATGGAGGGTGAAGGGGACGCCGTCGCTCTCGGATACGCTCCGCTCACCATGGAAATCCGGGTGCGGGCGATGAACGCGCTCAAGGTCGTCACGTGCGGCCCGGAGAATCGGCCGGTCATCGACCCGGCCGAGACGTTCGGTGGGATCGAGTGGCCGTCGCGGTCGTTCGGCGCGCTTTTCCCGAAGGACGCCGGTGGCCAGTCGGGCTGAGACGACGCCGGGGGGGGCCCCTCCCGCCGCTCCGAAGAAGTCGCTTCGCGCGCTCGTCCCTTCGCGGGCGCGCGGGAACCTGGCGGACCAGGTCTACGGGACGCTGCTCCAGGGGTGCGGGCTGATCCTGCCGCTCCTCTTCGGGTTCATGATCCTGCAGATCGGCCGGGAGGCGTGGTTCGCGGTCAGCACCTTCGGGGGAGGGTTCGTCACGAGCTCCAGCTGGAACCCCGTGTCGGGGGAGTTCGGGGCGCTCCCCTTTATTTACGGGACGATCGTTTCGTCGTTCCTCGCGCTCGCCATCGCGGTCCCGCTTTCGGTCGGTCTCGCCATCTTCCTGACCGAGCTCGCCCCGCTCTGGCTCGCGCGCCCGATCGCGTTCGCCACGGAGCTCCTCGCCGCGATCCCCTCCGTCGTGTATGGGCTCTGGGGGATCTTCGTGCTGGTCCCCTTCCTTCGGTCGACGATCCAGGAACCCCTGAGCGAGGCCCTGGGCGGGGTCATTCCCTTCTTCGCCGGACCCGCCTACGGGTTCAGTATCCTGTCCGGTGCGGTCATCATCTCCATCATGATCGTTCCGTTCATTTCGGCCGTGGCGCGTGAGGTGCTCGAGGCCGTTCCACGCGACCAACGCGAGGCCGCCCTCGCCCTCGGCGCGACGCGGTGGGAAATGACGTGGCACGTCGCGCTCCCATACGCGCTTCCGGGAATCATCGGTGGCTCGATCCTGGGCCTCGGCCGCGCTCTGGGTGAGACGATGGCCGTGACCATGGTGATCGGGAATCGGCCCGACATCCCGGTATCCCTCTTCGCGCCCGGATACACGATGGCGTCGGTTCTCGCGAACGAGTTCGCCGAGGCGACCGGCGATCTTTACCTCTCGGCGCTCATGGAGATCGCGCTCATCCTGTTCGGGATAACGCTCGTCGTGAACGTCCTAGCTCAGCTCCTGGTCTGGCGGGTGTCAAAGCGCGGAGGGCAGGCGTGACCGACGCGATCAACCGGCGGCGGAAGATCCAGAACACGGTGTGGCTCACCCTCACGGGCGTGGCGTCGCTCCTCGTGGTGGTCCCTCTTATCCTGATCTTCTACCACCTGATTTCCTCCGGGGCTGGGGCGCTCAACGTCGCGTTCTTCACGCGGCTCCCGGCCCCGGTGGGCGAGACGGGCGGGGGAATGGCGAACGCGCTCCTCGGGACCGCGCAGCTCGTGTTCTACGCCGGGCTCTTCGGGATCCCGATCGCGGTGGCGGTGGGGGTGTTCATGGCCGAGGCGGGCCGGACCCGGTTCGGGAGCTTCGTTCGGCTCGTGGCCGACGTGATGAACGGGATCCCCTCGATCGTGGTCGGCATCTTCGTGTGGGCGTGGGTGGTGGTCGCGATGGGCGGCTTCTCACTCCTTGCGGGAGCGATCGCGCTGGCGGTGATGCTCATCCCGATGGTCGCGCGGACCACGGAAGAGATGGTCCGCCTCGTCCCCAAGGAGCTCCGCGAAGGGGGGCAGGCGTTGGGGTTCACGCGGTGGCGGACGACCCTCGGGATCGTCCTCCCAGCTGCGAAGAGCGGTATCCTGACCGGGGTCCTCGTCGCGCTCGCGAGGATCGCAGGAGAGACCGCGCCCCTCCTCTTCACTGCGTTCGGTAACCCATTCTGGGAGTGGCGGTTGAACGAGCCCGTCGCATCGCTCCCCCTCCTCATCTACCAGTACGCGATCTCGCCCTATGACGACTGGCATCGGCAGGCTTGGGCGGCTTCGCTCGTCCTCATCGGGCTCGTGCTCGTGGTGAACGTCCTCGCACGGTCGATCTTCAAGAACCCCTACCGGAGCCGCTGAGCGTGGAAGACCCGACCGTCGCGCGGGCTCGAACCCCACATCCGCCTACCCACGCCGGGACGGTGGGGCGGGAGCGCGCGGCGACCTCTACGCCGGAGACGGTCGTCGCGCCACCGGTCCCGCAAGTTTCCCACCCCAGCGAGTCGGGGAGCCGGGAGACCGCGGTGACCGTCGAGGCCACCGACTTCTCGTTCTGGTACGGCGCCAATCAGGCCCTGAAGCAGATCAACCTGAAGGTGCCGTCGCGGAAGGTCACGGCGCTGATCGGACCGTCCGGCTGCGGGAAGTCCACGTTCCTACGGTCCATCAACCGGATGAACGACCTCATCCCCGGAACGCGACACGACGGTGACATCGAGCTGGACGGCGAGTCCCTGTTCAGTCCCGACCAGGACGTCGTGCGCCTCCGGCGGCGGGTGGGGATGGTCTTCCAGAAGTCGAACCCGTTCCCGAAGTCGATCTTCGAAAACGTGGCGTACGGGCCCCGCGTGAACCGCCTCGTGGACAGCCGACGGGAGCTCGAGGACCTGGTCGAGCACTCCCTGAAGCGCGCTGCTCTCTGGGATGAGGTCAAGGATCGCCTGGACAAGAGCGCGCTCGGGCTTTCGGGTGGCCAGCAGCAGCGGCTCTGCATCGCCCGGGCCCTCGCGGTCGAGCCGGAGGTCGTGCTCATGGACGAGCCCGCGAGCGCCCTCGACCCGATCGCGACGCAGAAGATCGAGGAGCTCATCTACGAGCTCAAATCCGACTACACGATCGTGATCGTGACGCACAACATGCAGCAGGCTGCGCGCGTGTCGGACCGAACGGCGTTCTTCTATCTGGGTGAGCTGATCGAGGTCGGAAACACGGACGTCATCTTCACGAATCCGAAGAAGGAACAAACGGAGGCCTACATCACCGGGCGCTTCGGATGAGCGCCGAAGGCGGCGGCACTCGCCACTTCCATCAGGAGCTCGCGGAGCTCCGGTCGCTCCTCCTCGAGATGTCGGGGCTCGCGGAGCGCCAAGTCGAACTGGCGGTCGCGGCCATGATCTCGGGCGACCTTACGGCGGCGCACGAGGTGATTGCCAAGGACCCGGTCATCGACGAGCTGGAGCTCCGGCTCGACAAGGCCGCGCACGAGCTGCTCGCGCTCCATCAGCCGATGGCGATCGACCTCAGGTTCGTGACCATGGCGATGAAGATCTCGAACGACCTCGAGCGCGTAGGAGATCACGCAGAGAACATCGCGAGGACGGTCCCCCACATGGCCG
>Ga0326597_10006342_pt1 | contig 16219 bp, 17 predicted proteins | sample RVTome_12_FD_203789 | JGI IMG/M metagenome (GOLD analysis project Ga0326597, IMG submission 203789) | Soil microbial communities from uranium-contaminated site in the Upper Colorado River Basin, Wyoming, United States - RVT100D185 | ecosystem: Environmental > Terrestrial > Soil > Contaminated >...
GGCCCGGACACGTGCCCCAATGCCGGCGGCGTCGACCAGAACATCTACGGCAACCGGGTGAGCGTGCCGTAGGCAGGAATCGCATCGAACGATCGGGGCGGCCAGTCGGCCGCCCCGATTCGTGTATGGGCTGTGATCTGGCGGACGCCCCGTCAGGGGTCATGTCACCGAGTCGCAGCTATAGAAGGTGAACGTCCCGGCGCTCGTCGTGAACGGGCCCTTCACGCAGGCCTCGGTCTCCGCGAGCGACCGGCGGCCAGGACCGCGGGCGGCCCGAAACGAAACGCTCTCGGGTCACCGGCCGAGATTGCGGATCGGTGTTCAGGATTGGCTCAGAACGTGGCGTCGGCGTACCACGTCCCGGCAGACCTCAGGCCTTGGCCGTGGCGACGACCGGTGTCCGGGCCATCCGGACGATCGGCTCGATGACCTCGGCGAGCGGCTTCCCGCCGGCCTCGACGAGCTCGTAGCGAACCCGGGTCATCGGCTTCGTCAGGGTGAGGACGCGGGTCAGGTCGATCGGCGTCGCGCACAGGACCAGGTCGGCGTCCACGGCGTTGAGGGTCGCCTCGAGCTCCCGGACCTGGGCCGTGCCGTAGCCCATCGCGGGGACGAGCGGCTCGAGCGCCGGGTAGCGGTCCAGGACGTCGCGGATCGAGCCGACCGCCGCCGGGCGGGGATCGACGAGCTCCGCCGCCCCGAACCGCCGGGCCGCCACGACCCCGGCCCCGAAGGTCATGCCGCCGTGGGTGAGGGTCGGCCCGTCCTCGACGACGACCACCCGCTTGCCCGCGATCGGTTCGCCCTCGAGGGTCAGGTCGGAGCGCGTGGTCAGGATCTCGGCAGCCGGGTTCAACTCGGCGACGGATCCTCGCACGGCCTCGACGGCGGCCGGGTCGGCCGAGTCGATCTTGTTGATGATCACGACATCCGCCATCCGGATGCTCGTCTCGCCCGGATGGAAGGTCCGCTCGTGGCCGGGCCGGAGCGGGTCGGCGACGACGATCGAGAGATCCGGCCGGTAGAACGGATAGTCGTTGTTGCCGCCGTCCCAGAGGATGACGTCGGCCTCGGTCTCGGCCTGGCGGAGGATCGCCTCGTAGTCGACCCCGGCGTAGAGGACGCGGCCGGCGTCGAGGTGGGGCTCGTATTCCTCGCGCTCCTCGATGGTCGTCTCGTAGCGGTCGAGATCGGCGTACGTCGTGTAGCGCTGGACCGCCTGGGCGGCGAGGTCGCCGTACGGCATCGGGTGCCGGATGACGACGGGCGTCAGGCCTCGCTCGGCCAACATCGCGGCGAGGTAGCGCGTCGTCTGGCTCTTGCCGGAACCGGTCCGCGCGGCGCAGACCGAGACGACCGGGCGTCGGCTGGCGAGCATCGTCCGGCGGGGCCCGAGGAGCTCGAAGTCGGCGCCGGTGGCCAGGACACGCGACGCCTGGTGCATGACCATCTCGTGGCTCACATCGCTGTAGGCGAAGACGACAGTGTCGACCCACCGGTCGCGGATGATGGCCTCGAGGTCGTCCTCGGGAAGGATCGGGATGCCCTCGGGGTAGAGGGGCCCGGCCAGCTCGGCCGGGTAGCGCCGGTTGGCGATGCCCGGGATCTGGGTCGCTGTGAAGGCCACGACCTCGACGTCGGGGTCGGTTCGGTAGGCGACGTTGAAGTCATGGAAGTCGCGGCCCGCCGCGCCCATGATCACGACCCGCTTGCGGTTCATCCTGGCCTCCGTCGCGGCGCCCTCGGCCCGCAGCTCGATGGACCCGGATAGCCCGGGATCGAGACAGCGTCCACCCGGGTCAGGCGGCGCGCATCGGCCGTTGGGTGGTTGCGGAGCGTGCCGAACGACCCGACCGAGGGCGCCTCGGCGCCTGCCAAGCCACGCTCAGAAGGGCAGCCCGCCTGCTGGATCGGTGGTCAGGTTGAACGACGGGCCGGCGACCAGCGTCCAGTCGAAGGCAACGGCGGCAGCGACGATGAGGACGACGGCGACGGCCGCGATCACGAGGCTGAGCAGGAGCCGGCGCCGGAGCTCGGCGCCGTCGAGGGGTCTGCGTTCGAATGCCATGCCGGCCTCCATGCGGGACGCCAACTGACGTGAGGGGCCGAGGGACACCGCGTCCGCCCGGCGTTGCCGGGCTGAACCTGGACCGGTCCACGCTTCACAGTGTCCGGAGCCCGCGGCCGCCCACCCAGTGCCGGAGGTCCGGTTGTTGGGGGTTGGATCGGCATGGTCGCGGGCCGCCTGACGGCTCCCGACGCCAGGCGAGCCTCCGCTCTCAGCGGGTTCTCATCCAGCCGGCGTCTCCTTACGGTATCGGCCACGGACTACCATCGCCGGGCCGACGCGGCCGTCGGGCGTGGGTTCACGAACGTCCCGTAGCGGGGGAGCCACGAGCGCGATGCACCTGCTGGTCATCGAGGACGACGAACGGCTCGGCCGGGTCCTCAAGCGCCTGCTCGAGGAGGACCGCCACGTCGTCGATCTCGCCGCGGATGGGGAGACCGGGCTCGATCTGGCGGAAGCCGACGGGATCGAGGCGGTCATCCTGGACATCGGCCTGCCCGACATCTCCGGCATCGAGGTCGCCAAACGCCTCCGAAAGCGGGGGAGCCAGACGGCGATCCTCATGCTGACCGCCCGTGACACCGTGAGCGACCGGGTGACCGGGCTCGATGCCGGGGCTGACGACTACCTCGTCAAGCCGTTCGCCTACGAGGAGCTCTCGGCGCGCCTCCGGGCGCTGGCCCGCCGCGCCGAGCCGGGGCCGCGCCGTGCCGAGCCGCGGATCGAGGTCGGCCCGATCGCGCTCGATGAGGCCGGCCGGCGCGTCACCGTCGCTGGCAAGCCGGTCGATCTCAGCCCCCGCGAGTTCTCGCTCCTCGAGTGCTTCCTGCGCCACCCAGGCCAGACCCTCACCCGGGACCAGCTCCTCGACCAGGCCTGGCCGTACAGCGCCGCGGTCACGCCGAACGCCGTCGACGCCTACGTCCACTACCTCCGGACGAAGCTCGGGGACGCCGGCCGGCGGGTCGAGACGGTCCGCGGCGTCGGCTACCGTTTGAGCGATGCCTGAAGACGCCGGCGCCGGGCCCGGGCTGGCCGCCGACGCGGCCGAGGCGGAGGCGCTCGCGGCCGAGGGCGGCCTCATCCGTCGCGTCCGCTGGCGCCTCGTCGCCTGGAGCGGTCTCAGCACGCTCGTCGTCCTCCTCGTCCTGGGCGCCGCGCTCTATCTCGTGGCCGCCCGAACGCTCGAGGACCAGGGCCTGAAACAGCTCGACGACCGAGTCGCCGAGCTGCGCGGCATCCGGCCCGACATCGACGAACCGGGACTGGGCTTCCGGTTCGGGGGAGGCGGGTCCGGCACCTTCGCGATGGTCCTCGACGTGGGCGGCCACGCCATCGGCCGCCGGCCGCCGGCGATCCCGGCCGGCCTGCCGATCCAGGCGTCGATCGATGCCGCCGCGGCGTCTGCACGCGACGTCCGGCTCGCGACCGTGCAGGACGTCCCCCTGCGGGTCCTGACCGAGCGCATCGATACGACCATCGGGCCGATCTACGTCCAGGTGATCGCCGACCGGAGGACCGAGCGCGACACCCTGGCGGCGATCCTCACCGTCCTCCTGGTGGGTGGCGCGATCGTCGTGGTCGTCGCCCTCGGCTTCGGGGCGGCCTACGCGCGTCGGGCGCTCGTTCCGATCCGCGACTCGCTGCAGGCCCAGCGGCAGGCCCTCCGCCGGCAGCGCGAGTTCGCCGCCGACGCGAGCCACGAGCTGCGGACGCCGCTGACGGTCATCCGGGCCTCCGTGGACCACCTGCGGCGGCATCGTAACGAACCGGTCGGGACGGTCGGGGAGGCGCTCGACGACATCGGGGCGGAGGTCGACCATCTCACCCGGCTTGTCGAGGAGCTCCTGCTCCTGGCCCGCTCGGACTCCGGGGCGGTCACCCTGGAGCGGCTGCCCGTCGATCTCGGCGACGTGGCGGCGGACGCGGCCGGCTCGCTCGCCGCACCGGCGGCCGAGCGGGGCGTGCGGGTCGAGGTCGACCCGGAGCCCGCGGTCGTGACGGGCGACGCGGCCCGGCTGCGACAGCTGGTCCTGATCCTCGTCGACAACGCGATCGGGCATAGCCCCCGAGACGGCACCGTCCGGATCGCCGTTCGGCGGGCAGGCTCGGACGCCCTGCTGACGGTCGAGGACGAGGGCCCGGGCCTGCGCGCCGAGGACCTGCCTCGGCTCTTCGAGCGATTCTGGCGCGGCGCCGGCGCTCCGCCCGGCGGAGCCGGCCTGGGCCTGGCGATCGCGGCCTGGATCGTCGACGGCCATGCCGGGCGGATCGAGGCCGCCAACCACCAGGCGGGCGGATCCCGGTTCACGGTCCGCGTCCCGCTGGCGAAGGCCGCCTCGGCCTGATCCGTGGCGCGGCTCACCGCCTGGCCGTCAGTCCAGGTCGACCCCGTCGTTCCAGCGGCTGATGACCGGCGTCTCACGCTCCCAGCCGAGGATCGAGATGGTGGCCGTGCCGAGCGCGAACCGCGCGCCGGCCGAGGGCGGGAGGCCGACCCAGCGGACGGCGAGGATGCGGCCGATGTGGCCGTGGGCGAAGACGAGGGTATCGCCCTCGAGGGCCCGCGCCCGGGCGATGACCCGGTCGGCCCGGGCCGCGACGGCCTCGATCGCCTCGCCGCCCCGGACGCCGTTCCGCCAGATCGACCAGCCGGGACGCTCCTCGCGGATCTCGAGCGTCGTCCGACCCTCGTCGTCGCCGTAGTCCCACTCGCGGAGGTCGGGGTCGAGGACGACGCCGCCGCCGAAGCCCGACAGGCGTGCCGTCTCGGCCGCCCGCGCCAGCGGGCTCGACAGGACCGCGGCGAAGGTGACGGCCGCAAGGCGCGGGGCGAGCAACCGGGCCTGCGCCCGCCCGGTCTCGGTGAGGGCGATGTCGGTGTGGCCGGTGTGCCGGCCGAGCCGGGCCCACTCGGTCTCGCCATGCCGGACGAGCCAGAGGCGCGGGAGCGCAACGCCCTCCCCGTCACCGGCGATGTCGACCATCCGGGCAGTGTATGGGCCGGACCCGGGAGCCGGGTGGCGGCGACTGGCTGCCGCGACCGCCGGACTGCCGCGTCGGGCCGCTCGGCTCTCGCCGCAGGCCGGTGCCGCGGCGAACACTGGGCGAACGCCCTGGACAGGAGGCAAGCGATGACGATCATGGAGCCGCCCGCGACACGGGAGGCGAGGGGATGGCCGCAGCTGCTGCGGGCCGACCCGCTGCCGTGGCTGCTGGAGCCGTCGACCCCGGCGGTCCGCCAGGCGGCCCTGCGCGACCTGCTGGACCGGCTGGCCGACGACCCGGAGGTCGCCGAGGCCCGGCGGGCGGCGATGGCCGCCGACCCGATCGCGGCGATCCTCGCGGCCCAGCAGCGGGACGGCTACTGGGAGAAGCCGGGAGCCGGCTACGCGACGAAGTACCGGGGCACGGTCTGGCAGCTCATCTTCCTCGACCAGCTCGGCGCCGATCCTGCCGACGAGCGCGTCCAACGGGCCTGCGACTACGTCCTCGGGCACTCGATCGCCGCGACCGGCGGCTTCGGCGCCTCTGGACGGCTGGACCGGCCGCCGCCGCCGTCGGCGGTGCTCCACTGCCTCAACGGCAACCTGCTCCGGGCGGTCATCGGCTTCGGAAGACTGGACGACGAGCGCGTCCAGGGGGCGATCGAGTGGCAGGCCCGGGCGATCACCGGCGAGGGTGTCGAGCGCTGGTACGCCTCTGGGACGAGCGGCCCGAGCTTCGCCTGCGCGGCGAACGAAGGGCTACCGTGCGGCTGGGGCGCGGCGAAGGCCATGCTCGGTCTGGCCCGGATTCCGGAGGGGCGACGGTCGCCCCTCGTGGCCCGCGCGATCGACACCGGCGTCACGTTCCTGCTCAGCCGCGACCCCGCGGTCGCCGACTACCCGAAGGGCTGGGGCAACACCCGCCCGAACCGTTCGTGGTTCAAGCTCGGCTTCCCGTCGGCCTATGTCACAGACATCCTCCAGGTCCTCGAGGCGCTGGTCGAGCTCGGCCATGGCGCCGATCCTCGCCTCGCGCGCGCCCGCGCCTGGCTCCTCGCGATGCAGGACGACCGCGGCCGCTGGTGGAATCAGTACGCCTACAACGGCAAGACCTGGGTCGACTTCGAGCGGCAGGGCGAACCGGGCAAGTGGGTGACCCTGCGGGCGCTGCGCGTCCTCCGCGCCCTGGCCGTCAACGACGGAGGTCGATGACGCAGAAGCGGTTTGCCCACCCAGCGGTCGTCAGGCCCGACATCGGGGCCGATGGGGCAGCTCGCCGGCTACTCCAGCCATCCGATCCCGAAGTCCTCGGAGAGCCTGCGGAACAGCGCATCGTCGAGTGAACTTCGTTCTTCGCGGTGGCCACGGCATCGAACCAACCCTCGAGCCCGCCGGGAACAGCCAGGAACAGGTACCGCGATGGTGTCTCGAGGGGATTGCGAATCGGATGCGGAAGGTACTTCGGCAGGCGTCCCACGCTGCCCGTCTCGAGGATGGCGGTTCGATCGCGGAGCCGTACCTCCAATGCGCCCTCGATGACATAGGCGATCTCGTCTTCGCGACTGTGCACGTGGAGCCGGTTGCCTTCTCCCGGCCCGAAGGCCGATTCAAAGATGTAGATCGAACCGCCCGATTGATCGCCCGTCAGCCGATGCGTCACCGAGAGGACGTCCAGCACCCTGCCGGAGCCGGGCGGGAGGAAGACCGGTTGCGGTTCGTGGGGCCTCGTGGCCGGCTCGTCGGTCGGGCTGTCCGCCATCTCGGATCCCCCTTCGACCATGGCCCCGAGCGTGAAGACCGCGCGATGGCTCGGCGAGGCAGGTCTTCCAAGCCCCGGGAGCTATCCGGTTGACGCGACGCCGACGCCGATCGGGCAGGCGACGCCGGTCCCGTGATCGGGACAATATCCCGAGGGATTCTTGCTGAGGTATTGCTGGTGGTAGTCCTCGGCGAAGAAGAAGTCGGGGGCCGGCGGGCCCGTGATCTCCGTCGTGATGGCGCCGAAGCCGGCCGCCGTCAGGCGGGCCTGGTAGGTGTTGCGGGAGGCGATGGCCAGCGCCCGCTGCTCGGTCGTCCGCGGGAAGATCGCCGAGCGGTACTGCGTCCCGACATCGTTGCCCTGGCGCATCCCCTGGGTCGGGTCATGGGCCTCCCAGAAGTGCTTCAGCAGCTCCTCATAGGTGATCTTCGACGGGTCGAAGACGACGCGGACCGCCTCGGCGTGGCCGGTCTTGCCCGAGCACGCCTCCTGGTACGTCGCGTTGGGCGTGAAGCCGCCCTGGTAGCCGACGGCGGTGACCCACACGCCGGGCAGCTGCCAGAAGCCCTTCTCGGCCCCCCAGAAGCAGCCGAGGGCGAGCTCGGCTATCTCCGTGCCATCAGGGTAGGGCCCGGCGATCGGGCGGCCGCTGACGTGGTGCGGCGCGGGATCGAGGATCGGCTCGGGACGACCGGGCAGGGCGGATTCAGGGGCTGGCATGGCGGACGACTTGCCAAACAGGAACATGCGGGGCGACTCCTCTCGTGCTGGATCGAGTCTAATCGCCCCGTGTGACGGATCGGTGTCGCCGGGCGGGCGATGCCGCCGGGCCAGAGATCGGGCCGCGGCAGGTCCGCGGTCAGCCCGGCCCGGTCGGCGTCCCGTTCCCGCGACCGCCGCGGGTCAGCGCGCCAGCCAGCAGGAGCCCGCCGATGACGATCAGGACGATCGGCCCGAGGAGGTCGCCGTCCAGCGCCGGCACGTACCGCCGGATGAGGAACCAGGCGCCGACGATGATGAGGATCGCCCCGAAGATCACCACGCCCTGGCCACCCGATTCGGCGCGCTGGGCACGCCGGGCCGCGCGTCGGGCCGCCCGATCGTCGACCCAGTAGCCGGCCGGTGCGGCCGCGGGAGCGCCCGGCTCGGCCGGGGGCATCGCGGGCGCCTCGCCCGGCATCGGGGGAGGCCCGACGTGGGCCGGCTCCTCGGGCACGACGATGGCCATGATGATGTAGAGCAGGAAGCCGATCCCGCCGGCGAACAGGAGGAGCGCGAAGACGATCCGTACCAGGGCCGGATCGACGTCGAGCCAGTCGGCGACGCCGCCGGCGACGCCGAACAGGACACGGTCGTTGCGGGAGCGGTAGAGGCGGTCACGCATCGCAGGAACCTCCGAGGTCGAGCGAGAAGGAGCCGGCATTGGCGGAGACGCTCAGCTCGAGGGCGTCCGCGCCGCTGAAGCCGCTCGTCTGCCAGTGGCCGTCGTCGATCCTGTCGAGGCCGGCGGCATCGAAGTTGTTCGAGCCGAGCGCGCCGCTCCAGCTGACCCGCATCTGGGTCCCCGACGGCACGCACACCTCGATCGAGCCGGCGTTGAGGGTCATGCTCGCGTTCTCGACCGACCCGGGCAGGTCGAAGGTGGCCGACCCGGCGTTGACGGTCGCGCTCACGTTGGCGAGGTCCCCCGTGGCCGCCAGGATGAAGTCGATCGATCCGGCGTTGATGGTCAAGCTCAGGTTCTCCATCGTCGCGCCGGCGAGGTCGACCGTTCCGTCGCCCGCGTTGAGGGTGATCCCGAGATCGAGGCTCGAATCCCTGGGGAGAGCGACGTTCCACTCGCTCCCGTCCTGGAAGAAGCCCCGGAAGTCGTCGTTGTCCTTCGGCGCGATCGTGACGCTGTCGACGTCGGCCCTGATGTCCGGCCCGCGGCCGTCCGGCCCGGTACCGCTGACTGACCAGTCAGACCCGTCGACGGCTGTGACCCTGAGGGTGCCGCAGTTGAACTCGACGCCGACTCGTCCGCTCTCGTCCAGCGTGCCGGAGCGGTTGCCGAAGCTGATCCCGTCGTCGCCGTCACCACAGCCGACGGACGCAAAGCCACCGAATCCGGTCGAGATCAGGCCGCCGACCATGACCCCCAGGACCACGACCGAGATGACGCTGCCGAGGAGCTCGCCCGGCGTCCGGCGAAGGACGAGTCCGAGGCCCCAGCCGATCAGGAGGACCGGCCAGAGGTTGGGCCAATCGGCGACGAGGTCGCCGTCGAGGTAGCCGCCCCGGACGAGGAGCGGGATCGCTCCGACGATGATGAGGAAGGCTCCCCAACCGAGGAGCCGACGATCGATGTGCACGTGTGAATCCCTCCTGCGCGTCCTGGCGGGCACAGCTCCGTGCAGGAACGAGCGCGTGGCACGCCCACCGCCGAAGGCGGCTACGCCCACCGGTGGAACGGCGGCTGCGGTCCACGGTACATGGCCGGCCAAGGCCCCGTCCGAGTCGATCGGCCCGAATCCGGGAGACCGATCGGCCGGTCTCCGGGCGGGGTCGCGGCGGTGCTAGGCTCGCCCGGAGTCAGGCACGGGAGGGGCGCGAGCGGATGGCGGTAGCGGCGGTGATCTTCGACCTCGACGGGGTGATCGTCGACTCCGAGATCTGGTGGCACGAGGAGCGGGCGGCATGGGCCGCGGAGCGCGGCCTGCGCTGGACCGAGGCCGACACACGGGCGGTCATGGGCGCCAACTCTGCCGGCTGGGCCCGGATCATGCGCGAGCGCCTCGGCCTCCGAGAGGCCGATGAGCCGGCGATCCTCGAGGCCATCGTGGCCCGGGTGACCGATCGCTACGCGGCCGGGGCGCCGGCCATCGACGGCGCGGTCGACGCGGTTCGCCGGATCGCCGCCCGCTGGCCGGTCGCCGTCGCGTCGTCGGCCCACCGTCGCGTCATCGACGCCGCGCTCGCGGCGACCGGTCTCCGGGACACGATCCGGATCGTCGTCTCTTCGGACGAGGTCGACCACGGCAAGCCGGCCCCGGACGTCTATCTCGAGGCGGCGCGCCGGCTCGGCGTGGTGCCGGCCCGCTGCCTCGTCGTCGAGGACTCGATCAACGGCCTCCGGGCCGGGGTCGACGCGGGCATGACCACCGTGCTGGTCCCCAACCTGAGCGTCCCGCCGGCGCCGGGCGCGGAGGAGGTCGCCGACCACGTCCTCGCCCGCATGGGCGACCTGGATCCGTCCGCGATCGGGCTTCGAGGGCGGTCGTGACACGCTCGGGAGCATCGCTGTGACACCGGCCCGATGGTCGGCGTCGTCCTGGCGATGACGACGGACGACCGCCTGCCGCGCCCGGACCTGCCGCGCTGGAGCCGGACGGTCCGCTACTACGCCTCGCGGCTCGTGGTGGGGTTGCTGATGCGCCTCCTGTTCCGGCTGCGCGTCGAAGGTCGCGAGCACCTTCCGAAGGGGCCGGCCCTCTACTGCTTCAACCACCTCAACTGGATCGACCCGTTCCTCCTCTACGCGACGCTGCCGCTCCGGCCGCGGCTCTACTTCTTCGGCCCCAGGGAGGCCGACCTCCGGGTCGGCCCGCGCAACCGCCTCATGTACTGGACGGCGAGCGCGGTCCCGTACCGCCCGGCCAAGACGGACCTCCTCGAGGTCACCCGCCGCGTCGGGGCCGTCTTCGGGGCCGGCGGTGTCCTCGCCATCGCGGGGGAGGGGCGGATCCACGTCGGGGAGCGGGACCTCCTCGCGATCCAGGACGGCGCGGCCTACTTCGCGCTCCGAGCCGGGGTGCCCCTCGTCCCGATCGCGATCAACGGGACGTCGTGGCTTGGATTCAGGCGCGGGTTGCGCGTCCGGATCGGCCGGCCCATCGCGACCGCGGGCCGGGCCAACGGCGAGGCCGTGACGGCCCTGACGACGGAGACGTGGCAGGCGCTCCGGGCCCTCCTGGCCGATGCCGTGGAGCCCGGCGTCCCCGGGCGGTTCGGGCGGTGGCTCACCGAGGTCTTCAACGACTGGCCGGAGGGCTCGCGCGCGGCCTCCGCCGAGGTCCACGGACCCTCTGGCATACTTTCGCCCGACCCGGGAGTGGAGTGACGGGGCGCCCGCACGGGGCGCCGTCCGACGAGCCCGGCCCGAAGGAGTGACCGTGGAAGCCACCGGCCTGTCGGCCGATCCGAGGGAGTACCGCACGCGCCTCGACGACCAGCCCGACGCGCAGATCGACGCCTGGGCCCAGGAGCTGCTGCGCGACGTCGCCAAGCGGCGGGGGATCGTTCGGGTCGTCGAGGACTTCCGCCGGTCGGCCCGCCTGAGCGAGGCGGAATTCGAACATGTGTTCGCATCCGGCGGCGGGGCCCCGGCGACGGCGGGCCGCGACGCGGCCGGTCGGCTGCTCGTGCCCACGATCTCGCTCTACGCGCTCGTCCCGGGGCTCCGTGCGCGCGCCGCCGATGCGCGCGGCCGCCTCATCGACTACCTCGTCGCCAACTTCGACGAGCTCGTCTACGTCTGATCCGCGGCCCTCCGGCCGCCTGGCGGCGGCCGCGCGACTCCGCCTTGTCCACCCGTTCCCGTCGCTCCTGAACGGATTCGCCACGTTCGCGCTGGCTCTCCTCGCCGGCGGCGAGCTCTCCGTTGCGGCCCGCCTGGGGCTGTCGATGACCGCCCTCCAGTTCTCGATCGGGGCGCTCAACGATCTCGCCGATGCGCCGCGGGACCGGGGCCGCCGGCCGCTCAAGCCGGTCGCCGAAGGACTGATCCGGACCTCTACGGCCCGCCTCGTCGTCGTCGTGACCGCAGCCGGCGGGCTGGCCCTCGCCGCCGCGTCGGGACCGGCCGCGTTCGCCGTCGCGGCGGCCGGCGTCGCCTGCGGCTACGCCTACGACCTGCGCCTCTCCCGGACGTCCTGGGCGTGGCTCCCGCTCGCGGTCGCGCTGCCGCTCGTCCCGGTCTTCGCCTGGGTTGGCGTCGCCGGGACGGTGCCCGCCGCGCTCCTCGTGCTCGGGCCGATCGGGATGCTCGCCGGCGGGGGACTGGCCCTCGGGAACTCGCTCGCGGACGTCGAGGCGGACCGCGCGGCCGGCGTGCCGTCGGTTGCCGTGCGGCTGGGTCGCCGCGATGCCGCCGGCCTCCATGGGCTCGCCCTCGCCGCCGCGGCGGCCCTGGCCGTCGTCTCGCTACCGCCGAATGCCGCGCCGGAGGTCTGGGCCCTCGTGATCGCGGGGGCCGCGACGGTCGCGGCCGGGATCGCCACGGTGGCCCGCGCGGGAGGCTCGGACCTCGCCCGGGTCGGCTGGCGGGTCGAGGCCGTCGGCGTCGCCGTCCTGGGGATCGGCTGGGTGGTTGGGCTCGTCGGGAGCGGCGTCGGTGCCCCCTGACACCGCTCCGCCGGACCATCGGTGCATGCCCCGCGGCGGGAAGTACCCCTAACAAGTCCCGGCGGCCGTTCGTTATGGTTGACGAACCCCAGGAAGGGAGAACCACAACCATGATCGTCGCGCTGACGCGCCTCCGGCCGCTCCTCATCGGCCTCGTCGTCCTCATGTTCACGGCTGGGATCGCCTTCGCCAGCAAACCGTCCACGCCGGCGGATGGCCTCTCGGTCGCCTCGGAAGCCTCGGGCAAGACCGTCCCGGTTCGCGCCCAGGTCGAGGAGGATGAGGACCTCGACGAGGAGGTCGATGAGGAGGCCCCGGTGGCCGAGGAGCAGGTCGAGGCGGAGGAGGAGGCGGGTGACAACTGCGCCACCGATCCGACCGGCCTGACCGATGAGGCGCTCGCCGCCCTCCGTCACGGCTCGGTCGTCTGCTGGGCTGCCCACCAGGAGACGCCCGAGGGCTACGCGAACCACGGGGAGTTTGTGTCCGAATGGGCCAGGAAGAATCACGGCCACGAAGACACCGCCGGGGACGAGACCGAGGCTGTCTCCCCCGCGGCCGCCGGGAAGGCTCACGGCAAGGCCAAGGACCACTGACCCTCGGCCGACATGAAGAAGCCGGCGCCAGGGGCGCCGGCTTCTTCGATTCCCGGGCGGCCCTTGCCACCCGATACGGGGGAGGGGACGACCCCGTTGGTCAGAGCGGCTCGGTGCTCCTGACCATCGCGATCGCGTTCTCGAGCTTGAGCTTCGCGATCGTCAGGTACTTCGCCAGATTCGCCCGGTCGACGGCGCCGATCGAGGTCACCACGTCCGGGCTGCCCAGGACGTCGACGAGTCCCTCGACCGCCTCGGACAGCATCTGCTTCGCGTTGACGAGCGAGTCGTCGCGCAGCGGCTCGCTGGCCCGGCGCCGGCCGGTCCACGCCGCCTCGGCCTCGTCGGCCTCCTCCGTCGCGTCGGCCAGGCTGCCGGACCGCTCCTCGCCGTCCGCGTCGGCTGACTCGACGGCGGCGGCACGGGGGCGGCGGCCCTCGATCCGATCGCGGAGCTTGGTCAGGGTGAGGTCGCCACGGGCGACCTGGGCGGCGAGGCGCTTGCGCTTCTTGACGTCGACGACCTTCATCAGCTCGTAGGCGTGGGAGAGCGTGTCTTTGCGCAGAGACACCAGCTCGCGGATCTCCTCCGGCGCATCGGCCAGGCGGAGCCGGTTCTCGAGGTAGCCCTTGTCCTTGCCCAGCTTCTGGGCGAGCTTGCGAACCGAGTAGCCATGATCCTTGACCATCCGGTCGAACATCGCCGCCTCGTCGAGCGGTGAGAGGTCCTCGCGCTGGAGGTTCTCGATGATCGCGATCTCGAGGGCGGTGTCGTCGTCGATCTCCTCGACGAGGGCAGGGATCGTCGTCTGGGCCGCTGCCCTGGACGCCCGCCAGCGGCGCTCGCCGGCGATGAGCTGGTACTCGTTGTTGCCGAGCGGACGGACGAGGATCGGCTGGAGCACGCCATGTTCGCGGATCGACGCGGCGAGCTCCTCGAGCATCGTCGCATCCATCGCGAGCCGGGGCTGCTGCGGGTTGGGCTCGATGCGGTCGACCGGGATCAGGCGGACGCCCGTCGAGTGACCGACGCGGTCCGGCGACAGGAGGCTGACGATGGCGGGGGAGAGCTCGCGCTCCTCGGACAGGCGCCGCGCCGCGACGCTTCGGAAGTCGGTCCTAGCCAAGGTCGATCACCTCCCGCGCCAGCTCGCGGTACGTACGCGCCGCTTCGGTCTGTCCCGCATAGACCGTGATCGGCCGGCCCACGAGGGGGGCCTCGCCGAGCTTCACGGTGTTGCGGATGATCGAGTTGAAGACGTGGTGGTCGCCGACGACGCGCAGCTCGTCGAGCATGTCGCGGGCGAGGTTCGTGCGGGCGTCGTAGAACGTCGGGAGGAGCCCGAGAATCTTGAGCTTGCGATTCAGCTTGAGGCGGATCGTGTTGATGACCTTGACGAGGTTCGTGAGGCCCTTCATCGCGTAGTACTGGGTCTGCACCGGGATGATCACGCCGTCGGCCGCCACGAGACCGTTCACCGTCAGCAGCCCGAGGTTCGGCGGGCAATCGATGAGGGCGTAGTCGTAGCGCCGGTTCAGGCGACCCTCGAGCGCGTCGCGGAGGAGCGACTCGCGGCCCAGCATCGTGAACAGCTCGCCCTCCGTCGCCGCGAGGTCGATGTGCGCCGGGACGATGTCGATGCGCTCCGTCTCGGTCGGCCGGATGACCTCGTCGAGTCCGACTCGACCGACGAGGACGTCGGCCATCGAGCGATCGACGGTATTGAGGTTGATGCCGAGGCCCGCCGTCAGGTTCGCCTGGGGATCCATGTCGACGCAGAGGATTCGGAACCCCTCTTCGGCAAGCGCGCCCGCGAGGTTGATCGCCGTTGTCGTCTTGCCGACGCCGCCCTTCTGATTCGCTATCGCGATCACGTTGGTCGTCACAGGGGCATCACCTCGCAAGTGTCGGCTGTGCGTCGAGCGGGACGCGAACGCGTCGGCGACGCGATCCAGGGGGGGCGGGCGTGTCCAGATCGTACCTCAGTGGGGTCTCGGAGCGACGTTGGACTTATCCACAGGATCGCCCACTTGTGCACCGATATGTGGATTTCGCCCGGTGCCCCGCGGAGACCCGGGGGACCCGGCCCGGGTCGCGAATCGGCCGAGAATCGAGGGCGGGGAGTGAGCAGCGCGCGGCTAGAATGGCGATCGGCCGGGACGCACGCCCACGGTGTCTCTGCACAAAGACAGACGCGCACGCCATCGATTCGCAGCTGCCCGGCCCCACGAACTGGAGTCACGCCCGTGCCCACGAACGACGAACGGCTGAGCCGCCTCGGACAGATGCGGGCCGAGGCGCTCCTCGGCGGCGGGCCCGTGCGGATCGAGCGCCAGCATGCGTGGGGCAAGCTGACGGCCCGCGAACGCCTCGACCTCCTCCTGGACCCCGGCTCGTTCGCCGAGCTCGATGCCTTTGTCACCCACCGGTCACAGGATCCGAGCATCGCGGATCAGCGCTTCCTCGGCGATGGCGTCGTCACCGGCCACGGGACGTTGGACGGGCGGCTCGTCTTCGTCTTCAGCCAGGACTTCACGGTCTTCGGTGGCTCGCTGTCCGAGGCATACGCCGAGAAGATCTGCAAGGTCATGGACCTCGCGATGAAGGTCGGGGCACCGCTCATCGGCCTCAATGATTCGGGTGGCGCCCGGATCCAGGAGGGCGTCGCCTCGCTCGGCGGCTACGCCGACATCTTCCTGCGCAACGTCATGGCCTCGGGCGTCGTGCCCCAGATCTCGGTGATCATGGGTCCGTGCGCCGGCGGCGCGGTGTACTCGCCGGCGATGACCGACTTCACGGTCATGGTCGAGCGGACGAGCTACATGTTCGTCACCGGTCCCAACGTCGTGAAGGCCGTGACCCACGAGGAGGTCGACTCGGAGGCCCTTGGCGGCGCGCTCGTCCACACGACGAAGAGCGGCGTGGCCCACCTCGCGGCGCACGACGAGTCGGAGGCGCTGGAGGCCGTTCGTCGCATCCTCGCCCACCTGCCCCAGAACAACCTGGAATCGCCGGCGATCGCGGACACGACGGACCCCGCGGACCGGATGGACCCGGAGCTCGATCGACTCGTCCCGGACGATCCCCACAAGCCGTACGAAATGCACGACGTCATCAGGCGCATCGTCGACGACGCCGCGTTCCTCGAGATCCAGCCCGGCTGGGCGTCGAACATCATCATCGGCTTCGCCCGGTTCGGTGGCCGGAGCGTCGGCATCGTGGCCCAGCAGCCGGCCGTCCTCGCCGGCGCGCTCGACATCGATGCCTCGACGAAGGCGGCGCGGTTCGTCCGGACCTGCGACTGCTTCAACGTCCCGCTCGTGACCCTCGTCGACGTTCCCGGCTTCCTGCCCGGGGTGGGGCAGGAGCACGGTGGCATCATCAAGCACGGAGCGAAGCTCCTGTTCGCCTACTGCGAGGCCAC
>Ga0326597_10006343_pt1 | contig 16219 bp, 11 predicted proteins | sample RVTome_12_FD_203789 | JGI IMG/M metagenome (GOLD analysis project Ga0326597, IMG submission 203789) | Soil microbial communities from uranium-contaminated site in the Upper Colorado River Basin, Wyoming, United States - RVT100D185 | ecosystem: Environmental > Terrestrial > Soil > Contaminated >...
TCGCCCCCATCGGTCTCGCGGCGCGCGACACCCTCCGGCTGGAAGCGAAGATGGCGCTCTACGGGAACGACATCGACGAGGACCACACCGTGCTCGAGGCCGACCTCGAGTGGATCGTCAAATGGCAAAAGGGCGATTTCGTCGGGCGGGATGCACTCGCCCGGCAGAAGGAAGAGGGTGTCGCGAGGAAGCTCGTCGGTTTCGAGATGGTCGACCGCGGGATTGCGCGGCACGGATACCCGGTGATCGCCGGAGGCGGACCCTCCGATACCGTGACCAGCGGTAGCTTCGCGCCTTATCTGAAGAAGAACATCGGGCTCGCCTATGTCCCGGCTGCTTCCTCGGCTCCGGGAAGCGAGATCGAGATCGAGATTCGGGGTCGCCGGGCGAAGGCGGTTGTGGTTCCGACGCCCTTCTACAAGCGGGAGAGAAAGTAATGCTTCCTGAGGATCGCAAATACTCCAAAGAGCACGAGTGGGTGAAGGTGGAGGGAGGCCGGGGCACGGTCGGAATTACCGACTACGCCCAAAAAGCGCTTGGGGACGTGGTCTACGTGGAGCTTCCCGAGGTGGGGAAGAAGCTCTCCTCGATGGAGGTCTTCGGAACCATCGAGTCGGTGAAGGCGGTATCCGAGCTCTTCTGTCCGGTATCGGGTGAGGTCGTCGAGGTGAACGGAACCGTGGTGGACAAGCCCGAGCTCGTGAACTCCGACCCCTACGGAAAAGCCTGGCTTCTGGTGGTCGCGATCGCGAACGAAGGCGATCTCTCCTCCCTCATGACCGCCGCGGAGTATCAGAAGTACCTCGATCAGGAGTCCAAGGGTTGAGCTCGAAGCTCGCGAGCCTCGAGCCGCTCGATTCCTTCCCCCCAAGACACATCGGACCAAGGCCCGAAGACGTCGCCGAGATGCTCGCGCTTCTCGGCTATCGGGACATCGAAGATCTGGTTCGGGACACCGTCCCTGCCGACATCCTTTCGAAGAAACCACTCGAGCTTCCCGTGCCCGCGACCGAGCATGCGCTCCTTCAGGAGCTTCGCGCGCTCGCTTCGAAGAACCGGATAACCAAGTCCTTCATCGGACTCGGATATCACGCGACCATTACTCCCCCCGTCATCTTGAGAAACATCCTGGAGAACCCCGGCTGGTACACCCAATACACTCCCTACCAGGCGGAGATCGCTCAGGGCCGGCTCGAAGCCTTGCTGAACTTCCAGACGATGGTGGCCGATCTCACCGGCCTCCCGCTCGCGAACGCATCCCTTCTCGACGAGGCGACCGCGGCCGCGGAGGCAATGGGGATGTCGCTCGGAATCCGTCCCGGGGCCGAGCCCCATCGGTACTTCATCGCCGAGGACACTCACCCCCAGACCATCGCCGTCGTCGAAACGCGCGCCAAGCCCCTCGGGGTCGAGGTGGTCGTGGGTCCCGCGGGATCCGTCGATCTCGACTCCGGAAAGTTCTTCGGGCTCTTGCTCTCGTATCCGACGACCGACGGGCGGATCGAAGACTATGGGGATCTCATCGCTCGAGCGAGGTCGAAGGGGATCATTGTCACCCTGGCGACGGACCTTCTGGCACTCGCGCTCCTGCGGCCTCCCGGAGAGCTCGAGGCCGATATCGCCATCGGGAACTCGCAGCGCTTCGGAGTCCCCATGGGAGCCGGCGGGCCTCACGCCGCCTTTCTCGCGACGCGGGAGGAGTACGCGCGGAAGATGCCCGGCCGCATCGTGGGGGTCTCGAAGGACGCCCAGGGGAAGGCCGCGTACCGGCTCGCTCTCCAAACGCGCGAGCAGCACATCCGCCGCGACAAGGCGACGAGCAACATCTGCACCGCCCAGGTGCTCCTCGCGATCATGGCGAGCATGTACGCCGTCTACCACGGCCCGGAGGGTCTGAAAGCGATCGCCCGGCGCGTCCGAGGTTTGACGGCGCTTCTCGCCCAGGGGCTCCGGGTCAATGGATACGACCTCGGAAGCCACGCGTTCTTCGACACGCTCCGAGTGCCGATGAAGTCCGCCGAGGCAAAGCGGGTGCTCGCCGAAGCTCGACTTCAGGGATTCAATCTCCGCGCTCATCACGGCGGAGACCTCGGCATCGCTCTCGATGAAACAACGACCCTCGAGGACGTCGCGAAGCTGCTCTCGGTCTTTGGCGGAAAGGCGACTCGCCTCGAGGACCTGGCGGAGGAGGCGGCGTTCGATATTCCCTCGGCTCACGCTCGGAAGAGTGAGATTCTCACTCACGAGATATTCCGCCGCTACCATTCCGAGCACGAGATGCTTCGCTACCTTCATCGCCTCCAGGCTCGGGACCTCTCGATGACCACCTCGATGATCCCTCTCGGCTCGTGCACGATGAAGCTCAACGCCACCACCGAGATGATCCCCGTGACCTGGCCGCAGTTCGCCTCGCCCCATCCCTTCGCGCCCTCGGACGAGCTCCAGGGCTACGCCGAGCTTTTCCGCAACCTCGAGATCTGGCTCCGGGAAATCACCGGCCTCGCTGCTGTGAGCCTCCAACCGAACGCGGGCTCGCAGGGCGAGTACTCCGGTCTTCTCGTCATTCGCGCGTATCACGAAAGTCGAGGCGACGGAGGACGAAACGTTTGCCTCATCCCCGTCTCGGCCCACGGGACCAACCCCGCGAGCGCCGTCATGGCGGGCTTCCGGGTGGTGGTCGTCGAGTGCGACGATCGGGGAAACGTCGACCTTGAGGACCTCGCGAAGAAGGCGGAGGCCCACCGAGACGAGCTCGGGGCCCTGATGATCACCTATCCCTCGACCCACGGAGTCTTCGAGGAGCGCATTCGCGAGATCTGCCGCATCGTTCACGGGCGGGGCGGCCAGGTTTACATGGACGGGGCGAACATGAACGCCCAGGTGGGGCTCACCTCGCCGGGGCTCATCGGCGCGGACGTCTGCCACTTGAACCTCCACAAGACCTTCTGCATCCCGCACGGAGGAGGCGGTCCGGGCATGGGTCCGATCGCAGTTGCCTTGCACCTCGCTCCATTTCTGCCCGGCCATCCGCTGGCGGAGCTTGGGGGAGACCAAGCGATAGGCCCGGTCTCGGCCGCTCCCTATGGAAGCCCGGCGATTCTCACCATCCCTTGGGCGTACATTCGCTTGATGGGATCCCAGGGTCTCACCGACGCGACCCGAATCGCGATCCTCAGCGCGAACTACATGGCAAAGCGCCTCGAGCCTCACTACCCCGTGCTCTACAAAGGCGCGAAGGGGCGCGTGGCTCACGAGTTCATCCTCGACTGCCGTCCCCTCAAGAAGAGCTCGGGAGTCGAGGTCGAGGACATCGCGAAGCGCCTCATGGACTACGGATTTCACGCCCCTACGATCTCGTTCCCGGTCGCGGGAACACTCATGATCGAGCCGACGGAAAGCGAGTCCAAAGAGGAGCTCGACCGCTTCTGCGAAGCGCTCATCCAGATCCGCAAAGAAATTGGCGCGGTCGAGACGGGTAGGGCGGACCCGAAGGACAACGTCCTCAAGAACGCGCCCCACACCGCGTCCGCGATCACCTCGAGCGCCTGGTCTCACCCCTACTCGCGGGAGGAGGCCGCGTTCCCCGCGCCCTGGGTCAAGGCTCACAAGTTCTGGGCGCCGGTCGCGCGCATCGACAACCCCTACGGCGATCGGAACCTGATGTGTGTCTGTCCGCCGCTCGACGAGTACCAGACATGAACCTCGATCGTCCCATCGTCGCCGCCGCGGCCCAGATCGCTCCCGTCTTCATGAAGAAGAAGGAGTCGATCGAGGCCATCGCCAAAGACCTGGAAGGACTCGCGGTCGAAGTAGACCTGTAGCGCGCGCCTTCTGGTATACTGCTCGCTCCCCGAAAACGAATATGTTCGGCCGCAAGGAAATCGGTCTCGCTCTCGACTCGCGAGAGTGCGTCGTGCTCTGTACGCGGCGGCGAGGGGAGATCGAAGAGATCCATCATCCCGCGCTGGCGCAGGTCAAGGGTGGCGAGATCCAGGCCGTGGGCCAGCGCGCCTACCGCCTGGTGGGAAAATCGCGCGACGTGATCTCGGTCTTCCCCGGGAGGGTCGAAGACCCCAAGGTCCTCGGAAGCTATCTCCAGCGGGTCGTCCCGCAAGGCTCGTTCGTGCGCCAGCGGCTCTGGGCGAGCGTCCCCACGGGCTCGGGAGCGCAGTCGCTCGTAAACCTCCGGCACTGTTTCGAGTGGAGCATCCGTCCGAAGGAGACCATTTTGGTCCCGGAGCTGGTGGCAGCCGCGGTCGGCTGCAGCCTCCCGGTGCTGCGCTCGGACGAGGACTCTTATCGGGCACGGATGGTGATTCACGTGGGGGCGAGCCGGATCTCTGGCGGGGTTTTCGTCGACGGGGGCTTGACCGGGCTCATCGTGAAGGAAGGGAGCTGGGACCATCTCATTCGCGAGGTCCAGGAGAACCTCCAGTTTCGACTGGGGGCGACTCTCGGGTTCAACACCTACTTGAAGGTGGTCCGGTCGCTCTCGCGGAATTACTTCGAGCGCAACGCCGTTCGTCCCGGCCCGGCGAAGCCGGCGCCTCCCGCCTTGAAAGAAGTCAAAGAGGCGACGGAGATCGCTCTTCCCGGATACGATGAAGCCCCCGAGGCCGCGGGGGAGCCCTCGACCCCGACGAACCTCCGCACCTTCAACGAGCGCGGCCTCATCGAGTACGTGGTCGAGGACGAGACGGTGAGCCACGCCATCGACGTTCAGCTCAGGGGGTTCCTCTTCGATCTCGAGAAAGTGGTGTTCGGCTGCTTCGCCCGGCTGCGGAACGACGGACGGGGAGAGATCGCGAGCGATCTGTTCTCCGATCGGGTTATGGTGGTGGGCGACGTGTTCTTCGACTCCGGCCAGTTGGCCCATCACTTCGGGCGGCTCTCCCGCTTCCGGTTCGAGACCTCGAACGGGAACGCCGTCGCCCGCGGACTGCGCCGAATCCTCTCCTCGACCGCGCCTCAGAAGAGCGCCTACCGGGAGCTGAGCCGCGCGATCCACGACGAGAGCCGCTTCCTGGCAAGCGCAGTGTGAAGAGTGTAAGAAGGGGGATGTAGAGATGGGAGGAGATGGGGGGACAAATCAGGGACCTTGACCTCCAATTCACATATGCAGAAACTATCAACAAGGGGATTTTTCTACAGCCTCAATGCCAGGCATCAGCGGCGGCGGGGAGCGCCGTCCGCTGCATGCCATTGTTGGCCGGCGTTACAGCCAGATTGACACGGTCAATTCGTGGCATGCGGCTGTAGGCCTTTCATTTCGTGCCGATGCCGATGTTGATCGGGCTGGTCAAGACGGCGGGGCCGCTCCCCCCGGAGCGCTCGCGGACCATGCCGTCTAGCGCCTGCTGGACCACAGCTATCTGCTCCTTGGTCAGGTTCAGCTCGCCGAGCACCATTCCTACTATCGGATTGCTGTTCGTCAACCAGTTCCAAATATCCTTTCCGGACTGGAACTCCATTTTCTCGCTGGTCTGCTCCACACGGATGTCTTTCAGTCCGACTTTGGCCAGTTCTTGGCGAACTCTCTCAGGGTCCTGCAACTGGAAGGGCAAGGGAAGAGGATCCATGGGGGGGCCAGTGAAGCCGGGGACGACAGCCTGGATGCCGCGAATGAAGAAGCCAAAGAATTCAATTTTAATGGGCGAGCCGAACGCGACTATCACCACGCGCCCCCCGGGCTTAGTGACGCGAGCTAGCTCACTTACTCCGCGGGGCAGGTCCGGAAAGAGCATGACGCCAAACTGCGATCCGGACATATCGAAGGTGTCACTCTCCAGGTCAAGGGCGTGGCCATCCATGACACGGGCGTCCAAGTTGGAGAGCCCTTCTTTACGCGCACGCATCTTGAGCCGCTCGACCATGGTGGGAGAGATGTCCACTGACAATACCTGCGCGCCGAGGCGCGCCGCAGGGATACTGACGGCACCGCTGCCGGCCGCCACGTCCAGAAACCGCATACCCGGACGGAGGCCGGCGCGGCGGAGGACATCCTCTCCCAAGTCGATGTGCGAGGGGGTAACGAACTCGTCATAGCCTGCCGCGATCTTGTCCCATGCGGCCCGCGTTTCTTGTTCCCGAGTGATCACCACTGCTTTCCCGCTGGAGTTGCCGAGCGCGGCGCGCAGCGCTTCCAGGAACGCCTCGGGCTGCTCCATGGGCGGATCGTCGCCTGCGTTCTCGATCACGTGTAAGGGCCATCCATAGCGGGTGCTGACGGCCTGGGCGATCGGCAACTGGGTCGCGAGATCGTGCCTCCCCCAGATGAGGCTCGTGGGAACGGCAATGCGGGCCAGGTCCGCTGGTGGGATTGCCGACATCCCGAACTGCTCCATGAGGCTGTGCTGAGCGGCTTGCAAGCCCGACGTACGGGCACGGTCCAGGTTGTACGCTTTGATCCACTCCCACCGCTCACCCATCCGATTGCGCATGGCGTCGAGGTCGAAGGCGCTGCGGCTCCAGAGACGGTCGTGCGTTTCTTCTGTCGGTTCGGAGATGAATTCGGTCAACGCCAGCGCGAAATCGGGCGCCGGCTGGAACGCTGCCAGACCGAGCGCGTCCACGAGCACTAGCCTGCTAAGTCGCTCCCTGCGGTCGCTGGCGAAGCGGGCCGCGATGGCGCCGCCGAGAACGTGCCCCACCAACGCGGGCGGCGTCGGGCAGGTGCACTCGATCAGATCGTCGAGCCACGCGAGCATGCGATCGGCGTCTGGCGAGCCGTCGATCACCTCCGAGGTTCCGTGACCCGGCAGGTCGGGGGCTATGACGCGATGCGTCGTCACGAGATTCGGGATCACACGCAACCATTTGGCCCCGTATTCTCCCGGACCGTGCAGCAGCACGACGGCAGGTCCGTCACCGCCCTCCAACACGGCAGTCGACACGCCGTTGAGTCGCAGCCGTCGCTCCGTAACGGGTAGTCCCGCCAGCAGTCGTTCGCGAGCGCCCTCGCCGGCGGGCGGGCGGTTGCGTTGCTCCTGCGCTTCCTTCTGATCCGTCATGCGTACTTGGGGCTTGGCCATGGCATCCTCCTTAATCGTTCTGCGAAGTCGTTCCGCAGGCCAAACTTGTCACAGGAGCCCAAGGCCCCGCTTCAGTGAAACCACCCAATTTGCGCCTCGTGGCAGCGTGGGTAGTTTCCCCCAGGGGTCGGATGTGTCAGAGCAGCTTGCGATCGTAAGCGTAGGCCGTGGCCGCCGCCCGCGAAGGGACGTTGAGTTTGGTGAGGATGTTGCTGACGTGCCTGTCAATTGTTCGCTCGCTCAAGAACAACTCGGTCGCGATGGCCTTGTTGGTCTTGCCGGCGGCGATCAGCCGAAGCACCTGAAGCTCGCGCGGCGTTAGCCCGTGCTGATGCGCTAACGTCGCGCGTTTGCCGGGCGAGTCGAGACGAGCCAGCTCGGGCGCCGCTCCCAACCGCTCGAACACGGCCCTCGCCGTGCCGAGCTCGAGCCCGCCTGCCTCGTCGTCCCCGAGTGAGCGGCACGCCAGCCCGATCAGCACCCGCACGCGTGCGGCTTCGTAAGGCGCCTCGACCTGTAGCCACACCTCGAAAGCGCGACGCAGTGGGCCGAGCGCAGCCCGAGCATCGCCTTCGGCCAATTCGACCGCCCCTCGCGCGTGCGCAGCCATCGCCTGCAGCACGTCCGTGTCGAACTTCTCCGCGATCTCCTCCAACTCGCGGCAGGCGCTGCGCGCTTCCTGGATGTCGCCCGTGGCCAGCATGATTTCGATGTGGGCGGGCAGCAGTTTCGCTCGCTGCAGCGGGTCGGTGACCGCGTTCAGGACGCGGCGGATCGCTGCGCACGCCGCGTCGGTGCGTCCTTGGGCCATCCGTAGCAGGGCGAGTCCCGGCTGTGGCTCCCATCCCAGTCGTCCCGCGTTTCGATACGCCTCTTCGGCTGCCGCGAACTCCCCGCGCAGACGGTGTATCTCGCCTTGCCGGTAGAACGCCCCGGCAGGGGGCTTCGGGTCGACTCCCTGGGAGAAGCGCTCGCTGGCACGGCATGCCTCTGCCATCGCGTCCGGCCAGGCGCCATGGAACTGCATGATCTCAGCACGATGCATCAGACAAGTACCGGTGAAGGCAACCATCTCGGGTTGCTGCTCGCACCATCTGGCCAACGCGGAGGTCCACTCGCGGGCGCGGCTCAACGCGAACACCTGCTGGCAGGCCTCGATCACGCTGCAATAGATCAAACCCGTGACGATCGGCGACAGCTCTCCCACGATCACCGCGAGCATGGCCTCGTCGAGGAGCGCGAGGCCGGTCTGGAGGGGCCCTTGTCGGATGAGAGCCCGGCCCTGCAGGTGACGGGCGCAGGCGATCAGGTCTGCGTCTCCAAAGCGATCACCAATCTCGGCGGCCCCGGCTGCGGTAGTGTGCGCCGCATCACCATTGCCTTCGGCGAGATGCTGCTCAGCGACCGGCAACAGCAAATAACCGTGCTCCACGCAGTCACGGCCCTCAACGAGCCGCCGCGCCCGCGCCAGCCATCCTCTCGCTTGTCCCCTCTCGCCTCGAAGCAACTGAGTGAGACCCAACCAGAAGGCACAGCGGGCGGCGCGCACTCGGTCCCCGGCATCCAGATGTGCATGATGAGCACGATCGAGGAATCTGTGGAAGTCTAGGTCTCGGCCGGTCAGATATGCCGATGTCGCCAGCAGCTCGAGATCCTCGATTCCCAGGGGAGTCGCCCGATCTGCGAGCGAGAGCGACTGGTAGGCATCACCCCACGCTCGACGCCGGTAGGACTCGCGACCCTGTTTCAGTTTGTCGGGCATGCCTACGATCACTGACTTGAGCCTGCTCGGACGCGGGTCAAGACCACGTGTTGCGCATGGCTCCGCTGACGCCGCCCAACCCTCTTGTATTGGCTCCGGGTAAATTAGTCGCGGGCGCCTACCAATTCTCGTTGGAACGCGTTCACCAGGGTGTTCTGTTGCAGAAGGTAGTAGCCCTCGACCACCAGGGCGACGAGGCTGTAGAGGAGCGATAGGTATCCGAGCCCTCCGTGGATCCAACTCGGAATGGCGCGGGTATGGGCGCCGCCCCCGAGGATGAACGTCACCATCAGGAGTCCCATTCCGGAAAAGGCCCAGGGAAGTACCTTGGCTTTGATGCGCCGGCTCGAGGCGAGCCGTTCCCCTCCGCGTCCGTGCTCTTCCACCGCGCGCTTCAGGTTCGACCCCATCCCCACGAAGTAAAAGTACGTCATGGTGTGGGTGAAGACCGCGAGCGAGGCGGCAGCGAGGGCGTAGAGGAAGTGCTTTCCGAAGGCGCCCCCGCCGTCGGGAATGTGGATGCCGTAGAATACGGTCAGCCCTACGGCGACGATGGAGAGAAGATGAAGAGTCAGAAGACCGATCGTCATGAGCGGCATCATTATAGAGTGCTCGCCTCGCTCTTCGCTCAATGCGGTGGGGCCCCACCCCCACCGCTCTGGGCTGAGGGCTCCGCTCGGCTCGCTCCCCTCGCTCCTTTCTCAATGCGCCGGGGCCCCACCCCCGGCGCTGTCGCTCCGGGACTCGCTTCGCTCGCCCTCCGCTCGGGCTCACGGCTGCGCTCGGGGAGGACGGCCGGACTCCCGCGACCTTGCGCCTTCGACGCGGCCGCTTCCTCGCTCAGTGCCGCCCTCCCTCCTCGCTCGGGCGGCTGTCCTTCGCTCGACAAGCTCGCTGCGGACGGCGGCCGGCCGGGCTCGCTCCGCTCGCGCAGGCTGCAGATGGATTTTTCAGCAGCCTGCTATAAGACGAACCTCTGGAGCGCGATCGTTCTCCTGGCGGTCACCGCCGGAAGCGATGCCGCTGCCTCCGGCCGGCTCCGAGTGGAGCCCCTGCCGTCGCCCGCGGCCGAAGACAGCCTCACCCCCTTTCTCGCGGGCTCCGCATCCGGACTCCACTTGAGCTGGCTCGAGAAGACGGCGGAGGGCCACAGGCTTCGCTACGCGCGCTCGGACGGAGCCCGGTTCACCGAGCCCGCCACGGTGCGCGCCTCCGATCGCTTCTTCGCCAACTGGGCCGATTTCTCCTCGGTCCTTCCCTTCGGAGAGGGTCGGCTCGCCGCCCACTGGCTGGAGAAGGCAGCGAGCGGCACCTACGAGTACGACGTCTGGGTCTCGATCTCGGACGACGGCGGTAAGACCTGGAGTCCAGCAACCAAACCCCATCACGACGGAACTCTGAGCGAGCACGGCTTCGTCTCTCTCGCTCGCGAGGGCGATGGTTTTCGTGTGCTCTGGCTCGATGGAAGGAACTTCAAGAAGGACGCCACCGATAGCGAAATGGCTCTGATGCAGACCCGTTTCGACGGGAGCTCCCTTGCCCAGGAAACGCCGCTCGATTCACGCGTCTGCGACTGCTGCCAGACTGCGATGGCGCCGATCGAGGGGGGATTCTTCGTCGCCTATCGAGATCGATCGCCCGATGAGATTCGCGACATCTCCTACGTTCGCTTCGTCTCGGGGCAATGGAGCGAGCCTCGAACCGTCGTGAGCGACGGCTGGCACCTCACGGGCTGTCCGGTGAACGGACCGCAAGTCGCGGCCGACGGAAATCGTCTGGCGCTCGCCTGGTTCACCGCCTCGAGGGACGAGCCCCGGGTGCAGGTCGTCTTCTCTGAGGATGGGGGAGAGACGTTCGGGGCTCCGATCCGCGTCGACGCCGGGCAGGCGCTCGGTCGAGTGGACGTCGAGCTACTCCGCGACGGCGCCGTCGTCACCTGGCTCGCGCGAGCGACGCGCGGCGGAGAGGTCCTCGCTCGACGGCTCTCGTATAAGGGAGGCTCCTCCGAGGCCGTCACCGTCGCGCGCACCGGCGCGGACCGGGCGAGCGGCTTTCCCCGAATCGCGGCGTTCCAGGCGTCGATCTACGTCGCCTGGACGGAGTCCGAGTCCCGGCAGGGTCCATCCCGAATTCAACTGGCGAGGCTCGTTCTCGAATGAGAGCGCTTCTCCTTCTCCTTCTGCTTCTCGCCATCCAGCCTGACTACGAACCCGCGAAAGAATTCGAGGCCAGAGACCTCGCGGGAAGCGCCATACGGCTGTCCGAGCTGAAGGGAAAGGTCGTTGTCCTGAACTTCTGGGGGATCTGGTGCAAGAGCTGCCGGCAGGAGATCCCACACCTTTCGGCGCTCGACCGCGAGTGGCGGGAGAGGGGGCTCGTGGTCCTCGGCGCCGACTACGGGGACGCGCCCGAGGATCTCGCGCCTTTCGTGAAAGAGCTCGAGATGAGCTATCCCGTTCTCGTCGATGACGGGCTCGCGGACGAGTACGAGGTCCTCGTCTATCCCACGAGCGTCGTCATCGATCGGAAAGGCCTCGTCCGCCTGCGCGTCGAGGGCTACCGGGAGGAGAGCTTCGAGGATATGAAATCCCTGGTGGAGCGCCTGCTCGAGGAAAAGTAGAGGGGTTCGTCATATGAAGAATTTTCTTTTTACTCTCTTGGTCCTGTCGCCCGCTATCGTCTCCGCCACGCCACCGGACACGGTCTTCCTCGAGGAGCTCACCTGGACGGAGGTCCGGGATCTCCTCGCAGCGGGAAAGACCACGGTCATCGTCGCGAGCGCGGGAAACGAGCAGAACGGCCCGCACATGGTCCTGGGCAAGCACGAGTTCATCGTGAGACACGCCGCGGATCGGATCGCGCGGAAGCTCGGAAACGCTCTCGTCGCACCCATCGTCACCTACGTCCCCGAGGGCGCCGTCGATCCCCCCTCGGGCCACATGCGCTACCCCGGCACCATCACCCTTCCCAACGTCTACTTCATGAAGATCTTCGAGTACTCGGCGAGGAGCCTCGAGGCCCACGGCTTCACCGACATCGTGTTCCTCGGCGACAGCGGCGGAAACCAGGAGGGCATGAAGGAAGTGGCCCTCGCCCTGAACGCCGAGTGGAGGGGAGGGAAGACACGCGTCCACTTCGTCCCCGAGTACTACTCGGAGAACGGCTTCCCCGAGTGGCTGAAGTCCCAAGGGGAGACCGAGGAGAGCATCGGTAACCACGCCGGCATCTCCGATACGTCGCAGCTTCTCGCCATAGCACCCCAGCACATCCGCAAGGACAAGCTGGCGAAGGGCGGGGGCTTCGAGGGAAGCGGAGTCTCGGGCGATCCCGCGAAGGCTACCGCCGAGTACGGAAAGAAGGGCATCGACCTCAAGGTCGAAACGGCGGTCGCGCGCATCCGGAAGCTCATCGCGGAGCGGTGACGGATCCCTTCGAAGACGTACGCCGTAGCGCCTCGTCGGACGCCTGGTCGAAAGGGGTGACCCTCGCCCGCGGGGGTGCGGTCTCTCTCGAGTCCGACGACGGCGAAGAGGTCGTCGCCCGGGTGGCGGTCCCGGGCTCGCCTCTGACCCCGCGCGTGTCGCTCTACCCGGCTGATGGCGAGTGGGAGTGCGACTGCGGAAGCGTCCTTGAGGCCTGCGAGCACGTGGCGGCGGTGGTCATCGCCCGTCGCCAGGGGATCCCATCGAAACCTCGGAGAAACCCGCTCGAGTATCGTCTCTTTCGCTCTCCCGAAGGGATTCGACTCGAGAGAGGAGTCGAGATCGACTCCCGCTTCCAGCCGATCGAGCTTCCTCTCGACCGGCTCACGGAGCTGCCCTTCGAGGCCTCTCCGGAAGATCTGGAGATCGAAAAGGCGCTCCGGGGAAACTTTCGCGGGGTGATCGACAGGAGGGCTTCGCCTCGGGTGCTCGAAGCGCTCTCCCGCGCGGGAAACGTCACGCTCGACGGCGCCGCCATCCGCATTTCTCCGGAGCCTCTCGTCCGGCCCGTCGTCGTCGATGACGTCGAGGGCGGGGGCCTTCTTCTGCGCCTCGGCGAGAGCTCCGAGGTGAGGGAGAGGTTCAAGAACGGCATCGCGCTCGCGGGCGACTGCCTCAGGCCCGAGCGCGATCCCCACCTGAGCGGCCGCGAGTGGGAGGAGCTGAGCCGGGGCCGAATCTATCGCCGCGAGGAAGTCGGAGAGCTCGTGGGACGGGTCCTGCCTTCCCTGAAGGGGCGAATTCCGATCGAGGTCCGCGCGCGAGATCTCCCCGGGGCGGTTCGCGAGAGGCCGCGGCTCTCTCTTCTAGTGGAGCGGCAGGGCGACGCGCTCTACGTCCTTCCGAGGATCGTCTACGGCGATCCGCCGCTCGGGCGCGTGGAAGGCGAAAGACTCGTGGCAATTCCGGCTAGGGGCGGTGAGGTTCCGCTGCGCGATCTCGAGGCCGAACGAAGGATCGAGGAGAGTCTTCCCCACGAGCTGGGTCTTTCCATTGGACGGGGAGAGGAGCTCGAGGTGGAGGATGCGATAGCTCTCGTCGAAAGGCTTTCGGAGCTCGATGTCGCCGTCGAGGGCCGCGCGCACGAAGGGTTCCGCATTCACGGAACGCTTCTCCCGCGGCTCGCTCTCGGAGAGTCCGAGTTCGCGCTTTCCTTCGAGGCCGGTGGCCGCCGTGCCGATCCCGCCGCCGTTCTGCGAGCGTTCCGCGAGGGCCGCTCGCTCGTCCCGCTTCTCGATTCCGGATTCGCCCGGCTCCCTCTCGACTGGCTCGAGCGCTACGGGGAGGCGATCGAAGACTTGCTTCTCGCTCGGGAGAGCGCAGGAACGCTCGCGAAAGCCTCGGTCTTCGATCTCGCTCGCCTCGCGGAAGAGCTCGAGGCGCCGCCTCCGCCGGGCTTCGAGGCGCTCCGGGCTCTCGCCGAAGACTTCTCGGAGCTCCCGAAGTCGCCGATTCCCGAGCCTCTCCGCGCTCGGCTCCGCGACTATCAGAAGAGGGGCGTCGACTGGCTTCATTTCCTCAAGTCGGCGGGCCTCGGAGCCCTCCTCGCGGACGACATGGGCCTGGGAAAGACGATCCAGGCGCTCTCGGTCCTCGAGGGCCGGAGTCTCGTCGTCGCCCCGACTAGCGTTCTCCGCAACTGGATGGAGGAAGCCGCGCGTTTCCGTCCCGATCTGTCCCCCTGCCTTTACCATGGCCGCGATCGCAAGCTCGATCCCGAGGCCGAGCTCATCGTGACCAGCCATGCCCTTCTGCGGCTGGACCAGGAGCTTCTCGGCTCGATTCCGTGGGACAACGTCGTTCTCGACGAGGGCCAGGCGATCCGAAACCCCGACACGGATCTCGCCCGCGCGGCGTACGCTCTTTCCGCTCGATTCCGCGTGAGCCTCACGGGAACGCCGATCGAGAACCGGCTCATCGACCTCTGGAGCCAGCTCCACTTCTTGAACCCGGGCCTTCTCGGGGGCCTGTCGTCCTTCGAGGACCGCTACGTGCGCCCCATCGAAAGGGGCGAGGCCGAGCCTCTCGCTCGGCTTCGCGAGCGCATCCGTCCATTCTTTCTCCGGCGGCTGAAGCGCGAGGTCGCACCCGAGCTCCCCCCGCGCACGGACTCGACGCTTACGGCGGAGCTCAGCCCGAGCGAGCGCGATCTCTACGAGGCTCTGAGGCTCGCGGCGCGGAAAGACGTCGTCGAGAAACTTGAGAAAGGAGGCTCGGCTCTCGCCGCCCTCGAAGCTCTCCTCCGTCTGCGGCAGGCGGCCTGTCACCCGGCGCTCGTGCCCGGAAGGGAAGCGTCGACCTCCTCGAAGACCGAGCTTCTGCTCGAAGCACTCGAGACCGCGGCGGCCGACGAGCACAAGTCTCTCGTCTTTTCCCAATGGACCTCGATGCTCGACCTCCTCGAGCCGAAGCTCGCCGAACGGGGCCATCCCTTCGTGCGCCTCGACGGGACGACGATCGATCGCGCGGGCGTCGTCGAGCGCTTTCAGAAGGACCCCGAGATCTCGGTCTTTCTCATCTCCCTCAAGGCGGGGGGCGTCGGGCTGAACCTCACCGCCGCGGACCACGTGTTCCTCTTCGACCCCTGGTGGAATCCGGCGGTGGAGGAACAGGCGTTCGACCGCGCCCACCGCATCGGCCAGGAGAATCCGGTCTTCGTGTATCGACTGGTGGCGGCGGATACGGTAGAGGAGAGGATCCTCGATCTTCAGCGGGAGAAGCGTGCGCTCGCTGAGCTGGCGGCGGGCGGAAGTACTTCCGGGCTGAGCCGCCAGGAACTCCTCCGTTTGCTCGACTAGAGCGCCGGTGACGAAGCGGCAGATCGACCGAATTCTTCCCCGACCATTTCCCCTATTTCGTTTCGCTCGCCGAGAAACTCCTGAAGTCGGAAGGAAGAGGCGCGGTGGCGGCGTTTTCGCCCAGCGCACTGAGCCAGAGCGCGGCAGCGCAGCGCTACCACAAAGCGATTCTGAAGGAGATTCTCTCCGGAGCTCACGCTCGCCTGGGGGACGCGGTGGCGGCGGCGCAAAGAAGCGTATCTCGAATCGGGAGACTCGGCGGAGCTCCTCGGCATCTACCACTTGCTCGGCGATCCCGCTCTGTCATTGTGCTGAGACTCCGAGCCACTCGTAACCGCGCTCCTCGTGCGTCCAACTCACCCATCTCCATCACTGCTCCGACCCCATGCTCGTTCCTTTATCCTCAACGCCTTCTCCGCTTCACCGAATGACGATGGCCATGGCCTCAAAACGCCCTTTTTGCCACGACCCGCCTGCGGGACGAGAATTAAGTTTCCTGCAGATCCTGCGCCGCCAGAAAGTGGGCATACCATTGGTGCGCCGTTGCGTAATTCGGTTTCAGCTCTATCGCCCCGTGTCGCCCTTCAGGTACTTGAAGAGCTCCGAGTCGGTCGAGAGGATGAGGGTGGCCTTGCTATCGAGACTGCTGTTGAGCGTCTCCATCGCCTTCAGGAACTGGTAGAAGTCCACGTCCTTACCGTAGGCGCGCGCGTAAATCAAAGCTGCCTTGGCGTCGGCCGCGCCCATGAGCTCCTGCGCGGTTTTGTAGCCCACCGACGTCGCGGCGAGGATGTCGCGCTCCTTCTGTCCCCGGATCTCGGCCGCGCGGCCTTGCCCCTCCGAGCGGCTGCGCTCCGCGATGCGCTTTCGCTCCGAGATCATTCGCTCGAAGACCTTTTCTTGGACCGTCTCCACGTAGTTGATGCGCTTGAAGCGCACGTCTACCAACTCTATCCCGAACTCGGGCGTGATCTTGGCCGCCTTTTCCAGGATCTGAGACGCTATCTTCTGCCGTCCCGTCGTGATGGTGGTCATGGCCTCGGCGGAGCCGATCCCGGCGAGCTCCTCGGTGAGCTGGAACTCGCGGTTCGACGATCGCACGAGCTCGATGAGGTCGTAGGAGGCTACGGCGTTTCGCGTCTCGCC
>Ga0326597_10006344_pt1 | contig 16219 bp, 13 predicted proteins | sample RVTome_12_FD_203789 | JGI IMG/M metagenome (GOLD analysis project Ga0326597, IMG submission 203789) | Soil microbial communities from uranium-contaminated site in the Upper Colorado River Basin, Wyoming, United States - RVT100D185 | ecosystem: Environmental > Terrestrial > Soil > Contaminated >...
CGCTCAGGATCGCCCTCCAGCAGGCGATGCCCATCCGTCAGGAGCTCGCTTCCGTTGCCGCCGAAGCGACGTAGCTACCTACTCGGCGCCGTGGCCGCGGGCGCGCTCATCGCCGCGGCCTGCGGCTCAGCAGCGCAGAACGAATCTGCCCGTACAACCGACGGCAGCGCACCGTCGACCAGCGACGACGAAGGGTTGCGCATCGTCGCGTACCAGGGCGAAGACGTGCTGGGCGGCAGCGAGATTAGCTTCAGCGAGCTGCTCCGTAAGGGAAGGCCGGTCGTCCTGAACTTCTGGGCCGGTCTCTGTCCGCCGTGCCGAGAGGAGATGCCCGACTTTCAGCGAGTTTACGACCAGCGCAAAGATGAGTTCCTCCTCGTCGGTGTCGACGTGGGGCCCTTCGTTGGCCTGGGCTCGGATGACGATGCCCGCGAGCTCCTGCAGCAGCTGAATGTTACCTACCCGACAGCGTACGCCAAAGATGCCGACATCGTTCGAGAGTACAACGTTCTGGGCATGCCAACCACCGTCTTCTTCACGCCGGACGGTGAGGTCTTCAGCAAGAAGACGGGCTTCATGAGCGGGAGCGAGATCGAGGACAGGTTGGAGGCTCTGCTCGAAGCGTCTGGTGGAGGCTCGCCCGGTGCGTCCGAATAGCGAGACGACTATGGCAGTCGCTCAAGCAGCGGCGGTGAGCTTGAAATCCTCGCCCCGGTACGCCGACGTCCTTCGTAATGTTGTGATTCCTGTGGGAGTCCCGGCTATCGTTCTGACCCTGGCCGTGGTTGGAAGCGTCCTTACCGGTACGACAACAGGAGCGGCGACGGCCCGCGTAGATCAGGCCTCGTCGTCGGCAAGTGGGCTTCTGGAGACAATCAGCCTTTCGCTGCCTCTGGGTTTTGCATTTGCCGCGGGCATGGTATCGGCGGTCAATCCGTGCGGGTTTAGCATGCTGCCGGCCTACCTTGGCCTCTACCTGGCTGGAGACGACGAACGCGCAGGTCCTGTCTCTCCTGCTCGGCAGCTGGCGCGGGGGCTGTTGGTGGGAGGGGCGATGACGGCCGGATTCATTGTGCTGTTCGCTGTGGTCGGCATGATCTTCGGCATGAGCGGTCAGTTCCTCGTCAGGTTCTTCCCCTGGATCGGCCTCGCTGTCGGCGTGGGGTTAGTGCTGACAGGCGGCTGGATGCTGCGCGGGGGCACCTTGTACAGCGCTCTGGGTGAGCGATTGGCGGCGCGAATCGATGAGCGCTCCCAGTCCGGCCTGCGGAGCTACCTTCTCTTTGGGGTGAGTTACGGGACGGCCTCTCTCAGTTGTACCCTGCCTATATTCCTTATCGTGGTTGGCGGCTCGGTGGCCGTGTCGAACATCCTGCCTGCCACAAGTCAATTCGTTTTGTACGGCCTGGGGATGGGGGCGGTCATCACGGTGCTTACGTTAGGCATGGTGGTCTTCAAGGCTGCTTTCGTCGCCAGGCTACGGCAGGCCTTGCCATACATCCAGCCGATCAGCACGGTGCTTCTCCTCGCTGCAGGCGGTTACATCGTGTATTACTGGCTGACCCAAGGAGGGCTCCTTGACAGTTTCGGGTAGGCATCGAAGCTGTCTCCAGTCGAGAGGCGTCGAGGAGCGATGAACGCGAGGCCACTTCTGCGCGCCGGCGACTGGCTAGGCTGGGCAACCTACCTTTTTGTCCTCGGGGGCGGCGTACCGTACTGGCCGGCTCTTTTCGGGGTCGTTCCCTACGACGAGATACTACGTGAGGAGTTCACACATGAGGCAATCGCCGATTCATCCGTTCGGGTCTCTGGAACCCCTTCGGCGGGCCTGCGGTCATCGCTGGCTGATCGCGTCGCCTGATGGCCCGACCAGCCGTGGGATCTGCAGACGCTGTGGAGCGGTGCGGGATTTCCCGAATGCCACCGATGACGCCTTACGGGAGCGCGACGACTATGCGGTGGGGCGGCGGCGCCGTGCGCCTTGCGTAGACATCAGAGCTGCTTCCAGGCGAAAGGCGTCGAGGCGATGAACGAGGGGCGGTTCGGATGGCGGAGGAGGCGAGGCTTGTTGGTCTCGCTCGTGGCGGCGGGCGCTCTCATTGCTGCCGCCTGCGGCGGCGGCAGCGCCGCCGTAGACGACGCGGAGGTCGGGCCGACGGCCAATCCGGCCGACACGTTCCTGAGCCGCTACGGCTCCCTCTGGCCCAACACCGATTTCACAAAGCACGCCGTCGGCCCGGACGAGCTCCTCTCCGGCGGACCCGGCAAGGACGGCATCCCCGCCATCGACGAACCGAAGTTCGTCCCTGTGGACGAGGCGGCCTCGTTCCTCCAAGACCGCGAGCCGGTGATCGTCGTGGACGTCAACGGCGACGCGCGCGCTTACCCGGTCCAGATTATCATCTGGCATGAGATCGTCAACGACATCGTCGGCGACGTGCCGCTCACGGTTACCTACTGCCCCCTCTGTAACTCCGCTATCGCCTTCGAGCGCGACGTCGGCGGCACGACCTACGATTTCGGCGTGTCGGGCCTCCTGCGCAACAGCGACCTGGTGATGTACGACCGCCAGACCGAAAGCTGGTGGCAGCAGTTCACCGGTGAGGCGATCGTCGGTTCCCTCACGGGCACCGCCCTCAACTTCGTGCCCGCCTCGACGGTCTCCTTCGCCGACTTCCGCGCCGCTCATCCGGCGGGGACGGTCCTCTCGCGCGACACCGGGTTTAGCCGCGACTACGGCCGCAACCCCTACGTCGGCTACGACCGGACGGCGGACCCGTTCCTGTTCGAGGGCCAGACGGACGGGAGGCTGCCGCCCGCCGAGCGCGTCGTCGCGGTAGAGCTCACCGGCGAGACCGTCGCCTATCCATTCGGCGCGCTGGAGGACCAGCTCGTGGTGGAGGACACGGTCGGCGGGACGCCGATCGTCGTCTTCTTCCAGCCGGGCACGGCGTCCGCGCTGGACGCGCCGTCGATCGCGGACTCGCGCGACGTGGGCGCGGCGGGCGTCTTCCTGCCGCAGGCGGACGGCCGTGCCCTCACCTTCCGCGCGGTAGACGGGCAGATCGTGGACAATGAGACCGGCAGCGCCTGGGATATCCTAGGGAGAGCCGTCGACGGCACGCTTGAGGGCGCCCAGCTCGCGCCGGTGGTCCACGGCGATCACTTCTGGTTCGCCTGGGCCGCCTTCAGGCCCGACACACGCATTTGGACACCCTAAGGAGGACTCGCATGAGCCGATTGGTGGAAGAGCTGGACGACGAGCTGTTCGCGGAGCTGCTCGAAGAGGAACCGTTGTTCCTCGTCGACTTCTACGCCGACTGGTGCGGACCGTGCAAGGCGGTCGCGCCGGTCGTGGAGCGCGCCGCGAAGCACTACGACGGACGGATCACGTTCGGCAAGCTCAACATCGACTACAGCCCTGAGTCGGCATCGAGGTACGGCGTGCGCAGTATTCCCACCATGATCCTGTTCCGTGATGGGAAGCAGACGTCGCGAATGCAGGGCTACATCCCCGACGGCAAGCTGCGCGTGCATCTCGATCGCTACGCACCGCCTCTTGAGGAGGAAGAGGCGGCGCCGGCCCGCGGCGGACTCCTCGCTCGCCTCCTCGGGCGCGAGTGACGTGCTGCGTCCGCTGGCAGCCCTTGTCGACTGGAGACGGGCGCTGCTGCTTCTGCCGGTCCTCGCGGCGGCCGGCCTGGCGCTCTATTTCCTCGCCTGGCGCGATGACACGGCTTCGACGCCGCGCGCCAGCCTGCTCAACACGGCCGCCCCCGAAGGCATCGAGGTCGGAACGGCGAAGAGTCAGCTTGCGCGCGACTTTCTCGCCTACTCCCCGAGCGACGAACCGGTACGCCTCAGTGACCTGCGAGGGGCGCCCACGATCATTAACTTCTGGGCGACGTGGTGCTCGAGCTGCGTCGCCGAGCTGCCGGACCTCAGGGACCTTCAGGCAGAGTTCGGCGCCGAGCGGCTCAGCGTCCTCGTCATCAACGTCGGTGAGGACTCAGGCAGGGCGCGCAGCTTTCTGGATTCGCTCGACGCCTCCAGCCTGCGCGCCGGCATGGATCCGACACTCGTCGTTGCCGACGCGTACGGCGTCCGTGGCATGCCGCAGAGCATCTTCATCGATAGCGAGGGCATCATCCGGGCGGTCTACGTCGGGCAGCTTACCGAGGAGGCGCTCCGCGACTATCTGGCGTCGGCGACCGAAGGAACCGATCAGCCGGACGATGCGCCGGGACCGCTGCGCATCGTCACGACCGTGGCGCGCGAGCGCGTCCTGGAAGTTGACGACCTCGGCGATGGCTTGATCGAGTTCCGGTCGAAGAGTCTCCGGTGCGACAATTCGTACTGCGCGCAGAGCGTCGTGGACGAACTGGCGAGCGCCCCGGGCGTCCTCTCCATCGAGGCGCACCTGGATGGAGACCCTGCGACAGTGATCGTGCAGGTCGATGAGACCCAGACCGATGTGCGGCGCCTGGCGGAATTCGTCGTAGATGAGCTAGAGCAATTGGGAGACCCCCTCTACACGCGACCGATTGAGATTGTCTATCGCTGAATGTAGGCACCACTCATCCGTTCCTCCAGAAGGTCGAGCAGCTGGGCACACCTGCCACGACATGCGGCCCACTGCGTGACGTGATGTGATCGCCGTCACATATCGTGAGCGCCCTACGGCCTAGGCTGGCTTCGTGAAAGGAGGCACGAACATGCGTATTCTTGGCAAGAGGCTATCGAGACGCGAACTGCTCCTGACGACGGCGGGCGTGGCGGGAATCGGGCTCGTTGCCGCCGCGTGCGGCGATGATGACGACAACGATGGCCCAGCCGCAGGCGCAAGGCAGGCTTCTCCGACCGCGACAACCGCAGCTGCGGCCGACGTGCATGGCGTCTGCTTCATGCCAAATGGGGACGGAAGCGACTGCAAGAGCTACTATCAGGACTTAGGCCTCGTCGAGCGCGAAGGGCCTGATGTTATCGCCCTGTACACATTTCCGGCCAGCGGTTCCAATCCGCTCGATACGGGAGGAAACTACGGACCGGAGCGCTTGCAGAACAATGTGTTCGCGACGGGCGGGCGGTTCTGGAAGATGTTTACCGTGGAGAGTGCCACGCTGTCGCTGATCGCCGGCACGGATGGCTCGGTAGAGCTCGCTTCAACAAAGGCCGGGGGCGGCGCCGATAAACGTGATTTGACGACGCAGCCGTACACGTCGGAGGCCGCGATCATACAGGACGCCGACGCCGGCCTGATCGTCGTTGCTGATACTGGGATGGTGGTTGACTGTCCAGTCACGCAGCCGGGGCCCGAAGCTACTATCGTCGATCTCAATCCAAGCACGGGAGACTTTTGCGAAGCCTGATGACAACGCGGAGGCCAGTGCCGAGATGTCCGGTGGGCAATTCAACGAGGGCCGGGAGCCTGCGAACCTCCCGCCTTCTTGACCTCACCTAGTGCTTTGCCAGGCGCGCATGTCACCCGAACGTCAAACGTGACTTGACGTCTGGGTGACACAGCACAACATCCCGGCGCCGCAAGTCGAAGTCTTCCCCGTCCACAACATCGATGCCTTCGCAGCGATCGACAAGTATAAGGTGACGTAGCGCCCTCGCGCACGTCGGGACGGGGAACTTAGGGCGCGAGGGTGCCCACGGTGACCGTCGCGTGGGCATCACCCTGGACGGGGCTGCGCACTTCGACGTGCACCTCGTAGTCGCCGACCATGGGCACTTCCGTCTCCGCCACGTAGCGGCCGGGCTGGCCGGGCGCCTCGGTGAGCACGATGGGTCCCTGGGTGTGGCCGCCGGGCATCTCGACCATGTCCGTGTAGGCGACCACGTCGGCCTGTGTCAGCTCGCGCCTGCTGTCGTTCATCGTGACCGTAGCGGCGAGCTCCACCTGAAGATTGCCGAGGTGTCGCGCTTCCACCTCGATCGCGGCCTGCGCGGGACCGGACGGCTCGACCGGGTCGTGGGCGGCCCCCTGGGCGGGGACACCGGCGCCACTTTCCTGGAACAAGAAGACGAGCCCGACGATGACGACGGCGACGGCCAGCGTTGTTCCGAAGGCCAGGCCGCCAAGGATGGCCCGGTACGCGTTCGACAGGCCCGGGCCCGGGCCCGCGCCGGCGCGTTCGCCGTTCGCGCCGTTCTGCGCTCTAAGCTTTCTTCTGCGAGCAGCCCGACCCATCGCTTTCTCCCTACGCGCCGTGACCGTGCGCCAGGATGTGCACGTAGCCGAGGGCGGCCGCGATCAACAGCACGAGCACGCCGCTCACCAGGGCGAGCGTGCCGACGAGGGCGGTGCCCAGCTCGAACGTCTGCTCCGAGGGGAGCGGCGCGAACTGCTCGCCGCCCGGCAGCGACCCGTTGTCCCGGCGGATGACGCCCGGCCCACGGCCGCCGGACGGCGCCCCCACGGCCACCGTCGCGCGGGCGCCGATCGCGGCGACGACCGGCGCCGCCGCTTGCACCGTCGACGCGCCCGCGAGGCGCCAGGTGACGACGGCCAGCGCGGCGACCATCTGGGCGACGAAGATGTGCTTGCCGAGGAGCAGGAAGACGTACGCTTTGCCGTACGGGATGGTGATGTCCTGGACTTGCCACGGGTGGGGCAGCGGGAAGGGCACGTTCCGGTACTGGTTGTAGACGCCGGTGACGATGAGGAGGCCGATGGCGGTCCAGAGCGGCGCCAGCAGACGCCGGCGAACGCGCCGCATGGCCGGGCGCAGGGCCGGGTCGGGCGACCGGACGATCGTCCAGCTGAACACGGTCAGCATCGCGAGCATGGAGAGCCACGCGAGGGCGCTGGCGAGATGGACGGCCATGACGCCGAGGTTCAGCCAGTCTCCTGCTCCCAGAAGGCCCTCCTTTGCCGGCGCTCAGTCGTCCGCAGCGGGCGCGTTGTCCTAGTCGTTATCTTCGACCGGCGGCGGATCCTCGTCTTCTTCGGCCGGCGGATCTTGGTCTTCTTCGCCTCGCGGCCGCGGGTGGGTCGAGGTCGGAGCGGGCGGCGCCACAGCCGGCGTTGGCGTTGCCGAGCCTGTCGGCGTGGGCGAGGCTGTCGGCGTCGGCGTGCGCGTGGGGGTCGGCGAGAGCGTAGGCGTTGGCGAGGGCGCCGGCGGCGCCATCGGCCGCGGATGATCGGGCAGCGCGAAGAGGCCGGGCCTGAGCGCGCCGTGCACCCGGAAGATGCCCCACTGGCCGCCGGTGAGATGGCGGAACAGCGTGTTCGACCGGTAGAGATAGTCGCCCGGGAAGCCGCCCGGCCCGCCCGCGCCGCCGAACACCAGCGGGTCGAGGTGGATGTTATACGCGACGGCCGGGTTGAACTGGCCCTGCAGGGCGGCGATCTGCGACTGGGGATCGGCCGGCGAGCGGCGCCAGCGGTGGCCGTGGAGCGTGAAGCTGGTCGAGCGGGGATCGCCCTGCGGTTGGGCTACGCGGAACCGCACGTTATCGCCGGAGTAGGCCTCAAAGAGCGGCGTGGCAGGGTCGCCGTGCACGTGCGAGCTGAACACGCGGGAAACGTCGGGGTCGGCCGCGGAGCGGTGGACCCATGGTTCGTTGCGGTAGCCGATGGCGAACTCTCCCTGGTCTTCAGGATCGTCGGCCTCATCGCTGAACTCGAGGGCGAGGTCACGGCTGTCGGCGACGGGCATGCCGTCGGGCCGGAAGAGGGACAGATCGCTGTTCATCAGGGCCACGTACTCGCGGAAGTCCGGTGCGCCGTTGACCTTGATGACGGCGGACTGGCCGCTGGCGAGCGGGCGTCCGGTGCGCGGGTCGAGGTACGTCGACGAGCGCGGCTCGATCACCAGCGCGCCGTACGCGCCATGGTGCAGGTGGTTGTGCGGGTCCGCGAGATCGCGGAGCACGGCGATGCCGGTCTCGTCGGGAGCATACCAGCGGTAGAGGATGGAGTGACCGGGGGCCACCGTGGAATCGAAGTTGAAGCCGACGTTGCTGCCGTCCGAACCGATGTGGTAGTTGACCAGCTTGGGGTTGAGCGAGATGCGCGCGCTCACCGGGAAGGGCTGAAAGCCGGGTACTTCGGCGCCATCATCAGGCGGGGTCTGGACGCAGCCGGGCAGCGTCAGCGGGCCGGACGGATCGGGCTCGACGAAGCCGAGCTGGCCGGCCTCGAGCGCCTCGAAGCAGTGGGGGCGCATCTTCAGCGGATCGAGGCGATTGATCAGCCTGACCTCAATACAGTCGCCCGCGTTCGCGCGTATCACGAGTGGCTCCAACGGTTTGGCGCCGCTCTGGATCGCGCGCAAGTCCTGTTCGAGCACGTAGACGACGCCGTTGGGGTCGTGCTCTCCCGCGCCGTTGTAGACCACGTCCTGGTTCATGGCGAGGACGCTGAAGCGCTTCAGGGGCACGGCGATCCTCCCGAATCGCAACGGACAGGGATTGCCCACCGTGCGCGCCAGGGCACGATTGACGCCCGCGCAGCGCGGGACGGCGTAGTCCGGGAGCGGCTGGAGGGTTGGGATCTGTAGCCTGGCGAGCGTGGTTCTCCCCTCTGCGGTGCCCTGAACGTCGCAGCCGAAGACGCGGAATATCCCCCAGGCGCCAAGGAACCAGTCTTCAGCGCCGCCGTAGTTGTAGAGGTAGTCGCGCAAGAAGACCCGGTCCGGGTTGGCGTCCTCGGCTTCCGGCGGGATCTCGACGCCGAACGCCTCCAGCATGCCGAGGTGCTGGGCCTGGACGACGTTCGACTCTGGGTCGGTCGGCTCATGTTTCCAGCGCCAGCGGTTCAGGTTGAACCCGTGCGACTCCTCGAACGAGAGCTGGAAGAGGCGGACCTTGACGTGATCACCGGCGTAGGCGCGCGGGATGGGTGTGAACGGATCGCCGTGCACGCGCGAGCTGAACAGATCTGCCGGATCACCGCCCCGGCGCGACTCGAACGGCTCGAGCGAGTAGTTGACCCCCATCACTCCATAATCGTCAGGGCTCGAGGGAAACTTCGCCGGAAATATGGGGACCCCGAGGGGCGTGACGAACGCGTCGTCATTTGGATCGTCGAGACGCTCCGGCTGGTACATCGGGACGTGGTCCTCGATGAACGCGGAGAAGTTGCGGTAGTCGTCGCTGCCACCCGGACAGCGGACGTCGACGAGCGTTCCGACGCGCACCGGCTCGCCGGTCACGGGATCGTGGAACGTGCAGCCTGTGGGGTGGATGGTGGCGCCGCCGAACAGGCCGTTGTCCTGGCTTCGCACGGGGAACATGTGATCGTGGAACGAGTTGGTCTGGATGTGGTTGGTCTGGACGTACTTGCGATATTCGATCGTCTCATCGCCGGGGAGGCCGAACCCGGGCCGTCCGGTCAAGTCGCCGTCCGGGTCGCCCACCGCCAGCCGGACGTCGTCGTGCCCCAGCAGCGCCGGGATCTCGGCGCCCTGGTCGTAGTTCCAGCCGTTCGCGGTGCCATCCGAAGAGAGCACATCGAAGATGATCAGGTGGTTGTGGATGGAGACCTCGACCGAGCGTTCGAGCCGATCGAAGACGGTCCCGCCGAAGAACTCCGGCAGCTCGTTCGTCAGCCGGTCGTTAATACAGTCGCCATCGTTGAAGAGCGGCGAATACGGCTCGAGTTTACGCCGGCCCGCAAGCACGTCCTCCTTCTGCTCCTGCAGCACATACGCTCGCTGTTGCGGGTTTTGCCACGCGAGGTCGTCGTTATAGACCTTCGCTACTTCAATGACGGCGATGTCGAAGACCTCCACAGGCGCGGCATCCGGGCAGGGGTTGACGAAGAACGCGCCGGGGAGACGCCGCGCCGGCGGCTCCAGCGAGGCGTTCTTCTCGAGCTCCGTGGGCGGGAAGGGGCCGGTCTCCAGGCGCGATGGCACGCCGAGGGGCGCCTTGGGCGACTTCATGCCAAAGCGGCCGGGCATGAAGAAGGGGAACCCGGGCTTGTCCAGGGTCGGCGCCGGCGGCGCCGGTGCGTCCGGCACAGGGACAAGAGCGAGGACCGGCTCGTCGTCCGGCAGGAGTCGGCTTATGGGCGCTTCTGCGGTGCCTAGCGCGGGATCCGCGGCTTCCTCCTTGTCATGGACCCGGTTGAGTCCCCACATGCCGCTGCCGAAGTGCGGGTAGAGGTGACAGTGGAAGATGATGTCGCCGAACGAGCCCTGCTGGCTGCCGGCGCCGCCTTCCGGGACCAGGGTGTAGTGCGAGCCCGGGCTGACCGCCTGCACGTCGAGCTGGTTGGAGACGGTTCCCGTCACCCGGTTCGGGTCCGACACAGCTCCGACGCCGCCCTCGTCCTCCGTGTCGAAGGGCCAGCGGTGGATGTGCCAGTGGAACGTGTGCGTTTCCTTCTCTGCACCGTGGAAGAGACGGACGACCAGCGGCTCGTTGCGGTAGCTGTGAAAGACCAGATCGCCGCCGCCGGGGTCGCCGTATGACCAGGAGCTGAGCGAGCACTCCTCGCTGACGCAATAGGCGGCGCCAAGGTGCTCGCGGTTCGCCACCGGCTCCGACCGGTAGTTGAAGCCGAACCACTCCAGCTTGACGGCTGCGTGGCCGACCTCGCCCGTCACCGGGTCCACAACGTCGGCGAGCGCGTCGGCGTCGCTGCCCCCCAACGCGGACAGCGAGCCCTCGTTGAGGGCGGCGGTCTGTTCCGCCGTCGGCTCGACGCAGGACGTGGAGCCGGGCGGCTCGGGCGGCGCTCCCTCTTCCTCGGCGCAGAGGCGGGTCAGGAAGCCCGGCTCCGCTTCGATCTCATCGTGCATGAACAGGGCGAACTCACGGAAGCTCGTTCCGTCCGGATTGACGATGATCGCGCGAGGGCCGCTCATCAGCGGCTCGTTGGTGTTCACGTCCCGCCATTCGGTCCCGGGCGGTTCAACCATGATTCCGCCGAATCCGCCGAAGTCGTTCGAGCCGATGAAGTTGCCCGCGTTGGTTGCGTGCGACGTGAGGTCGGCGCCGTCCTGAAAGAGGAACTCGCCCTCCTGATCGGCGTAGAGCCGGTAGACGATGCTGCTGCCGGCGGGGACGGTGGAGTCCGGATTGAAGCCGGCCGCCGTGCCGTCCGAGCCGCGCACGTCGAAGAGCAGACCGTTGAAGTGCATGGACGCTGCGGGCGCGGTGTCGGGATCGAACTCGAACTCCGGGAAGCTTTCGGCCGGCTCCAACACCTCGCCGGGCAGGGGGAAGAGACGCCGCAGCACCAGGCCGTCCACGGCCTCCGGGTCGGCGTTGGGCAGGGCGAGCAACGCGTCCAGCTCGGCCTGCGGCAGCGCCTGGAGGGCGGTGTGCGGCAGTTCGTGCAAGCGGTTGGTGAACGTGATCTCGACGCAGTCGCCGCGTCGCACGCGCAGGGTCAGCGGCTCGATGACATCCTTCGGGATGAACGGATTCGCCGCGTTCGGATACGTGATCCGCGCCTCATTCAGCTTGTCGTCCAGGACGTACAGCCGCCCCTCGGGCAGCACGTCGCCGAAGCGGTTGAGGAAAAGCGGGACGTTCGTGAGGGAGACGGCAAAGCTCTGGAGCGGCGCTCCGTCCGGACAGGGGTTGCCCGGGTCAGTCGCCGCCGGCGGCAGCACGGCGCCGGCCATGGACGCCGTGACCAGCCAGATCCCGGCCAGGGCCAGCCATGCGGTCAGCAGGCCGCCGATCAGGCGCCAGCGCAGGGAAACGAAACCCACTTCAGCCTCCACCGCCGCCAGCAGGTCATGCCTGCGAGCGACACGCAGCCGGATGCCCGGGTACGGGCCGTTCAATTACCGAACGGGGGGAGACGTGTTTCGTTGCGTCAGGTGGCCGAGCCCAGCACATTGCCGGGCGCGACGAGCAGCGCCACTCAGTCGATCACGTGACTGGAACTACCGTTCGATGCATGACTTCGCTGCTCCCTAATGAACCCCGCCTCGCCATTTCTGGCCCCGTTGATTCCGGGTTGATGCCAGGGATTATGCCAAGCGCACGTTATTTTCGTCAAGGGCCGAAGGGCCCAGCGGCAGAGCCGACTGGCCCCCATTCGAAACTTTATGCTTCTTGTACTGATGATACAGTCTGCGAGGGGTCAATGCGCGATTTGAGCGGGTATGGCTGGTGAAATGCAGCCGGGTGCACGGATGTCGATGAGCAGGCGGGGGAAGCGACGAGCGCCGGAGCCCGAGCTGCCAGCCCCTCACGTCTTCGTCGCTGCCGCGAGGACGCGGCGCCTGTACGGCTTCCGGTCCAGCGTCAACGACATCTCGACGGCAAGGGCCCCGATAGCTGCCTCGCCCATCTCTTTGGCCAGCGTCTCTCTTGCCGCGAGGACGGCGGAATACGCCGCAGTCATTGGCTCGGGCCAGCCGGGCACTTCTTCGTACACATCCACGCTGAAGCCGGCGGCCTCGAGGAGCGGACGGTAGTCGGCGACCGGGTCGGCGCCAATCACCGGGAGGCCGGCGACACGAGCCGGATCGAGCTCGTACGCGGTGAAGACGAAGCGTCCGCCGCGGCGCATGATCCGGGCCGCCTCGACGAACGCGGAGCGCTTGTCGGGGGCGTACTGCAGCGCGTCTTCGCTGGTGATCCCGTCGGCGCAGCCGTCCGGCAAGCCGGTGCTGGCGAACGTGCCGACGACGAAGCCGGCCCGATCGCCGAGGCCGAGCGCGGCGGCGCGCGCCAGCGCCTGGGACACGGCGACGGCCGAGACGTCGACACCGACAAGCGTTGCTCCCGTCTCACGGCACAGCCAGAGGGCAGGACCGCCCATGCCGCACCCCACATCGACAAGCGCCCCGCCGGCCGAGAGGCGAAGCTCTCCGATGATGCGGCGCAGCTCCGCGATCGTGGTAAAACTGATATGCGAGAACTCCTCCGGGAAATCGAGCCCACAAGCATGCTCTCGCCAGATCCGTTGCAGCGTTGGGCTCGCCGGCATGGCGGAGTAGACGGCGTCGTACCCCGCTTCGACAAGATTGCGATCCGTGTCGTTCATGGCCCTCCTTTACACAACGCCTTCGCGCAGCCACTCGCCGGCCCGTTCGCCGATCATGATAGACGTCAGGTGGATGTTAGCACGCGGGCAGCGCGGCATGACCGAGGCGTCGGCGACGAAGAGGTTATCGAATCCCCGGACGCGCAGGCGCTGATCGACGACGCCCATCGGATCATCAGCGGGCGCCATCTTGGCGGTACAGCTTGGGTGGAACCCGCTGGATGCCACCATCTTGCACCAGTGGCGGAGGGCGTCGTCATCGGGAATGACGGCCGCGGGCGGCGCCTTGATGCCGGTGGCGATGTCCGCGAACGCCGCGTGCGAGCCGACATCCAGCGCGAAGCGGATGCCTTCCGCAAGCCGGCGCACGTCCTCTTCTTGCTCCAGGAAATGCTGCTCGATCCTAGGCGGGTCACGCGGGTCGGCGGACTGGAGGGTGAGCCGGCCGGTCGATCGTTGTCGATAGATCACGGACCCGAGGGCGAACACGAGGCCGCCGGCGCGTGTTGGCAGTTGCGAGACAGGCATCAACTGCATATCGTTTCGTTCGGCGCCGCCCGTCGAGGTGTAGCGATACGTGACCTGGACCACCGGGTCGGCGGCGCGCAACACGCCTTCTCTGGCGGCGAAGACGACGCCCGCCACCGGGTGATCGTCGAGGTTCTCGCCAACGCCGGGCAGGTCCTCGACGAGATCGATCCCGAGCTCGCGCAGGTGAGCGGCGGGACCGATGCCGGAGCGCATCAGGACCGCCGGGGAGCCGATGGCGCCGGCGGACAACACGATGCGCTCCCCCTGCACCACCTGTCGTTCGCCGCCACATTCCACCTCGACGCCGGTGGCGCGGCCACCACGAAGCAGGACGCGGCGCGTGAGGCAGTCGCCCCGGACCGTCAGGTTGAGCCGTTGCCGGGCGGCTTCCACGTAGCAGAGCGCGACGCTCATGCGCACGCTTCCCCGTTTGTTCATCGGGTGAAAACCGAGCCCGGTCGATCCGGGATCATTGTTGTCGCCGGTCTCGGGGTAGCCGAGCGCTCGCATGGCGCGGACGAACGCAAGCTGCACGGGCGCCAGGTCGGTCTCGCGGTACCGGCGAATGGGCACCGGGCCGCCGCGGCCGTGGACACGGCCGTCGAAGTCCTGATCGTCTTCCAGCCGGCGGAAGTAGGGCAAGACCTGCTGCCACGACCACTCGCCGTTGCCAAGGGATGCCCATTCGTCGTAGTCCTCCGGCACGCCGCGGAGCGCGATCGCGGTGTTGACGGCCGACGAGCCGCCGACGACGCGGCCGGCGGGGAGATGCACGAGCCGCCCTTGCGCACTGGTCTCCGCTTCGTAGCCCCAGTCGTGAGCGAAGTAGGAGTTGTCGTTGCCATTGAGGAGATCGGCCGGCATCTGATCGGCCGTCGGATAGTAGGGGCCGGCCTCCAACAGCAGCACAGACCTGGCCGGGTCTTCTGAAGCGCGCGCGGCGATGACTGCGCCAGCCGCGCCCGCGCCGACGACGATGAGGTCGTACTTCATGGCCGTCGGCGCCGCCCCGGCGGTCCCATCGCCAGCCGCCGGACCAGCTCGCGACACAAGTCGTAGGCCCCTTCCACCGACGCCAGGTCGATGTGCTCCGGCAGATCGGTACGCCAGTGATAGTGAGAGACGCGGGAATCGCGATCCACCGAAGCGATCGTCAGCGCGGGGATGCCGCGACGAGCGGCGGCGAGCGCATCGGTCACGAAGGGAGGCCGCGTCCACGGCTCCACCTGCTCAAACGGCGGGCGCCGGGAGAGCTCCCTGGCGAGGCTGAGGAGCTCGCCCTGGTACGGCCGCCAGCCGAGATAGCCTTCTCCTTCAATGTATACCGGCCGGCCTGAGCCCAGCACCTCGAGGTTCAGCACGCATACGCGACGCCTTTCGAGCTCACGCCGGTGCTGGCTCAAGAAGGCTTGCATCCCGCCCAGCATGCCCTCCTCGCTCCCTGTCGAGAGGAACCAGACGTTGAGGTTGGCAGGCGGCTCGCGCGAATATCGTTGCGCGAGCGCAAGGAGCACCGCTACGCCCGACGCGTCGTCGTTCGCGCCCGGCGAGAGAGGCGCTCGCGCGACGTTCCGCATGAGAACGAGAACGCCGGCGTTGATCAGCCCGCCAAGCATGAGCAGCCAGCGGGCGAAGCGGCGTTGGAGGTTGCAAGAGTGCGCGGCAGCGCCGAGCGCGACCGCGAGCATGCCCGCGAACGGCGCCCGCAACGCGGACGCAGGCTCCGCGAGCGATCGCAGACGGGAGGGAAGGAGCTGCGGGACGCGCGGGTGGAAGATCACGCCCGAGCGAGGCGCGTCGTGATGGGCGCTCACAATGAGCACGGGCGATTCCCCGTCGTCGGAGAGCCGGGCGAGGACGTTGTACGACGCGCGGGCGGGCATCAGCCGCCGGAGGAGGAAGAGCCGCGCCGTCAGCTCTCCCCAGAACGAGACCGCTGTGAGCACGCTGATGGCCAGCGCCGCGCGACGCACGCGGCGACGGCTCAGGACGAGCGCCGCGGCCGCGGCGGACAAGAACGCGTGCGCGCCCCAGACCGACCAGTAGTCCGGATTGAACTGGAAGCGCTCAATCTGCGCGCTCAAGCCCATCGCCGAGAGGCGGCCCTGCAGCCAGCGCGCTGCCGCGTGCTCCCCGGGAGAGGCCGATGGCCGCTCCAGCGCAGCCAGCGCCCGTATGTCGGACGCCAGTTGCGCGGTCACGTCCGGTCCAATGATCGGTTTCGTCTTCTCGATGGGCTGCGTCACCGCTGCTGCCCCGTTCGCGTCAACCGCCCACGCGGGACATCGATCGCGACGCGCGCTGGAAGCCCGGGTCGCCGATGTAGTGACGCAGCTCCTTGCGCCAGCAGGCCTCGCGGATCACCCGCTCCAGCCCGGCGTCGCTCGAGCCGTCGCGCAGCGGCGCGCGCAGGCCGGTCTCCCAGGTCGAGAAGAGGCAGGTGCGGAACTGGCCGTCGGCCGTTAGACGGACGCGATCGCAGGTCGCGCAGAACGGCTCGCTCACCGGGTTGATGAACCCCACCTCGCCAGAACCGTCCGCGAAGGCGAAGCGCTGCGCCGTCGAGACGCGGTCGTCGGTGACCGGCACGAGCGCGTAGCGCGACTCGATGATCGCGCGGATCTCCCGGCCCGAGAGGACGTCGTCGCGGTCCCAGCGGCCGTCGGCGTCGAGCGGCATGAACTCGATCCAGCGCACGATGTACGGCTTGCGCCGCGCCAGCTC
>Ga0326597_10006345_pt1 | contig 16219 bp, 14 predicted proteins | sample RVTome_12_FD_203789 | JGI IMG/M metagenome (GOLD analysis project Ga0326597, IMG submission 203789) | Soil microbial communities from uranium-contaminated site in the Upper Colorado River Basin, Wyoming, United States - RVT100D185 | ecosystem: Environmental > Terrestrial > Soil > Contaminated >...
CGGCGAGAGGGAATGTGCGGAAACTTCTCCGTCAAATTCCTTGCACCGGCCACTTGACAAACACTGCTTCATAGATGCCCCATGTCTTCAGACGTGGGGGAGCCGATGACATTAACTCACTTTACCACCTCCCGAGCCGCGCTGGGTCGCCCATCCTTCGCGCAGCGAAGGGTGGGGTCCCGTTGATTGAGCGCCGGAGTTCCACGAACCGCTCTTCCGCGCCGCCTGTCTGCCGATGGGCGCGCGCCCGCTTTTCCGAGCCGCGACCGTCAGGGAGCGAAACCCGCTGGCTGCCCCATCCTTCGCGCAGCCCCAACATGTTGACCACGCCGCCGACTCGGCATAGCCTCGCCTCACGGTGACGGTTTCTGTCTAGCTCGTAGGGTGGGCATCGCCCACCACAATCGCCTTCAGCGGCGTGCCCCACGTCTTCAGACGTGGGGGAGCCGATGACATTATCTCACCTTACCACCCCCCCGAGGCTGGGTCGCCCATCCTTCGCGCAGCCCCAACATGTTGACCACGCCGCCGACTCGGCATAGCCTCGCCTCACGGTGACGGTTTCTGTCTAGTGTCAGCGATCGTGCCCCCCCGGCCAAGCGGAGAGGCGGCGCAACGCTTTACACGCACCGGCGACGAGGTAGACGGCGGGCGCTTCGGCACACGTTCCCCGTCAGCCGTTCGAGTGGCCCCGGCCCACTTCGTGGAGACCCGTTCTATGGCAGCGCAGCACGCCCCATTTGGCAGAGCCCGGCGCGCGCCGCTGCACGCTCTCCTGCTCATCTTTGCCTCTGCTGATCTTGCGCTGTCGCAGGCCGGACTCACCCACGAGGCCCAGCCCGCGTCGGCCGACGCCGCTCCGATAAACACACCAGATGTGCTCGCGGTGCTCCCCGCAAACGTAGTTGCGGCCGTGGCGGCGCGCGACCTGACGGAGTTGGACAAAAAGCTTCACTGGCTTGCCGAGCGGCTCGGCGTCCCGGTCAGCCCCTATACGCTCGCGAAAGGCTGGCTCGAAATCGTGGACGGCGTCGAAGACCACGCATCCGCCGCCATTGCCCTCATCCCCGGCCCGGCGCCGCAGGAAGATTCGGGCAGCCTGACCTTAGTCCTGCCGTGTCACGATCTCCCCAGGTTGCTCAGCTTCTTGAACCCCCGGCCGGCCGGTGACGGCGTCTTCCAGGTAACCCTGCGTGGACGCGAGAGCTTCGTGAAAATGCGCAACGGGTACGCTTTTTTCGCCCCCGCCATTAGCACCATCGCGCGCGTGATAAGCACGAAAACGTCCCTGGCCCACCGGCTCGACCACCATCAACGCGCCGGCTTTGCCGCGAGCGACCTGTCCGTATGGCTGGATGCGTCCTCTCCCGACGCCCACTCGAGGATTCCGTTCTACCGAAATCGCGTGGCCGACGCCGCCTTCGCTTCCATCCGGCGCTCGCGCCCATCGGGAATGATCCAGCTTTCGGCACGTGTCGAAGAGAGCGGGCTGAAGTTTCAAATCATTCCTACCGGGTCCGGCCCGCCGCGCAGCGCTGCCGTGCCTGAGACTGACGAGTCGTTACTTGTCGGCCTGCCCGATGAGCCATTCGCCCTCGCCATGGGAATGAGCGCCGGCGGGTCCGGCGCGCACATACGCGCATTGGCCGCCGCAATCGTCAACGCCGCAAGCGAATACGGAATCCTCGACGACACCAAGGCGGCCGATCTTTCGCAAACGCTGGATCTCGTGTTGCGCAACGTACGCAGCCTCGCGCTGAGCGCGTCTTTGTTGCCGGAAGAATCCGAAGGGCGCCTGGGAGTCGCAATGGCCCTTCAAACCACCAGTTCCTACCAGACGATTCGCGGAGAGATAGAGGCTCTGGTCCGCGCGTTGCAAGCCGGCTTCTTTGTCGACCCCGGAATCAGCCGCGCCGCGGAGCAATTCCGCTATCGCCGTGACGCGGAAAGCATCTCCGGTGTGTCCGTTGACCATCTCGAAGTTGACTTCTCCGGCTTCGACCCGGTCTACCGCGCGCGCGTGCAGAAGATACTGGGAAGCGAAGGCCTGCGCGTGCGCATCGCGTTGATCGACGGTCGCCATCTCGCCGTCTCGCTCGGCGGTGGAAACGCACGTTTTGAACAGATCGTGTCGTTGATACGCGGCAGTCGCGCCCCGCTCGCCAATGACGCCGGCACGATGCTCTCCGCCCTGGGGGTCTCGCGGACCAGGTCCTTCGAAGCCTATCTTTCCCTGGATCGAACCATGCGCCTCGTCAACTCTATCCGGCGGGCAACCGACTTGGGGCCCGCCCTGCCGGCGATGCCGGAAACGAACGCCCCCATTGCCGCCGTGATGCGCTCGCCGGGAATCGCCATGAGCCAACTGGAGGTCTTCGTCCCCATCGAGCTCATCGTCTCGTTCAAAGCCGCGCTGGAAGCGCACGCCCCGGCCGGCGACTCGCAGAGTCGAGGACCTGCGGCAACGCCGGAATCGCCGTGACAACGCTGCAAAGCGCCGCCTCGACCGCCCAAGCTGCCTGTCGGCCGGCCGTAGCGGAATGTGGTATTACTCACGCGGAACCGGTATACTCAATCGGCACAACGCGGTACGGCGGCCTGTCGCCGCCGGATCGAACTGGTAATACGGCTACTGTTAAGGACCTACGTTTCACCGCAGACCCCGCAGGAGTTCAGCGAATGATATTTCAGTCCATTCCCTCCGTCCCCATGTCGCTCGGCAATCTACAGGACGAGATGAACAGGCTCTTCGCGCGGGTCTGGCACGGAGGAATCTCTACTCCCCCGTTCGACGGCCAGGAGTACGCGCCGCATGTCGACGTGTACGAGTACGACGATCGTTACGTGTTGCTCGTTGAACTGCCCGGTGTAGACGCAGGCGCCGTTGAGGTCTGCTACCTCGCCAACACCATCACCGTCCGCGGTGAAAAATCTAAACCAGCGGACGCCGACGAAGCGCGCCGAATTCGGCGCGAGCGCCGCTTCGGCCGGTTCATGAGAACAATTGAACTGCCCGGCGAGATTGACCCTGAACGGCTGGCTGCCAAGTGCCATGCCGGGATTCTTGAGATCACCGTCCAGCGCACGGAGACCTCGAGAGCCAAGTCAGTCAAGATTAACGTCGGCGACGTTTAACCATATCGGCGCGTTTAACGTACGCGGCGCGTTTAACGTACCCGGCGCGTCTAACGTACGCGGCGCGTCTAACGTACGCGGCGCGTCTAACGTACCCGACGCGTTTAACGTACGCGGCGTGTCTAACGTACCCGACGCGTCTAACGTACGCGGCGTGTCTAACGTACCCGGCGCGTCTTACGTACGCCGATCCTCTCCCATTTTAACACGAAACACGTTGTAACAGAACACCTACTTTAACAGTTGCGTAAGCGACCGGGCGTGAGCGCACACTGTCTTTTCGTCGGACTCTGCGCGTAAAAAACTGGTGGCGGCCCGAACCCCCTGCACAAGGTCCGACCCGCCACCCGCAAGCTTACCTGTTCCGTAAATGGAGGACGTCTTGCTCACTAAGAGATAGACGGACATAGTAAGCATTTGACGCGATTATTAGAAGACGCGTCGAGATCTGCTTTTCAGCCAAGGCCGCCGGCGCTTGCCTGATAAGTCCATGTGTTCTTGCAGAGAGCGCGAGGGTGCGCGCAGTGCGGCGCGGATACGCGAACCGCCGCGGTTCCGGCCGCTTACGGCGGGCAGCTCAGCGAAAGGTCGGGCCCTTGGCCTTCCCACGCGGTTGCGAAGTCGCCGGCCGAGTTCAACTCGTCGACGATCCGTACCAAGTCTTCGGCCGTTGCGGCCGTCGAATGATTGATGTCGCAGATGTACTTGCTGATGGGAGAGCACGCCGCGTCCAGGCAGCAGTCCGCCATGGCCGTGATGTCGGCCCTTTCGACAAACTCGCTCTCGTCGGCGTCACCGGGAAGCGACAAGAACGAGCCCGTGTGGGCAACGCCGAAATCGTCCGTGTACGTTATCTCGGTGAAGGCCCCGGGGGTGATCGCGCGCAAGAGCGTTATCGTATAGGTGTCGTCGCCGTTGTCCGTAACGGTGTCTACGTCGTTGGGTGACCCTTCAACTTGCGTTTCACACAACGACCAGCAGATTGGGTCGGCCCCGACTGGGGCGACGACGCTTATGGGATTTTCGTCGTCACCAATGCCGAGCAACGCGGTTGCGTCGTCGATCGAGCTCGGTTGGCGAACGTCGGTCGTACCATCCTCGGGGTTTAACCACTCGACCAGAGGTCCGTCTACGCCGGGCTCCGGACAGCAGTCCACGCCCACGACACACGTCGGGCAGGGATCGGCACACGTCTTGCCGAAATCGAACTGGCGCGGCACGGGCCTGTTCTCACACTGTGTCGAAGTAATATTGTCTGAGCAGCCGTTCGTCGTGCCGATCCCAAAGCAACAGCGCGTGCCGATCGTTATCTGCGCGGGTGACTTCGTAAGCCCCGGGATGATCGGTCCGGCGCACTGATTCATGAGAGTGAAGTTCGGGTTGTCGAAGAAGTTCACGTTGTAAGTTCCCGAGGCGCCGACGGGTACGTGCAAAATGAGGGTGCCCCCATAGAATCTCGTTTCCCCTCCGTCAGGGTCCGTGGCGCACGTGGCTGAAGCTGCACTCCAGAAGTAGTTGAGCGCTGCGGTAGATACTGAAGGGGTGTTGGCGATTTGAAAGTAAACGTAGTCGGGACGGTCTGTGCATGCCCAGCCTTCCGGGCAGTCCGCGTTCGTGTTACAGCGGCTGAGCTCGTCGAACTCCTCGAAAACCGGCGGGTCGAAATCATTGCTGCACACCTTGAGTGCCAAAAATGCACCCAGGAATCCGTTGTTTGGCTGACCAAACGGCACGAGGTCGAAGCCGGCGACGGTGCCTTCACCGGATGGATGGCCCCCTGCGTACGTGGCGCTGTCAACCGTGCCCTGATAAGCCCCTAGCGTCGGATCGCCGTCCTGATCCGGATCCCACGCCGAAACTTCAATGAAGAGAGTGACGTCCACGCCGCCGTCGGAGAGCACGATCTGAAGTTCAGCGCAATCACCGACTCCGGGCGTACACTTAACGTTGCCTGAGGCCGTGACGGGCCTGAAGCGGATTTCGCCTGCACCCTGCGCGCTATTCGTCAGAATACCGGCGAGCGCAAAGAACATCGCCGCGCGTTTGAATGGATTGAACCCCGTGCTCACTTTCGCTCCTCCCCGGCGATTTGCCGGTCACGCACTTGGAATGCGCATCCGGCGGCTTCGCCCAATCTCGGCGCAGTTCAGCGGCGGCGCGCGGCCGCCAGCAGCGCCCTATGGTGTATTTGTGGTTGTCACCCCCTGCGACAAGTTACGCCATACCCAAGCGGTGATTATACCAATCCTCCGGGCGGGCGGAAACACAAACGGTCGATTCATCGCCCGCGAAACGTGTGCATACCGGCCGCGAGGACCACGCCGCAGCGCTAGCCGCGGCTGAATGGCGGCGCCCTGAAAACCGGACACAAAGCACCGGTCATCCAAGTATAGGCACCCAAAACGGGACTGTGACCGGAATTCTCGCGAACTCAGGAAGGGAAGCTGGTAGTGCGCTGCCTGACCTGTCTGCGTGCGGGCACGCACAGGCAGGCGGTCGCGGCTCGGATTTGGCGGGGCAAGCTGCGCTCCCTGACGGTCGCGGCTCGGATTTGCCGGGGCAAACTCCGCTCCCTGACGGTCGCGGTTCGGATTTGGCGGGGCAAGCTGCGCTCCCTCACGGTCGCGGCTCGGATTTGGCGGGGCAAGCTGCGCTCCCTCACGGTCGCGGCTCGGAAAAGCTGGCGCCTGAATGTCGGCAGACAGGCGGCTCGGAAAAGCCAGGTGGTCCGATCCCTTACGCGACTCGGAAAAAACAAGGGCCGATCCGCGGAAACAACCGAGTCGTGGCACAAGGCCCGGGAATAGAGGTCTCGTTTCGTTTCTTGGTGGGATTGCGCCCGGCATGACGCGGTTTGCGCGGGGGTCGCTTCGCGCAACGACCGTCGCGTGAAATTAGTCGTCCGATAAACCAATCGCTGACGCGGCGGCGTGCTGCGCGGTGTGCGTGATCGAAACGACGATTCGTTTCATGCCACGCGCCGCGGCCAGCCGCGCGGTTTCACCGGTCAGTGTGACCGTCGGCTTGCCGAGCGCATCCGGGAGAATCTCCATGTCGGTCCAGGCGATCTTGCCGCGCCATCCCGTTCCGATGACCTTGAGGATGGCTTCCTTGGCCGCCCAGCGCCCGGCGACGGACTGTACGAAACCTCGCGTATATCGGGCGGTGTGTTGCTGCTCGGCGGCGGTGAGGACACGATCGAGAAACCGCGCTTTGTGATTCTCCATGATCCGCGCGATGCGGGTACATTCTACGAGGTCAATGCCGTGCCCGAGGATCGCCATGCGCGAAGGCTAATGCGAAGGCCGTTGCCGTGCAAAGCAGGGCCGGAGCGTCGTTCACTATCGTGCGGGCGGATTCCGCCGCGCAGACGAGATTGGCGCTGAGCCGCCGGAGACGAAGCTTCATTATGACCGACACGCGCCGCAATCGACCAAGAGGCCGCAAGAGGGCCGCGTCTGAGCTTGGGGATAGCTCGCTCCCTGACGGTCGCGGCGCGGGAAAGCCAATGCCAAGCCCGCTCCCCGACGGTCGCGGCGCGGGAAAGCCAATGCCAAGCCCGCTCCCCGACGGTCGCGGCGCGGATTTGCCGGGGCAAGCTTCGCTCCCTGACGGTCGCGGGTCGGATTTTCCGGGGCAAACTGCGCTCCCTGACGGTCGCGGGTCGGATTTTCCGGGGCAAACTGCGCTCCCTGACGGTCGCGGCTCGGATTTTCCGGGGGGCGTGAAAGCCATCTACGCGCGCCTGATGCGGGCTTACGGCCCGCAGCACTGGTGGCCCGCGGAGACCGCGACGGAGGTCGTCGTCGGCGCAATCCTCACACAGAACACCGCGTGGGCCAACGTTGAGCGCGCCATCGCCAATCTCGAGGGTGCGGGGCGGCTTTCTTGGCCGGCGCTTCACGAAATCTCCGAGGCGGCGCTCGCGGGATTGATACGGCCCTCGGGTACGTTTCGCGTGAAGGCGGCCCGGCTCAAGGCTTTCGTAAACGTTCTTTACAATGAGCACTGCGGAAGGCTCGAAAAAATGCTGGCCGGACCCGTCGAGCGCGCCCGCGCCCGCCTCTTGTCGATTCACGGGATAGGTCCGGAGACGGCCGACGCGATCCTCCTGTACGCGGGGGAGCGGCCCGTCTTCGTTGTTGACGCCTATACGCGGCGCGTCCTCCGGCGGCACCGGATCATCGCGGGCGGCGCAAGCTACGAATCGATTCAGCGGGTCTTCCAGGAGTCGCTAGCGCCGGACGTGGGCCTGTTCAACGAATATCACGCGCTGCTGGTCGCCGTTGGGAAGAAACACTGCCGCGCGCGGGCCCGCTGCGACGGTTGTCCGCTGGCCGACCTGCCCCACGACGCGGAGTTGTAGAAGCGGGGCCGGGGACTAAACGTTCTCGGCGATGCGTACACAAGAGGGCTGCGTCAACTCAACGAGCCTGACGCGGGCGGCCAGCTCGGCGGCGCGTTCGACGTAGCGGCGGATCATTGCGTCGTCGATCCGGCGATAAAGCTCGACGACGTGGCGGGGGTGGTAATCTTTTCTCAGGTAGAGCCGGGCGTTCGCGACGGGCCACTGGGGCACGGCGTCAATCGGCCCGCGGGCCAGGGCCGAGAGCACCTCGATCAGCCGCACGATGCCGGCGAGGATGGCTTTGCAGCCGATGGTATGGGGCATATCGTCCGCAACGATCTCCGGCCGGGCGTGAGCTAAGATAGGACCGCGGTCGATGCCGGCGTCGATCAGGTGGATTGTCGCTCCGACGTACTCCGGCTCGCCGTTGACGAGGGGGTAGAAGTTGGTCGCGGTGCCGCGATAGTAGGGCGACAGGCCCAGGTGCACGTTTATCATGCGCCCGGGCCATGCGGACAGCAGCGGCTTTCCAATGAGGTTGGTGCCGTAGACGACGACGGTGTCGACTTCAGCGGCTTCGAGAAACCGGCGGGTGGACGCGGTATTCAGCGTGCCCGGCGGCAGTTGCCGGACGGCAACGCCGCGGCGGGAGTCGAGGAAGCCGCGGCCATCACCGAAGAAAACATTCTCCTGGCGCCGGCGCTCGGCGAAGTGTTCGGCGACGATCCGCCGGGCGTGCGGAGGAAGCCCGTCCGTCTTTACGGCGGCGGGGGAATATCCGACGCGTTCATAGCAAACGGCCGCGACGTCGCCCCGGCCGCGAAGGGCGTGGACGAAATAGCGGTGGCGAAGTTCGCACGCCGTGAGTATTCCGATCTTCATCGCGCAGGCCCTCGCCGCGGCGCAAATCGCCGGCTTGGCGCGCTATCCACTCCCCGCGATGGACATCGGCGAGAATATGGAGAACTGATGCGAGGCCTCGGTGGCCATTCCCGACAGCTTGTCCTCCGCGTAGACCTTGAGGATGTATTCGCCGGCGGGGATCGCCGGCGGCAGCGCTATTCTCTGTGCGACGAAAAAATCCGTCCGGCGCTGCCGACACAGGTCCTCGATCTCGGGCTCTTCGCGCCGCCACACCGATTTGCCGTCCAGCGTGAACATTTCGAGGCGCGTCGCCAGCAGGGTGCGAAACTGATAATCGCGCGTCTCCTCGGAGCGGAGGTTGCGAATCTCATAATAGACGATGGTGCTGGTGGACCGCCCGGCGACAAACTCTTCGCGCATCATTTTGTCGTAGACGCCAAAGGTGACTACCTTGCTGCAAAGTTCGACGGTTTCGATCCGGGGCTCGGCCCGATCCGCGAGAAGATTGCGAAGTTCGTCGACGTAGCGGACGGCCTCGGTGCCGTCGAGGAGCGGGTTGCGCGCCGCGGCCCGCGCCGCCAAGACCACGCGCATGACACCGGCGAGGATCCGCCCGGCCTCGTTGGAGAGTTTTCCGGCCGGCGCGGGCGACTCCGTGATTCGATTCAGGGCCAGCTCGACCAGGCGCAGGCGCCATTGCGCGTCGATATCATCCGTTTCCTTCGCGTGCTCCGCGAGCGCCTTGACGAAGCCGTCCTCGTTCAGTGCGGCCTCGGCCGCGCCGATCTCCAGCGGCTCATTGACGGCGTTCGATCTCGATTCCGTTTCCGCCGGCGGACGGGAGACGGCGGTTGCGTCTTGCCGGATCGAGATCGACTCAAGCGTAGGAATGGCGGGGGCCGGGCGTGACGAAGGCGCTTGGGCAATCGAAACTTCCGTGTTGGCCACGGCGGCGGAGTTCATCGTACCGGCGGATTGCGCAGCAGCTTGGGATTCCTGCGTCGCGGGGGAGTCGGCACCTTCTAACGATACACGCACGGGCTCACGTTGCCCGGCTTGCGCGGGCCCGTCGGGACCATTCGATTCCGCGGGTTGGCCTTCATGCCCATAATCCTCGGTTCGCTTGAGGAACTCCTCGATGGACGAGAGCATGGCGTCCTCACGCGCGCCGCCGACGGCATCCGCAATCGCCTGATTGAGCGTCGGGCGTTGGGTTTGCTCCGGCGGACTCGCCGGCGGTATGCGATTCGAGCTCGAGAATCCCGGGCGAAACGTCTGACACCCCGTGGCGAAAGACACCATCAACGCGGCCGCCGATGCCAAAGCTGGAACGCTACGGGCGTACGGACACGTCATCTGGTGGTCCCCGTGCGCCCGGCCCTGGCGACACCGCCGGAAGCGCTGTGAGTGACAATAAACCCCTCGACGGCCCGCTCGGGCGATGAATGCCCCGTCTTGATGGCCACGTCGGCCGCGAGCAGGTCCCGCTGCTGCTGCTGAAGCTGGGCGGCGTCGAAGCGCTCCATGGCTCGTGACAGGGCGTTCTCATCCATGTAGAGTTGCTTCGCCAGGAGGCGCGCGGGTACACCCTTGTCGTAATCGCGCCGTGCTTGCAGCAGGCGGCGTACTCCCCAGGCCAGGCCCGCGAGCGCCCGTCCGGGGGCGGCTCGATCGGTCGCGAGCACCTGCTCCCAAAGCGCGAGCGCCTTGGCGGTATCGCCGAGCGCCATCGCATCGGTAATTCCGAACACTTTTTGTTCGCGATTATGGCCGGTGAGCGCGTCGATGTCGGCCGGGGTTATTTCGTCGCGTGCCCCGACGTAGGCCGACAACTTGGCCAGCTCCGAGTCGAGTATTCCCAAAGCGTCGCCGACGTGCTCGCGAAGACGCACGGCCGTCGGCGCGGTCACGTGTTTTGCGTACTTGTCGCGCGCCCGCTGCGAAATCCAACCGGGGATGGCCCAGGGCTTCGGCGGTTCGCACGAGATCACGGCGCCGTTGGAAGCGATCGCCCTGTACACCTTGGTGTTGCGCGGCAGGGAGTTGCACGACAGGACCAATGTGCTCTGCGGGACGGGGTTGGCGCAATAGCGCTCGAGCGCCGGGCGATGGTCTTTGATGAACTGGTCGGCGTCATCGACGATTACGAGCTTACGTCCGCCGAGCAAGGAAGGGGTGCGAACCTCGTCAAGCACTTCCGCCAACTGCGCGGCGGGTCCCTCTACGCGGATACCGCCCGGGGCATAGGCGTCCGGGTCGACACCGATCTGCGACACGAGTTGCGCGATCGCGTCGTTGCGGAGAAACCGCTCGGCACCGACAACGGCGTAAACGTTATGGACTTTGGCGGCCGCCACTTTCCCAGCCTCACCGGCCCAAAGGGCTGTAGGTTCGCGAAACTCGCTGCATCAGTTCGAGGCGCTTCCGCGCGGCGGCGATGACGTCGGTCGCCTGCGGGTCGATCTTAGTCGCCCGGGAGTAACAATCCCGCGCCAGAATCTCGTCACCCTGATAGACGGCGATATCACCCAGATTCATCCATACTTCCGCGTCATTGGGGTTGTAACGCAGAATGGTCCGCAGCCTTTCGGCGGCGGAGGCGTAGTCGTTTTTCCTGCGATATACGCGCGCGGCACCCTGCAAGGCGCTGCGCATCGAGGGACGCTGGGTCAAGGCGATTTCGTATGCGTTGATCGACTTGTCCAGGTCACCCAGAAGGTAGAGCAGGCTCGCCATCTCGGCAAATGCTTCGGTCATGTTCGGGTCCAGGCGGACCGCATCGCGCAGCAGGGCTATGCTGCGGCGCAGCTCGCCGCGGTCACGATGAGAAATGGCGTCGGCATAAAGGTGTGCGGCGCGGGCGCCGGCCCGCGGCGACGCCGTAACCGAGTTTATCGGACTGCTTTCTCGGCTCGCGTTGGAAGAGCGTAAGCGGTCCTGGTCGAGATCTTGGGGAGGGCCCGAAATCGTTGAGAGGTCGGCCACCTGTTCCTTGCTGTCCACACGGTTGCCACCTTGGTCGACGGCGGCTACACGCACCGCGATGGAGCCGCGCACTTCGTCGGGAAGGCGCCAATCGAAGCGCCCGGTGTTAGCGGCGCGATCGGGGTTGATGGGGTGCCAGGAGGTGTCCGGGATCGAACGATAGGAGAGTTCCATCGGGCGGGTAATCAGGTTCGCGTCGATCGCGGTCCAGCGTAGTTGCAATATCCGCTGGCCGAATTGAACCGTGGGTCGAAGTTCGTGCAATTGGACCACGGGCGGAGTGTAGTCAACGAAGGCGGTTTGATGCGGAGCGGTGCCCGGGGCCGGAGGCTCGCTGGAAGCGCCGGTGGAGTTCTGAAGGACGACGAAGAACCCAAACGGCCCTTCCTCCGGTGCTTGGAACGTGAAGGGTGAATGTCCGTCGTCGTCGTAACCGTAATGCCGCCACGTCCGTCCGTCGTCGAGCGTGTACCAGAGTTGCACGGAATCGAGAGGCAACGCGGCGTCGTTCACGGCGTATTCGATGTCAAAGACGCGTGTGTTCACTCGAACGGGATCACTCGCGTAACCCCGCGAATCGGCGCAGAAAACAACGGCCGCGAGGATTGCCGAGTTGCGAAGCCAACTCCAACGCATCTTACAGCTCGGGAACGGGCGAATTGCCTCATGGCGCTTCCATGCGCTCATTTGCCGAATATCGGATGCCGCGGATCAAGCTCTACATGCTTTAGTTCGAGGGGGCGCGCCCGGTTTAGAGTCTAACGGACACGGCCGAACGGGCGGGCTTTCAGCACTGTTACGGGCTACCCGGGACGGTTTTCTGTATTGGAAGTGCCGGCGGACTCCAGCGGGTCAAGCACACCCGCATGTTCATGTAATATACTTATTAACAATAGATTACGCGAAATAAGTAGCGGGTCGGTCTTTAACTTTCTGGTCGGGCAAACCTGCTCCCTTGTCCTGTCTGCGTGCGGGCACGTACAGCCAGGCGGTTACGTCTCGGAAAAGTGGTCCCTTGCCCGTCGCCTGCCGGCAGGCAGGGGAGGCAGGCGGCTCGGAAAAGCGGAGGTCGGTGCCCGAAAACCGAAGAATGACGCAGTACCAGAGCGCGCGGGGATGGTCCCGTCGGCGGTTCTGGGGAATGTCCGGGGTGGCGTCATGGACCTGCGGGCGCACGGCGGTACGGTTTTTTTGGCGGAAATGGGCTTTGCGGCGTCCGCCGGGAGACGTTACACTTCGCGCCGCTGAATGGATTCATGCGTTTTGGTGTGCTGTTTCTCGTCGAATGGTGGGCGCGATCGCGTTTTCGGCAGTGTTTGTATCGTCAGGAAGACGGCCTTGCAGTGCTCAAGAACAGCGGCACACCCATCATTCGAGGCGTAATGGAGCACTAGTAGTGCGTCGGACTTTAACTTTCCGGTCGGGCAAGCCCGCTTCCTTACCCTTGACATCGCTGCCCCTTGGCGTTGCTGCGCAACGTCAAGGGCAGGACGACGTAAAAGGCAGGCGATCGCGGCTCGGAAAAGCGGTGGCCTGCCTGTCGGCAGACAGGCGGCTCGGAAAAGCGGATGCTCGTACCCGAGAACCAAAGAGTGACGGACTACGAGTTCACCTGTCGAGCGGGACGAACGAGATTGGGAGACCCACCTTTGCTTCAGGATTATGAACACCTAAGGGAGTTGGTTGATGCCACCGCTGATGACGTTCGGAAAGCATCCGGAGGAAACAAAGCGGCCGGCACGCGTGTCAGAAAGGCCATGCAGGATATAAAAGAGGCGGCACAGACGGTCAGGAAGCGAGTCCTCGAGGTGCGCTCCCAGGAAACGTCCTGAACGCCGGAGACGCCTTCGACCCTGCGCCCTGAGTGTCCCCGTAGCGCACGAGACGGAGAGTTCGGGGCGCATGGTGGAGATTTGCAATGCCACCTCCATTGCTCTTCAACCTCGCTGAGGTTGATCTGCAGCAGGTATGCCTTGACCAGGCGCAGATCTACGAACACCTTCCGCAGAGGCATGAGTTCATGCTCCTGCAAACGGTCTGCCACGTAGATACCGAGAGGCGCCGCCTTGTTTGCTTTCGCGACATTGAGGCGGACGGCTGGTGGTTTCGCGGGCACGTACCGGGGAGGCCGTTGCTACCCGGGGTGGTGATGTTGGAGATGGCCGCTCAAGCTTCGGCGTTGCTCGCGAAGCTCGTTATGGGTTACGAGGAGTTCCTGGTGTTCGGCGGGGTGGATAACGGCAAATTCAGGGAGACCGTAAAGCCCGGCGCGCGGCTCTACGTGCTGGCGGTGAGCAGAGACATTCGTCCACGTCGTGTCGTTTCCGACGTGCAGGGAGTCGTAGAGGGCAAATTGATCTTCGAGGCGAGCGTGACGGGCATGATGGCGCGGTAGTTGGACGCGCGGGCGGGCCGGTGCCGCGACGCAAGCAAGATCGCCGGGGCGAATCAAATCAGGCGGGTGATCAGGCGGATGGGCCGCCCGGTGTCGTCGCGCGAATGGGCTTCCCGCAATTGGCGCAGTTGGTGGACTGGAGCCGGGCCCAGCGTTGGGCGAGAACGTGCTCTCTGCTCTTGAGTTCTTCGGCCCGTCGGAGTACTTCCTCTTCGCGCTTGGCGGCTTCGGACTCGGCCTTGGCGAGGTTGTCCTCGCGCTCCTGGACATTGGCAAGCTGGGCCGCCAACTCCTGCTCGCGGTCGCGAATCTGCTCGTGGAATCGCGTCAGGTCGTGCAATTGGCCGCGGAGCGCCGCTTCCTTGGCGTCCAATTCCTCTTCGCGCGCCGCGAGTCCCATCTTCTTTTTGTCGAGTTTGCTGGCGTCCTCGCTGAGGCAAATCTCCCATGCGTTTACGCGGTCCCAGGAGATCTGGATGTTCTCTTGCAAGGCGGCCAGGTCGGACTCCAGCTTGTCCAGGACGCCTCCGGTGTCACCGGAGATTTTAGAAAAGGAGAGGCACTCGGAGATTTCCTTGAAAATTTCGGCGGCGTCTTCGGGCCCGCGCGCGGATGCGCCCGGCGCATTGCGCGGGTCATCTTCCTCGGTTTCGCCGGGGGCGCAGGCCTCTACGGGTGCCGAGTCCGTCTGGATTGCACTAGAACCGTCGCCATCGACGGGCTTTGTCACGGGCGCGTGCAATTCGCCGATCGTAAGCGTACAGGGCCCCAGTGCCACACGGTCGCCTTCGCGGAGTCCGGCGTTCGGGGCAGCCTGCCCGTTGACGCTGATTCCCGATCGGCTGCCTATGTCGTAAATCGCCGGGGCGTTGGCAAACTTGAAGAGGATGGCGTGGCGTGACGAGACGTCCGCGTGATCGACACGAATCTCGGCCCCGCCGTGCCGTCCGATCATGACCACGGCGTCCTCGATGCGCCATTCCTGGTCCGTGTGCTCCAAGCGTACGGTGAAGGGCTTGGAATACTTGGTGGGCTCGACGTATTCCACGTCCCAGCCGGAATCTTCGTTGCTGTCCGTCGGCATCTGGATGGCGACTTGAATCCTTGTTTTTCCGACGACTATCACGTCCCCATCCTGCAAGACGCCCAGCCCCACGCGGCGCTGCTTACGGAAGGTACCCAGCCCGGTGTGGAGATCGCTAATCAGCACCTCGTTTCCGGTGTTGACGATCACGCAATGGGCCTTGCTGACATCCTTGTCGTGCAGAACGATGTGGGCCGGCCGGCATGATCCGATCAGCGTGACCGGACGACGAATGTTCCAAGTCTTCTGACCGGCGGACCCGGCCCCTGCCGTCAGACGTATCATCGGGGCCGTCGCGGGAAGTTCGATGCATTTCCCGCCTGGCTCCCTCGTAGTGGGACTCATCGGCCTCTCCCCTTTGCCTGCACCGGCGTCGGACGACCCCGCCTGAACTTCGTCGTTACAGGCTTCGACGCGCGGCTTATCGAGATTCCTGGCAACTTGCGCGAACATCTATGCCACCTGCGTAAATTAGGCTATCTTGCCGGATAAAGCGTACAATTGGATCGGCGCGCCCGGCAAACGTGGTACGGAATTTTGGAGAGCGATACTTATCGGCCGTGGAAAGGCAAGCTTGAACATCCTGTTGACAAATGACGACGGCTTTGAGGCACCCGGCATTCGCGCCGCTTACGAGGCGCTTGCACCTATCGGCAGCGTCCAGGTAATCGCGCCCAAACGCGAGTGCTCCGCGTGCAGCCACCGAATCACGCTGGGAAGACCGATGTCCGTGGAGCGGATCGAGCACGAGCGCTTCGGCAGCATCTACGCGGTGGACGGCACTCCGGCCGATTGCGTGCGCCTCGGCATATATCAACTGGCCGACGTGCGCCCGGACCTGTTGGTGGCGGGGATCAATCGCGGGGCCAACGCCGGAGTCGATGTGTTCTATTCAGGCACGGTAGCCGCGGCGCGCGAGGGAGCGATATTCGGCATCAAGTCGATCGCCGTTTCGCAGGCGGTGCGTATCGATGTAGAGATTGATTGGGCGGCCGCCGCGCGCGTAACGACGCTGGTTACGGGACTGCTTCTGGCAGATAGCTTGCCCGGGCCGGGTTTCTGGAGTGTAAACCTGCCGTCGCCCATACCGGCGGACGCGGAATCGCGGATTCGCCGCGTCCCACCCGCCCTCGGTCCCACGCCGCTGGAGTTCGTACGCAAAGAGAGACACGACGGCCGGGCTATGGAATTCGAGTACGAAGCGCCGTATTGGGAGCGCCCGGTGCAAATGCAAACGGACTATGGCGCGATCTGCAACGGGGACGTTGCCGTTTCCGCCATTTCGCTCGGAGGGCGGTTCTAACAGCCTGTTGAAGTGCGCCGTGACAAGGCGCGTGTTCTCAGTGGGAGAATACCCACCCGGCAACTCTCGCTCCAGCCGGTAGCAATCGGAGCGGCGATGGAGGTA
>Ga0326597_10006347_pt1 | contig 16217 bp, 16 predicted proteins | sample RVTome_12_FD_203789 | JGI IMG/M metagenome (GOLD analysis project Ga0326597, IMG submission 203789) | Soil microbial communities from uranium-contaminated site in the Upper Colorado River Basin, Wyoming, United States - RVT100D185 | ecosystem: Environmental > Terrestrial > Soil > Contaminated >...
CTAACTATTCACCCTTGGCGGGAAAGAATGTCATCTTGCTGAGGACATTCTTCTCACCCTTGGTGACGTATTCCACCGTTGCCGATGACCCCAACCCGACGTCAGCCATTTTTGCCTTGGTATCTCTTAATTCCGTCACTTTGGTTTTCGTGTTGAAATCCAGAGTGACCAATTTTCCGTCCTTGGTCACCACGATCATGTAGTTCTTTTCGGTATCCAACAGGCCAATGTCACCGGACACTTTCTCTGCTTTCGCCTTCGCGGTTTCGGCTTTTTTTTCCTGAGCCATTCCCGGGATCGCTAGGGACGCCGCGAGTAGCACTGCCATGCCGCCTACTACTTTGGTATTAACTCTCATGTTTTTCTCCTTACTCATGCGCCTCTGAGCGCATTAGTCTACTCACCTTTAGCCGGCACGTATTCGACGCTGCGCGCGATATTCTTGTCCCCATCCTTGGTATATTGAACGGTCGCGGACGATCCGAGGCCGATATCCGCGATCTTTGCCGGCGTCGGCGTTCTCATGGTCGGTTGGAATTTTTCAGAAAAATCGATCGTGACCAATTTTCCCTCTTTAGTGACGATGATCATGTAGTTTTTCTCTGCGTCCAACAAACCCACGTCGCCCGCAACTTTGGTTGCCTTCGCCGGCGGCGCCTTTGCTTCGGCTTGCGCTGCGGGCGCCGGTGTGGACGCCGGTTTGGGCGCCATTTCGTCCGGTAACGCGCACGCCGAAAGTGCTAGGAAGGACGCCGCTAGAAGCGCCCCGGTTGACCACGAGTTCTCCATATGACCTCCGTAAAAAGCTAATTTTACTTGTAAATATCCATAATACTTATCGCGCCCCTGTTGTCATCTCAATACGCTTTAGGTATGATTTTTCAGTTTCTACCCTGGAAGGCGTGAGATTTGATAAGACCAAAGTCCAATCTTCTTCGGGGAAAGAAATTTACGTTTGCACGTTGACCAATTTGTTGTATTTTTGGTCAGTTTACCGAAGCGATTCTGTCGAGGACAACAACCATGACACCAATCAAAGTCGTAATTGCCGACGATCACGCATTGTTCCGCGACGGGCTACGCAAAATACTTTCGGTAGAGAGAGACATACTCGTGGTCGGCGAAGCCGCCAATGGCGACGAGGTCCCAAAAGTGGTCGAGCGGATGAAACCCGACGTCATGCTCTTGGACCTAAAAATGCCCAAAGGCGACGTGGTTCAGAACCTTCTTGAAATAGCCGCGCGAAGCCCCGCGACTCGAGTTCTGATCCTCACGGCGTTTTCCGACGAAGAGCATGTCTTGAATGCGGCCAAAGGCGGCGCTAAAGGCTACGTCCCAAAAGGCGTCCCCTCAGCGACGTTGGTGCAGGCAATCAAGAGCGTCTGCAACGGCGGTGTCTGGATCGACAAGGAAATCCCCTCATGGGAGATATTTGAAGAAATCGCTCAGGCGCAATCCAAGGAGCAAACGCACGAAGTGAACCCCCAGATCAGCGAGAGCATTAGCGCCCTGACCAAGCGCGAGATGGAGATACTAAGGCTAGTGTCCGAAGGTTTAACCAACGAAGAAATTGGCAAGAAAATTTTCATCAGCGAAAAAACCGTCAAGACTCACCTGACCAATATTTTCGACAAACTCAAAGTAAACAATCGCTTCAAAGCCGCGCTCATGCTGATGGGTCAGACTCACCCAGCCAATATCGGCCGATGAGAGGCCGCGGAACGGCAGGGTTACGAGTATTCGACGGTTTTTCGGCGTTATGACCAGCGACGAGAAAACCCCTCTTGAACAAAGCTGGGTTCTACAAAGAGAACGCGCCGTCGCCGGGCTGCGCTTGGTATTTGCCATCCTCGCCGTTGTGGTCATTCAGCTCAACCCCACACGAGCCGCGCGCTTTCCGTTGCTCTCGACTTACTGCCTTGGAACGTTTCTATTTTACAGCCTAATCGTTTTTTATTTCGCATGGAAAAACCGGTTGGGGTCTTTCCGCTTGGCAGTTCTCACCACGGCGCTGGATCTCACCTGGGTCGCCATGATTAACATTACCACCGGAGGTACCCGCACGCCGTTTTTTTACTATTATTCATTTCCCGTCATCACCGCCAGCCTGCGGTGGGGACTCAAAGGCAGCCTGCCCGTGGCGCTCGCCGGTGTCGCCGTGTATCTCAGCATGCGACTCACCTTGGTCGCCGAGTCGCTCGCCAGACCGGTCGCTATCGACACCATGGTCATCCGAAGCTCATATCTGCTTGGCTTGGGCTCCATCTTTGGCTACATCAGCCAATTTGAGAGAAAACAAAACCAGAAGCTGTTCGCCCTTTCGTCCACCGCAGCCGAGGTTGCCATATCGGGGGAACGGCGTCGGATCGCATTTGAGCTACACGATAGCATCCTTCAGTCGCTCGCGACTTTGATTCTCCGGCTCGAGAACTGCCGAAGGCACCTGCTAGAGTCTCAGGGGGAACTCTCTGAGGAGCTAAAGTCCGCCGAGGAGCTGAGTCGATCGACAATGCGTGATATCCGTGAATTCCTCGCCGGCAAAATGGTCGCCCCCCTGTCATCCGGCACACTCGTTGAAAAACTCCGAGACGAGCTAAGATTCTTACGGGACGGCCTCGGCCTTGATGTCGTACTGGAGTGCACTCCCGAAAACATTACTTTGCCGCAACATATGGAGAGAGAAATTTACTACGTGCTTCGTGAGGCGCTCATTAACGTCACCCGTCACGCCAATGCCACCCGGGCGTCGATCCATCTGCGCCAAGATGGCAACAAACTTGCCGGCATCCTCAGTGACAACGGCGTGGGCTTTGAACAAGACGCCAAAACCGCCAAGCAGGGTTTCGGGCTATTGGGAATGGCTGAAAGAATAAAAAAAGTCGGCGGCGAACTCTGTATCGAATCGTCCCCCGGCGCCGGCACGAATATATCCTTTGTCGTGCCGCTAACGTCTTAGGGCTTGAAAACTTAAGTTTCTGTGGGTTAAGCACGGCCAATAGCGCCAGAGAAAGATGCGTGACCCGCGGCCATAGGCTCAGTAAAAAAAGCTCGGGGGAGGATTTGCATCAAGTCCTCCCCCGAGCCGGGGACGATTCAGTCTTTTCCCAATACACCGGCCAGTGCTGGTAAACCGAGCCACGCCTGCAAGGCCATGAGCTACCCGGTCCAACCATTTACAGGACTGATAAGTGCACCCCTTCTCCTGCCGACACCGCTAAGGCGTGTGACGAGCACCTTCGCGGGCAAGTAGAATCAGTCGCCCCCTTTCTTGCCAACATATTCAATCGCGACGAGATATTTTTTGCCGCCCTTTTCCGTAAACTGCACGGAGGCGGCAGAACCGAGACCAATGTCGGACATCTTGGCTTTACCAGGCACCATAGCGGTAACCTTGGTTTTATCGTTATAATCGATGGTTACCAATTTTCCTTCCTTGGTAACCACGATCATGTAATTCTTCTCGGTATCCAATAGACCGATGTCGCCCGAAACCTTTATCGGCTTGGCCTTCTTTTCTTGAGCAGCCGAAGGCGCGGCGAAAAAAATCGCCAAGCTCAGCGCCGCACTCACTTGCATCGCAAATTTTGCACTCATTTATAATGATCCTCCTAATTGGCAAGCCGCCACCCATGGGCGCTCGCGCCATTAGTTACTACCCTTTTTGACCCGGTACTCGACTTGGGTGGCGATATTTTTTTCCTGCGATTGGGTGTAATTTACGCTCGCCGAAGAACCGAGACCGATGTCGGACATCTTCCCCTTGTTGGGGGTAAGCCGAGTGACTTTGGTCTTGCCGTCGAAATCCAATGTGACCAGCTTCCCTTCCTTAGTCACCAAGATCATATAATTTTTTTCTGTATCCAGTAGACCGACGTCGCCGCTCGCTTTCACGACCTTTGCTTTGGCTGGAGCCGCGGCAGCGGCCGGTGCCGGTTTTGGCGCCATCTCCTCTTGGGTCGTACAAGCCGACAAGGCGCATGACAACGAGATGGCCACTACACCACTCAAGATTGCAGAGCTTTTCATACCCATCCTCCCGTTAATAAGACTTAAATCTGATGACTAGTGCAGAAGTCCTATACTTTACGCCGCGTCAACTTGTCAAGGGCGTCAAAATATTCGCGGGGGTTTTCTCTGGGCTTGATTGCCGCGATGACACAGCGAAGTGCCCAACGGCGGCCTTGCGAAACGCCAGGCCAGCCGACAACCGCAGTACGACCTTCGGTGTCTTCGTGGCTTTGGTTGCACAACCGCCGGAATTCAGTGCTCTAAAGATCGAGTTTGCAGGGCGACAAAGGACTGCTTAGTGATCTCCGCTGGGTCGAAGCTAAACCCGCTAACGACGACCTGCATGCGATCAGTCAGCGCAGACGCGGGAGGCTGACGGATTCCGATACACGAATCTGGCCACCCTAGGGCTATCGCTCCAAAACCTTTAGCTTGTCATCGCTGTTTTAGGCCCCAGTCGTCGCCGCGGCTAACAGGATAGCAGCGGCCAGGCCCGCCCTATTTGGTGCTTTCTTCACTTTTTAAGATGGGTTGACTTAGGGGCAATGCCCGTTATACGTGCAGTTACTAAGGAGTCCATAATTTAGTAACTATGATGCGACCGAGGGTCGAGACCTGGAGAGCGTGGGCATCGTAACGCAAGGGGGCAAATCAGGCCCAGCCGCTTGGGATCTTCGCCCTTGGAGAGGACCGGGTGGTGGCCTACAAGGCACAGTGCCATTGACCGCGCTCGGAAGGACTCGGTCGTCGGTCGCAGAGCAACCAGATAGTCTCTAAGTAATGTACTCATTAGTATGTTCTCAACCGAGTCTCGGTAATTCTTCGAAACCGATTCCTTAAACAATTTGCCGCGCACTTAGGTTTTGCCGGCTTCACTCAACAGAAGAAAGCTTGAGTTTAGGAATACCAACTAAACCCTGCGGCCGCGACGTCGGAAAAGACATTTTCTTGAGGGGGGAGTGACCGAATGAAATTGAGAGATCACCCTAATATCGAGTGGCCGCCCTCATGGTCAGCCGGAGGTGAAACGTCGCGGCGGGGAGACGATGGGATCATGAGAGACGTGGATCTGATCGAATCAGCCAAGCTGATGCTCAGCAAGGAACTGGACGGCAAGCTGTACTTTGCCGAGCTGCAATGTCTTAACGATGCTTTTGCGTCGCGACTGTACGAAAAAATCAAACTCTTTGTCGGCCGACCGATGAGCGAAGTTGGGGAAATCGATTTTTAAAATAACACTAAAACAAGGAGATACCGGGAGAAAAGCCAAATACGGGCGTAACGTTAGATTTAGAGATTAAATTATGCGTCTATCACGAAGTTCCGATGAACCTTCCAACCGAGCGTCGTGAGCCTCACGGCATGCGGCGTGAGGTCGCCCCGGAATCAGCGAAAACGGTTTTAGGTCTTTTTTCTGCCCCTACTTGCCCCGAGTTGTCATTTTGTTACACTAATGCTTGTTCTTTTCCTATCTGAATGTCTCTCATTTATAAGCTATTTCCGTAACCAAAGAGGTGATCATGGCAAACGGTCAAATCCCTGATGAACTACGAACATTGATTCGACAGATCCGTTTCATGCTCAACGAAATCGGCACCAAGGCTAGCGGCATCGTCATCACCTTGGTCATTGGCGTGCTCGTTTGGTCGAGTTGGTACACGGTGCAGCCTGAAGAAACCGCGGTGGTGCAGCGCTTCGGTCGCTATCTGCGCTCGGCGGGGCCGGGGCTGCATTTTAAAATTCCTTTCGGCGTCGAAACGGTCAAAACCGTTCCCACCGCTCGAGTGCTCAAGGAAGAATTCGGTTTTCGTACTGAGGCGGCAGCCCGCCGGACCCGCTACCAGGGCGGTGACTACACGAACGAATCGCTGATGCTCACCGGCGACTTGAACGTCATCGACGTCCAATGGATCGTCCAGTACCGCATCGAAGACCCTGTGCGCTATCTCTTTCGCGTACGCGAGCAGACCGAAACCTTTCGCGCTATCGCCGAGGCGGTGATGCGCCGGGTCGTCGGCAACCGCCTGGGCAGCGATGTCTTGACGGTGGGACGCGTCGCCGTGTCCAGCGAGGTCAAAATCGAGATGCAAATAATTCTTTCCGAGTACGAAACCGGCATCCGGCTGGTCACCGTGGAACTGCAAGACGTCACGCCGCCCGATGCGGTGAAACCCGCCTTCAACGAAGTCAACGAGGCGCGCCAGGATTTGGAGCGCATGGTCAATCAAGCCCAAGAGCAGGCCAACAAGTTGATTCCGAGAGCGAGCGGCGAGGCCAAACAGTCAATCGCCGAAGCGGAGGGCTATGCCACAGAGCGGATCAATCAAGCGCGCGGTGAAGCGGCGCGCTTCACGTCGATATTGGCGGAATACCAACGCGTTCCCGAGGTGACCCGACGCCGGCTCTACCTGGAGGCTATGAACGAAGTCCTTTCTGAGGCAAAGAGCGTCTATATCGTCGACAGCGCGCAGCGCGCGCTGATTCCCTGGCTGTCGATTGATTCCGGCAAGGCGCCCCCACCGCTTAACAACCGCCAGGAGGTACCCGTAAAATGAAAACATACATAGCGTACGGCGTGGCGATTATTTTGGTGCTGGCCTTGATGGCCGGCATGGGAGCCTTCTTTGTCGTCGAAGAAGGACAACAGGCCGTCGTCTTGCAGTTCGGCCGCCCGGTCGGCTCGACGATCAGCAATGCCGGGCTTTACTTCAAGCTTCCTTTCGTCCAAGAAGTCCGACGCTTCGACAAGCGCCTGTTGATTTGGGACGGCGACCCAAATCAGATCCCGACCGCCGGGCGTGAATTCATCTGGGTCGACTCCACCGCGCGCTGGCTCATCGTCGACCCGTTGATATTCCTCAAAAGCGTCGCCACCGAAGCGGGAGCGCAGTCGCGCCTCGACGACATCATCGATTCAGTCGTGCGCGATCTGGTCTCGGCCAATCCGCTGGTCGAGCTGGTACGCAGCTCTTCCTGGGAGACGCCCAAAACCGAGGTCCTCGAGGAGGCCTCAAAAGAAGTCATCGAAGAGCTGAAAAAAGAAATCAGTTTTGGCCGCGAGGAACTCACCCGCGCGGTCCTCGCCCAAGTGCGCAAAACGACGCCGCAATATGGCATCGAGGTGGTCGATGTGCGCATCAAACGCTTGAATTACGTCGAAAGCGTGCGCGAAAAAGTTTACGCCCGGATGATCTCCGAGCGTAAACGCATCGCCGCCCGTTTTCGTTCCGAGGGCGAAGGGCGGAGCGCGGAAATTTTGGGCAACATGGAAAAAGAGCTGCGCGAGATCCGTTCGACGGCCTATCGCACAGTCCAGGAGGTGCGCGGCAAAGGCGACGCGACGGCCACCAAGATTTACGGCGACGCCTACGGTCGCGACAAGGAATTTTACGCGTTTTCCCGAACCCTGGAAAACTTGAAGAGCGGCAAGAACGACAATGCGGTATTGGTGATGACCACGGATAGCGACTATTACCGCTATCTCAAGAAAGCGAATCCCTAGCGCCAACCCCTTGACCTGGGTGGAAGAGCGAGTTGAGTACGCCAGTGGCGCCGTCGCATTTTCGGCGGCGCCACTGGCGGCGTAGAACCCCCAACCGAACGCTCACGCGCGATGGCCGATTTTATAATTCAGCCATTTCGAATTTCTCGCCGTCGCGTTGGTTATCTTTGACGAACTTGGCGGCTTCCGAGGCGCTCCAGCCAAACTCAACATGTCCACGCATGCGCGAACCAGAGGCAACCGTCAGCGTCGCCGCCTTGAGGTCGCCGACGACTTGTGCCGACTCCACTAGCTTCACGTGAGCACTTGCGGTCACATCGCCGTTAAGCTCGCCGGCAAGAGTGATGTTCGTGGCGTTGACTTTGGCGCTCACGTGGGCGCCTTTGTCAATCGCCAGATCCCCTTTGATATGAATTTCGCCTTTGAATTTGCCGGCGATCCGCACGTTGGCGTCGCCTTCGATCTTACCGTCGATAGTGACACCAGGCCCGAACACCGACTCGTTGCGCTCTTTTAGAGCGCTTTCTCGCGGCGCCGGCGCAGCCGGCGTCAGGGCTACGTTTACAGCAGCCGGCGTCGGCACCGGCGGTACCGTTTGCGGTTTGTCATTATTACCTGTTTCCTGTGCGGGTTGGTTCCACAGCGCCATTGGACGATCCCTCCTGCTTGATTAAAATTCAATCGCTCCCCCCGCGAAGCCGTCGCCGAGAAGAACAGCGATATTCTGAGCAAGGAAGATGCCAAGCACCCACCGCATGCGAAAATTTGGCAGTTAGGACCATTTCATTGCACTGTTTGCCATCAATATTGCCTTCCAGCGGAATTTGTCGGCGACCGGTTTGCGACAATAATCGTTGATTGTGTTCAAAATGGATAAACCCATCCCAAACTGTCACTACTGTCGGCAATGCCCTGCAATACGAGCGCAGGAGAATGCCGACAGGCTAAGCGTCTTTGCTTCGCCTTGCCAACGTCGTCGCATCGAAAAAAGGATTTTTGTGGCGTCGGATTGACCGGCAAGGGTGTGGAAATAAAAGCACGGGCGGCCTTCACGCCGGTGCTACGCTTCGTCAGCGTCACCGTAGCTTCTGTCATCCCTTTCCGTATAATTTTCGAAACGGGTGTATTCGCCGAGGAAGGTTAAATTGATCGTGTCGGTGGGTCCGTTACGCTGTTTGGCGACGATGACTTCGGCTTTGCCCTTCACGTCATCGTTGTTCTTGTTATAAACCTCATCGCGGTAAATGAACATGATCACATCGGCGTCTTGTTCGATGGCGCCGGATTCGCGCAAGTCGGACATCTGCGGGCGTCGTTCCGCGCGATCTTCGACCCGACGATTGAGCTGCGACAACGCCATCACCGGCACGTTGAGCTCTTTAGCGAGCGCCTTTAACGATCGAGAGATTTCAGAAATCTCCTGCTCGCGGTTGCTGGCATTGCCCATGCCGCGCATGAGCTGCAAGTAGTCGACGACGATCAGACCGACTTTTTTAGACCGGTCGCGCAGCAAACGGCGCGCTTTGGCGCGCAGCTCCAACACCGAAATCGCCGGCGTATCGTCGATATAGATCGGCGCCTCGTGCAAGCGGCCGGCTGCCTTGGCGAGCTGGGGAAAGTCACGCTCGCCCAAATAACCGGAGCGCACTTTGGAGCTATTCACACGCGCTTCCGAGCAGAGCATGCGCAGCACCAGCTGCTCCTTGGCCATTTCAAGGGAAAACACCGCGGCGCCGACGCCGCCGTAGGCAGCGTTGGTGGCGATGTTCAAGGCGAATGCGGTTTTGCCCATGCCCGGGCGGCCGGCGACGATAATCAAGTCCGCCGGCTGCAAGCCGGCGGTGATCTTGTCCAAATCTTCGTACCCGGTCGGCACGCCGGTGACCATCTCTTTGCGCTGATAGAGCTTTTCTACCAGCTTCAGCGTGTCCGTGATCATATCACCCACGGCGACGAAGGATGCTTTTATTTTCTTCTCGGAAATTTCGAAGATGACTTTTTCCGCGACGTCGAGAAACTCATCCACGTTGCCCTGTTCTTCGTAGCCGCGTGTCGCGATCTCGGTCGCCGTGGAAATCAAACTACGCAGAATCGACTTTTCACGGACGATCCGAGCATAATAAGCGATATTAGCCGCCGTCGGCACGAAATCCGCCAGCGAGGCTAAATACGCCGTGCCACCCACTGCCTCAAGTTCATTTTTGCCTTTGAGAAATTCGCTGAGCGTGATCAAATCCACCGGTTCGCTGCGGTCGGTGATGTCGATGATGGCGCGAAAAATTTTGCGGTGCGATTCACGGTAGAAGTCATCCGGACGCAGCAGCTCGAGAACCTGGTTGACCGCGTCGTTCTCGATCAAGATGCCGCCGAGCACCGACGATTCGGCATCCAAATTTTGCGGCGGTACCTTGCGGAGATTGTCTTCTAATCCAGCCATGAGACAAAAAATCAATTCGATTGAATAGACATAGGGGCGATTGGGTCAAATTGTTTTGGTGTGATGCGAATGTAAAGTAAAAAAACTAAAATGCAAGAAAATTTTCTTCAAACGGCGCAACATTTATTTGCGCTCACCGTCGCGGGGTCGTTGTCGAGAAACTCTCGGCGCGGGATTTTGTCAATCAGGTTGAAGACATCGAAGAGTTCAACAACAGCTTGTCAACAAGTTACTCACCACCGCGCCGAAAGCAAAACCGTCCGATCGCTCCAGACATCGCTGGGTTTAAGGCGGCGCTATCCCTGATTGTAGGTCGCGGTCACCGTGGTATGAATACCGCCGCGTACATTGAAATCACCGACCACGGTCATCTTACGCGGCCGGCAAGCGGCTACCAGGTCGTCAAGAATCTTGTTGATCACTGCTTCGTGGAACGCGCCCTCGTCGCGATAAGACCAGAAATAGAGCTTTAACGATTTAAGTTCGACACAGATCTGATCGGGCACGTAGTGAATGCGAAGGGTTGCGAAGTCGGGTTGGCCAGTGCGCGGGCAAAGGCAGGTAAATTCGGGACACTCCATATCGATCTGATAATCTCGCTCGGGTCTGGGATTGGGAAATGTCTCTATTGCCTTGCTCGATCGAGTCGCCATAGGGCCAGTTTAGCGCACGGCCCTGGGATTGCAATTCGCCCGCAATCTTGACTCACTCGGAGGCCGATGATAACTCCTGGAAGCACCCCATCGAGTTTATTGCGGAGGACTCCTTGAGTAATTTACATGAGCCCAAGGCCGGCGAGAAGCTCAGCGAAAAAGAGGCGACTGAGTATGTCGATCACCTCTACAAAACGCTCTACAAATACGCCCACGAGAAAATTTACAAAGGCGCCTTCATGACCCAGTTGCGCGAAGGCAAATTATCGATGCCCGTGATGCGACAGTTTTTCAAAAACTGGGGCCACTTCTCGCTCGAGGTGAACGCTCTGAATGCGGTCTCCTACTACACTCACTTGCCCTTCTTTGTCCGCAACTTCGATCTGCTGGGCCCGTTCTGCGCCAAAATCGCCGATGAATTGATATCCCCGAAGGCCCCGGGCCATGTCCTGGTTCTGCTGCAGACCGCAGAGAAAATGGGCTTGAACAAGAAAGAAATGTTGGAAGACCCCTACCTGCCGGCGGCCCGCTCGATCAACGATTTTTGCCATAAAGTATTCATCGACGGCTCCATCGTCGAGCTTTGGGGACTGCATGTTTTCGAAGAATCGCTCTCCATGTGGTCCGGCCAATGGTTTACCGCGCTTACGACCCATTACGGCTTTAGTAAAAGCGATGCCGTCTATTTTTCCACCCACGAAGAAGCGGACATGGACTGCCACAAGCTCGGCGAAAGTGGCGAAGACGCGATGGGTCACGGCGCCTTCAACCGCACCGTGCTCAGCCGCGCGTTGCAGGAGAGCGTCGAGTTTCGCGCCGGCTATTCGTTGGAATACTGCGCGTTAACAATGGTCGATTTGCACGCGCAGATGAAACAGGCTGCGTTAGATAATCCGTACAATCCGTAAATCTTATAATAGAAGACTCGATGGCTGCTAACGAACTCGATTCCCTGCGAGCGATTCTTGCCGAGTTGGCACCTCAAGGCCGCACGGCGCTTTTGCCGGCTTTGCACGCCGCACAGCAATTCCATGGCTGGATTTCCGAAGCCGTCGCGACGGAAGTGGGCCGCGCCTTGGGCGTGGCGCTCGCCGACGTGCACGGTGTTGTCGATTTCTATGAGCTGCTTTCCCGCGAGCCGATCGGCCGAACCGTGGCGCGTGTGTGCACCGCGCCCGCTTGCGCCCTCGCCGGGGCCGACGCATTGGCTGACGCACTGTGCCGCCATCTAAAAATCGCGCCGGGCGAGGTCAGCTCGGACGGTGAGTTCACGGTCGAGCCTGCTCCCTGCCTGGGTTTGTGTGATCACGCGCCGGCGCTCCTGATGGGCGACACCGCGCTGGGACCCGGCGATCCCGGGCGGGCAGCCGACATTTGCGCGCGCAGCGAGGACAAACCGGTCAGTTTCGTCGGCGGCGATATGCGCAACCTGACAAGCAATTGCGGTCAAGGCCATCCCACTTCCTTTGCCGATTACAGCAGCGGCGGCGGTTACGCCGGACTGAAGAGAGCTTTGACGATGGCGCCTCAAGAAGTACTCGCCGAGGTAAAGGCGGCCGGGTTGGTTGGCCGCGGCGGCGCGGCGTTTCCGACTGGCATCAAGTGGGAAGGCGCCGCGAAGGCGGCGGGCGAGCCCAAGTACATCGTCTGCAACGCCGACGAGTCCGAGCCCGGCACCTTCAAAGATCGCATCCTCATGGAGGAAGACCCGCACCGTACCATTGAAGGGATGATCATCGCGGCTCATGCCGTCGGCGCGCGCCGGGGTTACGTCTACGTTCGCGGCGAGTATCGCTACGCGTTTAAAGTTATGAGCGATGCGCTGGAAGAAGCGCGCCAGGGCGGTGCCATTGGCGAAAATATTTTTGGCTCGGGATTGCGCTTCGATATTGAGATGCGCCTGGGCGCCGGCGCCTATATTTGCGGCGAGGAAACCGCTCTATTGGAATCCATCGAAGGCAAGCGTGGTTTCCCGCGCATCAAGCCTCCCTTCCCCACCACCCACGGCTTATTCGGCAAGCCCACCGTGATCAACAACGTGGAGACATTCTGCAACGTCCCGCTGATCGTCGAACGGGGCGCCGCAGAGTATCGCAAGATCGGGACGGAGCGCTCGCCCGGCCCCAAGCTGTTTTGCCTGTCGGGCCACATACAACGACCCGGGCTTTACGAGGTGCCGTTTGGCGTCACCTTGCGCCATTTGTTATTCGATCTCGGCGGCGGGCTGGCGCCGGGGCGCAAGTTGCAAGCGGTGCTCATGGGTGGCGCCGCGGGCGCATTTGCCACTGAAAGTGACCTGGACGTGATCTTGTCGTTCGAGAACCTTTCCGCCGCAGGCTTGCCGCTCGGCTCCGGCGCGGTCATGGTTTTCGACGATCGCGCGGACCTGCGCGATGTGCTGAAACGGCTGGCGCATTTCTTTGCCGATGAAAGCTGCGGCAAATGCTACCCCTGCCAGCTCGGCGCGCGTCGACAGCTGGAAATTCTCGACCGGGCCGCAGCCGGGCATTCGCTGGCCGGCGACCGCGAGCGCTTATCGGATGTGGGCGGCACGATGATCGATGCCTCCCTGTGCGGCCTGGGCCAGACGGCGGCCACCGCGGTCCTGAGCGCAATGAAGCTATGGCCGGAGATGTTTGAAAAGCAAACTCAAGAATTGGAGTAATGGAGTACAGGAGTGATGGAGCGATGTTTTCGGACCCAATGTCATCACTCCAATGCTCCAATTCGTCACGGTGAACCCTTATGGCTGATATCACACTCACGATCGATGGCGATGCCGTTGCCGTACCCGCGGGTACGACGATTCTCAATGCCGCGGAAAAGCTCGGCCGGCAGGTTCCGACCATTTGTTATCACGACCACTGCACGGCGAACGGTCTGTGTCGGATCTGCGTGGTCGAAGTCGACGGCGTCAAGCCACTTCTCCCGGCGTGCCTGAGCCGGGTGAGCGAAGGCATGAAGGTTATTACTTCGAGCGCGCGTGCCGAGCGCAGCCGTCGGACAATTCTGGAAATGCTCGCCTCGGCCGTGGATCTTTCTCAGGCGCCGGAGATTCAAAAATTGATCGACGATTATCGCGCCGACCCGGCGCGCTTTCCTGAAGCCCAGCGGCGCGAGTATCCGGTGCTTGACGATAATCCGATGTTTATCCGCGACTACTCCAAGTGCATCCTGTGCTGGCGCTGTGTCCAGGTGTGCGCCGACGATGCACAGTTTACCTACGCGATCAACTTCAAAGGGCGCGGTTTCGACACCGGCATCGGCACGTTTTTTGACAAGCCCATGCCTGAAACCAGCTGCGTATTTTGCGGCCAGTGCGTCGGCGTCTGCCCCACCGGCGCGCTCAAGCCCAAGCGCGAGGCGCTGCTCGAGCAGGGAATTAGCTTAGAAGAAATCATGCAGGCGACCAGGGGCGGGAAAAAGCGCCGGAGGAAATCGCCATGACCATGATCACGGCCGATCGCGTCGTCCCGACCACCTGCCCCTACTGCGGCGTGGGGTGCAATTTAGAGTTGCACATCAAGGATGACTACGTTTACAAAGTGACCTCGCCGTTTGAAGCGGTGGTCAACCGCGGCAACCTATGCGTCAAAGGACGCTTCGGCTACGACTTCATTTACAACAAGGACCGGATAACCACGCCGCTCATTCGCAAAAAAGCCCAGGCGCCCGGCGCGCGCACCCAGGCCTTCGAGCGCGATCAATGGCGTGAAGTCTCGTGGAACGAGGCCCTGGATTATACCGCCGGCCGGCTGGTCGAGATTTTCCAGCGCGACGGCGCCGACGCCATGGCGGTCTACTGCTGCGCCAAGGCGACCAACGAGGATAACTATCTTCTGCAAAAGCTTTTCCGCGCGCTGTTCCGCAGCAACAACATCGATCACTGCACCCGGTTATGCCATGCGGGCTCGGTGGTGGCACTGCAGATGGCGCTCGGCTCCTCGGCGATGAGCAACACCGCCGCCGAGGTCATTGACAGCGATGTTTTTCTCGTGACCGGCTCCAACACCGCGGAAACCCATCCGATCATCGCGCTGCAAATGAAAGCCGCGGTCGAAAAACACGGCGCCAAACTCATCGTCGTCGATCCCCGGCGGGTGGAAATGGTCAACTGGTCCGCCCTCTGGCTACCCGAGAAACCGGGCACCGACGTGCCGCTCTTCTCCGCCATGGCGCATGTGATCATCAAGGAGCGGCTCTATAACCAGGATTTCATCGACCGGCGCACCGAAGGCTTCGAAGATTTTTCCAGGTCCATGGAGAAATTCACACCCGAATACGGAGAAGCGATTTCCGGCGTCGACCGCAATTTGATCGTCCAAGCGGCGCGCATGTATGCGACGGCGAAGAACGCGGCGATTTATTGGGCGCTGGGCATTCCCGAACACTCGCACGGAACCGACAACGCGATGTCGCTTATCCATCTGGCGCTGCTCACCGGCCACATCGGCCGCCAAGGCACCGGTCTCAATCCGCTGCGCGGCCAAAATAACGTGCAGGGCGCGTCGGATTGCGGCGCCATGCCATGGCACTATCCCGGTTATCAGCGGGTCGATGACGAAGCGGCAGCGCGCAAATTTGAGCAGGCTTGGAATATCGAACCGGGCGCGCTCAACCGCAGGCTGGGGTTGACGACGACGGAGATCATGAGCGCGGTGGGGCCGGGCGGGGTGCGCGCCCTGCACATCATGGGTGAGAATCCGATGATGTCCGAGCCCAACCTGAACCACACGCGCCACATGATCGAACAGTTGGAGTTCCTGGTGGCGCAGGACTTGTTCATCAACGAATCCGGTGCCTATGCCGACGTCTTCTTGCCGGCGACCTCTTGGGCCGAGAAAGAAGGCACATTCACCAATACCGACCGCCGCGTCCAGCGCGTGCGCCAGGCGCTCGCGCCGCGCGGCCAGTCACGCCCCGATTGGAAAATCATCTGCGAACTTGCCGATCGCATCGAAAAGAAGCTCGGCCGCACGCAGACCGCCTTCTGGGCATACCAGAGTCCCGCCCAAGTGCTCGAAGAGATGGGTCGGGTGGTGCCTGAATACGCCGGAGTGAAATATTCGCGCATCGAAAAGCAGGGTTTGCAGACGCCGGTGTGGGACGACAACCATCTCGGCACTCCCTATCTCTTTGCCGAAAGCTTCCCCAGCGGCCGGGGCAAATTTCACACCCTCGAATACGTGCCTTCAGTGGAGATGCCAGACGAGGAATATCCGTTCATCCTCACCACTGGACGCGTACTCGAACACTGGCACGGCGGCACGCTCACGCGCCATTCAAAGCTCGACGAGCTTTACTCCGAGGCGCGCATCGAGATCAATCCAGCGGATGGCGCGCGCCTAAAGATCGAAGACGGGCAGGCCGTGCGCGTCTCGTCGCGCCGCGGTTCCATCGTCCTGCGCGCCTGGGTGACACAGCGAACGACAGTGGGCGTGGTCTTCATTCCCATGCATTTTGCCGAAGCCGCCGCCAACCTGCTCACCATCGATGCCCTCGACCCGCTGGCCAAGATTCCCGAGTACAAAGCCTGCGCCGTTCGTGTCGTACCCGCCACCAAGGACCAGCTAGCGAGGCCCGAGGGGAAAGTGGAACGGGGCCGGTATTAATTTTG
>Ga0326597_10006348_pt1 | contig 16216 bp, 8 predicted proteins | sample RVTome_12_FD_203789 | JGI IMG/M metagenome (GOLD analysis project Ga0326597, IMG submission 203789) | Soil microbial communities from uranium-contaminated site in the Upper Colorado River Basin, Wyoming, United States - RVT100D185 | ecosystem: Environmental > Terrestrial > Soil > Contaminated >...
CTCGATCTTGGCATGGCGAATCTCCTTCGCCAACCTTGAATCAGATCGCTCAGCCGAAGGGAATCCCCTACGAGTCACCAATCGATGCCCCTGGTATAAGTGGGCGAGATTCCAGTTCTGCCGTAATAAGCCTGTTGTATTTCTTTGATCCGGGGACGCCGATGCCTTTTTGGCGAAACAGGCCTCTATATTTCAGGTTATCGACGTCGCGCGCGTACCACAGAATATAATCGACGACGCCAGACAGATAGACGCCAGTTGACCCTCCAGATTTTTCAATCGCAATCAACGAAACAAAATTCGAACCTTGGAATACCTCATCCATTAAAGCCCTAACGACGTGCGCATTCTCGTCGCCAATCTGAACGAATATCGAGCCAGAGTCGGTTAGCAGGTCTCGGGCGACGGTCAGCCGATCACGCAAATAAGAGAGGTAGGAGTTGATACCGTCCGACCAGGTGTCGCGGAAGGCGCGCACGACTTCGGGCTCGCGCGTGATGCTCGCTGCGCTGCCGTCGCGCACGTCGTAGCTCTTGGTCGAGGGCTGCCAGTTGGAATTGAACTTGATGCCGTAGGGCGGGTCCATATAGATGCACTGGACCTTGCCCCGCATCCCCTCGCGGTCGGCGAGCGACGCCATGACGAGCAACGCATCGCCGAGGATCATCCGGTTCTGCCAGTTGCCCTGGTCGTGATAGTAGCTCGCCGTCGCGTCGGCCTCCCAGCCTTCGGGCAGGCCGTTGAAGTCGGCGAAGAAGTCGAACTGGTCGTGCTCCTCGACGCGCTGCTCGCGCGTGCGCCGCTTCAGGTCCTCGACGATGACGCGCGGGTGAATCTTCTCCTGGATGTAGATCGGCGGCGAGGCGACGCGGAGGTATTCGCCCAAGTCCTCCTCGTCCTTGCCGCGCCAGACGAGCTGCGGGTCGAAGTCCCGATTGCGGGGATAAAGCAGCGTCCTGACCGCCTTATCGTCGTCATGGACGAGGCCTTGGTTCTCGGTCGTCGGTATGTTGAGGCGCTTGCTCTTGTCGTGGGCGTAGTTTTCCACGTCCGTGTCGGAGGCCTTTCGCGAGCGAGCCATCACGCCGCCCTCCCGAGGCTGTTGCGCGCGATCACTTCGCGGAGCCGCTTCGGCACGTCGTAGGGGGCCTCCGAGATCTCCTCGAAGTCCCAGCGCCCGAAGCGGCCATCATTGTTGACAGCCGGCACCCAGAGATTGCGCATGGTCTCCGCCTTCGCAGCATCGGCCGCGTCGCGCTGGCCCTTGATCTCGCAGACCAGCTTGAGCGGATCGGCAAGGCCACGGCCATCGTCGAGATAGACGATATAGTCCGGACGGTAGGCGCGTGTCTCCCTGTCCATCTCGTACGGCACCTCCAACCCGAGGCTGTGGTTCTTCACGTAAGCGAGGACCTCGGGGATATCCTGGAGCTGCTCGGCGAAAGCCGCCTCCCAGTCGGAGTCATAGACCACGTAGTTGAGATGGCACTTGGGCGGCGGACCCTTGGTATCGAACAACGCCCGCTTCGTGGTCTCGAAGCGAACGTGCTTGGACGAGCCCTCGATATTGTAGCTGTTGAGGATCGGCAGGATCGCCTCCGGCCCCGCGTTCACCGGCGCGCAGGCCCGGGCGATTCTCACGGCCGCCTTCTGGCCGACCGACTGCCAGAGCAGGATGCCGCGCGGAACATTGCCACGGCACTTGAGATGATCGCGCAGCCATAGCTCGGCGATGCGCAGGATATCGCCGAAGCGCCAGATCTCGACGGCACCGGCATCGTCCCGGAAGTAGGTGCGCAGGGTGAAGCCGGCGATATGGAAGGCGATGGTCTTGTCGCGCACCTCGCCCTCGTGGCCGAGCTTCAGTGTGATGCCCTCGCCGATCAGCGGCTCGTTCACCGTCCTGGTCGGTACGTCGTCGGGCGTCAGCTCGAGATCGGAATCGGAGGTGAATTTCGGCGCCAGGCGCTGGCGCGGATAAACGACGCGATAGCCCTGCACGTTCGGGAAGCGGATTTCGAGGTGAGCCCGGTCGTCGACGGCATGCACCCGCGTCGGTTCGACGGGCGGGCGCGGAGCCTTGTCGGCGGTTGATGCCGCATAGGAGATGTAGGGGATGCCGAGGACGTCGGCATACTCGACCTCAATCTCCTCCGGCGGTCGGTCGAGATCGTAGGACACGCGGCGCAGCGCCCGGCCGACCACCTGCTCGCACAGGAGCTGGGTGCCGAAGGCACGCACGCCGAGCACATGCGTCACGGTATTCGCGTCCCAGCCCTCGGTGAGCATGGAGACCGATACGACGCAGCGGATGTCGCCGCCGAGCCTGCCGGCCTGGCCCACGGTGTTCATGACCTCCCGAAGGATGTCGGCGTCGGTGAGCTTGTCCACGTCGCGGGCGTCGCCCCGCTGGCGTAGTTCGCGCTTGAAGTCCTCGATCTCGCGCGCAGCCACCTTGCGGAACTCGTCGGTCAGAGCCTCGCCACTCTCGAGTTGCTCGGAATCGATCAGGAGCGTGCGCGGACGCTGGAGCCAACGGCCGTCCTTGTCCACATTGGAGAATAGATCGAGTTTGCCCTTGACGGTGCGCGTGACCTTGGCATCGCCCTCTCCCTCGTCGCGGTCGTAGCCGGCGATCCAGTCGTAGACGAGCTTGGACGTTGCCGTGTTGTTGCACACCACGATGAAGACCGGCGGGCGGCCCAGTTGCGGCGTCGCCTCCCACGCATCGAAGACGCCCTTGTAGTGACCGTAGAGCGCGTGCATGGCGCCGCTCAGCAACGGATGCAGCTGCTCCGGGTCCATTTCTGACTTCTTTTGCTTCGCGCGCCCCTTCTTGGGCAGCGCATTCGCCTCCTTCAGATGAGCGTAGAGCTTGCGGAACTTTGGCATGTCGCCGGAGACGGCGTCGTCGAGAACTGGCAGGCGCGGCACCTTGACGATACCGGATTCGATGGCATCGATCAGCGAGAAATCGGTCACGACCCACGGGAACAGCGTACCCTCATCGTAGCCCGAGCCGCGCAGGAAGAAAGGTGTCGCCGAAAGGTCGTAGACCACGGAGAGGCCGAGCTTGCGCTTGAAGGCCTCAAGCCCCGATATCCAGACCCGGGCGGCCTCTTTGTTGCGGTTGACCTCCTCCCGCTCCTCCGCGTCGACGCGCTCCTCCTGCCCACCGGCTCTTTCCCGGTAGCAGTGATGCGCCTCGTCGTTGAGAACCACGATGTTGCGGCGTCCCATGAGCCCTTTCGCGACCCGGGCGATCATCTCGCCCTCGGACTCGACGAACAGCTCCTTGGGATCGCGATCGCGGCTTGCGAGGATTTGCTTGTTCAGTGCCGAGAGATGCTCCTTGGCGCGCGGCTTGAAGGCGTGGAAATTGGTGATGACGATCCGCGCCTTGCGGACATCGTCCATGAGATCGCGCGGCACCAGATCGAGCTGGTCGTAGATGTTGTTCGTGTCCTGCGGCAGCAGGACGCGAAGCCGGTCGCGGATCGTGATGCCGGGCGCGACGACGAGGAAGGCGTCGGAAAACGTCCTGGAACTGGGGCGGCGGGCGCGGTTGATCGCGTGCCAGGCAATGATCAAGCCCATCACCGTGGTCTTGCCGGAGCCCGTCGCCATTTTGCACGCAATACGGAAGAGTTCGGCATTCGCCTCCACGTTGGCGTCCTCAAGCTGGCGACGAAAGCGCTTCGGGTCGACCTCCGTCAGATAGATCAGTGTCTCGACCGCCTCGCGCTGACAGAAGAACAGCTTGCGCTCGCGGTCGCCGCGGCGCCAATGCAGGAGAAGCCGTTGCGTCTCGGGCGTCACGCCCCACTGGCTCGACGGCAGATCGCGCCACTGGTCGACCTGCTTGCGGATTTCGTTGATGAGGACGTTTTCGGTGATCCGCGACTGCTCGCCTTCCGCGTCGAGCGAAAGGTCGAGCTGTTCCCGCCGGCGGCGGCGCGGCGCAGGTACCGGAACAAGATACTGGCTCGGCCGCCGTCCGTCCCGCCTGTTCCCGGTCGGTTGCCCATCCTCGTCCAGCTCGTAATGCACGGCCGGCTTCGCGAACGGCGAATTTATGATCGGTTGTTCGACGAACCCCATGCGCCTGTCCCTCCTCGCGGACGCCCGCGTCTCAATCAAGGAGATAGCGGCTGAACCAAGGCACGGAAACGTGCAGCCGGTGAGCGGGCAGGGCCGATACGGTTGCCGTCAACAAATACAAATCGAGCCGCTAGGGAGCAATGTCTCTACGGCTCCTCCCTACGCCACAAATCATCCATCTCAAATAAATGCCCAATATCCTCTTTGATCATTGTATCGCATAGACTTCTCACCGCTTCATTGAATCGAACATTGTCCTGGTTAATGGTGCCATTCTTGCGTTTGGGGTTTCGCGTCTCTTGATCAACGAGCTGCCGAAGAACGCGATAGCCTGGGTAGGGTGGATCCGTGACAAAGTCGGGCACGCAGAGTTGTGCATCACCCCTGCCGTGGTTCGGATCAGCCATTCGCTGGAGGAGCCTCGTCGTCGCTTCGAACGCCGCCTCGCCAGCGTCCTCACCCACTCCAAGTGCTGCGGCGATCTGTACGGCGAGCTTGTTGCGGAAGCAGTCCAGCAACCCCGAGATCATGTCGCCGATCGCGGAGGCGTCGGTGATCGAGCACGTCGGCGCATCTTGAGACGGATTGACCTCGATCCGCTCGACCTTGATCTCGGGACGGAGTTGGCCGAACCAGAGGCTCTTGAGACGTCCGGCGGAATGCCGATAAGGGGTCTCTTTGCCGTTCCCTGCGAACGCGCGCGGGTCGCCGAAACTGAGCGCCCAGAGAAGCGCTCCGAGCTCCTCCGGATGGAGGTTGTGAAAGCGGATTTCCCCGGTAAGAACGGCGCCCTCATCGACGAACTTGAGCAGGTTGCGCGCCGAGGCAAGTTTCTTGCCGGCCTCCTCCTCGGGAACCGGCTGTCCGTCGAGATCGATGGACATGTGCATCAGAAGCTTCTGCTTTGCCTCGCCGTTCCGGTCGGTGAGCGGATAGCGCTTGCGGCCGGCGAGACGCCCGTTGCCCCGGTCGTAGTCGGCGGGAGTCGGGGATATGGGATCGCCCTTGCGCAGATAGGTCGGGTAGTAGCCCGGCCGCGGCTCGCCCTGGGCGATCGTGATGTAGCGGTTGGGCTCCGGCGGCCAGAGGTTTCCCGCCTCGCAGCGGGCGAACCCGAAGAAGACCCGACCCTTGAGTCCGTGATCTTCCTCGTCCTCGTCCTCCTGCTGCTCCTCCTCGTCCTCTTCCTCCCCTGCGTCGTCCACTCCCGGCACGTAGCCGAACACCGCCTCCGTCCAGTCGAGAGGGCGCGGCTGATCGTTCCATCCCGGCTGCGTCTTGCCCGCGACCTTCCCGATCGTGTGCTTGAACGGCAAGCGCATGACCTGTGTCATGCCCACCATGACGACGTCGGCCGGAGTGTGGCCGCCGTTCCGCACAAAGTAGTAAACGGGGATACCTGGCGGCCCATCTTCTCGCGGCTCGAAGTCTCTCAAGTGGTCGGGTAATAAGTTTACGCTCTGCAGGATTTTATTTCGGTTCGCCGAACAGGCGGCATACTCCATTATCCAATGATCAAAATTACCTTCTGGAATCGCTGTTTTTTGCAGGTTGCGGCAATTGGCAGCGAAAAAGTCCTTCCACTTAAAATCCGTGTCGTCGAGAAAGAAGGATGCGTCTTCTTCAGGCTGAGTGAACACGGATTCACATTGTTTCCTGCTCATCTCGCCAGTGACGACCAGATAACCGTCGTTCGATGCAGAGCCGCATGTGACGGTGGAGTCATCATCGATAGCGAGTCGGTCCTTCTTCCACTTGCCACGGAGCGCCGTGTGACGGCGAACGAGCGTATCGCAATCCTCATCAAAATCGAGATCGTCGTCCTGCTTGATGCGCAGGCGCGTGCAGGGTGCGATTTTCCATCTGCTTCCGTCATATTGCAGCCACCCGGGATGGGCTTGCGTGTTTCGGCGTAGCTTCAATCCCCGGTGTTGTGCGTAGCTGGTCCTGTACTCGAGGTCCCGGCGTGCCGGACGCACGTGTCCATCCACCGATCCCAGTGCCGAGTGGGTGATGATCCGGAACACGGATCGGATCATGCCGCGGATCGTTCGGCCCGGCAGCACGTAATAGTTCTTGCCGCCGACGCTGATAAGTTGGGGTCTCACGAGCTTGACACTTTGCGGCTTGGGGCGGCCGACGACCACAACCTCTTTGTCTTTGGGCCTTGCGCCGACCAGGATGGGCGTCACTGCCGTCCAGTTCACGGTAATTCGGCCGCTCATGCCGCCGGGGACCGGGTCCGCATGGCTGGGGCATCCCCACTCCGTTGGCCACTCGACGATTTGCTCGTTGAGGGGGATGAAGCGGTAGTTGAAGTGCGGAATGGGTGACGGGACTGTCTTCAGAATTTCGTGCCAGGGCGTCGGCATGCTTACGCCTCCTTGTCGGCGACTTCGGACGCGGAGTGTCCAATGCCTGTGCACGCGAACCAGCCGAAGCCATGCCCCTCGCCGCGGCCGAGCACGAGGCCGTTGTCCGCGAGATCGCTTGCAAGGCGTCGGAAAAGCTTCTCGTCGGTGTCGTTGGGATAAGTCTCCTCGCTGTCGCGGCCTTTCCATGTCCGGTCGCGCATACCAAGCGTGACGACATAGCGCGTATCGACCGCGACCTCGTCCTCGAACAGTGCGCCGCTGATCACGCCCTGGGTGAAGTCGTTGATCATAACACCCGGAAGTGTCGGCTGGTCCGACGGTCCGTCAATCAGTTCGATACGCTCCACCGCGATCAAGCCAGCCCAGCCATTGACGCCGAACAGGCGCTGGGTCGAAGTAAGAGCGCCCGGGCTCTCGCCGGGATTCAGCTTCCTGTCCCGCTTGTCGGCCTCGCCTCGGCTCTCCCAATCGGTGGTACGCTCCAGCCAGGCAGATCGCCTCCGCAAATGGTGCTTGATCGCCTCCCCCGTCAGTTCGGGCCGGTTGTCGCGCCGGGCGAGATAGCTCATGTCAGGCGCGTCGTCACCGGTCCTGCGCAGCGGATCGCCGATCAGGAATGGTCCTTCGCATTGGATATCAAGCATGATGCGCCGAGGGCTCTTGCCGACCGTCGGTGCAATGGTGATCCCAATTTCGCTCTCCTCGACGCGCGGCGGATCGCTGGCATAGACCTGCTTGTGGAGCGTTATCTGTTCATTGGTCAGGCGAACGCGGCCATGAGACTTGGTTTTCTCGGCGCCGATCTCGAACCCGTCCGGGTGCGCCATCCGGTTGAACAGGGGAACTAGGGCCGCCTCGACCTCGCTGTAACGGCCACAGAAGACACCCTCGAACGAGAAAGAAAGCCCCGCCGGCAGATACTCGGCATTGAAAAGGAGGCCCTCCGCGACGGTTCCGCGCCGCGGATCACTGCCGATGTGGGGAAGAATGAAGGTCAGCTTGTCTTGGTCCCAGAAAGGCATAGTGTCTGGTGGTTCGGCGAGCGAACCGGTCGGGAAACCCGCCCAGACGAAGAGCTTGCCCTGCTGGCCCTGCTCGCCTTGCGCCTTGTTGGGCTCGATTCCGAACAGGGCTCGGTGTGAGCGGGGGTCTGAAATGCGCCGCAATGCACCCTTGAGCCCGGAGTAGGGGATACAGGGTGCGTCATTCCTGCCACGCACGATCGTCGCGATCGGTGGCGAACCATCGAGACCGGTCCGCTCCTGATACTGCTTGCGTGCCTGGTCGACGAGCTGACCGCTGCGCAGCTCGTGGAGCGGCCTCAAACCCTCCGGCCCAGCGCCGACATGGGTGTCGGTCAGAAGCTCGAGCGAGAACGAGAAGTCATACTGTTCAAGCGACAAGGCGGCGTCCTTCCCTGAAGATCAAGCAGGCATGATCATCGACGGTAACCTCGCCGAATCCATTTTCGCGCAGGAACGGGCATCTCCTGTAATCGCGCGCGCCAGTGAGCAGCGGTAGTCCGCGTATCAACAGATGATCGAAGAACGCCTGTGCGGTCTGCGAGGCTTCCCGGCCGCGGAGGACAAAGACCGAGCCGGGCTCGGTCAACAGATAGGGATAATAGAAATTGCGCTCGGGATGACGCACCGCGATCGCCCTGCCGGCCCAACGCTCCTGCGAATAGAACTCGACCATTTGAAGTGCCGCGCCATCGTCGCTAGTGCCGCTCTCTGCGCGCCACATGGCAAGGGCCTGCTCGAAGTAGCTTGCATAGATTCTCGTCAAAGTCGGTGAGGCGTCGCGATTGGCCGGGTGCGGCAACATGTCGAAGGGTATCATCCAGGCCGTGGTCTGGAGGTCGATCCGCCAATAGTCGTGACCGTCAATCGTCTCGAACGGTTTGGCGGCACGCGAGTCTAGATCTCGCGGAGCAAATGTTACCGGCACTGATGTCTTGCCGATGGTCTCGAGCCCGCCGTCGAGCAGTATTCGGACGAGACGATCGAACTTGTCGCTCGGGGCATCGTTTCGCACGAGTCTTGTCGCCCACATATGGCCAGTCGGAACCACAGCCTGCATGCTGAACAGCTGCTCCTCGACGGGCGTCCCGGTGGCCCGGTTGATTGCGGTATGGGTCCTGGTGATGAGCGCCGGATGACCTGTCCAGCCGGCGCGAGTCTCGGCGACCTGCACGCCCTTCTTCCAGTCCGGCCAGAACAGGATGTTGCCCTCGGCGGGGAGGTCCCGGTTCAAAAGGTCGAAGGCGACGATGGACGTGCCGTCCATTACCTGCACCACGCTGAGCGGCAACCGCCGCGGGCGGCCTTGCGTGTGTCCGCCGGCAGGCCGTGGCAGTCCGTGCCCGATCGTCATCATCGAGAGCGCGTCGTCGTAGACGGGCTTGACGCCCGCATAGTCCAACGTCTTGGCGAGCGCGGCCTTGAACACCGAGCCCGGGATGACGGTCGAGCTGCGATAGGTGTTGCCGCTGAGAAATTCCCAGTCGACGACGAACGGATGATCGAATGTCGCGTCGAGCTCGACGATGTCCGGACGGGACGGAGCCGTCGCCTGCGGCGCGAGCGTGACCGGGGCTGCCCCGCTCTCGAGGACCGCGCTGCACACCCGCCCGAACCCGGCAGACTTGTTCGAGGCCATGGCGGGTATGAACCCGAGCGCGATCATGATCGCCCGCATCAGGCGATCGGCCTCGTCGTCGGTCCCGAAGAACCGCACGTCACCCTCGAATTCCGCCTCCTCACCGATCGCGAACGGCGCCTCGATCACCTGGAGCGCGCCCTCCCTCTGCGCGCCGGTCGCCTCGGCGACAGCGACGCGCGAATAGGTCTTGGTGCGCGATCCGTCGCCGCGCGCGATCTTGAGGTCGAACACCTTGAGCCGTGCCCTCCCATCGTCGTCGGGAAGGCTGAACGCATCATCCCTGACGAGCTGGATCTGCCCCTGCTCGGCGCCGAACCACGCTCTGATGTCCTCCCTGGTGATCAGCCCGCTGGCACCGGCCTCGATCATGTCGTCGAGGATGTGGCGGAGCAGGCCCAAAACCTGGTCGCCCGAGAGGATGAGATTGTCGTCGTGATCGCGGAGCAGCGAGGTGTCGATGCCTGGCCGGCTTTGTTCGAGACCGCTCGATGCAAAGGGCGCGGCGAGGGTGATACGGATTGGCCGAATGAACTTCTTGAACGGGGGCTGAGCGACGCCTCCGGGCGCACCGCTGGCCTCTAGGGCCGCGGCGTTCACGATGTCATCTCCGCCGGAGCCAACGCCGCGACCGTCGACGGGCCATCCTCGCGGATGAGGCTCCACAGGCTCAAGGCGTGGTGTATCGCCATCAGCGGATGACGGTCGATGCCACGAAGCTCCTGGGTCAGAACATCGGCGGGGGTGATCGGGGTGATTTCGTCGCGCTTGCAATATCCCGGTGCGCTGAGAAGGTCTTCAAGCTCCTTCAACCGATCCTCAACCTCGGTGGGGAAGGACGGGTCGGTGCGCGACGCTCCGCCGCTGCCGAGGTATCCCTCCTCGACGGCCGGGCGGATCAGCGAGATCAGCTGCTGGCGGGGGATGCCCAGCTCGCGCTGGCCGCTCACGCCCTTGATGTTGCGGACCTGGTCGAACAGCGCCGGGATGCTGTCGATCGACAGGGTGAAGGCGGAATCCTGCACCTCTTTGTTCATGCCGTAGAGGCGCTGGCGCTCCTCCTCCAGCGGCGCCGTCGGGAGCTCGAGCTGGCCCAGAGCATAATACTGCAGCACGTTGCTTTGCCGGCTGTGGTCCTTGGCCGACTCGGCGAGTTCGATGGCCAGGGTCTTGACCAGCCGGATCGGCGTCTTGACGTTGCAGATCACGAGCCCCGCAGCATAGGTCAGACGGCGCGCTGCACCGCTTGGCAGCCGGACGGTCGTACGACTCTCCTCCAACAATTCGGCGAGCTTGTTGAGAATCGATTTGATTCCCCAGGCCGGGAATACGAACAGGCTTTCATCCGCGCCCCACATCAGGGTTTCGAACCGATAGACCGGAAGCTCGCGCTGTTGTCCGTCCGGCTCGTACGCCTTTTCAGGATCGTGCGATTGGAGGTCGCGATCGCCGCCGATCGCCTCCAGCACGCCGCCGAGCATCGCCCGCCGCTGCACTCCGATCGCGTCGGCGAAGGCGGCCTCGCCGTTTTTCGTCACGGCACTCTCCTCGCGGAGCGAGCCGAACTCGTTGCCGTCCAGGTAGAGCACGGCCATCTTGCGCTGCATCTGCTCGGCCACTCCGGCCGGGGGTTTCTCGACGAGTTCCTCGAACATGTTGGCGAAGCTCGCCTTGCCCCCTGTCGCGGCGAAGTCAAAGCCACTCGCGTTCTGGTAGAACGCCTTGCGGCGGTCGCCGCGACCCTTGACGCGACGGCAGGCAACAGCGTGGCTCAGCGGGCTCAGCGTCCCATCCGATGTCCAGTAGCGGGTCGTGCGCGGGCGAAAGCCGTCCACCCGGCACGGGCGCATGGCCGCCAGCTCTTCTGAGGCGGCAATATCGGGCGGCGGCGGCACATCGACCGTCAGCGATTGGAACTGGGCGACCGCTGCCGCGCGCCTGAGCCGCGAGCGGTCGCTAGCGTAGTTTCCGGTGTCGGGAACGACCGCAACGGCAAAACACAGATGTGGCAACAGCGCCTCGAGCAGCGCGTCGCCATCGAGATCGGCAGGTGGCTCGTCGGTTTCGTGGGTAGAGCGAAGAATGTGCCGCGTCGCTGCCTCGATGTCCGCCTGATCGAGGCTCGCTCCGTTGCCGGCGGTGACCAGCGCGAGGCCCTGGGAACCGGCAATCAGGACGGGCTCAACCGCATGTCCGGGCAGCGCCGTCCTGAGGCGCGCAAAGACGAGGTTGGGGAGCTCGATCAGCGCGTGGCTCGCGCCGCGGATCGCACTGATGTCGTCGCAGTCAAATACCGTGGCGTCGAAATTGACCCCTTCGATCCAAAGCCAAAATGTGCCGCTGCCGGCCAACATCGGAGCTGGCTCCCTTCCGGTTGTCCGCCTTGCTTCCCGTTAACCAGTTGGGATATTGAGCGTGGTTGGTATCGGGAAGTCAATCAGAGGATTTTCGATGTGCTCGTGACGGTCCGCATTCGGAAAGCATGGGTGTTGTCGGGAGCTTGCTTCCGGTCGATGCGGCAGATCGATCTCGAAGAACAGATGCATCCGTAATTGTCCAATAATCGGATAAACTTAGCTCTTTCTGCGACCCACTGACAGCGGAAATAGATATGGCGACGCCGGATAGTGCCTCTCGGACCATCGTCGTTGTCTGTCCGCGTGATCTTGAGACCTACACTCTAGCACGCTTGCTTCGCACGACGCCGGCGAAAGTCGCGATCGTCGCCGATCAAAATGGTGGTGGGATCGAGTATGCGAAAAATCAACTGACCGACGCAAAGCGCGATCATCTCGTTCTTGTCCGCATCGCGGCGAAGCAGTTTCCGGAAGGTTTCAGCGAGAACAAGACCGTTAAGAGCTTCGGTCATCCGCCCGGCAGCGCGGCGCTGCGTGCCGAAGCGAAGGTCCGTCCCCACGACCTCACCGTGCTCGAGGAGGTGCTGAGCCTGATCGCTCCGGAGAGGCTTCATGACGTGGAGGTGAGGCGTGCCGCAGCCCTGGCCCGCGGGCTTCTGCCCGGGCTGATGGCAACCCTCGTGGCGGAAGGTTCGACTGCCGAGGGAGCGATGCGGGCGGCCCGCGACCTCCTAATCAGGGATCAGGCCATCCGGGCCAAGGCCGCGCGGGCGACGCAGCCCGAACTCCAGAGCATAGTCGACAACGGTAATGTCGATGAAGTCGTCGCCGAGCCGCTCTTTGATGATGCGATTGCGCTTTTCCGCACACTGGCGCAACAGCATCGCCTGCGCCTCTTCACCACCGGCCGCGCGGCATCAGCCAGGACGCGCGGAGAGGCCGTCGTTCTCGCCGCGGTTCCCGAGAGGTTCAAATACTGTGCCGCCGACGCGGTGCTCATGAAGGCCATGAAGCCTCGCAAGGTGCAGAAAGGAGACCATCTGGAGCTAGTCCGACTGCCCGCACACCCCGGCGAGCAAATCGAGCAGCCGACGACGCTCCTGCTCTTCCACGAGGGCGCCGCCGCGGCGCCGATCGCGGATGCGAACATCACCGGCCTCGAGCTCCGCGGCGACGGCGGGCTGTGGCCGATCGTCGAACACTGGCTTGCGGAAATGGCAGGCGAAGGCAAGTCCGGGGCCAGGCTGAGTGTCGATGTGATGCATTCGGCCGACGCCTGCCGCCTGTCGATCGCGGCGATCCATGCGAGCGACCGCGCCCAGATCGGAAAAACCGCCGACTGGCTGCTGGACAACTTGCTGATGGGGAGCCGGCCGGTCGGGCGCTGGAGGACCAGTTTCTTCCAGCTCCTGACGGATGACGGCCGTGAGACGTTGCGCGACCAGATGGAGAATTTGGCAGCGGCAGGCGATGCCGCGCGCGTGACGCGTCTCAATCCGTGGCCGCTGGAGCGAGGCTACTTTCTGCCCCATCTGCGCTCGAGGCTGACCCCGGAGCCGCAGGAGCGGGGCGGAAAGGATCTGGCGCCGCTCGACAGCTACGAAATCGATCTCGCCCAGATCTCCGAGAAACCGCTGGCGATCGAGGTCCGCCACTTCAACCACGACACGAGCCCATGCGCCCGCGTGGCGAGCCTGCGCGTGCATTTCTTCTGGGAGCACACCTTTCTGGTCGAGTGGACCGTCGCTGGAGCGGCCGACGCCGAGATTTGGCTGGAGGAACCGGCGCTGCACGCCGAGCAGGATGAGCAGTGCTGGATCGCGCAGCGCAACAGCTTGGCGAGGAAGCTACTCGGCGATGCGAAGGAGCGGCGCCTCTGGCGGCGCTACCTCGCCGCCAGCCCGGCGAAGGCGGAGGGCCTTGCCGAGGTGATCGACTTCATCGCCGAGGCCCGCTTCACTTTCTTTGCCTATGACAGGAAGCACACCGACCGAAAGGGCGGGGAGAAGCGGAGCGGGATCGTCCTCAGGGACGGCGAGCGCGAACTCGCCGTGACCAAGTATCAGCCTGCGGAAATCGGCTGCGACTATCCGATCACGGGTGTGCTCGCCTTCTTCCTCGGTCACATCTGCCGCCTGGCGGGGCGTGCAGCCGAGGCGACGGCGCTGCTTGACCGGGCAAGGTCGCCCCGCAGCGCAATAGGCCCGGCGGTCCGCCTCGTGCCGCTCGCGGACGATCGGGCCCGGGTGATGACCTCACTCCTCCTCGAGGGCGGCGCGCCCCGATGCGCGAGCGTGAGAACAGGAGCGTTCGGGCCCCTGCTCGCCCGGCTCAACATGGTCGATCCCTACGGCATCGAACATCCCTATGGGCCGGCTTTCAGCGCGAGGGAGCTCAAGGAGTCCACCTATGGCCGCTACGCCGAATGGGGCAGCCATTTCCTCGCCACCGACCACAGTTTCGCCTTTCTCGGTTTTCGCGGTCTGCCGGGCGAGGACAATGGCGGATTCGGCTATTCCGAGCTCTACATCCACGGCCGCGACATGCGCTCGCTTTACCGGCGTCTGTTCGTGCTCGTCCTTCTCCAGCAGGCGGGGCTGCTGACGATCCTCACTCGGGTCGACGACGCGGTGGGCCACCCGGAATACAACCGCCGACGTTTGATCGACCTTAGAGGCGCATTCCTCCGTTTCGTGATGAGCTACTGGTTCACGCGCGTCTCGAACCAGCTCCAGGGCGTCGAGCTGTTCGAACATCTGCACCGGCGGCTTAAGCTCGAAAGCGAGCGCGAAGGACTTGCGCGCCGGCTGCAGGAGTTCGAGGAGTTCGAGCAAAACAAGGCGGCGGAGGCGGCAAATCGCCGTCAGCACTGGCTGTACCTTCTCGGCATACCGTTTGCCGCCATGCTCTTTGTCGTGCAAATCGGCGAACCGTATGTGCGCCATCTGATGGCCGGTCTTTTGTCCGTCTTCAATACGAGAGGCGAGGCTGTTTGGGACACGATCCTGGAGTATGGCCCGCTCCTGGGGATCGGCCTCATCTCCTTTCTTGCTGTCGGCGGCGTCATCTACCGAGGGTCGATCTGGCGCACCCTCATCGCCGTCATAAGCTGGATTGCCGCTGCTGCGGCCATGACCGTGGCGAGGGCTCGCGGGGCGGTCGTCGCCGGCCTCGGAATGATCGTTGGAGGGGCCGTGCGGTCCGCGCGGTTCGCGGGCGCCCGCGTGAGGCAGCTTTCGGCGTGGATCGTTGCGGTTCCGGGTCGAGTCGGGCGGGCGCTCAGATTGCGGCGCGGAGGCGTGTAGGGGATCCGCGCCGACCTGCTGCGGCGTGCAAGGCCTCGGGGGTCCCACTCCGCAATCATTGAGACCGCGGGGCCGATGACAGGCTTCGGCGCGCCCGTTTCACGCCCGTGTGAATCGTCGGATGGGCCGTCATTCAGCGCCCATCGCTGAGACTCTCGCCGCATCGGCGAGAGACTGGAAGCGTTGTCGCCTTAGGTCGCATGGGCCGTCATTCAGCGCCCATCGCTGAGACTCTGGCTCGTGTGGAACCCCAAATTCACGGTCGCATGGGCCGTCATTCAGCGCCCATCGCTGAGACGTTCATCTTCGCACGAACCCCGGGACTGATCGTCCTGGTCGCATGGGCCGTCATTCAGCGCCCATCGCTGAGACGGCTGGGTCTCCACAATTGAGGGGAGAGCGTCGCATGGGCCGTCATTCAGCGCCCATCGCTGAGACACATTCTCGAGCACCTGAAGCTCAAGCTTCGTCGCATGGGCCGTCATTCAGCGCCCATCGCTGAGACGAACGGGAATGATCAAGTTCGATGTCCTGAAGTCGCATGGGCCGTCATTCAGCGCCCATCGCTGAGACCAAGCTGCTGGTGGTCGCCAAGGTCCGCTTTGTCGCATGGGCCGTCATTCAGCGCCCATCGCTGATCAGAGGACGTCGCATGGGCCGTGTTTAGCGCCCAAGGGTCAGACGGGTGCTTCAAGGGACGTTTCTGCTCCATTGGGTCGCATGGGCCGTGTTTAGCGCCCAAGGGTCAGACCGGCTCGAAACTCCGGCTACTATCACTACCCCCGTCGCATGGGCCGTGTTTAGCGCCCAAGGGTCAGACAAACAGGCCAGGAGGCCACCATGCAGACCATAGTCGCATGGGCCGTGTTTAGCGCCCAAGGGTCAGACTCGAGGCGGCACGATATCTCACTCTGGACGGTCGCATGGGCCGTGTTTAGCGCCCAAGGGTCAGACGGAGACAGGGTATCCGTGGCCTGGTGTGCTCGGTCGCATGGGCCGTGTTTAGCGCCCAAGGGTCAGACCCATGAGTCAGTGAGCCCCGAGCAAGAAAGTCGCATGGGCCGTGTTTAGCGCCCAAGGGTCAGACCTGTGGGCCGGACTGATCGCGGCGCGGGTTGGTCGCATGGGCCGTGTTTAGCGCCCAAGGGTCAGACTGTACCGCGTCACGCTGGGCGAAGTCGTAAGCGTCGCATGGGCCGTGTTTAGCGCCCAAGGGTCAGACGAAACCTGAGAAATGGAGCGAAACAGTACATGGTCGCATGGGCCGTGTTTAGCGCCCAAGGGTCAGACGAAGGAGAGTGTAAAGCGACATCCGGAACTGCCCCCCTTGCGTCATTTGGAACTGCCCCCTCCGTCGGGTTCATGGTTCATGATTGCGGTTGAGGGTTGTCCGCGCCGGTGATGGCGTGGAGGGCGG
>Ga0326597_10006349_pt1 | contig 16216 bp, 12 predicted proteins | sample RVTome_12_FD_203789 | JGI IMG/M metagenome (GOLD analysis project Ga0326597, IMG submission 203789) | Soil microbial communities from uranium-contaminated site in the Upper Colorado River Basin, Wyoming, United States - RVT100D185 | ecosystem: Environmental > Terrestrial > Soil > Contaminated >...
TCCGGGCGGCTCCTCCTACCACGTCTGGCTCCTGGGCGGCGAGGGGGTCGCGCCCCACAACCTGAATCGCGCCGGCCAAATCGAATTCCTGGGCGGCGAATTGCAGGTCGATTTCTCCGATCCCGACGTGCAAAACCTGCTGGCCAGCTATCAGACCCTGGTGGTCAGCCTTGAACCGGAAGGTAGCGCGCTGGTCGGTCCGAGCCAGGTTCTGTTCAGCGGCACGATTGCGACCGAGACGGCCGACCTCATACGGCTGGCGGATGAGGTCCACCGGGACATGCAGATCCAGGCCCAGCTCCCCGCCCTGCTGGGAACGCAGGTCGGACACTTCTTCAGCCATGCGGGCTTTGCGTTGGATGCATTCGCCGGTGAAAACCTGGACCTCGGGAAGACCCACTCCGAGCACACCCTGAACATCCTGGACGGCAGGGAGGGTGAGTTCTACGACGATTATGATGGCAACGGGCGGGCGGACAACCCGGGAGACGACGTGGGTCTGCTGCCCTACTTGCGCTTGCTGGAGACGACTGCACGCGGCGCGGCGGCGTCTGAGCTGGAGCGCGGCGGTTCCGGGGAGACGGGTCAGTCGATCGCCGACCGCGCAGCCGCCCTGGCGAACCAGCTCCTGGACGCACGCGACACCCTCCGCCAGATTCTGCTCGCCGATACCACCGCAGATATCCGTCAGTTTGGGCTTGACACCCAGCTGCAGGCGGCCCGGGAGCTGCGGAATCTGATCGATCAACTGGCGGCCGACGCACGAGGCCTGGACCTGACGCTCCAACTCCAGATTGCCCGGTCCCCCTAACCGCGATCGATCTCAATTGCATTTGCAATCCCCCGTAAGCTGATCTAGAATCTCCGGTCGTCGAAAGATCGTTCAGGTCTCCGCTCGCGGGACCTGGCGTAGTGAGAATCCGCTCTCCACGGGAAACTGCTCGGGTGCCGAGCAGGAGTTTGGCATGGCGCGTAGAACTGCCCTCCTCATCCTGCATTCCAAGTCGATCGATGACGCCACGGGTAGGCTTCCCAGCCCCGAAGCCGATCTTCCCGCTCTCGCAGCCGCGCTCGGCGATGAAGCGATTGGGGGATTCGAAGTCACCCAGTTGATCGACGACACGGTCCAGGCCATGCGCGAGGCGATCGTGCGGCTGTTCCGCTCGGTCGGGCCGCAGGACGTGGTGCTGTTCTACTACGCCGGGAATGCGCTGCAGGACCAGTTCGGTGAGATCTACTTGACCGCCCGCGACACCCGGCCCGAGGCGCTGGAAGCTACGGGGCTGCAGGTCGGATTCCTGCGCGATTTACTGGACAAATCACGCTGCGACCAGAAGGTGGTGATCCTGGATTGCCCAGTCACCTCCTGTTTCGAGGGCGGCCGGGAGCTGCTGGGCAGCCGGTCGGCGATCCTGGATGCGCTGGAAGGCACCGGCCACGGTCGTTTCTTGATCTGCGCCACCGATCTGATCGAAACCGCCCTGGAAGATGGTGAACTCATCGGAGCGCCCAGCCACAGCCCCCTGGCCGGTTCGCTCGGCGTGGGACTACGTACCGGAGAGGCCGATCTGGACGGTGACGGTCAGGTGACCGTGCAGGAGCTGTTCGACTACGTTTCCAGACAGATCCATGACCGTGGGCCTTCCAGACCGCTTCCCCAATACTCTGGCAGCCCGGACCTGAGCGAGATTGCGGTGGGTAAGAACGCCGGCCGGGATGGCGCCGAGTTGCCCTCGGAGCTGGAAGGGGCCGTACGCAGCCCGCTGGAATGGATGCGACAGGGCGCGCTGGGCGAGCTCGAGCGGCTACTGACCAGCCAACGCCGCGGCCTGTCGCTGGCGGCCCGCCAGCTCCTCTCCGAGCTGACCCAGGACCGGGCGCCGGATATCGCCCGCTCGGCCACCGCCATCCTTCAAGCCCATCCGGCCGACTCGACCACAGTGCCCGAAGTCCCCAAAGCTCGGCCGACCATGGAGCCGGTGGCTGCGGCGCGAGAGCGGCGCCGGATCCCGGCTTGGGGGTGGGTCGGTGGCGGTCTGCTGGTGCTCTTCGCGGTTGGACTGGGGGCGGGCGCCATATTCAACTCGCGCCAGGCTGAGCCTCCGCCGCAGGCGAGCCTAGTCCCCGCTACACCGCTGCCGACCACGACCGCCTCCATTGCCGCACCGACTTCCGAACCGCAAGAGGCCCCTGCAGCGGCTGAGAGTCCATTGCCCTCCTCGGCGGGGATGGTGGCCATCCCCGCCGGCACCTATACCATTGCCTCCAACGCGGGGGTCGATCTGGGAGCCTACTGGATCGATCAATTCGAGGTCACCAACGCCGCATTCGCCGATTTTCTGGCCGCCTCCGGACAGGAGGCGCCAAGCTACTGGGCGGAGGCCGGCGTTCCCGAGGCCATGGGTGATCATCCGGTCCGCATGGTGAGCTGGAATCAAGCCGATGCCTACTGCCGCTGGACGGGCAAGCGGCTGCCCGGCGAAGCCGAATGGGAGGTGGCCGCCCGGGGACCGGATGGGCTGCTGTACCCCTGGGGCGATGTGGATGGCGCGGTCACCCTTCCCGCCAGCGACAGCTATCCGGTTGGCTCGATTCCGGCCAATCGCAGCGTGTTCGGGTTGTACGACATGGCGGGAAACGTCTGGGAATGGGTGGATCAGCCCTATCTGAATATTCGGGAGGGTCAACGCATCCTGCGCGGCGGGGCCAACGATTTTCCCAACGATATGACCTACCGACTGCCCGGGGACCCGGAGGCCAGCGCCACGATCTCCCACGCCGGCTTCCGCTGCGCGGCCGAGCAGGTTTCGGTCCAGGCCGACCCCGCTCTGGTGCTGACGGACGAGTTCGCCAACATCCTTTCCGGATGGTATCAGGCAGCGGCACCCAGCCAGAACTACTTCTACGGATATCATCCGACCGACTTCTACCACGTGCAGGTCAGCGCACCGGAGGACTGTCTGGTCGTCCGCCACGACCTGGAGCTGGCCGACTTCATCGCCGAGGCGGTCGTTTTCCAGGCCAAGACCGAAACCGAGACCGGAGACTACCGGCATGGGCTGATGCTGCGGGAGTCGGCGGCCGACTTCTACGCCTTCACCGTGTCTCCCAGAACCCAGATCTGGGAGTTCACCAAGAACAGCCCCTCCGGCACCTCGGTGCTGGCCGAGGGCGTGGAGGATTCGATCCGTGGCCTGACGCGGGACGAAGAGGACCGGCTGACGGTCATTGCCAACGGGGCCGAACTGACCCTGTTCGTCAACGGCCGGCTGGTCGGACGAGTGTATGACAACAGCTACCGGGACGGAAACGTCGGGTTCTTCGTCGAGACCTACGACGAGACCTACGCCCACACGCACTTCGACCGGGTCTTCGTCTGGCGGCTGCCCGCCAGCGCCACGCCGGTCTCGGAGATCCCAAGCGGCGCCCGCAGCACCGGACGCATTGTTGGCCCTCCCTGCGTGGGGTCGGTCAGCGGAGATGAATTGCTGGAACGCTTCTTCACCTACACCGTCAAAGAAGGCGAAACCCTCTCCCTGATCGCCGATCTCTACGGGCTCACCGTCGACGAACTCAAGGGCGCCAACGGACGGCGCATTCAGGATCCCAATCTGATTGTGGCCGGCCAGGTGCTGATCATTCCGGAGAGCTGATCGCGGTGCAGGCGACGGACCCAGGGGTGCTATAATCCAGCGATGAGCTTGTCAGCCCATGGGAGTACGCAGGTGACCCATCCGGGCGACCCATCGGGGTCGCGGCACGGCGCGTAGGCCCAGCTCGACATTCGCAACTTGACCAAGACGATTGACGGCGTGGGCGGCGCCCCGCCGTCCTTTCTTTAAGAGCAATCGACGCAGGAGTCCATCCATGGGCAGCATTCAACCCGTCAAAGGCGCCAGGGATTTCTATCCGGAAGATCTGGCCTTCCGCCGCTGGCTGTACGAACAGACTCGTGCAGTCTCCGAGCGCTTTGGCTACCAGGAATACGACGGTCCGTTCCTGGAGCGGCTCGATCTGTATGCCGCCAGGTCCGGGGAGGAACTGGTCAAAGAACAGTCCTTCGTTTTCCCCGATCGAGGCGGTGAGATGATTGCCTTGCGCCCCGAACTCACCCCCTCCCTGGCGCGCATGGTGGCGGCCAGGCGCAAGCAACTGACCATGCCCCTGCGCTGGTGGTCCTTTGGGCCGTTTTGGCGATACGAGCGCCCACAGCGTGGCCGCTCGCGCGAGTTCTTCCAGTGGAACATCGACCTGCTGGGGATTGCCTCGCCGGCGGCGGACGCCGAACTGGCGGCCGTGGCGGCGGCCTTCTTCGCTCAGGTCGGGTTGTCACCGGATCAGGTACGAATCCAGGTCAATGACCGGCGTCTGGCAGAGGATCAACTCGCCAGGCTGGGCGTGGCCGAGGACCGCCGCCCGGCCGTCTTCCGCCTGATGGACCGACGCGACCGGCTCTCGGATACCGCCTGGCGCAGCGAGGCCGAATCGCAGGGAATTTCCTCTGAACTGCTGCAGGGCCTGCAGGCGATGTTGGAGGACCGTGAGGCCTGGCGCGGTTCGGAGGACCTGACGGTCTTTTTCGAGGCTGCCCAGGAAATGGGCGCGGGGGCGTATCTATCCTACGATCCCAATGTCATTCGGGGCCTGGATTACTACACCGGGATCGTGTTCGAGGCGCGAGACGCTTCAGGGGAATTCCGAGCCATCCTGGGGGGCGGGCGTTACGACGATCTGGTGTCGGCCGTGGGCGGGGATCCAATCCCCAGCACCGGATATGCGATGGGGGACGTGGTGCTCGGGTTGCTGCTTGCCAAGTATGGGGCCGCGCCGGAGCTCAGGTCCTCCCCCAGCCAGGTGCTGGTGGTCACCTTCGATGCCGAATCTCAGAAGCAGGCCCTTCGGGCGGCCACACGCCTGCGGGCGGAGGGGCTCCAGGTGGAGTGGTATCCGTCGGCCGAGCGGCTGGCCCGGCAGTTGAAGTATGCCGACCGGCTGGGGATTCCGCTGGCCGTCATCCTGGGCCCGGATGAAATCCGGGAGGATGCGCTGACTCTCAAGGACCTACGCAGCGGCCAGCAGGAGCGCCTCCCGGCCTCGGAGGCCGGCGGCCGAATCCGGCAACTGCTCATGCGGCAGGACTGACCTGGGGTCAGCTTGACTGCCGGAATGCCGGCCTGTACAATCGCCCACTGCATGGTGCCTGTAGCTCAAGGGCAGAGCGCCTCACTGTGGATGAGGAGGCTGCGGGTTCGATACCCGTCAGGCACCCAGAAGCGGCGCCGGCCTGAAGGCCGGCGCCGCTGGTCTTTTCCGCCAGGTCAGCACCAACTCAGTCGATGAGTTTGTGCTTATCCATGCACTCGTACAGCGCATCGTTGGCCAGGATGCAGCGCTGACGCGCACGGCGCTCGCGTTCATAGGCCTTCTGCATCGCCTCAAAGAAGCCCGGGGCAAGCGGCTCAAGCGCATCCAGAGGATCCTGGCGACTGGTGACCAGATAGTCCCGGGTGGCCTCGGAGGCCTTCACCCACTCATCGATCGCCCGGCGCAGCGCGTCGGCTTGCTCCTCGCACGGCTTGGCCTTTGCCTCCATCGGGACCCTTTCCGACGTCGCCAGGACCGCCGGCCTCAGGCCTGAAAATCGTAGAGCCACAGCTGATTGGTGTTCAGCGGTCGATTCGTAAACATGCGCCAGACGCGATCCGCCTCCACATCGAAGAAGATCCCGGCGTTCAGTGCGGACAACTCGTGCGTCTGCAGATTGCCCTTGCCACGGCTCATCAGCCGGATCATGGAAGGCAGCGGCCCGGTCTTGTTGTTCTTGCGGCCCTGGCCGCCCAGCAGCTTCTTGATCTGTGCCGGCCGCACCGGGGAGAACATCAGATAGCTGCCGTCGGTGGCGGTGACCACGATGGCCTCCGGGCTGTCCATGATCTTGGCCACGTCGCGGAACTCCCGGGCCTCGCCGGTCACGCGGCGGGTGACGTCCCGCAGCCAGGCCAATGGATCGATGATCTGGATCTCCCGCACCGCCTTCTCGCGCTTGATCTCCAGGTCACCCAGAGCCCATTGCCGGAGATCGCTGCGCAGCTCTTCCAGGGCCCGGCGCTGCCGCTCGTTTCCGATCGAGATCAGCACACCGATCAAGATCACTGCGGCCAGCACGCTCACCGCTAGGGCAACTTCCAGCATTTAACCTTCCTCGGCGTTCCAGGCGGTGCCCCCCGACCGCGCTGCAGGTTAGCTTGCCTACGACTGCAGCTTGCGTATCCGGCGCAAGTCCGAACGCAGATCTCGCAAAGCCTTGGGACGTGGGTCGCTGAGCTTGGCATATCCCACGGCGGCCAGCAGACCGGCCCAGGCAAAGGCCGGCCAGATCCAGATTCGCCGGAAGTCGACCGCCTGGGCTTCGCTGGCAACCGAGGCGGTGGTGACCGAGGCAGGCTCCGCGCCGGCCGGCCCGGCCGCCAGCGGGATCGCCGCCGCGGCAGGTTGTGGCTGAGGATTGAAGATCTCAAGGAGCCCCGGCAGCTCAGGCAGAGCGGCGGACGGGATGGTCAAGGTCCCCGAATCGCTTCCACGGTTTCCCGCCAGGTCCCAGGCCACCGCAGTGACCGCGTACTCGCCGGCCGGCGCGGCCTCCCCTCCGGAAATCTGCCCGTCCCAATCTACCACGGCGGGCACGGCTGCCGGATCATATCGCCAGGAGCCCATCGAGCCACCGGAGCCGGAAATTTGAATTTCTACTCTGTCCAGCCCAATATCCTGCTCCGTCACCGTCAGCGGGGCGTACTCCCCGAGCGTCCAGGCATCCGGGATATCCACCAGCGGGGCCACATTGTCCACCCGGACGGTCACCCGGGCGGTGGACTCCCGGTTGCCGGCGACGTCGCGCCCGCGGGCGAGTATTGTATAAGTCCCATTGGGCACGGACCGCGTATCCCAGGTGTAGTTCCAGTCGCCGGACGAGCCTCCCAAGGACTGCCAGCTGCCGCCGCCGTTCAGGGACAATTCGACGCCCGCCAATCCGGATGTGGCGTCGGAGCTCTCCCCCTCGAAGGTGAACTCCCCGGAGACCCAGGTCTCACTGCCCTCCTGGGGCGTGCGAAAGTTCGAGTGAGGCGGGGAGGCGTCAATACGAACCGTCGACTCTCCCGCGGTGGTTTGATTGCCCGCCACATCCGTCGCGCGGAAACCGGCCCTGTGGGTGCCGTCGCCGGAGATTTGTGCCGGGCTTCCTTTCCAGCCCCCGCCGTCTATGCTCACCTCGGCGCGGTCGACCCCGGAGAGGTTGTCGGAGGCCGAGGCGCTGGCACTTACCGAGGAGGTGTACCAGCCGTTGTCTCCCCGGGTTCCGCTGAAGGATCCGTCCACCGACGGCGGCGAGCCGTCGTACTTGACCTCTTCCGCCTCTTCGGCGCTGTTACCTGCCCGGTCCGTGACCCTGGCCCGGACCTCGTGCACTCCGTCCCCATCGATCTCGACGCTGCCCAGCCAGGAGGCTCCCTCCAGCGAGACCTGTTCTTCAGCCACACCTGAGAGCGAATCCGATCCGGAGGCCGAGGCGGTGACTGTCCCGTCCCGGTACCAGCCGCCGCCCCCCAATTCCCCCCCGCTCAGGGAGAGATCGACGCTCGGCTCCTGGCTGTCCAGCTTCCATTGGCCGGAGTCTTTTTCGCTGGTGTCCCCGTAAGAGGACACTGCCCAGAACTCGACGGTGAAATCTCCCTGCCCGCCATCGCTCCAGGCGCAGTTGATCGAGGCGCCGTCCGCCGGATCGCACAGCACCCCTCCCGGATCGCCCTCGATGGCCTGGATGACTTGGCCGCCCAGCGGTTCCGCCGCGCTGAGCTCCAGGGAAGCGCCGCTGCGGCACCAGCCATCCTGGCCCTGCTCAGTGCAGTTGAAGGACCCGCTGACCGTGGCGGGCGGCTCGGTGGTGGTCTTTTCCTTATATGCCTTCTCGCAGCCGCAGTTCTTTGCCACCCAGCCGCAGTTTCGTAGCTGCGATTCCTGGCTAGGATGCGATCCGCAGTCGGGCCTTCCCGCATCAAACTCGCACGACGATCCGGAGGCGGAGGTGCAGGTCCACACGTCGTTGGCCTTGTCGCGCACCTCTCTGGTGGTCGTTCGGTTGGGGCCGGTATAGCCCGCCCAGGCTGCGAAGACGGCCAGGGAGGCCGCTAGCAGGGCTGCAAGAAGTCCGAGGGTGGTCCGGCGGAGATACATGTTGTGGCCAGGAACGTCTCGACGTCGAGGATTGCCCGGGGGTACCATATACCCGGGATGGCCCGAACCTCAAATGTCACATGACCTGCGTACCAGCAACATAATATACCAGGAACCGACGCGGAGTAAGAACCAAATGCAGTTCGGCCAGAGACACCCCCCGGCGTGCCTGTTGGGCGGGCTACTCCTGCTGGCGACCGCGTGCAGTGCCCCCGCCCCTTTGCCGACCGCTTCGCCGATACCCACGGCTAGCGTCGAGCCAGGCCCCTCTCCCAGCGCGGCACCCACGTTCACTGTCACCCCACCCCCACCCACGCCGACGCCAACGCCCACCTCCCCCAGCCGCGAGCTGCGGGACCTTCGACCGGGCGAGACACTGCGGTTGCTGTCGGAGTTCCACATTCCCCGCTCCGGCTTTGCCGTGTCCATGGCGTTCTCCCCCATCCATCCGATTCTCTACCATGCCGGCGTTGGACTGGAGATCCAGTGCTATGACTTCGAGGCCGAACGGATGGTCTGTCAGATCCAGGGCTTCGAGGATTCCCCGCTGGCTCTGGCAGTTTCCGGCGAGGGCGATCGGATCGTGGCCGGAGATGGCCCGGGGCTCGGTATTTGGGATTTGGCCGCGTCAGAGCGAATCGGTTCCCTCCAGATGCCCGCCATCTTCGAACCCTTGAACGCGGGTTTCGTGGGCGATCGAGCATTCTATGCCGACGATGAGTCGGGCAACATGGCACTATGGGAAACAGCCCATTGGACGGAGGTGGCGCGGTTTTCTTACCAGGGTCGCAGCGACGGCGCCTTTGTCCTGCCGGGAGCCGAGGCGGTCGTGATGCTGATCCGTGATTCGGGTGAGCTAAGTATCGTAGACTGGTCCGGCGGGCTCATCAAAACCATCCCGCTCGACGCGAAGGCATGGCGGCTGCATGGGATCTCTCCTCAGGGCGACCAGGCGGTGCTGCACGTCAATGTGGGTTTGGGATCCGAAGGGGTCCTGATTACCGACCTCGCAGAGGGCGGCACGACCATCCGATTTCCACTGCTGAATATCCGGGCCATGGCCGTCTCGCCCGACTGGCGCACGCTGGCGATCGCAGATGCCGCCGAGGTGCTCAGACTCATCGATCCGAGCACCGGTGAGGAATACTACGCCCAGCCGCTGGATGCCTTCCAGATCCGCGGACTGGCGGTTTCCCCCGACGGGGCGCATCTGGGGGTGTACGTGCGCCGGGAGGGTGAAGAGGGCGGCTGGATCCAGATCTGGGGGCGCGGGTTGCCATGACCCATGGCGCGGCGGCTGCGGTCAGCCACCCCAACATCGCCTTCATTAAGTATTGGGGCAACCGGCAGGATGCTCTGCGCCTGCCGGCCAACGGCTCGATTTCGATGACATTGCGCGGCCTGCTCACGCGCACCTCGGTTCGCTTCGATCCCCAGCTACGAGCCGACCAGCTTACGGTCAATGGCCTGCCCGCCTCCGAGCAGGCCAGGCTGCGGGTGTCTGCCCACCTCGACTACATCCGCGGCCTGAACCGCTCTTCCGAGCATGCCGTGGTTGAAAGCCAGAATGATTTCCCCTCCGCCGTCGGACTGGCCTCCTCGGCCTCGGCCTTCGCCTCCCTGACGCTGGCGGCCTGCGCCGCCGCCGCTCTGGAGTTGGACCCGCGGGATCTCTCCCGCATCGCCCGCCGCGGATCGGGTTCGGCCTGCCGTTCGGTATTCGGCGGCTTTGTGGAGGCCTACACTGGCGAAGCTGACCTGGATGGCTATGCGCAGCCGATCGCTGCCCCGGACCATTGGGACCTGGTGGATTGGATCGTAATAACCAACCAGGCACCCAAGCCGGTGGGCTCCAGCGAAGGGCATCGCCTGGCTGCCACCAGCCCGCTCCAGACGGCCCGGGTGGCCGACGCACCGCGTCGCCTGGACCTGTGCCGGCAGGCCATCCTGCAGCGGGATTTCGCCGCCCTGGCCAGTGTCGTGGAACTGGATTCCAACCTCATGCACGCCGTCATGCTCACCTCCCAACCCGCCCTGCTCTACTGGCAGCCGGAGACTGTGGAATTGATGCGGTCCGTTTCCCATTGGCGCGACCAGGGGCTGTCCATCTGCTACACCGTCGATGCCGGTCCCAACGTCCACTGCCTGTGCCTCGGCGAGCAGGCGGAGCAGATCCGGCTTCAGCTTGAGTCCCTCCTCCCGGAAGCCCGCTTGATTCGATCCGGTGTCGGCGGCCCGGCCCACCTAGTCACAGCGTAACCCCTTGGCTCAAAGGGCCGGATGATATAATCCTCAGGATACGAGCTTAAGGTTCTCGCGGATTAAGTAGTGTCGGATCTGCTGCTGTTTGCTGCCGTGCTTGGGGCCCTGATCATCGGCCATGAGCTGGGACACTTCCTGGTGGCCCGGCTGCTGGCCGTGCGCGTGGAGGAATTCGGCATCGGATTTCCTCCCCGGCTGGCCACCCTGTTTCGGGCCGGCGGCACCAAATTCACCCTCAACCTGATCCCGTTGGGCGGGTTTGTCAGACCCTCCGGTGAAGACGACCCCAGCGTGGAAGGCGGGCTGGCCGGGGCGCCCAAGCGGACCCGTGCTGCAGTGCTGATCGCCGGCCCGCTGGCCAACGTGCTCCTGGCGGTCCTGGCCTTCACGGCCGCGTTCAAGTTCGCCGCCCCCGATCCCACCCGGGTGCTCATCACCCAGGTGGAAACGGGTTCGCCGGCGGAGGCGGCCGGCATCCAGGTCAACGATATCATTCTGCAGGTGGACGACATCCAGATCGGCGGCTTTCAGGACCTGCAGTCGGCCATCTCCGAGCGCTTGGGCCAACCCACCAGCCTGCGGTTACTGCGCGCCGGGCAGGAACTGGTGTTGCAGGCTGTTCCCCGCGCCGATCCACCGGACGAACAGGGTCCGCTGGGAGTGACACTGAGCAATCCCGTGCGAGCGGTGGGCTGGTTCGAAGCCTCCCAGCTCGGACTGCGTTCGACCTGGCTGCAATTCAGTGAAATGGTGCACCTGCCCAGCCGGTTGCTGCAAGGCGAAGTGGCGGCGGAAGACGCGCGCGTCAGCGGGCTCAAGGGTATGTACGACATGCTGGTGTGGGCCGGCGGCGTGGATCGAGAGGCCCAGCGCCCCTTTCTGACCCTGAACTTGATCGGCGTCATCAGCGCCGGGCTGGCCTTCGCCAACCTGCTCCCGATCCCGGCCCTGGATGGCGGGCGGCTGCTGTTCGTTGGAATCGAAGCGGCGTTCGGCCGGCGGCTGTCCCCGCAGCACGAGGGGTTGGCCCACACCATCGGTTTCATGGTCCTCCTGGCCCTGATCATCTACGTCAATTTGCAGGATTTCATCAACCCCATCCAACTCCCCCGCTAGGTCGGATTCCTGAGCTCCGATGGATGAGCAGTTCTCTCAACTGGTCGGGTCCCTGCAGAACGCCACCAGGCCTCCCACACCGGAACAGCTCTCCGAGCTGTCCGATCTGGGAGGCCCGCAGCTGCACGCACTGACGGAGGCCTGGCCCTCCCTGAGCTCGGACCGCCGGCTGTACATCCTCCAGGAACTGCGCAAACTGGCCGACGAGCACTTCGAGCTGACCTTCGAGACGGTCAATCGGATGGCCTTGCAGGACCAAGATGCCCGGGCGCGGCAGGTGGCGGTCGAAAACCTGTGGGAGAGCCAGGATGACGGCCTGGTGCGGCCGCTGCTGCGATTGCTGGCCGACGATCCGGCTACCGAGGTCCGGCAGGCGGCCGCCAACGCCCTGGGCCAGTTCGTTTACCTGGGGGAGCTGCAGAAGCTGAACCAGGGATTGGTGCAGGAGTTGGAGGAAGGGTTGCTGGGCAGCATGGCCCAGGATGCCAGCCAGCCGGTGCGGCAGGCCGTGCTGGCTTCGCTGGGGTACTCCTCGCGGCCCGAGGTTGCCGACCTGATCCAGCAGGCTTATGATTCGGGCCAGGAGGGCCACATGGCGGCCTCCTTGCGGGCCATGGGGCGCACGGCCAACGAGGACTGGGCGCCCCAGGTCATGGCCGAGCTCTATCATGCCGGACCCCGGGTTCGCCAGGAAGCGGCCCACGCCGCCGGCGAATTGGCGCTGCAGAAGGTGGCCCGTGAGCTGATCTACCTGCTGGAGGACGTCGACCAGCAAGTCCGCCGGGAGGCGATCTGGGCGCTCGGTCAGGTGGGCGGCCGGCTGGCAGTCGAGGCGCTGGAGGCACTCAGCGAGTCCTCGGATGAACCGGGCGAGGCACAGATCATCGAGGATGCGTTGGACAACCTGGCCTTCCTGGAAGGTACACCCGACCTCTTGCTCTTCGAATTCGACAATCCGGAGGAGTCTCCGGATTGAATGAGCTGCTCGGCCTCTTCTCCGACAACATCCTTCCGATCCTCCTGGCCGCAGCCTCCGGCTTCCTGATCCGCAAGACCCTGCACGTCGATCCCCGTCCGATTTCTCAGGCGACCTTCTACGTCTTCTCCCCCGCGCTGGTCTTCACGCTGCTGGTCACGACCGGAATCGTGGTGGAAGACATCCTGCGCATGATGGCCTTCGCCGCCGTCGTGATCGGGCTGATGGGAGTGCTCAGCTGGGCGGTCTCGCGTGCCGCCCGGCTGGAGGGCAGCCTGGCCGCAGCCTTCATGCTGTCGACCACCTTCCTGAACGCCGGGAACTACGGGATGTCCGTCAACAAGTTTGCGTTCGGAGATCTCGGGCTGGCCTGGGCCAGCCTGTTCTTCGTGACCAGCGCCATGCTCAACAATTCCGCCGGCGTCTACATCGCCACGGTCGGGAGGCGCAGCCCATTCCGTGCGCTCGTCGGGCTGGCGAAGGTCCCGGCGGTCTATGCGATCCCGCTCGGCCTGATCGTGCGGACGCAGGGCCTCCAACTGCCGCTGGCGCTGTGGAGGCCGATCGAGCTGCTCGGATCGGCCACGGTGCCGTGCATGCTGCTTATCCTGGGAATGCAGATCGGGGTCTCCGGTCTGCCGCCGCAGCGTGGGCTGCTGGCCGTCGCGACCGCCATGCGGCTGCTGGTTTCGCCGGCCCTGGCCTGGGTCCTGGCGCCGGTTTTCGGACTGCAGGCGATCGGTTTTCAGGTAGGGGTGTTGGAGGCGGCCATGCCCTCGGCCGTGCTGTCCACAATCATCGCGATCGAATTCGGGGTGGAGCCGGGGTTCGTGACCGGAGCGGTGCTGGTCACCACCGTGCTCAGCCCGCTTACCCTGACGCCGCTGATCGCGCTGCTGGGTGGATGAGGTCTCGCTTAGAACTCGCGCCGGCCGATGATCTGCTGCAGCGCTCCCAGGTCGCTTGGCGATCCCGCCAGCCCCAGGGTTCCCCCCGGCAAGGTCTCCGCAAAGGCGGCGCCGATTCCGGGGACCTCTCGCAGGCTGCGGTAGTAGTCCAGGTACTGGCGGGCCTTCTGTTCCAGTGCGGTCCCCGGCGCAGTGTTGCCGAATTCGGTGACGAAGAGCAGCTTGTCCGGGAAGAGCAACCTGACTTCCTCGTAGAACCGGCCCTGTCCCAGGCTGTCCATGCCCACGGGATCGGTCCAGTAGCAGTTCGCCCCGACCCAATCCGAAGACTGTACCCCCTCGGCGGCATCTTCCAGGAATTGCAGCGCATCGGCGCGTTGGCCTGAGACGAACCCGCCGGGGGATACCCCGGGGAAACCGAACCGGGCTTCGGCGAAACTGCCGCGCAATCCAGCCGCCACCTCGGTGAACCAGCGGCCAAAGCCGGCCGCGTCTGGCCAGGAGCGTCCCCAGCCCTCAAACTGCAGGTTGGGGCTGGTGTGGATCTCAAAGTGGCGCACCCCCAGTCGATACAATCGGCCCAGGTGGGGCTCCACTTGGGAACGGAACTGCCCGGCCGAGATGGCGGCCTCCCCGCAGGCCGCGGTCAGCCTGGCCAGCATGAAGCAGGCTGGATTGAGGGAGCGCAGCCCCTCGACGGTCTCCTTGGTCTCGGTCTGCACCAGCCGGATCGCCTCGAAGCGGGCCGTGGCCACCCCTTCGAGGCCGGCGGCGCCGAGTGGCTCCCGGGAGGAACCAAAAGCTCCAACCAAGCAGCGCCCCGCGTACCAACCGTACTCGGCAAGGGTCTTGGCGGAATCGGGCCAGACCAGCAGCCCGGTTGGATCGATGATGTCCTTAGGGTAATTGGTCTCGCCGCGCTGGGTGGCGTAATCTCTTTTGAGGGACAGGTGCAGGTGCGATCCCACCGAGGCGCCGGTCGAATCGGCCGCACCGATCACCTGCCCCGCCTTCACCGCCTGCCCCAGGGAGACCAACGCCTTCGCCAGATGGGCGTACACGGTCCGGTATCCGTCTGCATGCCGTATGCGGACGTGGATGCCGTAGGCATGCGACTTGGGATTGGTGTGCACCTGGTAGACCTCTCCGTCGGCGCAGGCGAAAATCTTGGTGTTGGGCAGTGCGCGGAAGTCCACCCCTTCATGTCCGGGAAATCCGAATTTGCGGTAGATCTGGGGATTGGCCCCGAACTTCTGCGTGATGACCGGGTACTCCGTGGGCCACAGCAGGTAGAAGGACCCCTGGCGACGGCCGAATCGGTCCTTGTCCTTGAGCCGCTTCGCCAGTGCTTGCTCCAACTGCTCGGGAGAGGAGGCCTCGATTGGATCGAGATCAACCTCCGGATGATTGGCCCGAAACCAGGCCTCGATATCCTCCCGGTCCAGAAACCCGCCGGGGGCCAGCGGAAAAGTGACCACCTGCCGCGGCGCTCGGAAGGCCGCCGCGGAGGCCGGATCGGGGGTGAGCTGCGCACCATAGGTCAGGACGTAGTCCTTGCAGGCCCGCACCCAATTCCAGTAGCCGTCCTGGGGCAACAAGATGATCTGGTATTGCCGCATGGCTCAGCCCGAAAGCGGCCCATTATACATGGCAGCTCATTCGAATCCCAAACCCCGAGTCTTGAGCGACACGTGCGCAGACTTCCCGATCACCAGATGGTCGAGCACCTGGATATCCAGCAGCCGGCCGGCCTCCACCATGGCGCGGGTGACCGCCACGTCCTCCGGGCTGGGCGTGGGATCCCCACTGGGGTGATTGTGGACCACGATGATCGAGGCGGCGTTGCTGCGCACGGCGTCGCGGAAGATCTCCCCAACCCGGATCGAAGAGGAGTTGAGCGAGCCGTGATAGACCTCCCGGATCCCGATCAGACGGTTACGGGTATCCAGCAGCAGCACCCGCAGCTGCTCTTGCTCCAGAGCGCCCATCTCATACTGCACCAGATCGGCCGCTTCCTGCGGTGATTGAATGATGGGCCGCTCCTCGGGCGAGGCGGCCGCCAGGCGGCGGCCGAGCTCCACGGCCGCCTGCAGCTGGGCCGCCTTGGCCGGTCCGATACCGCGCTGCCGGCACAAGTCCTCATAGGGCATCCGGTGCAGCCCCGTGAGCCCCTGACTGGCCCTGAGCAGCTCCTCCGCCAAGCGCACGGCGTTCATCCCCGAAATGCCGGATCCCAGCAGGATGGCAATCAGCTCGGGGTTGCTGAGCGCCTTGGCCCCGGCCGCGGCCAGGCGCTCGCGGGGCCGGTCGGAGAGCTGCAGATCGGTGATCCGGTACGGTGGGCGGGTATCTTCCATGTCCGTCTCCCTATCCACCGAGGGGAAGACGCAAGTCCCCTTCGGCTGATTCAGCACGGGTCCTCGTTTCGAATGCCACTGCGCCGCCGAGCCGCAGCTCGCGAGCCGCTCCGCCACCGGGCCCCGGGCTGTGAAGCACTGTATAATCGGCCGGGTCGGTATGCTTGACTTGAGCGGCTGGTTGACGTTCTTTCAATACCTAGCGGCGGTGTTTGGCGCCTTCGTGGTGGCGTTGTGGCTGGGCCTGATCTTCTGGACCTACCGCGACATTCGCTCCCGCACACCGGATCGGCTGATCCATGCCCTGGCGGCTCTGCTGGCCGCGGTCATGGGGCCGCTGGGCTACTTGATCTACTTGATCCTGCGAC
>Ga0326597_10006350_pt1 | contig 16214 bp, 15 predicted proteins | sample RVTome_12_FD_203789 | JGI IMG/M metagenome (GOLD analysis project Ga0326597, IMG submission 203789) | Soil microbial communities from uranium-contaminated site in the Upper Colorado River Basin, Wyoming, United States - RVT100D185 | ecosystem: Environmental > Terrestrial > Soil > Contaminated >...
CCACGGGTTTCGCTTCGAGTTCGTCGCGCGCAAGGAAAACCGCATCGCGCGGCTGAAGATACGGCCGCTTTAGCCGCAACCGCACGGGCTTGGCGCGCCGGGGGTGCAGGTGTAGCCTCGCCCGGCCCACCCCTCGCAAGGCTTGCGCCATGTCCTCCGACCCGCTTTTGCAGCCCTACCGGCTGAAACACCTGACCCTGCGCAACCGGATCATGATCACCGCGCATGAACCGGCCTATGCCGAAGATGGCATGCCCAAGGCGCGTTACCGCGCCTATCACGCGGCGCGGGCAAAGGCCGGGGTGGCGCTGACGATGACCGCGGGGTCTGCCTCGGTGTCGCGCGACAGCCCGCCGGCGTTCAACAACATCCTTGCGTGGAAGGACGAGGTGGTGGGCCACATGCGCGCGCTGGTCGATGAATGCCACGATCACGGCGCCGCGGTGATGATCCAGCTGACGCATCTGGGGCGGCGCACCCGTTGGGATCTGGGCGACTGGCTGCCCACCGTTTCATCGTCGAACGAGCGCGAAATCGCGCATCGGGCCTTTCCAAAGCGCCTGGAAGACTGGGATATTGCGCGCATCATCGCCGATTACGCCGATGCCGCCGAACGCATGCAGGCCGCCGGGGTCGATGGGATTGAGCTGGAATCCTATGGCCACCTGATGGACCAGTTCTGGTCGCAGCTGACCAACGACATGCCCGAACCCTGGGGCGGCAGCCTCGACAACCGGCTGCGTTTCGCCTTCGACGTGCTGCGTGCCATCCGCGCCCGCGTCGGCGCCGGTTTCATCGTCGGTATCCGCTATGCCGGTGATGAGGATCTGTCCGGCGGGCTGACCCGCGCCGACGGGCTGGAAATATCGCGCCGGCTGCGCGACAGCGGGCTGGTCGATTTTCTGAACCTCGTGCGCGGCCATATCGACACCGACGCCGGGCTGACCGATCTGATCCCGATCCAGGGCATGCCAAGCGCGCCGCACCTTGGGCTGGCGGGCGAGATCCGGGCGGCAACCGGCATGCCCACCTTTCACGCCGCGCGCATCGCCGATGTCGCCACCGCGCGCCACGCGATTGCCGCGGGGCTGGTGGACATGGTCGGCATGACCCGCGCGCATCTGGCCGACCCGGAAATCGTGCGCAAGATTGCCGCGCGGCGCGAGGCCGATATTCGCCCCTGTGTCGGTGCCAACTACTGCCTTGACCGTATCTATCAGGGCGGCATGGCGCATTGCATCCACAACGCCGCCAGCGGCCGCGAAGAGACGATGCCGCACACCATCGCGCGCGCCCCTGCCGCGCGGCGGGTGCTGATCGTCGGCGCCGGGCCGGCGGGGCTGGAGGCGGCGCGGGTGGCGGGCGAGCGCGGCCATGAGGTGGTGGTGCATGAGGCCGCCGACCAGCCCGGCGGGCAGGTGCGGCTGACCGCGCTAATCCCGCGCAAACGCGAAATGGCAGGCATCATCGATTGGCGCATGGCGCAGTGCGCCGCCCTTGGTGTTCGCTTTTATTTCAACAGCCTGGCGGATGAAGCTATGGTTGTGCATGAAGTGCCGCAGGTGGTGGTCATCGCCACCGGCGGCTTGCCGCACACCGCGGTTCTGGCAACGGGCAACGCGCTGCTGGTTTCCGCCTGGGACATTCTTTCGGGCGATGTGTGCCCCGGCACGAATGTGCTGGTGCATGACGATGCCGGCGACCATGCCGGGTTGATGGCCGCCGAAAAGATCGCCGCAACCGGCGCGCGGGTCGAGATCGTCAGCCCCGACCGCAGCCTTGCGCCCGAAGTGATGGGCATGAACCTGGTGCCCTACATGCGCGCGCTGCAAAAGCTCGATTGCACCTTTACCGTCAGTTGGCGGCTGCTGGCGGTGCGCCGCGCCGGCAACGGGCTGGAGGCGGAACTTGGCAGCGACTGGGGCCCGACGCGCCAGCTGCGCGCCGTCAATCAGGTGGTCGTCAACCACGGCATCCGGCCGTTGGACGAGCTGTATTTTGCGCTGAAGCCGCTGTCGCGAAACTTGGGCGCGCTGGACCACGCGGCGCTGCTTGCCGGCCGCGCGCAAGCCCTGAACCCCAACCCCGAGGGCCGGTTTCAGCTGTTTCGCATCGGCGACGCGGTTGCCGCGCGCAACACCCACGCCGCGATTTACGACGCGCTGCGCCTGATGAAGGATATCTAGGCGCCGCGGCGTCGCTGCGCGGATTTGCGCGCTTGCCCGCAAGCGCGCATGGTAGCAGGCTGATGGCGCCATTGTCGGCCTGCACCGGGGGACCACGCATGACACTGACCGCGCGCCAGATCGAGCTTGTTCAAGGCAGTTTCCTTGAGGTTCTCGACGACCACGACCCGTTCCACGTCGGTTTTTACGACGCGCTGTTTCGCCGCGCCCCGCATCTGCGCAAACTGTTCCGCGACGATATCGAGGGCCAGGGCATGAAGTTCATGGCGGCGCTGCGGGTCGTGGTCGATTCGCTGGCGCATCCCGATGCGCTGGAAACCCATTATGCCGGGCTGGGGCGCACGCATGCGGTGCTGGGTGTGAAACCGGCGCATTACGAGATCATGGAAGAGGTGCTGATCGAGTCGCTTGCCGAAAGCCTTGGCGAACGCTTCACCGCCGAGCTTGAGGCCGCCTGGCGCGGCGCCTACCGCGATCTGGCGCGGCGCATTGTGGCAAGCGCCGAAGCGATGCCCGCACGGGCCTGAACCGGCGCCGGGCGGGCGCCGGCGCCCCGGCCCGCCGCGGTCAGTTGAACGGCTTGGCGCGTTCGATCAGATCGGCAAGGTTTTCCTCATCCGGGTTGCGCGGCTTGCCGGGGTGGATGATGCTGACCTGGCAGCTTTCGGCGGCCTCGACCAATTGGCGGAAACTGCCGCCATCGGGGCTGGCGACATAGGCCTGCATGTTCTCGTTATAGGCGAAAAGCTGACCGTTGATCTGCGTGCACTCGTTGCAGGTGGTGCAGCGCGCGGTTTCGATCCAGGGCAGATCGGCGGCGGGTGCCGCGGCGCCGGCAGCGGAATCGGCGGCGGGTTCGGCGGGTGTTGCAGCGGGTGCCGGGGTGGCGGGCGCGGGCGCTGCAACCGGCGCGGCGGCGGCGGCAGCCAGCGCGGCGGCCTCAAGCTTGGCGCGCTCGGCGCGCAGCAGCCGTTCGGCAAGCGAATTGTTGATCCCCGCCAGCTCCTGCAGCCGCTGCCATGCGTCTTCACAGCGCCGCGTGGCGGCGATGATCCGGGCCGCAACGACCACCCGTTCAAGCCTGTTTTCCGCATCTATCCCAAGCACATAAGGCTCGACATTGGCGCGGCTGCCGGGTGCCATCGCCAGCCATTCGCCGCCGGGCACCATGCGTTCGTGCCATTCCGCCTGCGGACGCGGGGTCACGAACCGGGCATAGCGGTCATCGCAGATCGCGAAATCCATGAAGGTAAAGGCTTGCGTCTCGCTGTGGCGCTGGCCGATCGCGTCTTCATAGCTGATGCTGTGTTGCGGCCAATCGGCCTCGATCTGCGGGTTTTGCGACAGATCGAAGCGGCGCGCCCAGTCGGGGCCGGCCGAAGGGTCGTAAACGAAAGTCGGAAAGGCGCGCGATTCGGTGGCGGCGGCGGCCAGCAGGTAGGGCGCCACCCCCCGCACCGTCGGCGTCGCCCCGGAATAGACGCAAAACAGCGCCGGCCCGTCATAGCGCATGCCGCGCGCCAGGGCACCGCGCATGCGGTAAAGATGCGCCGATGAGGCCTGCATCGCGAAGGCGTTGTTCAGCCCCATCGCCATCGCCGCAAGCCGGGTGGACCCCACCCCGAAGGCCTGCCGCGAGGGTTCCGGCGAGGTGGCGCCAAGAATGTCGTCGGTCTGGATCAGCACCTTGATCGGCAGCCCCGAGGCCAGCGCCTCAAAGGCGCGCACGGTTTCCGACGTGTCGTTCTCGCCGTCGCGCAGGCACACCAGTGCGGCGGGCAGCAGCGCCACCTGATCCGCCGTCAGGTCGCTTTCATCGAAGCTGGCAAAGATCGGGTCGTGCTGTTCGGGGCGGTATTTGTTTTCCGCTTCCAGTTCCGCGATGGTCAGCGCCTTGACGAACTCCAGCACCTCGGGCAGCCGCGCGCGATAGGCATCCAGCGCCTCGGCGCTGCTTTCAAAAATGTAGCCATGCGGCTCTTGCTGGCCCGGAACGCTTTCCGAGCCGCGCACCGGGCCGTAAAAACGCTGCCCGCCCAGCACCGAAAGCACCCAGCGGATCTGGCGCACCCGTGCTTCGGGCAGCCGGTCCACCGGTCGCGCCCGCGCCAGCACGCCCGAAAGCGCGCCGAAATCGATGATATTGCCGTCTGATTGGCCCACCGCGGCACGCAGTGCCCCGGCGCCATGCGCTTCGTCCGATTTCATGAAATCGGCCTTCAGAATATCGGACAGCCGCAGGATCAGGCCATCTACCTTGTTGCGGAAGGCGCGCGCCTTGGCATTGTGTTCGGCGGCCCAGGCGTGGGTCAGCACCGCCTTGGGGGTCGCGACATCGCAGCCGATCACCTGACCGTCGCAGCGCAGCCGGTCACGGGCGCGGTCGAGGTTGCTGTCAAGCGGGCCAAACGGTGCCTCGCCGCATTCGCGCAGCAGGTCACCAGCGGCCTGTTGCCACAGCGCGCGCAGCGTGCCGCCGCCGCCTTTGGCCAGTCGGGCGCGGATCCGCGCTTCCAGCCGCAGCACCTGCTGGCGCAGCGCCTCGCCTTCGGGGCCGGGTTCGGCGGTGGCGGAAAGCACCTCATCGACCACCCGCATCAGTGGTCGGAACAACGTCTTGCCGCTGGCGTCATCCACCAGCACCAGCGGGTAATCATAGCGCAACCGGTCCAGCGCCGCGTAACGGGCGAACAGCGCCGGGCGGCGGGCGTTGGCATGGGCTTTCACGTCGGTTCCCTTCCTGCGCGGATCGGGCGCGGCGCCGGGCAGTTTTGCGTGTTGCATGGGCTTACTCCGCCGCAAGGGGGGCCGTATCGTCCGGCCAGATGGTGACCTTGTCGAATTCTTCGCGCAGCACCGTGTCGACCAGCGCCGGGGTGCTGGGGCGTTCGCCCGCGCGCAGATCGTCGTAACAGGGCACGTCGGGGTCGTGGTAAAGCACGCCCACCGGGATTTCCTCGGCCATCGCCGCGATCGCCAGCGCGCGGCCCATATCCAGCGGGTCGTGCGTTTCCTGGTTCTTGTAGACGCGCGACAGATCCGGTGTCAGCCGCAGCCCGTTGCCATGTGTCAGAATGCGCATTTTCGAGGGGTCGCGCACGAAGGCGTCGAAGCGGTGATCCATGAATTCGGGGCAGCGCTGCAGAATGCGCACGAAGGACAGGCCCCGGTGGTGGTAGGCTTTCTTCAGGATGTCGGACAGCAGATCGGGGATCCAGTCCACCGCCTGCGCCACGAACGAGACATTGGAAATGCCAAGCGTCACCGACAGCGGGTTCAGCGGCTCCAGCCAGGCGCCGCGCGGCGTGGTGTTGCTTTTCTGACCCAGCGGCGAGGTCGGCGAGGCCTGCTTTTTCGTCAGCCCGTAGATCTGGTTGTCGTGCAACAGCACGGTCATGTTCATGTTGTAGCGCACCGCATGGATCCAGTGCGCGGCGCCGATCGAGCAACAGTCGCCGTCGCCGGTGGTGACGAACACGTTCAGGTCGGGGCGGCGGATCTTGATGCCTTCGGCCACCGGCAGGGCGCGGCCGTGGATGCCGTGAAAGCCATAGGCGTTCATGTAATGCGGCAGCCGCGACGAACAGCCGATGCCCGACACGCAGACGGTCTTTTCCGGTGCCAGCTGTTCATCGCGGCACAGTTTTTGCATGGCGGTCAAGATTGCCGTGTCGCCGCAGCCCAGGCACCAGCGTGGCTGGATGTCGCTTTGGTAATCGGCCAGCTTGTAGTCGGTTTCGACCATGCGCATCAGGCATTGCGAAAAACTCGCGGTCATTGCACCTGCTCCTTTTGCAGCTTGGCAAGCACGGCGTTGACGATGGCGGTGGGCTTAAGCGGCTGGCCGCGGGCATTGCCCCAGCAATCGATATCGACCAGATAGCGCGAGCGCAGCAGCAGCGCGAGGCTGGAATAGCGGCGGTTTTCGGGCGTGATCAGCGGGTCGGAAAGCGGGTCGTTCCAGTTGTTTTCAACGGTCATCACGGCCTTGAACCGTTTCATCACATCGCCGATGCCCGAGGCCATCGGTTGCAGGAACTTCAGATGCAGTGACGAGACAGCATGGCCCTGTGCGCGCAGAATGCTGACCGCCTCTTCAATCGAACCCAGCGTGCTGCCCCAGCCGATCAGCAGCAAATCGCCCTCGTCGCCGCCACACAGCGGCGGCAGCCGCAGCGTGGTCTGAAACGCCGCCAACTTGCGCGAGCGGTTCAAAAGCCCCTCTTCGTTGATCTCGGGGTCATAGGCCACGTGGCTGTCGCGGTCATGCGCCAGGCCGGTCAGGCAGTGCATGCCGTTCGGCTGGCCGGGGATGAAGCGCGTGGCGATGCCGGTGCGCGGATCCCAGTCATAGGGTTTGGCGTCTTCGGGCACCGCGCTCTGGTTCACCGGCGGCGCCAGCCAGTCTTCGGAAAATACCGGCCGGGCAAAGGGTTGCTGCGCCGTGGCAAGGCTGGCGTCCGACAGCACGATGACGACCATGTTGAAGGTTTCGGCGATCTTGCGCGCGGTGATCACCGAATAGAAGCAGTCTTCAATGGTTGACGCCGCCATCACCACCTTGGGCGCATCGCCGTGGCCACCGTAGATCGCGGCCATCAGATCGCCCTGTTCCACCTTGGTCGGCAGCCCGGTCGAAGGGCCGCCGCGCTGCACGTTGATCACCACCAGCGGGATTTCAGCCATCACAGCCAGCCCCAGCGCTTCTTGCTTGAGTGACAGGCCGGGGCCCGAGGTCACCGTGACGGCGCATTTGCCGGCGTAGCTGGCGCCGATGGCGAAAGCGCAGGCGGCGATTTCATCTTCGGCCTGGTGCACGACGCAGCCGACCTTCTCGAAGATGGTCGAAAGGTAATGCGAGGTCGAGGTTGCCGGCGTAATCGGATACATGGCGCAGACCTCCATGCCCGAGGCAACGACCCCAAGCGCCAGCGCCGAGTTGCCGTTCATCACCACCTGCGGCTGCGTCGCGCGGCTGGCGGGCACGGCAAAGCGCAGATCGAGGTTGGCCTCGGCCCAGGCGCGCCCGGCGTTCAGCAACTCGACGTTGGCATCGATGATTTTCTGGTCCTTCTTGCCAAAGATCATCGCCACCTGCGCCCGCGCCAGTCCTTCATCCAGGCTGTAGATGCCGCACAGCATGCCCAGCACGAACATGTTCTTGCCCTTGCGCGGGTCGGGCACCAGCTTCAGGCATTCCACTTCCATCGGCACTTCGTAAACGCGAAAGCCGCGGGCGCGGATGTCTTCGACGATCCGCGCGTAAGAGGCGGCAACCCCCGCGTCGCGGTCGTTGCGCCATTTGCTTTCGATCAGGATGATGCCGCCGGGTTTGATTTCGTCGGCCTGAAGCCGGCTCAGCAGCACCTGTTCGTTGAACGCCACCACCAGATCGGCCTCATTGCCGCCGTTGCTGACCGGGCCCGAGGCAAAGCGCACCCGGTTGCCCGAGGCCCCCGCCACCGAACGCTGTGGCGGCTGGATTTCGGCGGGAATGATCTCCACTGTCCAGATGCCGTTGCCCGAACGCGCCGCAATCGCCCCGAAGCTTTGGCCGCAGCGCTGCGCGCCTTCGCCCGAATCCGAGACGATCTCGACGATATGTTCTTGCAGCACCACCGCGGGGCGCGCCGCCGGGCGCGGCGGCGCGGCCTGGGGTTCCAGCGTGATTGCCTGCGAAGTCTTGGCCATTGTCGTCATGCTCCTAGATCAGCCGCAGATGCGTGAAGTTGCGTTCCGCCAGATCGATACCGAACAGGCTGCCTTCAAGCCCGGCCGCTTCGGGCGCATAGACCACCGACGAATCGCGAATGCCGAGATAGTCCTTGATGCCTTGCGCGGCGCGCCGCCCCGCCCCCATCGCCAGAATCACGGTGGCGGCGCCGGTGACGATATCGCCGCCGGCGTAAACCCCGGCCAGCGAGGTGGCCAGGCTGGCGTCAGATTGGATATAGCCGCGCTTGTCGAGCTTCAGCTTCGAGGTCTGGCCCAGGATCGGGTTGGGCGAGGTGCCGATGGCATAAACCACGGTATCGGCCTCAAAGTCGAACTCGCTGCCGGGCACCACCACCGGGCTGCGCCGGCCGCTGTCGTCGGGGGCGCCCAGTTCCATGCGCACGCAGCGCAGCGCGCGCACGTTGCCATTGGCGTCGCCCAGTATTTCAACCGGGTTGGTCAGCCAGTGAAAATGGATGCCCTCTTCCTCGGCGTGGTGCAGCTCTTCGCGGCGCGCCGGGCATTCGTGTTCGGTGCGCCGGTAAATGCAATGCACCTCGTCGGCGCCAAGCCGCAGGCTGACGCGCATCGCATCCATCGCAGTATTGCCGGCGCCGATCACCGCAACGCGCTTGCCCAGACCCAGCGGCGTGTCATAGGTGGGAAACTGCCCCGCCCGCATCAGGTTGCAGCGGGTCAGCAGTTCATTGGCCGAAAGCACGCCGTTCAGCCCCTCGCCGGGCAGATCCATAAAGCGGGGCGACCCCGCGCCGGTGCCGATGAACACCGCGTCATAGCCCATTTCGTTCAGCATCTGTTCGATGGTGAACAGCCGCCCGACCAACGTGTTGCACTTGATCTCGACGCCAAGCGCGCGGATCGCGTTGATTTCGGCATCGACCACGCTGTTGGGCAGCCGAAACTCGGGGATGCCATAGCGCAACACGCCGCCGGGTTCGTGCAGCGCCTCGAAGATCGTCACCTTGCAGCCGGCCTTGGCCAGATCGGCGGCGCAGGCCATGCCCGCCGGGCCCGACCCGACGATGCCCACCCGAAACTGCCGCCGCTCGATGTGGCTTTGCTTGCGCCAGCCTTCGGCAATGGCGCGATCGCCCAGCCAGCGTTCCAGCCGGCCGATCGCCACCGGTTCCAGCGTGCCGCCGGCGCCGACCGGGCAGACGCCTTCGCACTGGTCCTCTTGTGGGCAGACGCGGCCGCAGACCGCGGGCAGCAATGTGCTGTCGGTCAGCACGTCATAGGCGCCGCGGTAATCGTGCCGGATCATCCGGGTGATGAAGCCGGGGATGTCGATGTTGACCGGGCAGCCTTCAACACAGGCGGGTTGCGGGCACACCAGGCAACGTTCGCATTCCAGCAGCGCCGCCTGGGTGTCGAAGCCAAGCGCCACCTCGTCGAAGTTCCTCGCGCGGACCACGGGTTCCTGCACCGGCATCGGCGCGCGCAGCTGCGGGATCGAGCGGATCGTCTTGCGGGCCATCAGCGCACCCCCAGGGTTTCATGCGGCAGGCGCGTGCGCCGGCAGTTTTCGTCGTAACGGTCCAGCGCGTCCTTTTCCTGCGCCTTGTAGCGGCGCAGGCGCAGCATCAGATCATCGAAATCGACCTTGTGGCCATCGAAGTCGGGGCCATCGACGCAGGCAAAACGGATCCGGTCGGCGACCTTGACGCGGCAGCCGCCGCACATGCCGGTGCCATCCACCATGATCGGGTTCAGGCTGACCATGGTCTTGATCTTGAATGGCCGCGTTGTCTCGACGCAGGATCGCATCATGATCGGCGGTCCGATCGCCACCACCTCGTCCACATCGACATGCCGCGCCAGCGCCTCGGTGATACCCTGCGTCACCAGCCCGCGGATGCCGGCCGAACCGTCATCGGTGCAGATGATGAATTCGTCGCAGACGGCGCGAAACTTGTCGTCCCAGAACACCAGATCCTTGTTGCGAAAGCCCACCACGCCGATCACATAGGCGCCCGCCTCCTTGAAGGCGCGCGCCTGCGGGTAAATCGGCGCCACGCCCAGCCCGCCGCCGACGCAGATCACCTTTTTCGCGCCCGACACATGGCTTGGCACGCCCATCGGGCCGACCAGACCGTAAAGCGTGCCGCCGGCGCGCAGCGTTGCCTGCATCTGCCGGGTGGATTTGCCGACCGCCTGCACCACCAGCGTCACCGTGCCGCGGGCGCGGTCGAAATCGGCGATGGTCAGCGGCAGCCGTTCGCCGTGGTCATCGAGAATCACGATCACGAACTGCCCCGGCTGCGCCGCGCGCGCCATCGCCGGATGCTCGATTTCCAGCAGGAAGGTGACATCCGAAAAATCGGTGCGGGTCAGGATAGGAAACCCCGTCGCGCGGATCTCTTCGATGAAATGGGGGGCGGCATGATCTGCATGATCCGCCCCGGCTGCACCTGCGTCGTCCTGGTCGGCCACGGCCTACCCTCCCACTCGTGCGTTCGTGGCGACACTACTCCGAAACCGCCCCGCTTCTTTGATCTGCATCAATGGCACACCATAGTATGCAGATTGCCGCGGGCGCCCGCCCCGGCGCTTGAGATCCGTTGCGCGCCGGGTTAGTGCTGGCGCCCGGAACGTGCCGCGGGCGCGGCCCAAAACCCCTGGACGGAGCGCGCAGTTGCGGTTTGGCGCAATCAGGCATTGGCTGCAGAACTGCGCCGCGGCGCTGGTGTTGGGCACGCTGCTGGCGCTGCCCTACCGGCTGCGGGTGCCGTTGTGCGGCTGGCTGATGGCGCGGCTGGTGGCGCCGCTGGCAGGCTACGACCGGCGCGTGCGCGACAATCTGCGCCTGGTGCTGCCCGGGCTGCCCGCTGCCGAGGTGCAGCGGCTGGCGCGCGCCGTGCCCGACAACCTTGGCCGCACGCTGATCGAGATCTATTCCGGCGCCGCCTTTGCCGCACGGGCGCGACGCGCGCCGCTGCAGGGGCCGGGGCTGGCGGCGCTGGAAGGCGCGCGGGCGGCGCGGCGCCCGGTGATTCTTGTGACGGCGCATTTCGGCAATTACGATGCCATCCGCGCGGCGCTGATCGGCCGCGGCTTTGCGGTCGGCGCGCTTTACCGGCCGATGACGAACCGCTATTTCAACCGCCACTATGTGCGCGCGGTCGAAAGGATCGGCACCCCGATCTTTGCCCGCGGCCGGCAGGGCATGGCGCAGATGTTGCGTTTCTTGCGCGGCGGCGGCGCGCTGGGCATGCTGATCGACCAGCACATGGCGCATGGCGCGCGGCTGCGCTTTTTCGGCCGCCCGGCGCTGACCGCGCTGTCTGCGGCGGAACTGGCGCTGAAATATAACGCGCTGCTGATCCCCACCTACGCGGTGCGCGGCGGCGACGGGCTGGATTTTGAAATCGTGCTGGAAGCGCCGCTGGCGCCGGGCACCCCCGAAGCGATGACCCAGGCGCTGAACGACAGTCTGGAGGCGCAGGTGCGCGCGCATCCCGAGCAATGGCTGTGGATTCACCGCCGCTGGCGGGCCTAGGCTCCAGACTCAATCAGGTCCACCAGATGATGATGGCGGCGATTGCGACGGCTGAAGCGTAGTTGATGGCCAGCTTGTCGTAGCGGGTTGCGATGCGTCGCCAATCCTTCAGTCGGCAGAACGCGCGCTCGATCAGATTTCTGTCGTGGTAGGCTTCGGCATCGTAGGGGATGGGCGCTTTGCGCGATCTGGTTGAGGGGATGACGGCCTCAGTTTTGGTCGCCGCCAGACGGTCGCGCAGGCTGTTCGCGTCATAACCCTTGTCTGCCAGAAGGCGGGTGGGCGCGGGGCATTTGTCCAGGAGCGCGGGGGCCTCCGAGATGTCGGCGTGGTTTCCGGGGCTGAGGGTGAAAGCCACGGCCCGTCCGCAACCATCTGTCAGGGCATGGATTTTTGTGGTTGGACCACCACGCGAGCGCCCGATGGCCTGAATTTTCGCCCCCCTTTTCCGCCGTGTGCCGAGCGATGGGCGCGCACGGCGGTGCTGTCGATGCTCAGGTCGTCGGGCAGTTCCGCCTGTGCCGCAAGGGTCGCGAAGATGCGCCCCCAGAGGCCACGATGGCTCCATCGATTGAACCGGTTGTAGATCGTTGTCGGGGGGCCGTAACCGGGCGGACAATCCTGCCAGCGGCAGCCGATGCGAAGCACATGGATGATCCCGCTGATGACGCGCCGGTCGTCCACCCGCCGCGCCCCCGGCTGGTTCACCGGCAAAAGCGGTTCAATCGCCGCCCACGCCTGGTCCGAAAGCCAAAATCCTGCCGTCATTGCCCGCCTCCCCAGCCAAACAAGGCGAAGTGAATCAGACCGATAGCTAAAGATCAATAGGTTGATTGGGTATCGACCCTAGGGGTGCGCCCACCGCCACGCCAATATCGGGACCGCGCCGGCATTTTCAATGCCTGGTTGTGGGCGGCAGCCTGGCCTCGCCGGAACGTTGTCGCACTGCCAGCCGGCGCGCCCGCCTGCCGCTGGCCGAAGGGCTGGCGCAAACCTTCCGCTGGTATCTGGCCAACGCAAGGGCGCTTCGCGAGGCCTGTTCAGGCACCGCCCGCCTGCCGGGCAACGGCAGATGACGCATGGCGGCGCGGCTGCCGGCGTGGCACAATAAACGCCAAACGCAACTGCAAGGCCAGGCAAAGGAGCCCGTCATGGACGATGATTTCAACATGTCATTGCGCAAGTTCCTCAAACAGGTCGGCGTCACCTCGCAGCAGGCGGTGGAAGAGGCGGTGCGCAACGCCGGCGCCGACGCGCGCGGCAAGGAATTCGCGGCGCGCGTGGTGCTTAGCGTCGAGGCGCTTGGGTTGACGCATGTTGTCGAAGGCAAGATCCGCGGCCCCGAGGCATAGGCAGCGCGCCGCGCTACATCGGCCGGGCGTTGAACACGAAGACCGGCTGGCCGTCGATCACGTAGCCTTCGATCAGCGCCCGGGCGCGGTCCGCGGTCAGCCAGCTTTCCAGCCGGGCCACGGCAGCGGCTTTCACATGCGGGTGCCTGGCCGGGTTCACCGGCAGGAAGGCGTATTGGTTGAACAATGCCGGATCGCCCGAAAACAGCAGCGCGAGATCGCGCTTGTTGCCAAAGTTCAGCCAGCTGGCGCGGTCGGCAAGGACATAGGCGTCCATCGCGGCGGCAGCGTTCAGCGCCGCGCCCATGCCCTGCCCGACGGCGCGATACCACGCGCCGGCGGGCGCCACCCCGACCGCCTGCCACAGCGCAAGTTCCGCCTTGTGGGTGCCGCTGTCATCGCCGCGGCTGACGAATGGCGCCTGTGCCGCGGCGATGGCACCGAAGGCTGCCGCGGCGTTCAGCGCCGCCTTCACCCCCGCGGGATCGGCGGCAGGGCCGATGACGACGAAATCGTTATACATGATTTCGCGCCGGTGCGTGCCATGCCCCGCTGCCAGCCAGACCTCCTCGGCGGCGCGCGCGTGCACCAGCACGGCATCGACATCGCCCGCCGCCCCCAAGGCCAGCGCCTGCCCGGTGCCCACCACCAGCAGTTGCACGGTGATGCCGGTGTCCGCTTCGATCTGCGGCAGCAACCGCTCGGCCAGCCCGGAATTGGCGAATGAGGTGGTGACGGCCAGATTCAGCGTTTCGGCGCCGGCAGAGGCAGCCGCGAACAGCGTGGCGGCGGCGAAGGCGAGCGCGAGCAACCTCATGGCAGCAGATCTCCTTTCAGGTAGGCTTGCGCCTGCGGCGATTGCGCGGCGGCAAAGAATGCCGCGCGCGGCGCCGCATCGACCACGCGGCCCTCATACACGAACAGCACATCATCGGCCAGCCGCCGCGCCTGCCCCAGATCATGCGTGGACATCACGATGCGGGTGCCCTGATCGCGCGCCGCCAGCAAGATCGCCTCGATATCACGGGTGGCGCGGCCGTCGAGATTGGCGCAGGGCTCATCGAGAAACAGCACCTCGGGGGCGCGGATCAGCGCCCGCGCCAGTGCCAGCTTCTGCTTTTCGCCGCCCGAAAGGAACGGCGCGTGCTGGCCCAGCAGGCCGCCCAGCCCGACCCTTGCGGCGGCCTCGGCGGCGCGCGCCCGTGCCGGCGCGCGGCGCATGCCGTCTAGCCGCAGCGGGTAGGCGATGCAATCCAGCACAGAGCGCCGCATCATGATCGGCGCCTGGAACACAAAGGCCTGCCGCGCCCGCACCTGCGCCTGCGCGCCTTGCCACACGACGCTGCCGGCGGTGATCCGCTCGATGCCGTGCAGCACGCGCAGAAGGCTGGTCTTGCCGGCGCCGTTCGGCCCCATCACCACGGTCACGCCGCCCGCCGCCAGGGTCAACGACACCGGCCCCAGAATGCGCCGCCCGCCACGGCGCAACTCGACCCCATGCAGCACCGCGGGCAGGATCGAGCCTACCATCGGCTGCCCCGTTCGGTGCGTGACAGCCGGTGCACGGTCAGGTTCACCGCCACCGCCAGGCCGATCAGCACGAAGCCAAGCGCCAGCGCCATGCCGAATTCGCCCTTGCCGGTTTCCAGCGCGATGGCGGTGGTCAGCACCCGCGTGGCGTGGTCGATATTGCCGCCGACGATCATGATGGCGCCGACCTCGCCGATCGCCCGGCCAAAACCCGCCAGCGAGGCGGTCAGCAACGCCCGGCGCCCGTCCCATAGCAGTGCGCGGATGCGCTGGCCGCGGCTGGCGTTCAGCGAGATCAGCAGATCGTGGTAGTCGGCCCATAACTCGCGGATCGCCTGATGCGCGATCGAGGCGATGATCGGCGTGATGATGATCACCTGCGCGATCACCATGACCGTCGGGGTGAACAAAAGCCCCAGCACGCCAAGCGGCCCCGAGCGCGAAAACAGCACATAGACGATCAGCCCCACCGCCACCGGCGGCAGCCCCATCAACGCGTTCAGAACCGCGATCACCAGACGGCGCAGCGCAAAGCGGTTGACCGCCAGCCAGGCCCCCAGCGGCAACCCGATCAGCGCCGCAAACAGCGTGGCACCCAGGCTGACGCGCAGCGACAGCGCGGTGATTTCGACCAGATCGGAATCGAGCATGGCCACCAGCCGCGCCGCCTGCCACAGCCCGTCAAGAATGTCATTCATCTTGGCAGGTCCGCCCGTTCACGCCGCTTCACCTGACCTTGTCCAACATTGCGATTTCAAGCGCGAAAACGGGTTGCCTGCGAAAGCCGCCAGATCCCGGGGGCAGTGTTTCCCGTGCCGTCGGCTCACTGCGCCGCAGCGCGGCACCAGGCGAGTATTGCACCGGCGTCAGGCGCCAGCGCCTGCCCGAAACCGGCGGCAAAAGCGCTGAAACCGACAAGCTGCCCGGTGCTGACCGCGGTCAGCACCGGCAGGCCCATGGCCAGCGCGCGCCCGATCAGCGGGCGAAAGCCGCGGCCCTCGGCTTCGGCGCGGCCGAACTTGTTGACGATCAGCAGCCGCGGTGCCGCATCCAGCGCCCGATCGACCAGCGCCACCGCCTGTTCCAGCCCCGCCGAATCCAGCCGGCAACTGGTCGAAAGCGCACCGAGGTTCTGGCTGATGCGCACCCTTTGCCCGGGCGCGAGGATCTTCAGGTCCATGTCGCAGGGCAGTGCCGGGTCGGTTTCGCTGTTGATCTGCACGGCGCCGGCAAGCGGCCAGCCCTCGGCCAGCAACAGCGCCGCCACCTCGGCCAGCAGCCGGTCGGCCTGGCCGCGCCGTTCGGCGATGACATATCCCAGCATGCCGCCCCCCCTTGTCTGGGCCTGAGCCTGCATACACAATGGCGCCGGTTCAGGAAAGGCCAGCCGTGACGCCCGCGTTTTTGCTTCTGCCCGACCCCGCCGACCCGCGCCTGACCCGCCGGCTGCTCGGCACCGACCAGACCGGCGCCGCAACCGAAATATCGGTGGTGGTGGAACGGCCGCTGACGATCTACCTCAACAGTCAGGAAATCGTCACCGCCATGACGATCGGCGATTATCCGGAATATCTGGCGCTGGGGTTCTTGCGCAATCAGGGCATGCTGCTGCCCGACGATGCCGTGACCGGCGTCGATTACGACGACGAAGTCGAGACTGTGGTGGTGCGCACCGCGCGCCAGACCTCGTATGAGGCAAAGCTGCGCAAAAAGACCCGCACTTCGGGCTGCGCCGTCGGCACGGTGTTCGGCGACATGATGGAAGGGCTTGAGGGGCTGACCCTGCCCGCGGCACCGCTGCGCACCAGCTGGCTTTACGCGCTGGCGCGGCAGATCAACACCCTTCCTTCGCTTTATCTGCAGGCCGGGGCGATCCATGGATCGGTGCTGTGCGCGCAAGACAAGCCGCTG
>Ga0326597_10006351_pt1 | contig 16213 bp, 13 predicted proteins | sample RVTome_12_FD_203789 | JGI IMG/M metagenome (GOLD analysis project Ga0326597, IMG submission 203789) | Soil microbial communities from uranium-contaminated site in the Upper Colorado River Basin, Wyoming, United States - RVT100D185 | ecosystem: Environmental > Terrestrial > Soil > Contaminated >...
GCGGAAGTACGGCTCAACGAAGGCGTCCCGCCGACCGGCGGGCGCCTCGACGATCGGCGCGCGCCAGGCCTTGGCGTGGGCGGTCACCCACCGTTGGTAAGTGTCGGCCGCCGCTCAGCGCGAACAGTTCAGCACACAGCCTGGTCGCTTCCTGCGTGACATACGTCTTCGTGCGGAGCGCCCGCGCGGCGTACGCGGGACCCGCTCGGGGCCGCCAGGCGCGCGCCGTCTCGTGCAGGTACGCGCGCAGCGCTTCCTCGCGCATCTGCGCATCGGCAAACCGGAGGCGCAGCGCCGGCGATTCGGGCGCGGGCGTCGAGAGCTCGCGGCGGATTGTCACGGCGCATCCCAGGGGAATCGCCGAGAACAGCGCAAACCAGTACGTGAGCGGCTGGACCGTCTCGATGAAGTTCGGGAAGCCGACGATGCCTTCCGCGGGCGCCGCCTTGTACCTGACCGTGTGGCTCTCGGTCGACCGCATGCCGAAGCCGTCCCAGTCGTCGAGGATCTCTACGCCTCGCGCCGTCGGTCGCACGAGAAAGAACTCGACGCCGCCGCAACCGGGCATCTGCGACGGATTGACCTTCGCGGTCGAGAAGAACATGTCGGCATGCCGGCCGAATGACGCGAGGATCTTTTCGCCCGTCAGCTCGAAGCAGCCGTCCCGCTGCTCCGCCGTCGTCTTCGTCGCGGCCAGCGACCCCCCGGCGCCCTTTTCGGAGTTGCACGCGGCATAGAGCGCACCAGCGCGGTAATCGGCGGCCACGCGCTCGATCTGCTCGGTCCACATCCGGCGATGCGCGGACGGCGCGGCGTCCGGCCCGGCGGAATACACGCCCGCCAACCCAATCGGCATCGCCGCAAGCAGCGCGGTGGATGGTGAGCCGGAGGCGATCACTTCGACCGCGTCGACGGCTTCGAGCAGCGTGCATCCGGCGCCGCCGGCCGCAACGGGAAACGGCGCCCGGATCACGCCGGCGCTGACGAGATCCGCGATGTTGTCCGCCGGATAGCATTCGGCATCCGCCGCGTCGCGGTTCGCGAGACGGGGCGCAAGATCGCGAACCGTCTCCGCGAGGCCGTTACCCACGACCGTCAAACGGCATCTGGGTCTCCAAGACCATCATGAAGTGAACGTGGACGTCGAGCGGCAGGCCCGCCACGTAGACCGGGACGTTCCTCGATGACATAGAGATCTGCTCGGTTTGTGTTGCGTGTAAATCACGGAGTCGCCGTCGGGCGAGAGGCTCCGGTTGTGCACGTGCCAAAACCCCTGGCCGTCCGTCAGTTGTTGCGGTTCACCCGTGGGCTGCGGCAATTCAGTCTGAGATTCGGGCGGGCGTACCATCCGAACATTCGATCGAAGTGTCATGCGGCTCGATGATAGTAGCGCAGGCGCCCCCGAGCAAGGACCGATCCCCCGCGTCGAGCTGCCGGCCCTCAGCCGGATCGAGGCTGCGGCCCAGGCCGGCGGTCTCCACCCTTGATACGAACGCTGCCCAGCCGTGTCTCGATTCGAGTTTCTGGGAGGGTCAGGCGGATTCGCGGCTCAGTCGAGCCATTGCGACTTCGCCGCCTCGGCAAGCGCGAAGGCCTGCGTGCCGCTGCCCACCACGCCAGAGAAGCGCGAGAAAAAGAGGTAGCCGTCGAACGGTGCGACGAGCTCTTCCACCACCTTGTAGCTGTAGAGATCCACGACCTCGCCAAGCCGGGTGCCGCCCCTGATGAGCTGGCAGAGATCTTCCGGCCGCTCGTAGAAGGAGAGAAGGTAACCGCTCTGCTTGGGTCGGATCTCGCAGCGTGCCTTCCGGTCGAAATGAAGCTGCTTCGTGGGCTTCTCGGCGCCATCGGTCATCCCGAGATGTCGAGCCATGCCGGCGAGACCCTCGACCATCATCTTCGTGTAGTAACCCGTGCCGTGCGGGCCGAGATAGGCGCCGCCAATCTCGGGGTTGACCGCTGGAATTCCGCGACCGTTGAGGTAGTGTGCCGCGGCGCCGGCGAACTCGTTCTCGTGCACGAACGGCGCACCGAACGCGCGGGCGAGCGCGAGATTCTTCGTCTTGAGATCGTCCGGCGTCTTGGCGTTGTAGTCCACCCTCGCCTGGAGCCGTGCGCCACTGCCGCCGGAGTGGAAATCGATCAGCGCGTCTACATGATGCAGGACATGCTCGGTGATCGTCGCGGCGATCATCTGCGTCGTGTTGCCGCGCGCATTGCCCGGGTAGACCTCGTGAAGATCGGTGCGGCCGTGCTGCTCGGGCGTCTGCCGGCCGAAACCTGCGGTCGCCATAGGGTTCGCGACCGACACGACCGCGATGCGGCCCAGCAGCTTCGAGGTGTCGAGGCTATCTAGGAATTGCCTAATGGCGATCGTCGCAGCAAACTCATCACCGTGGGTGTTGGCCACGATTCCGAACGTTGGCCCCGGTTGATGCCCCGTCACGACATGCAGCGGTATCGCGAGCATCGCGCCGTTCAACATGGTTGTCACGTCGAGGCGCCGGAACGATCGGCCCTCCTTCTCGGTAGCCCACAGTGGTTCACTTGCGCTCATCTATCACCAGCACACATCGTTATTCTCCTAGTTGGGAAAACGGAAGATCAACGCCGGTTCTTCGAACCGGTCCCGGTCCTTTCGGATCCGATCCGCCATCGCGAGCGCGTAAGGCGCCGCCTCCAGCAGGATCGCCTGCTGCCGCTCGCTAAGCTTGAGCCCAGCCCGCGTGGCCGTATCGAGGATCAGCGCGCGGGCCTTCGAGTCCATGTCGGCCGGTTGCGGCTCGTTGCCGGCAGCGTTGACGGGCGGTCGCGGTGCGCCGGACGTGAGCTGCGGGCGCCGCAGGTGCCAGTCGGTTGTCTGCTGGTAGGCGTGGCCGACGCGCAACACGGTTGCTTCATCGAACGGGCGGCCGATCACCTGCATGCCGAGCGGCAATCCGTTCTTGCTGAAACCGTTGCAGAGCTCGAGCGCCGGTCCCGCCGTGACATTGGAGGGCGTGAAGATATTGGAACGCTGCCAGAAACTGGCCGTCCGGTAAGCGTCGAGCCGCGGGGCGGGACCTGATCCGGCGGTCAGGAGCACATCGTACTTGTCGTAGAGACGGCGGTCTTCGAGGATCATGCGCCGGTGCTCGCGCGAGGCGGCGACGTAGTCCGCGGCCTGGAACAGGCAAGCGGGCAGCATGCGCCCGAGGATGTCCCGGCCGAAATCGCCAGGGCGCTTCATGAGATCCTGGTAATGGATCGAGAAGATCTCGGTCTCGGCGATGATCACCTTCACGTCGAGCGAGTCCTGCATCGGCCGCGTGCGGCAGGCCTCCACCTTCGCGCCGAGCTTCTTCAGCGCGCCGATTGCTGCGTCCATTGCGTGACGCACGTCTTTGTGCGCGGGGAGATCCTCCTCCCAGTAGTGGCGCACGACGCCGATCCGGAGTCCCTTGATTCCACGCCCGAGCCCGGCCCTGTAATTGGGAACCTTCACCGAAACGCTGCCGGCGTCTTCCGGGTCGTAGCCCACGAGCGCCTGCAGCATGAGGGCACAATCCTCCACCGTGCGCGTCATGGGCCCGCAGTGGTCGAAGGTGTACGAGTTGGGAATGACGCCCGCGCGGCTCACGAGCCCGTAGGTTGGCATGAGTCCCACGATGCCGCAGTGGGAGGCCGGCCCCCGGATCGAGCCGCCGGTGTCCGAGCCCATCGCGCCCATCGCGAGCCCGGCTACGAGCGCCGCGGCGGAGCCGCTCGACGAACCGCCCGTGAAGTGCTCGAGGTTCCAGGGGTTGCGCGCCGGTGGCCATGGCAGGTCGAACGACGGTCCGCCGTGCGCGAATTCGTGCGTCGCGAGCTTGCCGAGCAGCACCGCGCCCGCTTCATAGAGCTTTGTCACGGTCGCCGCATCGCGGTCCGGGATGTGGTCGATGCAGATCCGGGAATGTCCCGAGGTCAGGATGCCTCGTGTGTTGTAGATGTCTTTCAGCCCGATCGGAATGCCGTGGAGCGGGCCGCGATACTTGCGTTTCGCGATCTCGCGCTCCGCCTGCCGCGCTTGCTTCAGCGCGAGGTCGGCGGTCACGGTGATGAACGCGTTCAGCTGGCCATCCAGCTCGCCGATGCGATCGAGGTGCGCCTGCGCGAGCTCGACCGGTGAGAGCTTGCGCGATTTGATGAGGCGCGCGGCCTCGGCAATGGAAAGGAGGTGGAGTTCGCTCATGGAGTAGACGTCGCTATTTGGACTGCGATGCTTCCGACCCTCAAGTGTATCCAATGAACCTAGCACCCCCAATGCTGCGCGCGCTTTTAGGTGCGAGCCCGTGGACGATCGTGCGCGGTGGCAGATCGTGTGATCAGGGAGAACTCGTGGGGTTCTATCGTTTTCGAGAGATGAAACCCCACCGCGTTAGAGCGGTTTGCGCAAGGGTGCAGCGGCCCTTCCGCACTTACAGGGTGGCGCCGCCGGTCACGGTCACCAGCCCGGAAAGACCACGCCGCGGCACCGTCGGTGCCTGTCATGGCGCGGACAGCCAGGATTGGCTGTCCGCGGAGGTGGCCGCCGCGTGGTCTTTCACGCGATCGTGAGCGGGCTGGGACCTAACGACCAGCGCCGCCACCCTGCAAGCGCGGGTCATGACCTCACCGCCAGAACGCAACCGCTACACCGTTATGAAAACTGTAGCAGTCCGCACCGGTCGAGACGATAAATCGGTCTTCACTCCTGGGAGGTCATCGGCTCCATGCCGCTGGTCGATATCGCACGGGCCGCGGCCGGTGACGCGAGAAATCGAATAAGCATGAGGGCCGCGGTCGGATTGCTCGCGCGTGCGGCGACGCCGGCCGAAAACACCGTGAACCTCTGGACCTCGGGCGGCAGCGGCCCCACGTACTCAACACCTGGCACGGGAAGCAGCTCGCTGATCTGCTGGAATCCAATCTCCGCCTCACCACGCGCGACCACAGCGCCGACTCGCTCACGCTCGATTCGGCGGCTCTTGCCGCTGACCTGGTCGGCGATCCCAAGCCGCTGAAACAGCTCGGCCGAGAGATACACGCCGCTGGGGCCGGGGGAGTACACGATAGATCTCGCCTGCAGGAGCGTGCGTTTCAGCGCGTCGACCGAGCTGATGTCCGGCCTGGGGGTTCCTGCTCGCACGGCCATTCCGATGCCAGACCGCGCGAGGTCAACGCGGTTGCGGGCCAGGACCGTGCCGTCCTTGATCAAGGCGTCGAGCGCGGTCTCGGCCATGATGAGCACGTCCGCCTGTTCACCGCGGCGAAGCCGACTCGGGATGGAGTCGTCACCGGCTCCCATGGACGTCGTGGCTGTCACGATCCTGTGCCCGGTAGCACGTTCGAACTGGGGGACGAGCTCGAGAAATGCCGCCGTGAAGCCGCCGGTCGTCATGACCGTGATGTCGTCCGCGTACGCGGCCCCAGCGACGAGCAGCAGGCTTGCAACAGAAAGGACAGCTCTTCTCAACGTTACCGACATGGTTCCCATCCGACACAATGATCGTCTGGTCTTCGTGTCTCCCATAGCACCCTTACCGAGGGCAGACAGAATCTCATACTGGCCGAGTGTGGTGCCCGGGGGTCATAGATGTTCAGGCGATGCCCGTCCGCACCACATCTGCGCACGCGACACTCACACTTAGCGACGTTGGGAAGCCCCCCGGCTCTGCCGGGGAGACAGCGAGCGTTTGACGTTTCCGGCAGTCGGTCTTTTCTCAACTTGTGACGGCGTCCGAATGTCGCGATCGATCGTCAAGTTACCTCGGCGCGCCGCAAATGGAGAACACGGCCGCAACAGGCGGCTCTTGGTTTTGTCCGTCGCGACGGAAAAAGCCCCCGGCTCTGCCGGGGGATTCGTTACTCGACCGGCACCAGCCGCTTCAGCTCCTCGACCCAGCTCTGGACCACGATGATGCTTCTCGGCGACGCGCGTTCCCCGGTTGCCCCGACTTCCTTTACCATGAGAAAGCGCTGACCGTCCGGGGACACATCGTACTGGCGACCCCCGAAGGGGCCTCCCATGACGTAGCGTCCCTCGACCAACCTCACCGGCACGGCGACCCTGAAGCTCGCGTCGCTTTCCACGTCGACGTGCGCGCCGAGCAGCGCGCCGTCGAGGGCTCGGTAGAAGATCTCCCGCCCGTTGCCCGCCCACACCGGCTTCCGTCCGCCCGCTGATGACACCTGCCACCGACCGGCGTCCACCGCCGGAAACGGCCGCACGTAGATCTCGGACCGCCCGGACTCGTCCGATTCATGCGCGACCCATCGCCCATCGGGCGAGATCTCCGCATTTCGTTCGCTGGCGGCCGTCTGGAGCAGCGGTGTGATGCGTGGTGGTGCGGCGGGTTCATCAGGCGTTGAGCCCATCAACGTGCGGTCGTGTTCCAGCGCCAGCAGGGCCACGTCCACGCCGGTCCCCTGTGCGTCAAGTCGCAGCACCACACGTGTCCCATCGGGGGTCACAGAGGAGGGGATGGGCGCACCACCCTCACCCTCAAACAGCAGCTCGGGTGCCCCGGTTCCATCCGCCGCTTGCCCGTACACACGTGTCCCGGAAACCCACACCAGACGCCGTCCGTCGGGTGTCCACACCACGCCGCCACCGCTGCCGGCGAACGTCAGCCGCGTCGGCGTCTCCCGTGCGAGGTCCCAGATCCAAATGTCGTCTCCTTCCCGCTCTTCACCGACCGAGACCGCCAATTTCGTCCCGTCGGGCGAGAGTCGTGGGGAGGAGTAGGCTTGTGGCGCCGCGACAAGCGGCTCTTCGCGGCCTTGCCGATCCACCCACACGAGCGTCCGCTGCGACTCAGCCTGCCAGGGCACATACACGAGCGTGCCGTCGGCGGCGACACTGGCGTCCGTCGCTCCTTGGTAGGCCATCACGACCCCCTCGACGACCGGCACCGGCGTTCCCACAACTTCCAGCCGTGCGAGGTCGAACGCGACGGCCCACAGTGTATTCGCCAGCCCGTACACGAGATACCCTGGCGCCACATACTGCGCGTGGCTGCCGCCGCGCACAAGCACGCGGCGTGCGCCCGTCCGCAGATCCAGAACCCCTATCTGCGCCTGGTCGATCCCGCCTTGCACGATGGTCGTGAAGAGCACCGCCTGGCCGTCCGGCAGCACTTCGGGCCACAGATGGTCGACCTCGTCTTGCACGGGATCCGGCGTCGTGAGCACCTCCGGGTTTCCCCCAGCCGCGCCCACAAGCAGCAGGCCCGTTGCCGGGGCGTTGGATGCGAAGACGATCGTGTCGTCCGGGCCCCAGCTCGCCCCCCGCGGGCTGCCGCCTGGCACCGGACCCACGGTCACGACCGGGCCGCCGGTGGTCGCCACTTTCTTGAGCGCCGTGTTGCCGTCGAAGAAGGCGATCCACTGCCCGTCGGGCGAGAAGATGGGATGGCTCGGCGCGCCAACGTCGGTGAGCGTGGTTGGCTCGAATTGATCGAGCGCCCGCACGATGAGCTGCGTATCGTTGACGCCCACGTAGACGAGGCGCGTGCCGTCTGGCGCGATCGCCAGGTCGCGACTGACGCTCGTGATCGTGAGCCGGGCGGAGTCCGGCGGCGTGATGGTCGTCCGCGACACGCGGGGCGGCGACGGGCGTGTCGCCAACCAAACCCCGGCACCGGCAACGAGGCCTCCAACGAGCAGCGTGAGCGTCGGCACGAGGGCGCGGCGCCACCGTGGCCCGTCGGCTGACGGCCGCGCGGCGACGTCGCCAGGGTGCAAGCCGACGCTCTCGAACGCGCCTTCCAGTGCCAGTCGAACATCGCCAATGGCCTGCACCCGCTGCCTGGGGTCTTTCTGGAGGCAGCGACGCAGATACGTGCCGAGCACCGGTGACACGTTGCGCGGAAGTAGGGTCCAGTCCGGTTCTCTGGCGAGCACTGACGCCAGCACCTCTGATACATCGCTACCGGCGAACGCCCGCTGTCCCGACAGCATCTCGTACAACACCGCACCAAAGGCCCACACGTCGCTGCGCTTGTCAACAGTCCCGCCCTTCGCCTGTTCCGGGCTCATGTAGGCGGCGGTACCAAGAATCATCCCGGCCTGCGTCATCGCGGGGGTCGTGATCGTGGGGGATTGCGACACGTTCGGCGACATCGCCCCCGTCGGCTCCAGCGCCTTCGCCAACCCGAAGTCGAGCACCTTCACGGTCCCGTCTGGTCTGATCTTCACGTTCGCCGGCTTCAGGTCGCGGTGAATGATCCCCTGCTCGTGCGCGGCTTCGAGGGCTTCGGCGATCTGTTTCGCGATGGGGAGGGCTTCGTCAGTCTTCAACCCGCGTGGGGCCCCACCCCCACGCGATGTCCCTGCAACCAAGTCCCTCGACCTCGAGCCCGGGCTCTCGGCCGCGGATGAAGGGTGTCCACCGGCAATCAGATCCGCCAGCGTCGGGCCCTCGACCAGTTCCATGACGAGAGCCTTGGAGCCGTCGGTATCTTCCAGGCCATATATCGCTGCAATGTTCGGATGGTTGAGCGCCGCGAGGACTTCTGCTTCGCGTTGGAAGCGAGCGAGGCGGTCTGCATCTGGGGCCAGCGATGCAGGAAGAACCTTGATGGCGACCTGGCGCTTCAGCTTCGTGTCGGTGGCGCGGTAGACCTCGCCCATTCCTCCGGCGCCGAGGGCACCCAGGATCTCGTAGGGGCCAAGTCGACTACCGACGCTCAGCGCCATCGATGACTCCGACGTGGGATCGGGGTCTGCATCTTCACACTGGCGGCGGGGCCCCACCCCCACCGCGACCTGACGCCGATGCCTCGCCTCCCCGGCTCGGCATGGCCGCTGGCGCCTATCCCGCCTTCGCCAATCTTGGCGGTGACTTGATATGGGCCGAGGGTGGCGCCAGGAGTGAGGGCCAAACTGCTGTAGATTATACACTCCGGATTCTCTCCTAGAATGATGACGTTTCCTTTGAACCGCCCGAAACCCTGAGCACACGCGGTCAGCGCGTGTCCTTGGAACGCCCCTTCAGTCTGGCCACGCTAGCTAGAATAGACCCGCTGAACAGATGAACGTAAAAGGCCCAATGCCGACTTTTCTCGCTACGCCCGATGATCGTGTTCGCCGATCGGTGCCTGTCTCAGGAATTGGCGATGAGGTCTGTCAGAAAACGGCCGTATCCGTTCGGGGGGGCGGTCAGGGTCGTAGGACGGATCTTCCGTTGACTCCGACGCTACGCTGATGTTTCCTATTGTCTGTATTTTGGGGGAGAGCAGTGTTCTCCTTCGAGGACTTGAGAGGACGTAACGTGGACCAACGACGGACGGGCGGTGGCCATCGGAGCAGCCTCGTCGTATTCCGGACAGGCGTGGGATTGGCCGTTGCACTGCTCTGCTCGATAGGCGGCGGACTGCTTGGGGCACAGGACCTCCCGCCCACCAACGCATCTGCAGGCGATCCGGAGGCTATCCGCATTGGAATGGGTGTCTATCGCCTCCGATGCGCAGACTGCCACGGCATGGATGCAAAGGGTGTTCGGGGACCCGATCTCACGCAGCTTTGGGCCTCCGGAAGAACCGAGCAGGGATTATTCAGAACCATCACGCAGGGTATCTCGGGTACCACGATGCGCCCCATTTATCGGATCCGGGATTCCGAGGTCTGGCAACTCATTGCCTACTTGCGCTCGATAGCCACCCCGACGCGCACGGAGCCAACAGGCGATCGCGAGCGTGGTGAGCAGCTTTTCCAAGCGTCCTGCTCCATGTGTCATCAGGTGAACGCCGTTGGCGGGCGTTTAGGGCCGGATCTATCTCGTATCGGGGCGACGCGATCTGTGGAAGCGCTGGTACGCCGAATTCGCGGCGACTTTGGGAAGCAGGTCGATCCCAGTTTCGCGCCGACCACATTGACGACGGCAAGCGGGGAGCACGTGCAAGGCGTCAAGAAGAATGAAGACCTTTTCTCGATCCAGATCATCGACATGCGCGGGCGGATTCGAGGTTTCGAAAAAGATACGCTGCAAGCGCTGGAGGTTTCGACCGGCTCGGCGATGCCCGTATATACGCCCGAGTTATTGAGCGATGGCGCGCTCGAAGACTTGGTGAGCTATCTTGTTACGCTGCGTGGATCCAACGCAGGGGTGCCATGAGGAGATACGTGATGCATGCTGCGACCTCTTGTTTTCTGTGCTCTTTGCTAGCGTTGGTTACAGCCACGATCTCGAGCGCGCAGCAGGCGCCCGAGCCCCCGCTTGTTACGCCGGAAGACATCCGAGAGGGTTTGACACCAGACGGTTCGCGTTGGCTGACCTTTGGAGGTGATTACGCCAACCAGCGACACAGCCCGCTGACACAGATCACCCCGCAGAACGTCGATCGCCTCGTGCCGCAGTGGACCTTCCAGACGAACTCGCTCGAGAGATTCGAGACGACTCCGCTGCTCCGGGACAATGTTCTGTACGTGACGGGTCCTGCGAATACAGCGTGGGCCATCGATGCGCGCAGTGGGCGGACGTTCTGGGAATACCGCCGTGAGCTGCCGGACAACCTGACGGCGTGTTGCGGACTCGTCAACCGTGGCTTCGCGATGCTGGGCGACAAGCTCTATATGACCACGCTGGATGCGCACGTGCTGGCGCTCGATAGTGCGACCGGCCGCATCGTCTGGGATGCAACGATGGCCGACCACAGCGTGGGTTACGCTGCGACGATCGCTCCCCTTGCCGTAAACGACAAGATCGTTGTCGGCGTTGCGGGTGGTGAATATGGAATCCGGGGATTCATCGACGCCTATGATGCGCAGACCGGCCAACGCGCATGGCGTTTCTATACCATCCCTGGGCCCGGTGAACCCGGCAACGAAACTTGGGCAGGTGACTCCTGGAAAACCGGAGGTGCGAGCGTCTGGGTGACCGGCGCCTACGATCCGGAACACAATCTGCTCTACTACGGCATCGGCAACCCGGGCCCTGACTACCACAGCGAAAGTCGTCTCGGTGACAATCTCTACAGCAATTCGATCGTGGCGCTCGACGCCGACACGGGCGAGCTGCGCTGGCACTATCAGTTCACGCCGCACGACGTACACGACTGGGATGCAACGGAGGTTCCAATACTCGCCGATATCGACATCCGTGGTGAGTTGCGCGAGGTCGTGATGTTCGCCAATCGCAACGGCTTCTATTACACGCTCGACCGAACGACCGGTGAGGTGCTTGTCGCGAAGCCGTTTGTCCGGACCACGTGGGCGACGGAGATCGGACTGGATGGACGTCCGATTCTCCTGCTCGGCCGCGTGCCTGACGAAGAAGGTGAAGTCACGTGTCCCGACTTGAGGGGCGGAACAAATTTCTGGCAGCCGAGCTTTGATCCGGCCACCGGTGTCTTCTTCGTCAACGCACGCGAGGGATGTATGACGTATTTCGCCTGGGCGCAGGAGTTTATCCCAGGCGAGCGCTTCACGGGCGGAGCCGGCGAATACATCAGAGACGACCCTGAGATGCCGTTCTATGGCGCGCTGCGTGCGTTGGATCCGACCACAGGTGAGCGCTTGTGGGAGTTTCGCTATCCCACGCCGTCGGGCGCGGGTCTTTTGACGATGGCAAGCGGTGTTATCTTCAGCGGCGACGATGAAGGGAATCTGCTCGCGCTGGACTCCCGCACTGGTCAGTTGCGGTGGCGATACCAGATGGGCGCACCTATGTGGGGAACGTCCCCGATCACCTATATGCTCGACGGGCGCCAATACGTGCTCGTGCCGGCAGGCACGACGCTTACGGCGTGGGCATTGTGGGAATAGGTCGGCACTGTCAACGTCACGAGAAGAAGGCATGCGTTGATGAGCCCGCCAGCGTCTTTCGCCGCCGTGCGCTATTTCGGCAGCGCCGGTGGAGATACTGAGGTCCCCACACTCACGTTGAACTGCTGGTACTGCGAATAGGTGGCGGTGGCTTCGAGAAGTCGTCCGTCGCGGCTCTCGAAGCGCTCCTGCATGTCGTGTGGCACCCAGATGCCAAGCTCGCCATCAGGACGATACCGAACCGTCGTCTGAGAGCGCATCTGGCTGTCTTCGTCGCCGGTCAGGACCTCGGTCCGGACGAGGCGTCCATCAACCGGATCGATCCACATTCTTCCGCGGGCGAACACGTTTCCACCGCGGAGGTCGCCGATCAGGGTGGGCGTGACCCGCTCCCGGTACTGAATCACCCACACGTTCAGGCCCTCGACCCGCGCATTGCCGGCACGCTCGAAACTCAAAGCGGTGACGATACTCGTCGCGGAGAATGGTCAGCGCGAACGTCGGGACACTCGTGCTACGGAGGAACGTGTTCATGTTGTAGCGGGCGCTCTCCTCGGCGATCCTGCGCCACCGCGCGACCAGTGTTTCGTCGGGCGCCCCTCGAGCGCTTCTTGCAACCGTTCCAGCCGATCGGGAACCGGACGGCCGTCGACCTCGATGACGGCCCGAAAACCTGTCCACTGGTCGCCTTGGCTGGCGAGGTGGACCATCAGGAAATCCGACAGCACGCGCCGTCGCTGGTACCGAGGCGACAGCGAGGAAAGTCCGTCCCCGAAGCCCGACACACCCGCCGAGTCGGTCTGGATAGAGACCCCTCGAGCGGTCTGCGTATAGACCTCTCGAGCGATCACCATTCCAAGCGCGCGCTCGTAGCGCTCGACGTACTCGCCGGCCCGCGACAGGACGGTCTCCAGTTCGGGTGCCTGGATGGCGTAGACAGCGAGGTAAATCAGAGCGAGACCGCGCGTCACCAACATGGTGGCCCCCCCTGGTTCAGCCGCCCTGCCAGCGTCTCACCCTCCAGGTGCCCCATGACCAGGAGATCGATCGTGTCCTGTTTGCCGATGTCGTGCGGGGTGCAGATGTGCGGACTCGAGATTGTCTTGGCTTCACGCTCGACGCGGCGCTCGAGGTGAGGGTCAGAGGCGAGACGCTCGGGGAGGACGTTGATGGCGACGGTCCCGTTGAGTCGGGTGTCCCGAGCCTCGTAGACTTCACCCATGCCCCCTGCGCCGAGGGGGCCGACAGCCGCAGATGAGCCGAGGCGGGCGCCGCGCGTCAGCGACATGCCGGAAGCCCTGCGCGGATTATACCGCCTGACGCCCCGCCAGGGTGCGCTTTCGTTCACGGCAAGCCGCCCAGTATTCGGGAACCGGCGCAAGGCGAGCTAACCCTGAGCTAACCCAGGCGAATGGGTCACCACCTCAGGCGCCAGGGACCGCTGGCACCATCCGCCGCGATGGGACCCTCGACGGCCTGCCGCAACCCAGCTGCGCGTGGCCCGCCCTGCTGTCTTTGCGCTAGAATCGGTGGGCCGTCTCGTACCCGGTGCTCTGCCGAGCGGCACGCGAATGCGGACACGCCACTGGCATTCCGCGTCGTGGACTGCAGCCTGCCGCGCCGGTCGACACGGCTGTGTCCGAGGGTTCAGCCCGACCCGCCGCCGTCATGCTGGCAACGATCGCGTCCGACCGAGCCATCTGTCCGCGACTGCCTGGGGTTAATTCGCGTGCCGGTGTCACGCGCCCGTGCCGCGCCACAGGCCTGCCGGGACTCCTCCTTCTCGTCCTGACTCCGCTCGTCGCGACGAACGCCGAGGGCGCCGGAACACTCACCCCAGAGCAGATCGAGGCCATCCGGGCTTCGAAGGGCGTCACCGCCATCCGTATCGCGGAGTCGATCACCATCGACGGCGTTCTCGACGAGGCGGTGTGGAAGCGTGCCCAGCCTGCGACCGACTTCTACCAGCAGAGCCCGGCGGAATTCGCACCGTCCTCCCGGCCGACTGAGGTGCGGTTCCTCTACGACGAGCACTCCCTCTACGTCGGAGCCATGCTCTTCGACGATTCGCCGGACCGGCTCATCGTGAACGACCTGAAGCGGGAGTTCAGCGGGCGCGACACGGATACCATCGCGATCCTCATCGACACGTTCCTCGATCGGCGCACGTCGTACGGATTCCTGACAAACCCCGGTGGCGCGGTGCGCGACGTGGTGGGGTTCGACAACGGCCGGAAGGTCGACACGAGCTGGAACGGCGTCTGGTTCGTGCGGACCTCGGTACGGGAGGACGGGTGGAGCGCGGAGATGGCCATCCCCTTCAAGACGCTCAGGTTTCCCAATCGGCCCGCGCAGGAGTGGGGTCTCAACATCATGCGGGTCATCCGGCGCGACAACGAGGTGTCCACCTGGGCCCCGGTTCCCCGCCAGTTCAGCACGCAGCACATGGGGTACGCGGGAACGCTGACGGGCATCCAGCGCGTGGTGCCAGGGCGCAACGTCCAGGTGAAGCCGTTCGCGACCGGCCAGATCGCGCGCGGTGTGTCCGGCACCGGAGGCTGGGACGGCGATGGCGACGGTGGCCTCGATCTGAAGTGGGGCATCACATCGTCGCTCCTGCTGGACGGCACCTGGCGCACGGACTTCTCGCAGGTCGAGGCCGACGAGCAGCAGATCAACCTGACGCGCTTCAGCCTGTTCTTTCCCGAGAAGCGGGAGTTCTTCCTCGAGAACCAGACGAGCTTCCAGATTGGTCTCGTCGAGCCAAGTGGCCAGGACGCGCGCCGCGATCTGGTGCCGTTCTTCAGCCGGCAGATCGGCCTCTCGGGTGACGGCCGGCCGATCCCCGTGGTCGGCGGGGTGCGCCTCACGGGCCGGACGGGACAGGCGGGGATCGGGTTCCTCTCGATGCAGACGGAAGACTTCGAAGGGCGCCCCGGCGACAACTTCACGGCCGCGCACCTGACACGGAATCTGCCAAACGGCGCTGCTCTTGGGGCCTTCTATTTCGGGCGCGAGGCGAGCGGCTCGGCGGATTTCAATCGTGTCGCCGGGGTCGATCTGTTCATGGCGCCCAGGCGCTCGCTCGAGATCGAGGCCGTGGCCATGGCGAGCGGCACTGCGGAGAAGGCAGCCGACTGGGCTGGCCGCGCCGGGTTCCGGCTGTTTTCACACGCGCATCGCGCGCGCCTCGGCTTCGTCCACGTGGGTGACACGTTCCAGCACGATCTCGGGTTCGTGCGCCGTCGCGGCATCGGTACCGTGTTCGGCAGCTACGCGCGAGTCATGCGGCCAGCCGACACGACGGCACGCCTGCGCGAGGTCAGCATCGGTGCGGACCTCGAGCGGACGGCCGACGATCGCTACACTGAGCTGCTGACCCGGATTGGCGGCCTGAACTTCACGATGCTCTTCTCCGACGGCGGGCAGCTGAACGTCCAGGCCAACACGACCTTCGAGCATCTCGACGCGCCGTTTGTCGTTCAGGGATCGACGCTCACGATCGCACCCGGCCAATACGAGTACCAGGACGGCAGCGTCGAGTACATCTCGAACCGGAGCGCCCTCGTGTCAGGCAGCCTCACGCTCGGCACTGGAGAGTTCTGGACGGGCCGGCAGAGGGCGGTGAGCGGCGGCCTGCGTGTCCGCGTGAATGCGCACCTGGCGGCCAGCACGACGCTGAGCCGGAGCGTCATCCACCTCCCCGAGGGATTGTTCACCGCGGATCTGGCCGGCTTCCGGGTCGACTGCTCCTTTTCGCCACGGATGTTCCTGAACGCCTTCATCCAGTACAACGGTGCGACCGACGCGTGGCTCTCCAACATCCGCTACAATTTCGTTCACCGCCCGCTCAGCGACATCTACGTCGTCTGGAACGAAACCCGCCTGCCGACCGTCACCCGTCGAGCGCTGATGCTGAAGTACACACACCTCCTCTCGTTCTAATGGAACGACGGCCGTACACGTCTTGCTCATCTGCTCTTCGCAGCCCGTCATGTCCCGTCGCTGGGCCGAGCCGTCAGATCGCTCGGCGCGCCTCATCACGTTGTCCGAGAGCAATAGTCAAGCAGCCCGCCGAGCCGCGATCTAAGCTTGTTTGCGAACGATGGCAATGAGGTTCGACAAGGAGCTTCAGACTGTGTAATGGTGGAACGACTGGCGAACGGCCGTTCTTCTCGTCATCTGAGGAGGTGTCTATGGGCATGCTGGGATGGATCGTGTCCCAGAAGGGAGACTCTCTCACCGCAGCTGCTGAATATCGGCGCTTTTTGGAGATCGCACCCACCTCTCCGGTCGGGGAGATGCTGGAAGCCCAGTTGGCTAGCTGGACAGCAGATGGGCTGATTCCAATCCTGGAGACGTCAGAGAAACAGGACTAACAGAGAGGCGAGCGAGCCGTCGGTGGGAGCCGGGCCTCGCGGCGCCGCTCGGCCGTCAAGAAACCTCT
>Ga0326597_10006353_pt1 | contig 16211 bp, 12 predicted proteins | sample RVTome_12_FD_203789 | JGI IMG/M metagenome (GOLD analysis project Ga0326597, IMG submission 203789) | Soil microbial communities from uranium-contaminated site in the Upper Colorado River Basin, Wyoming, United States - RVT100D185 | ecosystem: Environmental > Terrestrial > Soil > Contaminated >...
GGCCCCACCCCCGCGCGCGCGATCCATTCTACCGTGTTTACCGGCTCATCCGTTTTCAGCTAGAGTTCGAGTAGTCCTCATGAGCTTGATCGGGCGTCAGGACCGCGTTCTGCTGGCAGGCCTTGCTGCGGCCCTGGTGGTGATGTTCAGCGGGCCGATCCGCTACCTCCTCGATCTCGCCCGCGAGGTCGAACAGAGCTCCGGTCTCGCGCTGATTCCGGCGCTGATCATTCTGACCGTCGTCTATTTTTTCTACCAGCAGGGCAAGCGTCAAGAGGCAAAGACGCGCACCGCGACCGCCGAGGCCGAAGCCTTGCAGGCTAGAGCGCGCGCGACCGAGCTGGAAGGGCTCGTCACGTTCGGGCAAGCCCTGGGCCGCTCGCTGGACGCCGAAGCGATCCGGGACGTCGTGATCCAGTATCTGCCCAAGCTGGCCGCGAGCGACGAGGCGTGGGTGATGACGCGGTTCGAGGGCGACTGGCGCGCGCTCGCCGGCACCGCCCGCCACGGCCGGCTCGAGGTGGAGGAGCTGTGCCGGCCCATAGCGGACGAGGCGCTGAGGCGGACCCGCGTGGCACCGCAGCAGGAGCCGGTGTCGACCGGCGGCCATCTATGTCTGCCCATGACGGCGGGGGGAGTCGCGGTCGGCGTCCTGGCGGTGCCTGAGGCAGCCGCGCCCTTCAGCGAAGGCCGCGTGCGCGTCCTGGCGGCGGCGGCGACGCTGCTCGGGATCTCGCTCCGCAACGCGGGTCTGTTTCGGGAGGTGCGGGAGAACAGCCTCCGGGACGCCCTGACCGGCTGCTTCAACCGCGCCCATGCCGCCGAGGCCATCGAAACCGAGCTGCGACGCTCGCGGCGGTCCCAGGCGCCGGTATCGCTGATCATGTTCGACCTCGACCACTTCAAGGCCATCAACGATCGGTACGGACATCAGTGCGGCGACGCGGTGCTCGCGGCGGTCGGGGTCCAGATGCGGGAGGTGCTCCGCGGCAGCGACCTGAAATGCCGCTATGGCGGCGAGGAGTTCCTGGTGCTCCTGCCGGAAACGCCGCTCGAGGGGGCCAAACGCGTGGCCGACACGCTCCGACGCTCGCTGGCGGACATGCGCGTTCCGTGGCAGGACGAGACCATCACGATTACCGCGAGCTTCGGCGTGACCGTCGCGCTGCCGGCCGAAGTGGACGCCAAAGCGCTGATCGGCCGCGCCGACGCGGCGCTCTATCGGGCGAAAGATCAGGGGCGCAACTGCGTTCGCCTCGGCGGCGAGACCGCGGTTGCCTGAAAAGACGCGCGCGTATCTGGCCTGGATCGTCGTGTGCCTGGTCTGGGGCACGACCTACCTGGCGATCCGAATCGCGCTCGAAACGATCCCTCCGCTGCTGATGGCGGCCTTCCGCTGGATCGTCGCCGGCGGTCTTCTCATCGCCGCCCTGAGCCTCGCGCGCGAGCCGCTGCCCCGCCGCCGCGCCTGGCCCTCGCTCGCCGTGCTGGGCATCCTCTTGCTCGGCTTCGGAAACGGCGCCGTCGTGTGGGCCGAGCAGACGATTCCAAGCGGGCTGACCGCCGTCCTGGTCGCCGTCATCCCGTTCTGGATGGTTGGCATCGAGCGGGTGCTCCATGCGGAGCGGCTGTCGCCGCGGCGCCTGTTCGGACTGATGGTCGGCTTCGCCGGCATCGTCCTCCTGGTGTGGCCCGAACTGCAACTGGACAGCGGGGGTGCGTTCTTGACCGGACTGGTCGCGACCCAGATTGCGTGTCTGGGCTGGGCCATCGGATCGAGCTACGCGCGTCGCCGGCGCCATGAAGAGAACGTCCTGAGCACCGTCGCGTTCGAGATGCTGTTTGCGGGCGTCTGCCTGCTCGCCGTCGGGCTGCTGCGCGGCGAATGGGCGATGCTGGCCTTCAACGCCAGGACGTTCGGCGCGCTCGCCTATCTGATCCTCGCGGGCTCCATCGTCGGGTTCTCCGCCTACGTGTACGCGCTGAAGTATCTGCCGGTCGCCACGGTTTCGCTGTACGCCTACGTCAACCCAGTGATCGCCGTCCTCCTGGGGACGCTCGTGCTGCAGGAGCCGCTCAGCCCGCGGCTGGCCGCCGCCGGGGCCGTCGTGCTTGCCGGAATGGCCCTGGTGAGGGAAGCGTGAGAGGTGATCAGGCGATGCGCCGGCCGCTGACGAGCCTCACCACGAAAAGCACGACGGCGATGACCAGTAGAACGTAGACGAAGTCCCCGAGCGTGTAACCGCTGACGATTCCGAGCAGCCACAGCACCAGCAGAATGGTCGCAATCGCTTCCAGCATGCGGACCCCCTGTCCGGCTCGGCGGGCGGACGGCGGGCTACGGTTGCGCGGCGATTGGACCGAGCGCGAAGGTCATGGTTCCGTCCACGACGGCCCTCCCGTCGACGCGAGCGACTCCCTTCAGCAGGCCCATCCGGCTGCGCAGCCGCAGCACGACCGCCTCGATCTCGACCACGTCGCCCGGGTGGACGGGACGGCGGTAGCGCACGCGCTCGATGCCCATGAAGTAGATGAGCCGCTGGCGGTTCTCGGGCTTTGCGAGAATCATGATCGCGCCCACCTGCGCCACCGCTTCGGTGAGGATCGTGGGCGGCAGGACGGGCGACCCGTTCAGCTCGCGCGACAGGTACCGCTCGTTCAGCGACACGTTCTTGATGCCGACGATGCGCTTGTCGACTTCGAACTCCGTGATGCGGTCGACGAGCAGGAACGGATACCGGTGGGGCAGGATCCGTTCAATCGCGGCGTAGTCGAGCGGCAGCGTCAGGTCCATGTGGCGGTCAGATTATACTTTGGTTGGACGTACACACCCGCGTGAGCGAGCCCACTTTACCGCCGCCGGCGGCCCCTCCGGATACCCGTGATGTCGTGGCCACGCTTTTCGAGCTGGGACGCGAGGTCACGTCGGTTCTCGATCTGGACGAGCTGCTGCAGAAGATCCCGCAGCTCATCGGCCGCCTGATCAGGTTCGAGGCGTTCGCGGCGTACCTTCTCAACCCCAAGCGGCAGGAGCTGTCGATCGCGTACTCGGTCGGCTACCCGGAGGATCGGGCGCAGACCGTCTTGAAGGTCGGGCACGGGCTCGTCGGCGCGGCCGTGGCGGAAGGGAGGCCGATTCTCGTCAACGACGTCCACGCCGATCATCGCTACATCGACGTGGTGCCCGGGTCCAACGCGGAGCTCGCGGTTCCGCTCCGGCGGAAAGGGCGCGTGATTGGCGCGCTGAACCTGCTGAGCAAGACCGGACAGTTCACCGAGACCGACGAGATGATCCTGCGTCAGTTCGGAGCGCACGTCGCGGTCGCCATCGAGAACGCGATGCTCTTCGAGCACGAACGGGATCACACCAGCACCCTGGAGACCCTGTCCGACATCGCGCGCGAGTTCGGCGCCATTCTCGACCTGGACAAGCTGCTGACGCGGATCGCCAGTTTGACGCGGCGCGTCATCGACTACCGCACGTTCGGCATCCTGCTCGTGAACGACGAGACCCACGAGCTCGAGACCAAGGTGGCCGTGCGGTACGGCGACGAGAGGGTGGCCCCGCGCGTCAAGGTCGGCCGGGGGCTGGTGGGCTACGCCGCGCTGCACAAGGAGCCGGTGCTGGTACCGGACGTGGCGGCCGATCCGCGTTACATCAAGGTCGTCGAAGACGTGCGATCGGAGCTCGTGATCCCGCTGCTGGTGCAGGACCGCTGCATCGGCGTCTTCGACCTCGAAAGCCCCGAGCTCGACGCGTTCAACAAGAGCCACGTGGAGATACTCACGCTGCTCGCCAGCCAGGCCGCGGTCGCGATCGAGAATGCGCGGCTCTACCAGACGATTCGGGCGAACGAGGTGCGGCTGGAGAAGGAGATCCGCTTCGCGCAGCGCGTCCAGGCGGCGCTGCTGCCGACCGACCTCCCGAAGCGGATGAGAGGCGTGGACGTGGCGGCCCGTTTCTCGCCCGCGCGCGAACTGGGGGGCGACCTGTACGACTTTCTCACGCCGGACCCCAACAGCCTCTGCATCGCGGTCGGAGACGTGTCCGGCAAGGGAGTGCCCGCGGCCCTGTACAGCGCCTTCGCCGGCGAGCTCGTTCGCTCCCGAACCTTCCGTCGCCAGTACACGCCGGACCGCTCCAGCCCGGCGGGCGTCCTGGCGTCGATGAATACCATCCTCCACGAACGGCAGCTCGAGGAGTACTACTGCACGCTGTGCTACGCGGCGTTCGACTTCAAGCGGCGGAAGGTCACGCTGGCCAATTCCGGGCTGCCCTACCCCATCAGGAGCGTCGGGACCGGCCACGAGCCGGGCGACCCGCCGGCGGGGCCCGCCCAGATCGAGCTGGCCGGCGTGCCGCTTGGCGCCTTCGCCGGCTCGACCTACGACGAACTGGTGTTCGACCTGGCGCAGGGCGACGTGTTCGTGTTCTGCACCGACGGCGTTTCCGAGGCGAGCGACGCGCTCGGCCGGGAATTCGGCGCGGCGAGACTGCTGCGGGTGGTGGACGATCGACGGGGGGCATCCGCGCGCGAGATCGTGGACGCCATCTTCGCCGCCGTCGAGGATTTCCAGGGCGACACGCCGCAGGCCGACGACATGACGGCCGTGGCGCTCAAGGTCACGGGCGGCGTCTGATGTGCAGCTTCTCTTCCCTCAGATGCAGGCCGATCGCCTGTCCGTTGAACACCGCCACCTCGTCCACCGTGCCCTTCACGCGCACGCGCGTGCCCCGCGTGGGAATCCGCGAGCCGTTCGACACGACGGTCACTTCGCCGGTGCCATCGTCGACCCTGTAGAGCCGGAACGGCAGGAGCGGCACGCCCCACGACGCGGTGACCACCCCGTCGATGTTCACGCTGCGGTGCTGATACCTGCCGGGGTTGCTGCGGAGCTCCGAGATGTTCGGGTTGCGCAGGCCCAGGGCGCACGCGGACGTGACGCCGACCAGTACGACCGCCGGCAGCAGGCGGGAGACGCGAAAGGTGACTGCGTGCATGTCGTTGCCCTCGCGGACCAGACCCCGCGCTCGCGGATGCCGGCCGCCATTGCGTCGAGCAGAGGGCCGCGCCGAATCGTGGTGGAGCTCCGGGATACGGCGATGCCAGCGCCTGCCGAAGTTACGTATTCCGGTGACCCGACGCGACCCGCGGGATGTGACTTCAAATCGCGTGCCCACGCACCGTCGGAAAATCCAGCGTGAATTTCGCTCGTCGAGGCGCCCCGTCCTGAACCGGAGACGAACGGCTGACCTCTTTTACTGGCGCATGACCCTAGGGTGCTCAGGCCGAGCACGGTAGGGTGCTCCCCTAGTAAGCTCCCAGGTACCGATCCACCTCCCACGGCGACACGTGGCGGATGTAGTCGTGCCACTCCTCGCGCTTCGCGGCGAGGAAGTGCTCGAAGGTATGCTCCCCGAGCGTGTCGCGCACGAGCTCGTCCTTCTCGAGCTCGTCCAGCGCGTCGCTCAGGTTCCCGGGCAGTTCGTCGATGCGGAGGTGACGGCGCTCGCGGTGGCTCATCGCGAAGATGTTCTTGTTCACCGGCGGGCCCGGGTCGATCTTCTTGTCGATGCCATCGAGCCCGGCGCGCAGCATGACGGCGAGCGCCAGGTACGGGTTGCAGGACGGATCCGGCATCCGCAGCTCGATGCGGGTGGCGACGCCTCGCGCGGCGGGCACGCGCACGAGCGGGCTGCGATTCTTCTCGGACCAGGCGATGTTGGTGGGCGCCTCGTACCCCGGCACGAGCCGCTTGTAGGAATTCACCAGCGGGTTCGTAATCGCACAGAAGCCCTTGGCGTGACGCAGGATCCCGCCGATGTAGTTCAGACAGGCCTGGCTCAGCTGCCTCGGCGCCTTGGCGTCGTGAAAGATGTTGGCGCTGCTGGCGAAGAGCGACATGTGCGTGTGCATCCCGGAACCGTTGATGCCGTAGATCGGCTTGGGCATGAACGTCGCGTGCAATCCGTTCCTGGTGGCGATGTTCTTCACGACGAAGCGGAATGTGGAGATGTTGTCGGCCGTCGTCAGCGCGTCGTCGTACCGGAAGTCGATTTCGTGCTGGCCAGGCGCGACTTCGTGGTGCGCCGCCTCGATGTGGAAGCCCATCGCCTCGAGAGCCAGGACGATCTCACGGCGCACGTCCTCGCCGAGATCCACCGGGCTCAGATCGAAGTACCCGGCCGCGTCGTGCGACTCGGTCGTGGGATCGCCGTTCTTCATCTGGAAGAGGAAGAACTCGGCCTCGGGCCCCGCCTTCATCCGGTAGCCCCTGGCCGCGGCCAGGGCAATCACCTTCTTGAGCGTCGTGCGCGGACAGCCGGCGAACGGCGTGCCGTCGGGCGTGTAGATGTCGCAGATCATGCGGGCGATGCGTTCGCCGGTGGCTCCGGTCCAGGGGAACACGCGAAAGGTCGAGAGGTCGGGCTTGAGGTACATGTCCGACTCCTCGATCCGGACGAATCCCTCGATGGATGACCCGTCGAACATGATGTTGCCGTCGAGCGCTTCGCCGAACTGCTTGTCAGGAATCTCGACGTTCTTGATGGCGCCCAGAATGTCGGTGAACTGCAGGCGCAGGAACTTGACCTTCTCGCGCTCCGCCCGCTCGAGAATCTGCGCCTTCGATTCGCGACCGCCGGGGGGGACACTCGCCTTCGTCATGGGCGTGATTCTAGTAGGACTTTGTCAGATCGCGGCGCGAAGATCGGCCAGGACCTGGCCCGTGAGCGAACCGTTCGGAGGCGCGCGATGCGTGATGGCCGGAAACCGTGTCGCAGGCGCCGAAATCCGCGTGGCGTGACGCAGTGGGGCCCCGCGCTGCCGCCGACAAGCCGCCGCAGACACGGTTTCCCGCGCGCCGGAGCCGGTTCGCAAGGGGAGAGAGGGTGAAAAGGTGGCCGCGCTACTGCGCGGAGGCGATCCGGCCGTCGTGAGTGTCGGCGGCCGCCGGCGTCGAGAACGCCAGCACCGATGAGAGCTGCGCGGCGAACAGAGCGGCCAGCGCCTGCACGCTGTCCGATGTCTCGCTGCCGCCCCTGATTTCCGCGGTCAAGGCGCCGATGCATCCATCCGGCGAGCGGAGAGGCGCGACGACCGCGCCGTTCGAGACACCCGGCCGGTTCAGAACGATCTGCAGCGCACCCGAACGGTATGCGGCCGCCGCCGCGTTATCGCCCGCGCGCGGCACCGGCGGCATGCGCGCCAGCATCTGCGGCGGATAGCCGTGCGCCAGGGCCGGCCGCAGCTCCCCGCCCGGCGTCGCGGCCATCCAGAGGACCAGGCCGCTGGCGTCCATCGCATCCGCGGCCCGCCCCAGCAGCTTGACCAGGTCGGCCCGGTCGTTCGCGCAGCTGAATTCAGTGCACAATTCGGCCGCCAGCTTCAGCGCGGGCACCGAGTCGCGGTCGAGCGGAAGCTCCGGGGCGGCCGGCGAGCCCGCCGAGGCCCGCAGCGCCAGTCCGCCCATGGACGCGGAGGCGCCCTGAGCGACCGCGTCCGCCATGTCGGGGCTCTGGGGGCGGGCGGAGCTGAGCAGCGTGATGCCGAGCAACGCGAACAACCCCGCAGCCGCCACCGCGTAGGCCTGTTCCCGGCGCAGGCCGGCCTCGGAAGCGTCGAACTGCTGCTGCTCCGCGAGCCGCGCCGTCTCGATCTGATGCGCGGCGGCCGCCGCAGTTGCGCCCCCCTCGCTGAACACGACGTCGGCCGCCATCAACCGATCGTCCGATGCGAGGTAGCCGCGCACACGCCCGTCGATGTTGATGAGCTCGGTCAGGGTGGCGCCGGCCTCCATGAGCGATCGACGAGCCGCCACGCTGGCGGCGGAGGCCCGCAGCTCGTCCGCGAGCCCCGCGGCCTCCCGCAAGAGCGCGGCGACCTTCGGCGTCCAGAGCTCCGCGCCCTGTCCGGCGGCGACGTACGCCTGCTGCGCGGCGCGAAGGTCGGCGATGGCGGCTACCGCCGCGCGCGCCTGAAGGTCCAGGGCGCGAACAGCCGATCGACGCCCGGCGATTTGTTGTTCGGCGGAAAAGACGAGGACGGTCGCAGCGCCGGCGAGGAGGTACGCAAGAACAGCAAGCGAAAGTCGCGCCGCGCGTGAACGCATCTGCGCGCTCAGAGTACCACATCCGCGCCCGGGAGCGGCGCTCAAAAGCGAGCCGCGCCGTCACACGCCCGACGTACAGAAACGACAGACGACGAGAGGGGGCCCCGAAACGGTCAGCGCGGCTTGAGAATGACGTACGTGGGCAGGCCAATCGCGCCCACGCGCTGCATCACGTCGCTGGCCGGCGGCGAACTTGGATCCTCGGCCTGGAATTTCACCTTCACATGGCCGGACAGCGCCGCAACGACTTCCGGATTGGCGAGCGTCGTCTTGTCCATGGTCAGACAGTTCTTGCACCAGGTCGCCCACAGGTCGATCAGCACCGGCTTCCCGTCGCGCTTGGCCTCGGCGAGGCCGCTGCCGAGCGAGGCATGCCACCCCTCCTTCAACATCTCCTCGACGCTCGACGCCACCTCGGCGGGATCGACCCAGCGGCTCGCGAACAGGCCGTAGGCGGTGTAGCCGTAGTACAGCGACGTCCCCAGGATGAAGACGCCGAACGCCTGTTTGACGCGGACCATCCAGGCTCCGGGCTTCGGCAGCGCGGCGATGCCGGCGCCGGCGACGGGCCAGGGCAGGGCCATGCCGACCCCGAGGAAGAAGGGCAACGCCAGAGCCGCGGTCGTGCCGGTCGCGTACAGGTTGCTGGAAAAAAGCACGACTTGAATCACGACCGGTGCGACGCAGGCGCCGGCCAGCAGCGCCGCTACGGCGCCCATCGTGAAAGCCACCAGAAACGTGCCGCGGCCCTCCTCGCCGACTCGGAACCGGCTCGACAGCCGCGAGAAGTCGATGACGATGACGTCGAACATCGCGAGGGCGAGCACCACGAACAGCGCCGCGATCCCGAGGTTGAACCAGGGTGAGGCGTTGATCGTCCCGAAGGTGCCGGCGGTGAGGATGACGATCAATCCCAGCAGGCCGTAGACGACCGCCATCGCGGAGCCGTACGTGGCCCCGAGCAGAAAGCCGCGGGTGCGCGATCCCGCCTGCGCGCCGGCGCCGATGATGGCCAGGTTGATGGGGATCATCGGCAGCACGCAGGGGGTGAGGTTCAGCGCGAGGCCGCCGAGAAACACGATGAGCAGGATGGCGAGCGGCCCGCGGCCTTCGAACATCCCCTTCTTCTGGACGCCCGCTTCGGCGTCGCGGATGAATTCGAGGAAGTCGGTGCTGCCCAGGTATCCGCCCGTCGTCCCCACCATCGTGAACTCGTCGAACAACGCGACGGCGTCCTGCTCCAAGACCGTGGGCGGCGCGGTGGCCGCCGGAGCCAGGAGCTCCGCGACGGCCTCCGTCGCGGGAGGCGCTTCGCCGCTCCCGAACGGAATGCGCTCGAGCGCGCCGGCGTGAAGCGACGCGATGGGCGTCGCGCCAGGCACGACGCGCAGCGTCCAGCCGGTCGAGACCGTGACGGGCGCGTAGCACATCTTCTCGTCGCAGGCCTGGTAGCGCAGGCTCGCCGGCACGACGAGCTCTCCGGCCGGAAGAGCGAAGTCGACCGCCAGGCGCACGCCGATCGCGAACTCGCGTTCGTACACGCTCAGGAGCTGGTCGGCCCCCTCCTGCCGCAGGTCGGTCGGCTGGGGGTAGACGATCTCGGTCGCCGTGATGCCCTCCGGCGGCCGGACGGAGAGGGTAATCGGGATGAGCAACGGCTCGCGCGGCTTGTTGGAGTTGACGTGAAAGCCTTCCGGCAGTCGGATTTGAAGCGCCGCGCGGACCGTGGTGCCCACGTGCACGCCGTCGCTTTCCGCGATCGGCAGGATGTCCGCCGTGATGCCGCGCAGTTGCGCGCGCCCGGACGCGCCGGCGGCGAACACGACGCAAACGGCGGCGAGCCATGCGAATCGGTTGCTGAACAGCTTCATCTTCATAGAGATCATAGAGCTGGACCTCTCGGGCCCGTCCTACTTGACTGCCTTCAACGGGATGACGCCGGCGAAGTTGGTCGAAAACGGCTCGCCCTCGAACTTGACCGGCGGAAGATCCCGGAACATGAAGTCCCACTTCCACCGCTCCGAAGGATTGGACGCCTGCAGCCAGTCGCGCGCCGGGATCGGGCTTCCGAAGGTGGCCGACGCGATCCCGTCGAGCCCGCCGACGCCCGCGAACCGCGCCGCCATGTCGGCCCGTACGTCGGCAGCGCTCGTATAGCCGAACGGGACGCCGAGCGCGGCACTCAGGTTCACGAGGATCTGCCAGTCGTCCATCGCCTCCCCGGGGGGTGGGATTGCGCGAGCGGCGCCTTGCAGGCGTCCCTGGTCGTTGGTGTAAGACGCTTCCTTTTCCACCCAGGATGCGCCGGGCAGCACGAAATCGGCGGCTCGCGACAGCGGGGTCGACAGCACCCCCTGTACGACGAGCAGGGGCAGCCTCCCGTCCGCCCGGGCGTCCGCGATCCACCCGGTGTCGCCAATCGATCCGTCGGGTCCGGGATCGAAGACGTACAGCGCCGGCACCGTGCTGCCCTCGACGGCGGCGCGCAGCGTCGCGAGGTCGGGTGTCTCGTGCGTCCCCGGCCCCAGCAGCCCCAGCAACCGCGCGCCCGTGACGTTCGGCGCGTCAACGGCGGGCACCCTGAACCTCGCCTCGTCCGGCTGCCGCTTCGGCGCCAGGCGCCAGCTCACGCTGATGGCGTCGAGGGCCCGTGAGCTCTCGGCCTGGGCCGACGGGCCCGTGAGCTCCTCGGCGAGGCGCCGGAACAGGAACAGCTCCTCGTGCGACGCATGAGCCGAGAGCAGGAACCGCATCCCCCCGGGATCGGCGGCGCCGGCCGCGGCCAGCCGATCGCGCAGCTTCGACATGGCCTCGCGCCATGACACGGGCTGCAGGAGATCGTCGACCCGCCGGAGCGGGCGCCGCAGGCGGTCGTCGCTCTCGATCCAGTGATAGCCGAACCGACCGATGTCGCACATCCAGTAGCCGTTGACGTCGGGGTTCAGGCGGGGCGTGAAGCGGATCAGCCGCGAGCCTTTGGCCCATTCGGGCTTCGCCTTGATCCACGCCGTCGTGTTACAGCCTTTCGAACAGAGGGTGCAGATCGTGTCGACCGCGTTCGGGTTGTCCCACGGACGCGACTTGAAGCGGTAGTCGCGCGTCGTGATCGCGCCGACCGGGCACACATCCATCAGGTTGCCCGACAGGATCGAGTGAACGCCTTCCTCCTGGAACGTGCCGATCTGGCTGCCGTAGCCGCGATCGATGATGTTGATCTGCGCGTCGCCCTCGACGTCGCGCATGAAGCGCACGCAGCGCGTGCACAGGATGCAGCGCTGGCGGTTGAGCATCAGCGTGGGGCCGAAGTCGACGTCCCCCCGGACGCCTTCGCCGTCGAACACGCGGCGCGGAAACTCCATCCGGCTCACATCGGGACCGAACCGGTAGGAGAAATCCTGCAGCGGGCACTCGCCGCCCTTGTCGCACACCGGACAATCCAGCGGGTGGTTGATCAGCAGGAACTCGAACACGCCCGCCCGCGCGGCCACCACTTCCTCCGATCGCGTGTCGACCGCCATGCCGTCGGCGCAGAGCGTCGAGCAGGACGTCTGCAGCTTCGGCAGTTTCTCGATCTTGACGACGCAGACGCGGCAGGATCCGTCGATCCCGAGGCCGGGATGGTAGCAGTAGAAGGGAAGCTCGATGCCGTTTTCGAGGGCGGCCTGCAGAACGGTCTTGCCCTTGTCGACGGTGATCGGGCGCCCGTCAATCGCCAGCGTGACGGTGTCCATAAACCCTGATCATAGCGGAGAAGCTCGGGCGGGTTCCAGCGGCGCCGGGGCTCATCTCTTCCTGATCTCGGCCAACGTCCCGTCGTCGTTGCTGACGTCCACGGTGCGGAGCTCGCCGTCCGCGGGGACGCGCACCTCGACGCTGCGCTCCGTCACGGGCACGCGGAGCTCGCGCGATCGCCGGTCGGCGTACTGAAGGACGACCGTGACGGGAACGTCGAAGATCTCCCCGTCCTGATCGAATCGCAGGACGATCTCCCGGGGGCCGCCGGCCGACGACTCCACATGGTACGAGAGCGTGATCCGCGGGAGCGTCGACCCGTAGATCCATCGCTCGAAGAAGCGTTCCAGCGAGCGGCCCGACTCCGTTTCCATCGCGCTGCGGAGCTCATCGGTGCCGGTCTTCCGATAGCGCGAGCCCTCGTAGAAGCGTCGGATCCCGCGGAAGAACGCTTCGTCGCCGATGAGGCGGCGGAGCATGTGGAGCACCGCCGCGCCCTTGTTGTACACGAGCGCGCGGAACACGCGGCTGTCGCGGCGGATGTGCCCGAGCCGGTACCCCAGGTACACGGGTCCCTGATCGGACTCGCCGATGGCCCACTTGCGCAGCTGCCGCAGGACGCTGGCGAACACCTCGTCGCCATGCTGCTCTTTCGCATAGAGCGCGGCGAAATACTGGGCGAAGCCTTCACTCAGCCACTGCTCATGATAATTGCGCCAGCCGATCGCCTGGCCCCACCATTGGTGCGCGAGCTCGTGCGCGAGAAAGAACTCGGGAAACCCTTCGAAATTCGCCGGGTCGGTCCGCCAGGCGACCGGCGTGTTCGGCAGCGGCTCGTTCAGCATGGCGAAGTACCCGGGGCTGTGACCGCCTGGGAGGGTGTTCTCGACCAGCGCCAGCGTGAAGCTCGGGTACGGGGAGTCGCCGATCATCGATTGGTAGAAGCGCGCGACCTCCGCGGCGCGATCCACGATGTCGCGGCCGCGCGACACCTGCCGTGGGTGCGTTTCCACGATGAGATCCAGGCCGTCGTACCCCGCGCCGCTCCAAGTGGATCCGTCCGTCGTGTCCTCGTCGTCGGACACCGCCTCGGTATCGTCGAAGGTCACCGCAATCTTGGCGGCTCGCGTGAAGCGGCTGATGGCCACCGCCAGGTACCGAACGGGTCGATTGGCGTTGAAGATGTAGAGCTTGCGCGCCGGGGCGCCGCCTGTCTCTCCGAAGACGGTGGGCGAGTCGGCCGCCGGCTCACCCGTCGCGATGCAACTGAAGGCCGCGGGCACCGTAATACGGACGACGGCCGTGGCGTAGTCGGTGATCGGCGCCTGCGGGTACCAATAACTGCGGCTGCTGTACAGATACGTGGGTTCGCCGCGGACCTCGAACTCGCGCCACTCCGTCCGGCCGGGCAGGTCGGGCTCGCGTTGCTGAAGCGCGAGCGTCTCCCGATCGGGCGCCTGCGGCGCGAGACGGCCGCTGTAGCTCACCACCAGTCCGAGCTCGGTATCGCGGGGGAGGGGCCTCGGCAGGCTCACGAGAAGACTGTTCTGGTTCTTGACGCGCAGGTGGAAGAGGCGGCCGTACTCGCGGCTGACGACCGAGTGGACGACCAGCGGCTCGGCCAGGCGCAGCGCCAGCTGGGTGGCCACTTCCGACCGCACGCGCAGCCGCAGCGTGGCGCGCCCCTCCATCCACTGACGCTCGGGCGTCGGCGCCATCGCCAGGTCGATCTCGTAGTCGAGCACGTCGTACGCGGCGAGGTCGTCTTCATCGTAGAAGGGCCCGCGGGCCGCCAGCTTCTCCTTCGACGCGTAGACCGAGATGTTCCGCTGGCGCTTGCGATCGAAGAGGGAGATGTCTTCGGCCTCCGATCCCGATTTCGCGTATGTGAGCGTGTCGAAGCGGCGGGTCCGGACCTCCGCCAGAAAGTCGCCCCAGCTCGGCAGGAGCGACCAGTTGTCTGGCGTCAGGTCGCCCAGCCCGACCCCGTACGTCTTCGGCGACTCCTCGCGGAAGACCTCCTCGGCGCGCCGGAGGTCGCGTGCCTGCACCGGCCGCTCGATGAGCTCGGATGGATCGGCGTGCAGCTCCAGGTTTCCGACTCGGACGTACGCCGTGTCGAACCGCGACGAAAGCGTGTCGGTGCCCGCGAAGATGACGATCTGTCCCTTCTCGGTCTCCGGCGTGGGGCTGAAGCGCATCTCGCCGCGGCCCATCAGCACGAGTCCCGTCACGCCCTGATTGGTGTCGATCGTGAACACCGACCCCTCCGCGAGGGTCAGCTCGAGGTCCTGCACGGTCAGCTTGAAATCGCGCGCCTCGAACTGTCGCGAGGCATTGATCGACAGCCGGTACAGGTTGTCCACCGCCGACAAACGTTCCAGATCGGCGATGAGCCACTCGTGGTCCCCGATCCGCACCAGGTCGATCTGCCAGGAGACGATCCGCGCCCGGTCGCCGTACTCCACGAACGCATCGACCAGCAGGCGGTAGCCGTTTCCGGGAAGCGTGCCCCTCAGGCTCTGACGGTCGCGTTCCATGACGACGACGCGCGTGACGCCCGGCCGAATCTCCAGGGCGGCGAAGTTGTCCGCGCGCCGGCGGCTGGCGGAGGAGGACAGAAGGTCGAGATACGCGGAGGCATCACCCTCGCGAAGGGCCCCCTCGAGCCGCTGCAGCACCTCGCTCACCCGCAGCTCGTCGATGTCGCGCTCCTGAGCGACCGCGGCCGGCGCGTTCGTCTGGGCGCGCGCGATGGATACTCCGGGCATCGACAGGAGCAGCACGCCGATCAGAGCCGAGAGGCGCGTGTGAATTCTCATGCTCACCGACCCGGGAGCCTCTCTACATTAGACACCAGCCCGAGGCGCTCCGAACGCATTCCGCCGACGTCGCCGAAAGTAAAGGTTGACCGCCCGTCACTGCAGGATTCGCAGTTCCCGGCCAACTTTCGCGAACGCATCCAGGGCGAACTGCAGCTCGTCCGTCGTATGGGTGGCGGTGACAATGGTGCGGACGCGGGCGCGGCCCGGGGCGACGGTCGGAGCGCCGATGCCCTGGGCGAAGACGCCCGCCTCGAACAGCCGGTCCGACAGCGTCATCGCCAGCGCCGCCTCGCCGACGATCACCGGCGTGATCGGGCTTTCGCTGGCGCCGGTGTCGAAGCCGAGACGCCGAAGCCCCGTCTTGAAGAACCGCGTGTTCTCCCACAGGCGATCGATGATCTGCGGCTCTTCCAGCAGCACCTCGATGGCGGCGAGGCACGTCGCGGCCACCGCCGGCGGGTGGGAGGTGGAGAAGAGGAAGGGCCGCGCCCGGTGGTGGAGGAACTCGATGAGCGCGCGGCTGCCGGCGACGTAGCCGCCGAGGGCCCCGACGGCTTTCGAAAGGGTCCCGACCTGCACATCGACGCGGCCGTGCACGCCGAAATGGTCGATCGTGCCGCGGCCGTTCCTGCCGAACACTCCGCTCGCGTGCGCATCGTCCACCATCATGATGCAGCCGAACTCCTCCGCGAGCGCGCACAGGTCCGGCAGCGGACCGAGGTCGCCGTCCATGCTGAACACGCCGTCGGTGATGAGGAGCGTGCGTTGAGACGACGGGAGCGTCTGCAGGACCCGCCGCGCGGCCTCCACGTCCTTGTGCGGGAACACCTTGATCGTGGCGCGGCTCAGGCGGCAGCCGTCGATGATGCTGGCGTGATTGAGCTCGTCCGACACGACGACGTCGTCTTTCGTCAGGATCGCCGAGACCGTTCCGGAGTTGGCCGTGAACCCGCTCTGAAACACCACGGCCGCTTCCGTCTGCTTGAACGCCGCCAGGCGCCGCTCGAGCTCCATGTGAACTTCCATCGTGCCGGCGATGGGACGCACCGAGCCGGAGCCGACACCGAAGCGTCGAATCGCGTCGTGCGCGCGCTCGCGCAGCTTCGGATGCGTAGTGAGACCGAGATAGTTGTTCGAGGACAGGTTGACCACCTGGCGATGGTCGAACGTCGCGGTCGCCTCCTGCCCGCCCTCCAGGACGCGGAGCCGGCGAAGCCCCCCCTGTTTCTGGAGCGCGTCGAGCTCGGCCGAGAGAAACGTCAGCGGGTCGGTGCGCATGACGTCGATAGTCCCGAGTCGGCCGCCGATAGTCAAGGGCCGACGAGCGCGGCGGGGCGCGTTACCCGGTCACTTCGGTTTCCGCCGGCTGCCGGGCTTCGCCGCGCCCAGGTAGCCGGCCGTGAAGTCGGCCATCAGCGCGTAGATGGCGCGCAGCTCGTCGGGCGACGCGAGAAAGACGATCCGGAGGAACCCGTCGGTCTCGGCCGTGCCAAAGCCGGAGCCGTAGACGCACAGGATGCCGGTGGCGCGAAGCAGCGCCAG
>Ga0326597_10006354_pt1 | contig 16208 bp, 18 predicted proteins | sample RVTome_12_FD_203789 | JGI IMG/M metagenome (GOLD analysis project Ga0326597, IMG submission 203789) | Soil microbial communities from uranium-contaminated site in the Upper Colorado River Basin, Wyoming, United States - RVT100D185 | ecosystem: Environmental > Terrestrial > Soil > Contaminated >...
TCTCGGCCAGGAAGATGATCCCGAGCAGCGCCGCGTAAACGACAAGGAACCAGAGCAGGACCTGGCGCGCGATGTACAGCGAGAGCGTCGGCGACATGAACCGGCCCATCGTCGCCTCACGCCGCCCGCGCGCCGTCGATCAGGCGCCGCCCGCGCGCCCGCGCCGGCCGGGCGAGCGCATACAGTCCCGCGGCGGTCGGCAGCAGCGGCCCGCCGTACATCAGCGGCATCAGCGCCGGCAGCCGCGCCGCCAGGCTGTACAGCGCCACGCTGAGCCCTTGCAGCAGCACGACCGCGGCGGCGGCGGCGGCGATCCGGCTGCGCTGGCTGTGCCGCCGGCCCTGGCCGGCGAGCAGCATCGCCAGCGCCGTCACGGTGAAGGCGAGGCCGTAGAGCGGGCCCGCCAGGCGCTGGTGGCCTTCCGCGCCGAGGCGGGCGCGAAGCGCCTCGTCGGTGCCGGCGTCGGTCGGCCGAAACAGCTCATGGAGAAAGCGCTCCTGCGGCTCGCGCTGGCGATCGTCGGGGGCGCCGGCGAAGTCCGCGAGCGCCACCGTCAGCCGGTCGAATTGCAACACCGACAGCTCGCCGCTCCCCGGGTCGGCTTCCTGGTAGCTGCCGTCGAGCATGACGATGCGCGGGCCGTCGTCGGCCGGCATCAGCAGGCCGCGCGCGGCGGTATAGGTGACCGATCGGCCGGGGGCGCGGGTATCGTGCACCAACACGCCGAGCAGCGTCCCGTCGGGATCGCGCGCGCGGGCGTAGAACGTCAGGCCGTTGCCGATCTCGGTGAACACGCCCACCTGCGGCGTCGCCCGCGCCAGGCTGCTCTGGATCGTGTGCTTCATGTCCTTGAAGGCGCGGTACGAGGCGGGCAGGAAATAGAGCGTCACCGAATAGCCGATGACGGTGGCGGCGACGGCCAGGAGCAGGGCCGGCCGCGCCAGGGCCAGGTGGCTGAGCCCGGTCGCGCGCAGCACGACGATCTCGCTGTCGGTGATCAGCTTGTTGTAGACGAACGTCACCGCGATGAACAGCGCCACCGGCAGGATCAGCGCGATCAGGCTCGGCATCATCAGCATCAGGAAATAGAGCGCCAGGCCGGCCGGCAGGCCGTGCTCGATGACGATGTCGGCGAAGCGCAGCGACTGGCTGAGCCAGATCGTGATCGTCAGGGCCACGGTGACGAACAGCGCCACGAGCGCGACTTGTCCGGCGATGTAGCGCGTGACCCCCCTCATGGCCGGCATGATAGGCCCGCGGCGCCGGCCGGGCCTAGCGGGAATCGGCCTGCCTGCGCGAAGCCGGAGCTTCGCTTCCGCGAAGCCAGGCCGGCTCGCCGCCTTCGCCCAGGATCAGGCGGTGCAGCACCAGCACGGTCAGCCCCATGAAGATCCCGGCGAACACGATATCGCTGACGAAATGCGCCCCGGCGAGCATCCGCGCCAGCCCGACGAGCGCGCCGAACGCCACGGCGGCGGCGGCCAGCGCCGGCCGATGCCGCGGCGCCAGCAGCGCGAAGGCGAGGAAGGTGAAGGCGAAGGCCGCGTCGCCGGAAAAGAACGAACAGTTGTGCTCGCACTGGTCGGCGATCGTCAGGGCGGGCGTGAACGCCTTGGTGCCGCCGAACTCGACGATGTGCCCCGGCCGCGCCCGTCCCCAATGCTCCTTGAAGATCAGGTTGGCAATGACGCCGGGCCCGAGGGCGAAACACAACGCCAGGAAGACATAGCGGCGCCGGTCGAGCGACAGGAACGGCCGGCGCGTGATCAGGGTCGCGGCCAGGCCGGCCGCCAGGAAAACGATGGTTGCGGTCCACGCGATCCCCTTCACGCGCACGACCGCCTCGCCGGCCGCATTGGCGGCGAGGAAGAACCGGTCCGGCGTGGCGAGCATCTGCCGCGCCACGGCCAGGTCGATCTCCGGAAAGGCGACGAAGACGACGCCGGCGACGACGCCGAGCAGAACGAGCGCGAGTGCGGCGCGCAACGACCGCGGTTTCCGTTGGCGGGGACGGGGGATATCCGTCATCAGTCGTCAGGTACCGGTTATCAGTCGTCGGGTAGGGGAGTCAGTAGACCGATGACCGGCGACTGACAACCGATAACCGAACTTATCGGCCCCCCGGCCGGCGGCGAAGGACGTTGCCGCGACCGACGCCTTTATCCGGGCGCGTCCCTGTGCTATGAGGCTCGCAGTTTCGGCGTCGCCGCCGCCCTGTTCCCCAAGGAGCCTGCATGAAGATCGCTTTCGCCAAGTCGGAAATGCCGGCGGCCGGCGCCATTGTCGCCGGCGTGCTCGACGACCGCAAGCTTACGCCGACCGCCGCCGCGCTCGATCGGCGCATGCGCGGGGCGCTCGGCCGCGCGCTCGCCGCCAGCCGCTTCAAGGGCAAGCCCGACGACCTGCTCGCCGTGCTGGCGCCGGCCGGCTTGCAGGCCGCCCGCGTCGTGCTGATCGGTCTCGGCAAGGTCGAGGAGCTGGACGATCTCGCCCTGCAGGCGATCGGCGGCCGTATCGTCGCGCATCTCAACGCGGTCGGCGAGACGCGCGCGGCGCTGGCGGTGGACGATCTGCCCGGCGCCAAGCTGTCGGCGCCGCAGATGGCCGCGAGCCTCGCCTACGGCGCGCGCCTGCGCAGCTATCGCTTCGACCGCTACCGCACCACCGAGAAACCCGAAAACAAGGCGAGCCTGAAGCGACTGACCGTCACGCTCGACGACCCGGCGGCGGCGCGCAGGCATTACGAACCGTTGGACAAGATCGGCGAGGGCGTGTTTTTTTGCCGCGACCTGGTGTCGGAACCGGCCAACGTCATCCACCCCGAGAGCCTCGCCCAGGAGGCGCGCAAACTCGCCGAGGTCGGGGTCGACGTCGAGCTGCTCGGCGAGGACGAGCTGAAGAAGCTCGGCATGGGCGCGCTGCTCGGCGTCGGCCAGGGCAGCGCCAGGGAATCGCACGTCGTCGTCATGCGCTGGCAGGGCGCGCCCGACGCCAAGGACCAGCGCCCGATCGCGTTCTGCGGCAAGGGCGTCACCTTCGACACCGGCGGCATCTCGATCAAGCCGGCCGGCGGCATGGAGGACATGAAGTGGGACATGGCCGGATCGGGTGTGGTCATCGGGCTGATGCAGGCGCTGGCCGGGCGCAAGGCGCGGGTCAACGCCGTCGGCGTCGTCGGTCTGGTCGAGAACATGCCGTCCGGCACGGCCCAGCGCCCCGGCGACATCGTCAAGTCGATGTCGGGCCAGACCATCGAGGTGATCAACACCGACGCCGAGGGCCGGCTCGTGCTCGCCGACGTCCTGTGGTATTGCCAGGACCGTTTCAAGCCGAAGGCGATGATCGACCTGGCGACCCTCACCGGCGCCATCATCGTGGCGCTGGGCAAGGAGCATGGCGGCCTGTTCGCCAATGACGAAACGCTGGCCGACCGGCTGCTCGCCGCCGGCAAGGCGGCGGGCGAATCGCTGTGGCGCATGCCGTTGGGCGAGGCCTACGACAAGCTGATCAACTCCGACGCCGCCGACATGAAGAACGTCGGCAACCGCCACGGCGGCAGCATCACCGCGGCGCAGTTCCTCAAGCGCTTCGTCAAGGACACGCCCTGGGCGCATCTCGACATCGCCGGCATGGCGTGGTCCGAGAAGGACGCGCCGACCGTGCCCAAGGGGGCCACCGCCTACGGCGTGCGCCTGCTCGATCGCCTGATCGCCGACTACTACGAAGAGAAGTGACGGCCGCCGGGCCGATGACCGAGATCCGCTTCTACCACCTGCAACGGACGACGCTCGAATCGGCGCTGCCGCCGATGCTCGAGAAGACCCTCGCGCGCGGCCAGCGCGCCGTCGTCATGGCCGGCTCGGACGAGCGCGTGGAGGCGCTGGCCGCACAGCTTTGGGTCTATGACGATCGCGGCTTCCTGCCGCACGGCACCGCCCGCGACGGCTTCGCCGAACGGCAGCCGATCTGGCTCACCGCCGCCGACGAGAACCCGAACGGCGCGCGGGTGCTGTTCCTCGCCGACGGCGCCCAATCGGAACGGGTCGCCGGATTCGAGCTGTGCGCCGAGCTGGTCGACGGCAACGACGAAACCGCCGTGGCGGCGGCGCGGCGGCGCTGGGCCGCCTATCGCGCGGCCGGGCACAAGGTCGTCTATTATCAACAGACCGCCGCCGGCCGTTGGGAAGAGAAGGCGGGGGCGTAAGGCGCGACCTACGCCGCGGTGCGCAGCATCAGCTTGAGGCCGACCACCTGGTAGATGTCGAGCCCGGTGATGTCGACGATCTCGCGCAGGCGCAGCGAGGTCTCGGTGAGCAGGACGCGGGCGTGGTCGCGCGGCTCCATGCGCGCCGGATTGGCTCGCGGGGCGGATTGCGCCCGCGGCGACCGCGGCGCTTCGGGATCGAGCCCGCGCGCCCGTGCGGCGCGGATCGCCGCCTCGCGCCGCAGTTTCGCGGCGTAAATCTGCCAGTCCATGAGATGAACGAATGGCGCCGCCGCGGCGGTGGTCCAGGCAGCGTCCGGCGCCGCCGGGCGCGGTGCGGCGCGAGCGCCGGCCGCCGCCTCGTCCACGGTCATGCCATGGCGCGCCGCGAGTCGCTGCGCCGCGGCCAGCGCGTTCGCGCGCTCGCCCGCGAAGGGGCTCTCGGCGGCGAGTTTGAGCAGGTTGTGAAAGCGCTCGCGCTCGGCGGTGGTGAACGGTTCGTGGGTCACGCCCCCCTCCCAAGGGGTCGATGTGCAGTCGGTTCCAGTGTCCTGCCCCAGAAATTCGGTTTCGAATTTCTGGGATAAGCAGGCCACTAGAATCAAACGTTTAGTGGCCCGTTCACCCCGAAATTCTGTAAAGGAATTTCGGGGACGGGACACTTGTCCGGCCATTTAACGCCGCGCCACTTTAACGTTCCGTCAACGCCGGCGCCAGCGGCCGCCGCGGGTGCGGCAAGGGTCTCGAGTCGATCCCGTTCGCGCGCCGCCGCGCCCCGTGCTAACATGCACGCGTCATGGACCACTTCCCGCTAATGGCCCGATTCAACGGCTGGGTCAACGACAGGCTCTACGACTGCGTCGCGCGGTTGCCCGATGCGGCCTATCGGGCCGACCGCAAGGCGTTCTTCGGCTCGGTCCACAACACGCTCAACCACCTGCTGGTCGTCGATCGGCTGTGGGCCGGCCGCATCGAAGGCGTTCCCTCGGGCATCCGCTCGCTCGACCAGATTCTCTACGACGATTTCGCGTCGCTGCGCGCGGCGCGCCGGGCCGAGGACCGGCGCCTGATCGAGCTGGTCGACGGCTTGAGCGAGGAGCGCCTGCGCCGGCCGGTGCTCTATCGCCGGATGATCGGCGAGGGCGACGAGGAGGTGCGCGCCGGCCACATCCTGCTCACGCTCTTCAATCACCAGACGCACCACCGCGGCCAGGTCCACGCCCTGCTGACCCAGTCCGGCATCGTGCCGCCGCCGCTCGACCTCGTCTTCTTCCTCGACGAGATCGGCGAGGCCGGCCCGCCCGGAACGCTGCGCGATACCGCCTGACAGAGCCTGCCGAAAAAAGGGGACATTCATAATTTTCCTATGGGTCTCTCTGCCCGGGCATAGATCGGGAAAATTAAGAATGTCCCCTTTTCCATGGTTCCCGTGAAGAGACCCGCGCGCACCCGCCTCGACTTGGCCCTGGTCGAGCGCGGGTTGGTCGAGAGCCGGGCCAAGGCGCAGGCGCTGGTGCTGGCCGGCCGCGTCTATTCCGGCGAGCGCCGGCTCGACAAGCCGGGGCTGGCGGTCGCCGCCGGCGCGCCGCTCGAGCTGCGCGGCCAGGAGCATCCCTGGGTGTCGCGCGGCGGGGTCAAGCTGGCGCACGCCCTCGATCATTTCGGGATCGATCCGGCGGGCCTGGTCTGTCTCGACATCGGCGCCTCGACCGGCGGCTTCACCGATGTGCTGCTCGCCCGCGGCGCGGCGCGCGTCTACGCCGTCGATGTCGGCCACGGCCAGTTCGCCTGGAAGCTGCGCCAGGACCCGCGCGTCGTCGTCCGCGAGCGCACCAACGCGCGCTACCTGACGTCCGAGAGCGTGCCCGAGCCGGTCGGTCTGATCGTCTGCGACGCCAGCTTCATCGGCCTCGAGACGTTGCTGCCGGCGCCGCTGGCGCTGGCCGCCGACGGCGCCTGGCTGATCGCCCTGATCAAGCCGCAGTTCGAGGTCGGGCCGGCGCGCGTCGGCAGGGGCGGGGTCGTGCGCGACGCCGGCCTGCACGACGAGGTCTGCCGGCGCATCGCCGCCTGGCTCGGGGCGCGGCCGGGCTGGACGGTCGAAGGCCTGGCCGAAAGCCCGATCCTCGGCCCCGAGGGCAACCGCGAGTTCTTCGTCGCCGCCCGCTACCGCGCCGAGCCTCACTCGGCGGCGTAGATCTCCGGCGCGCGCAACGGCCCGCCCGCGGCCGGCGCCGTCAGCGATTCCACCAACCGCGCCGCCGGCGCGAGCCGCTCCGCCGCGCGCGCCAGGGCGACCAGGGCCCGGGCGTTGCCCACATCGGTCAACTCGCCGGCGAGCAGCCCGCGCAGCAGGCGCTCGAAACGGTCGGCCGGGCGCGGGAACTCCTCCAACCGGACCGCCGCCTCGGGGTCGAGCCCGGCCGCTTCGCGCGCCAGCCGCAGCGCGACGCTAAGCCCGCCGAGCTCGTCGACCAGGCCATTGGCGCGGGCGTCCGCCCCGCTCCACACCCGCCCCAGGGCGAGGCTGTCCATACCCTCGGCCGGCAAGCCGCGGCCCTGCGCCACCTTGCCGGTGAAGTCCGCGTAGATGCGGTCGAGCGAGGCCTGGAGATAGGCCCATCCGGCCTCGCTGTAGTCCCGGTTCGGGCTGTTCAGGGTCGCGTTGGCGCCGGCCTGGACGCCGTCCCAGGCGATGCCCAGCTTGTCCCAGAGATCGGTCAGCACGAACTTGCCGCCGACGACGCCGATCGAGCCGGTGACGGTGCCCGGCTGCGCCACGATGGCGTGCGCCGGGGCGGCGACGAAATACCCGCCCGAGGCGGCGACATTGCCCATCGAGACGATGACCGGCTTGCCGTCGTCGCGGGCGCGCTGCACCTCGCGCCAGATGCGGTCCGAGGCGACGTAGGAGCCGCCGGGGCTGTCGATGCGGAAGATCACCGCCGCGATCCCGGAGTCCTCGATCGCCTCGCGCAAGGCGCCGGCGACCGTCTCCGACCCCATGACCGCGGCGCCGAACAGGGGCTCGTCCCCGCTCGGCGCCAACTGCACCGGCCCCAGCCCATAGACGACGGCGATGCGCGGCGCGTCGGCGGGCGGCGGCGTGGCGGCGGCATAGTCGGCCAACGTCAGCCGTTCGGCCGTGATGCCGGCGCGCGTCTCGACCTCGGCTTCGACCTCGTCCCAATAGGCGAGGCGATCGGCCAGCCCGTGCGCTTGCGCCTCGCCGGCCGCGAACGGCCCGCGGTCGATCAGGGCGCGGACGCGCTCGACCTCCAGGCCGCGGCCGGCGGCGATGCCGGCGGCGATCTGTTCGATCCAGGACTCGACAAGGCGCTGGCGATTCTCGGCGAGCGGCGCCGACATGCCGGCGGCGGTGAAGATATCGGCGGCGCCCTTGTAGGCGCCGCGCTGGTCGAGGCGCGGCGCGACGCCGATCGCCGCCAGGGCGTCCTTGGCGAAGGGGCTTTCCAACAACACACCGGTCAGGCCGACGTCGCCGGACGGCTGCAACCAGATCTCGTCGAAGGCCGTCGCCAGGTAATAATGGACGTTGCCGTCGCCGCCTTCGCCAAAGGTCTCGGCGAAGGCGACGGCGAACTTGCCCTGGCCGCGGAAGGCGATCACCGCGTCGCGGATTTCCTGCGCCTGGGCCAGGCCGAGCGCGCCGCTGCCCAGCCGCGCCGTCAGGCCCGTGACGCGGCCGTCGCGGCCGGCGGCTTCCAGCCCCAGCACGAGGTCGCGCATCGTCAGCACGTCGCCGAACGAGGCGCGCGCCAGCGGGTTGCCGGGCAGCGTCTCGACGACGCCGTCGGCGAGGTTGAGCGTCAGCACGACCCGGTCGGGAACGGCGGGCGGCTCGAAGCCCGGCAGGTAACGCCAGGCGAGCACGGCCATGACGATCGTGCCGACAACGACGACGGCGCCGACGATGGCGAACAGGCCGAACAGGACGCGGCGGAGGAATCGAAGGACTCGCATGGCCTCCCTCACCCGCACTGCGCGCGGTGGCGCAGGAGCTGGTCGGCGAGCACGACGGCCATCATCGCCTCGCCGACCGGCACGGCGCGGATGCCGACGCAGGGGTCGTGGCGTCCCTTGGTGACGATCTCGGCGTCCTCGCCCGCGACGGTGACGGTGCGGCGCGGCGTCAGGATCGAGCTCGTCGGCTTGACCGCGAAGCGGGCGACGATGTCCTGGCCGGTCGAGATGCCGCCGAGGATGCCGCCGGCGTGGTTCGACAGGAACGCGACCTTGCCCTCGCGCATGCGCATCTCGTCGGCGTTCTCCTCGCCGCTGAGCCCGGCGGCGGCGAAGCCGGCGCCGATCTCGACGCCCTTGACCGCGTTGATGCCCATGAAGGCGGCCGCCAACTCGGCGTCGAGCTTGCCGTACACCGGCGCGCCGAGGCCGGCCGGCACGCCGCTCGCGACCACCTCGACGACCGCCCCGGCCGACGATCCGGCCTTGCGCACGCCGTCGAGATAGCCTTCCCAGGCCGCGGCGGCGACCGGGTCGGGGCACCAGAACGGGTTCCGCTCGACCGCCGCCCAGTCCCAGCGGGCGCGGTCGATGGCGTGCGGCCCGACCTGGATCAGCGCCCCGCGGATGACGACCGGCGCGCCCAGAACCGCGTCCAGCACCTTGCGGGCGATGGCGCCGGCGGCTACCCGGCTCGCCGTCTCCCGCGCCGAGGATCGGCCGCCGCCGCGGTAGTCGCGGATGCCGTACTTCGCCCAATAGGTATAGTCGGCGTGGCCGGGGCGGAACCGGTCCTTGATCTCGCCGTAGTCCTTGGGCCGCTGGTCCTGGTTTTCGATCAGCAGGCCGATCGGCGCGCCGGTGGTCTGGCCCTCGAAGACGCCGGACAGGATGCGCACCGCGTCCGGCTCGCGCCGCTGGGTGGTGAAGCGCGACTGCCCGGGCCGCCGGCGGTCGAGCCAGTGCTGGATGTCGGTCTCGGCGAGCGCCAGGCGCGGCGGCGTGCCGTCGACGACGCAGCCGATCGCCGGGCCGTGGCTCTCGCCCCAGGTGGTGAAGCTGAACAGGTGGCCGAAACGGTTCGCCGACATGCGTGGATCAGGAGTTGGAGTTGCTTTCGAACCGCCGCAGCATCTCGGCCACTTCGGCCGCGGCGTCCGGGCGCAGCATGCCGACGACGTGATAGCCGGAATCGACGTGGTGCACCTCGCCGGTGACGCCCGCCGCGAGGTCGCTCAACAGATAGAGCGCGGCGCCGCCGACCTGCTCGATGGTCACGTTGCGGCGCAGCGGCGCGTTGAGCTCGTTCCACTTCAGGATGTAGCGGAAGTCGCCGATGCCGGACGCCGCCAGGGTCTTGATCGGGCCGGCGGAGATGGCGTTGACGCGGATGCCGCGGCCGCCGAGGTCGGCGGCGAGGTAGCGCACGCTGGCCTCGAGCGCCGCCTTGGCCACGCCCATGACGTTGTAATGCGGCATCACGCGCTCCGCCCCGGAGTAGGTCAGCGTCAGCAGGCCGCCGCCCTCGGTCATCAACGGCGCCGCCCGCCGGCACACCGCGGTGAAGGAATAGCACGAGATATCGAGCGTCATCGCGAAGTTGGACCGCGTCGTGGCGAGGTACTCGCCCTTGAGCTCGTCCTTGTCGGAAAACGCGATGGCGTGGACGACGAAATCGAGGCCGCCCCAGGCCTGGTCGATCTTGCGGAAGACGGCATCGAGATCGGCGTCGTCGCCGACGTCGCACGGGATCACCAGCTTCGCGCCCACCGACTCGGCGAGCGGACCGACGCGCTTGCCCAGCGCCTCGCCCTGATAGGTGAAGGCGAGCTCGGCGCCGTGCGCGGCCAGGGCGCGGGCGATGCCCCAGGCGATCGACCGGTCGTTGGCGACGCCCATGACCATGCCGCGCCGGCCGGACATCAGTCCGTTGTGCTCCCCCATCGGGTTCCTCGCTGGTGTTGAAAAGGCCGGATTTGCGCGCATCGTACACGAAAGGTCGAACAGGTCAAAGGAAGCTCGGCTAGACTGGACGCGCGCGGGGGGCATCGGGAGCGGAAGAAGGGGCTTGAGGCGCGGTGCGGTGGCGAAAACAAGACGCGATGCCGTTGGTCGTCGTGGCCGGCTTCGTCGGCTTTGCCTGGCGGCGCTTTGTCGCCGACAATTGCCTGCAGACGGCGGCGGCGCTCGGTTACGCCTCGCTGCTCGCCATCGTGCCGCTGTTCGCGATCTCGCTGTCGATCCTCTCGGCGTTCCCGTTCTTCGCCGCGCTCCGCGTCGCGGTTGAATCCCTGCTGGTCGGCAATCTGATGCCGCACGCGACCGCGGCCGTGGCGGCCGGGCTGACGACCTTCATCGAGCACGCGCGCAGCCTGACCGGCCTCGGGCTGATCGGGCTGGCGCTCACCGCCGTGATGCTGCTCGCCACCATCGACGGCGCCTTCAATACGATCTGGCGGGTGACGAAGCGGCGGCCGCTGGCGGCCCGGCTGATGGCGTACTGGGCGATCCTGACTCTGGGACCGCTGCTGTTCGGCGTCGCGCTGTCGCTGTCGAGCGTGATCTACGCGACCGGGGAAAGCCTCGGCGGCGGCGCCTTCACCGGACCGGCGCGGTGGCTGGCGCCGGCCGCGCCGTTGGTTCTCCAGGCGGCCGGGTTCGGCCTGCTCTATCATATCGTGCCCGACCGCGCGGTCGCCCGCCGCGATGCCGCGATCGGCGGCCTGGTCGCCGCCCTGCTGTTCGAGGCGCTGAAGCGCGGCTTCGCCCTCTACCTGCTCTACGCCCCGGCCTACGAAACGATCTACGGGGCGCTCGCCGCCGTCCCGATCTTCCTGGTCTGGATCTACGCGTCCTGGGCGGTCACGCTGTTCGGCGCCGAGATCGCCGCCGCCCTGCCGGAATGGCGCGAGGCCCGGCGTCGACCGCAGGGCGAGGGAGTCGACAACCGCCGGTCCTAGTCCTCCGGCGGCCGGCCGAGACGGGCGGCGATCTCGGCCCGCGCCTCGGCCGAGGCGGCCGTGATCGCCGCGCGCAGCTCGTCGAGCGTCCGGCGCAGCCCATAGACCTGGTCGAGCAGGGACAGCACGACCGGCATCGCCTCCTCGTTGACCATCATGTCGCGGCGCAGCTCGCAGATCAGGCGCACCCGGGCGACGTCGGCGACGTCGAACAGCAGCGTCTCGTCCTGGCGCGTCGGCAGCACCCAGCGCTGCTCGATCCAGACGGTCAGATCGGCGCGGTCGACCTCGATTTCGGCGAGCACCTCGTCGAGGGTCAGAATCATGTCGCGCCCGTCTTGCCGCGCACGTCGTAGGGATGCGTCTCCGCCCAGCGCTCGAGGAACTCGCCGAGCTCGCGGTCCGGCCGGTCGGGCAGCACGACCTTGAGCTTCACGTACTGGTCGCCGCGCGGGCCGCCGCGCCGGTCGGGCAGTCCCTTGCCCTTGAGGCGCAGCACCGAACCGGTGTTCGACCCCTTCGGCACCTTGGCCGAGACCCGGCCGTCGAGCGTCGGCACGGCGATCGAGCCGCCGAGCACCGCCTCGGGCAGGGTCACCGGCAGCTCGACATGGATGTCGTTGCCCTGGCGGGTGAAGGTGGGATGCGGCTGGACGCGCACTTCGACGAAGGCGTCGCCCGGCGGCGCGCCGCCGAGGCCGGGCATGCCCTGGCCCTTGAGGCGCAGCGTCTGGCCGTCCTCGGTCCCGGGCGGGATGGCGACGTCGAGCGTCTTGCCGTCGGCCAACACCACCCGCTTCTTGGCGCCGAGCGCCGCCTCGACGAAGTCCACGGTTGCGGCATAGGAGATGTCGGCGCCGCGCACGCGCACGGTGCGGCCGGCGCGCCGCTTGCCGAACAGGTCGGCGAACAGGTCGTCGGGCGAGAAGCCGAAGCCCTCCCCGGCGGCGGACCCCCGGTATTTCGCGCCTTCCTCGCCCTCGGCATAGGTGCGGTAATAAGTGCGGCCCTGGCGCTCGGCGCCGCTGGCGTCGATCTCGCCGCGGTCGAAGCGGGCCCGCTTCTCGGCATTGGACAGCAGGCTGTGGGCGGCCGCCACTTCCTTGAACCGCTGCTCGATCTTCTTGTTGCCGGGATTGAGGTCGGGATGCAGCTTCTTGGCCAGTCGGCGATAGGCGCGCTTCACCTCGTCCTGGCTGGCGCTCCGGGGCACACCGAGGAGCTCGTAGGGGTCCTTCATCGGCCGCAACCTCGAGACGCCGGCGCCTCAGAGCCTGTGACGGTATTGCATCCGCGTCGTTGCGTCCTTCGAGACGCGCCCCTTCGGGGCGCTCCTCAGGATGAGGCTAACAATTTGTGGCATAATAAAATCCTCATGCTGAGGAGGCCGCGTAGCGGCCGTCTCGAAGCACGCAAGAGCGATGGCCCGGTATTCCTTCAGAGCCTCTCACGCCTGCGATCGCCGGCCGCCGGTCACGCACCGGGCCGCGCCGGCGCGTGCCGTGCTCAGTTGATGACTTTCCAACTGCCGTCGGGCTGCCGGCAGGCGGTGCCGTAGGCCGATTCGGTCTTGCCGTTGACCACCACGGTGGTCTGGTACTCGCGGCAATAGGTGTTGTCGGCCGTCTGGTAGGTCCGCACCGGCGTCGTATAGCCGCTGTTGCCGGTGTTCGGATTCTGCCAGGTGCCGGCCTGACCGTCCCGATTGCTCTCGAGTGCGGCGTTCGCGCTCTGCGTCGCCTTCAGGCGGTCGGTGTCGTCCATCGAGCGGCCGATCTCGCTGCCGATCCAGGCGCCGAGCACGGCGCCGCCGGCGGTGGCGATGAGCTGGCCTGTCCCGTGGCCGATCTGCGAGCCGAGCAGGCCGCCGGCGACGCCGCCGAGGACCGCGCCGCCCGTCTCCTTCGGGCCGCGGCCTTCGCAACCGGCCACCAGCGCGACGATCCCGAGCACCGCCAATATTCTTACCGTGCGCATGACGAACTGCCCCATTAGATTGTGAAAGATTGCCTCTTAGGTCTGACAGACTGCCGCCAAGAGGTGAACGAAAGCATACCGTGCCGCCATGGCCGCTCCCGAACCGCCTAGGATAATCTATGGGTCGCCCGATGGCAAAGAATCCGCGATCCCAGGCTGGAAATGGGGGCCGGATCGTGCCAAGTCAATCCGGCCGGCACAATGAACCGGGGCGGGCGGCCATGACGGAACGAGATCCGGACAATCCCTTCGACCTGTTCGACGCCTGGTTCAAGGCGGCGGCGGCGCGCGAGCCGTCCGACCCCGAGGCCATGGCGCTTGCCACCGTCGGCGCCGACGGCCAGCCGTCGGTCCGCATGGTGCTGCTGCGCGGCCTCGACGCGCGCGGCTTCACCTTCTACACCAACTACGACAGCCGCAAGGGCCGGCAACTGCTGGACATGCCGCGGGCGGCGCTGTGCTTCCACTGGAAGTCGGTGAACCGCCAGGTTCGCGTCGAAGGCGCGGTCGAGCAGGTCGGAGCGGAAGAGGCGGACGTGTATTTTGCCAGCCGGCCGCGCGCCAGCCGGATCGGCGCCTGGGCGTCGCTGCAATCGCGCCCGCTGCCCGGGCGCTTCGAGCTGGAGCGCCGCATCGCCCGCTACACCGCGAAATTCGGGCTGGGCGGCATCCCGCGGCCGCCCTACTGGTCGGGTTTCCGCGTCGTCCCGGCCTCGATCGAGTTCTGGGAACAGCGGCCGTTCCGCCTGCACGACCGGCTGGTCTATCATCGCCGGGACGACGGCTGGATTACGGAACGCCTGTATCCCTGAGGCAATGGCCGTGACCGAGGAACGCAGCGCGGCGGCGACGATGCCGGAAACCGCGTCGCCCGAGTTCGAGCGGCTGATGCGCGCGGCGACCACCGCCTCGGTCGCCACCGCCGGCCTCCTCGTCGTCGTCAAGCTGGCCGCCTATGTGATGACCGATTCGGTCAGCATGCTCTCCACGCTGCTCGATTCGCTGCTCGACGTCGCGGCCTCGATGGTCAATCTGCTGGCGGTGCGTCATGCGCTCACGCCGGCCGACCGCGAGCACCGTTTCGGGCACGGCAAGGCGGAGCCCCTGGCCGGACTCGCCCAGGCGGCCTTCATCGCCGGGTCGGCGATGTTCCTGCTGTTCCAGGCGAGCCACCGGCTGGTCAATCCGCAGCCGTTGCGCAATACCGGCATCGGCGTCGCCGTGATGCTGTTCTCGATCGTCGCGACGCTGCTGCTGGTGGGTTATCAGCGCTACGTGATCCGGCGCACCGGATCGGTCGCCATCAGGGCCGATTCGCTGCACTATGTCGGCGACGTGTTGGTCAACGCCAGCGTCATCGTGGCGCTGGCGCTGGTCGCCTGGTTCGGCTGGCGCCTCGCCGACCCGCTGTTCGGCATCGGCATCGGCTTCTACATCCTGTACAATTCGTGGCAGATCGCGCGCGGGGCGCTCGACATGCTGATGGACCGTGAATTGCCGGACGAGGAGCGCGGCCGCATCCGGGCGATCGCGCTGTTGCACCCCGCGGTGCACGACGTGCACGACCTGCGTACGCGCGGCGCCGGGCCGACCCGCTTCATCCAGCTCCACCTCGAGATGGACGGCGCCATGAGCCTGTACAGCGCCCACGCCGTCGCCGACGCGGTCGAGGCCGAGATCCGCGGCGCCTTTCCGGGGGCGGAAGTGATAATCCATCAGGACCCGGCCGGGCTGGCGGAGCCGCCGCGCGGCGTCGGATGAACCGGCGGCTTGATCCAAGTCAATGCCTGCGCGCCGGGGGCGGAATGAGGTAGACTGGCGGGCCGGTGAGGGAGGCGACGATGAGCATCAAGACGATCCTGGTCCTGGCCGACGGCGGCCCCGGCGGCGACGCGACACTGGCGACCGCGATCACGGTTGCCCGCGGTTTTGCCGCCCATCTCGATGTCCTGCATGTTCGCGCCGACCCCGAGACAATGGTGCCGATCGTCGGCGAGGGCATGTCCGGCGCGATGGTCGAGCAGGTGATGGAGGCGATGGCGCGCGCCGTCGAGACGCGCGCCGCGGCGGCGCGGACCGCCTACGAACGGTTGTGCGCGCCGTCCGGGCTGTCGCTGGCGTGGCGCGAGGTCACCGGGCGCGAGCCCGAGATCGTCGCGCTGTCCGGCCGCGTCGCCGACCTGACGGTGCTCAGCCGGCCGAGCGGCGAGAGCGAGGCGCCGCTCGCCGCCACCCTCGACGCCGCGCTGTTCGAGACCGGCCGGCCGGCCCTGGTGGTGCCGGCGCCGGCCTTGCCCGCGGTCGGCAGTCGCATCGTCCTGGCCTGGGACGGCAGCGTCCAGGCCGCCCGCGCCGTCGGCGCCGCCCTGCCGTTCCTGAGGCTCGCCCAACAGGTCACCGTGGCCACCGCCGGCGAGGCCGACCGCCGCGTCCCGGCCGAGGCGCTGCTCGCCTATCTGGCGCGGCACGAGGTGCGGGCGCAGTCCGAGAGCTTCGCGTCCACGGCCGGGGTCGGCAAGGGCCTGGTCGAGCAGGCGGCGCGGCTGCGGGCCGACCTCCTGGTGATGGGCGCCTACGGCCACAGCCGGTTGCGCGAGATGATCCTCGGCGGCGCGACGCGCGAGGTGCTGACCGCCAGTCCCGTGCCGGTGCTGATGGCGCATTGACGACGACCGAGCCGAGGGCACCCCGATGCTGACCCTGGAAGACTGCATCGCGCTTTCCGACCTGACGAAGGAAGAGATCGCCGCGATCGCCGATCACGAATGCCTGCCCGAGGTGCTCGCGGCCGAGCTCGGCTGCTACCTCGTGCATACGGTCAAGGGCGTGCCGATGATCCGGCGCATGATCGGCGACGACATCGCGGCGGCGCGCGCGCGCGGCGATCTGGCGCAGGTCGCCCGGCTCAAGCTCGCGCTCCGCCATTTCGTCGAGACGCACCCGCACGACTGCCCGGCGGACTGACCCGGCGACGACATGAACCTCAGGACCATCCGTCTCGAGCTGGCGCGCAACGCCGAGTTCCCGGAAGGCAGCGCCCAGCACGGCTACGAATTCGTCGCGCCGCTTGACGCCGCCGACCG
>Ga0326597_10006355_pt1 | contig 16207 bp, 20 predicted proteins | sample RVTome_12_FD_203789 | JGI IMG/M metagenome (GOLD analysis project Ga0326597, IMG submission 203789) | Soil microbial communities from uranium-contaminated site in the Upper Colorado River Basin, Wyoming, United States - RVT100D185 | ecosystem: Environmental > Terrestrial > Soil > Contaminated >...
GGCCGAGGTCCTTGTGCAGCACGACGCGCTTTTCCTCCTGGTAGCGCGAGGCCGAGCCGCCGTAGCCCACCGCCAGGTCCTGCAGCTGGCACTCGCCGCCCTGGTCGCAGATCGGGCAGTCGAGCGGGTGGTTGATGAGCAGGAACTCCATGACGCCGTTCTGCGCCTTCTTCGCGCCCGGCGAGTGCGTCCACACCTTCATGCCGTCCGCCGCCGGCGTGGCGCAGGCGGGCATCGGCTTGGGCGCCTTCTCCACCTCGACCAGGCACATGCGGCAGTTGGCGGCGATCGAGAGCTTCGAGTGGTAGCAGAAGTGCGGGATGTAGATGCCGAGGCGCTTCGCCGCCTCGATCACCGGGGTGCCGCTCGCCACCTCGATCGGCTTGCCGTCGATCTCGAGCTTCGGCATCAGGCGGCTTCCTTCACGGCCGCGCGCGCGTGCGCGCCGGCGCGGCCCCATTTCGGCTCGATCCCGGGGCCCTGCACCAGGCAGCGCCGGTGCTCGATGTGGTGCACGAACTCGTCGCGGAAGTGCTTGAGGAAGCTCTTCACCGGCAGCGCCGCCGCGTCGCCCAGGGCGCAGATGGTGCGCCCGGCGATGTTGTCGGCGACATCGTCGAGCAAGGCGAGGTCCTCCATGCGGCCCTGGCCGTTCTCGATGCGGTGCACGATCCGGTACAGCCAGCCCGTGCCCTCGCGGCACGGCGTGCACTGGCCGCAGGATTCCTCGAAGTAGAAGTACGACAGGCGCTCCAGCGCGCGCACCATGCAGGTCGTTTGGTCCATGACGATCACCGCGCCCGAGCCCAGCATCGAGCCGGCCTTGGCGATCGAGTCGTAGTCCATGTCGGTGGCCATCATGACTGCGGCGGGCAGCACCGGCATCGACGAGCCGCCGGGGATGACCGCCTTCAGCCGCCTGCCGCCGCGCACCCCGCCCGCCATTTCCAGGAGCTGCGCGAACGGCGTGCCGAGCTTCACCTCGTAGTTGCCCGGCCGGTTGACGTGGCCGGTGACGGAAAAGAGCTTGGTGCCGCCGTTGTTCGGCCGGCCGAGCGCGAGGAACGCGTCCGCCCCCTCGCGCAGGATCCACGGCACCGCAGCGAAGGTCTCGGTGTTGTTGATGGTGGTGGGCTTGCCATAGAGGCCGTAGCTCGCCGGAAACGGCGGCTTGAAGCGCGGGTAGCCTTTCTTGCCTTCGAGCGACTCGAGCATCGCCGTTTCCTCGCCGACGATGTACGCGCCGTAGCCGGCGTGCGCGTAGAGCTCGAACGAGAACGCCGAGCCGAGGATCTCGCGGCCGAGGTAGCCGGCGGCGTAGGCCTCGCGCAGCGCCTCCTCGAACTGCTCGTACACCGCCCAGATCTCGCCGTGGATGTAGTTGTAGCCCGCGCACGCGCCCATGGCATAGCCGGCGATGATCATGCCCTCGATCACGGCGTGCGGGTTGTAGCGCAGGAGGTCGCGATCCTTGCAGGTGCCCGGCTCGCCTTCGTCGGAATTGCACACCACGTACTTGGGGCCCGCGTACTGCTTCGGCATGAAGGACCACTTGAGGCCGGTCGGGAAGCCCGCGCCACCGCGGCCGCGCAGCGCGGACTTCTTCACTTCCGCGATCACGGCCTCAGGGGTGATGCCGTCCTTCAGGATGCGGCGCAGCGCCGCATAGCCCGCGCGCGCCTCGTAGTCCTTGAGGCGCCAGTTACGGCCGTCCAGGCCGGCCATCAGGATCGCGTCGGGACCGTAGTCGAGCATGCTTCAGCCCTTGCGCGAGAGCTCGTCGATGAGCGCGTCGAGCTTGTCGCCGGTCATGTAATCGCACATGCGCTTGTTGTTCACCAGCACTACGGGCGCCATGGCGCAGGCGCCCATGCACTCGCCCTCCTTCAGCGTGAACCAGCCGTCCGGCGTGGTCTCGTTGAAGTCGATGCCGAGGCGCTTCTTCAGGTGGTCGGCGGCGGCGAGCGCGCCCTGCAGCCCGCAGGGCAGGCAGGTGCAGATCGTGAGCTTGTGCGTGCCGGTCGGCTCCCTGTCATACATCGTGTAGAAGCTCGCCACTTCGTACACGGCGACCGGCGCCATGCCGAGATACTGCGCGACGAAGTCCATGGTCTCGGTCGAGAGCCAGCCGTGCTCGTCCTGCGCGACGATGAGCGCCGCCATCACCGCCGACTGCCGGCGCTCGGGCGGGTACTTCGCGATTTCGCGGTCGATCTTCTGCAGGGAATCCGTGCTCAGCATCAGCGGTCGATGTCTCCGAAAACGATGTCCAGCGTGCCGATGATGGCGACGGCATCGGCCAGCATGTGGCCCTTCGCCAGCTCGCTCATCGCCGACAGGTGGGCGAAGCCGGGCGAGCGCAGCTTCATGCGGTAGGGCTTGTTGGCGCCGTCGGAGATGAAATACACGCCGAACTCGCCTTTCGGGTGCTCCACCGCCGCGTACGCCTCGCCCTCGGGCACGTGCATGCCCTCGGTGAACAGCTTGAAGTGGTGGATCAGCTCCTCCATGTTCGCCTTCATCGCCTCGCGCGAGGGCGGCGCCACCTTGTGGTCGTCCACGATCACCGGACCCGGGTTGGCGCGCAGCCAGTCGACGCACTGCCGGACGATGCGGTTCGACTGGCGCATTTCCTCGATGCGCACGAGGTAGCGGTCGTAGGTGTCGCCGCTCTTGCCCACCGCGATGTCGAAATCGACGCGGTCGTAGACCTCGTAGGGCTGCTTCTTGCGCAGGTCCCATTCGATGCCGGAGCCGCGCAGCATCACCCCGGAGAAGCCGAGCGCGAGGGCGCGCTCGGGCGACACCACGCCGATGCCGACCGTGCGCTGCTTCCAGATGCGGTTCTCGGTGAGCAGCGTCTCGTAATCGTCGACGCATTTCGGGAAGCGCCGGGTGAAATCCTCGATGAAATCGAGCAGCGACCCCTGCCGGTTGGCGTTCATCTCGGCGAGCGCGGCGCGGCTTCGCGTGTGCTGCGCCTCATAGCGCGGCATGGCGTCCGGCAGGTCCCGGTACACGCCGCCCGGGCGGTAGTAGGCCGCATGCATGCGCGCCCCGGACACCGCCTCGTAGCAGTCGAGCAGGTCCTCGCGCTCGCGAAAGCAGTACAGGAACACCGTCATCGCACCGAGATCAAGGGCCTGGGTGCCGAGGAACAGCAGGTGGTTCATGATGCGCGTGATCTCGTCGAACATGACGCGGATGTACTGCGCGCGCAGCGGCACCTCGATGCCGAGCAGCTTCTCCACCGCGAGCACGTAGGCGTGCTCGTTCACCATCATCGACACGTAGTCCAGCCGGTCCATGTAGGGCAGCGACTGCAGGTAGGTCTTGTGCTCGGCCAGCTTCTCGGTCGCCCGGTGCAGCAGGCCGATGTGCGGGTCGGCGCGCTGGATCACCTCGCCGTCGAGCTCCAGCACCAGGCGCAGCACGCCGTGCGCGGCCGGGTGCTGCGGGCCGAAGTTCAGCGTGTAATTGCGGATCTCGGGCATCACTCGCCTTGCGCGTAGTGCTCGACGCGCACGATGCGCGGCGTCACCTCGCGCGGCTCGATCGAGACCGGCTGGTAGACGACGCGCCGCTGGTCCGGGTCGTAGCGCATCTCGACGTGGCCCGAGAGCGGGAAGTCCTTGCGGAACGGGTGGCCGACGAAGCCGTAGTCGGTGAGGATGCGGCGCAGGTCGGGATGCCCCTCGAACACGATGCCGAACAGGTCGAACGCCTCGCGCTCGTACCAGTTCACGCTCGGCCAGACCTCGTGCAGCGACGGCAGCACCGGAAACGCGTCGTCGGCGGCCATGCAGCGCACGCGCAGCCGCCAGTTGTGGGTGATCGAAAGCAGATGCAGGACGGCGGCAAAGCGCCGGCCCGCGCGCGGCCGGTCGCCGTAGCCCGAATAGTCCACGCCGCACAGGTCCATCAGCTGCTCGAACCTCAGCCCCGGCTCGTCGCGCAGCCGCTGGCAGGCCGCGAGGTAGCCCTCCGCCGGCACCTCGACGGTTAGCTCGCCGAGCCGCTCGACGGGCGCAAAGCCCGCGGCTGCCAGCGCATCAAAGAGCCTTTGCAGCTTCGGCGTCATCGGGCGATGGTGTTCGTCCTGCGGATCTTGTTCTGCAACTGGATGATGCCGTAGAGCAGCGCTTCGGCCGTCGGCGGGCAGCCCGGCACGTAGATGTCGACCGGCACGATGCGGTCGGCGCCGCGCACCACCGAGTACGAGTAGTGGTAGTAGCCGCCGCCGTTGGCGCAGGAGCCCATCGAGATCACCCAGCGCGGCTCGGCCATCTGGTCGTACACCTTGCGCAGCGCCGGCGCCATCTTGTTGCACAGCGTGCCGGCGATGATCATGACGTCGGACTGCCGCGGGCTGGGGCGGAACACGACGCCGAAGCGATCGAGGTCGTAGCGAGCGGCGCCCGCGTGCATCATCTCGATGGCGCAGCACGCCAGGCCGAACGTCATCGGCCACAGCGACCCGGTGCGCGTCCAGTTGATTACGTCATCGAGCCGGGCGGTCGCGTAACCCTGCTGCAGAACGCCTTCTATTCCCATTCCAGCGCCCCCTTCATCCACTCGTAGACGAAGCCGACCACGAGAATGCCGAGAAACAGCATCATCGACAGGAACCCCGCCACGCCGATGTCGTTCAGCGCCACCGCCCAGGGAAACAGGAACGCGATCTCGAGGTCGAACAGGATGAACAGGATCGCCACCAGGTAGTAGCGCACGTCGAACTTCATGCGCGCGTCCTCGAACGCTTCGAAGCCGCATTCGTACGGCGAGAGCTTCTCGGGGTCGGGACGGCTCGGGCCGAGGAGCTTGCCGAGCGCCATCGGCGCCACGCCCACCGCGAGGGCGACGAGGATGAACAGCAGGATCGGAAAGTACTCAGCCAGCATAGTTGGTGCCCACGAGCAGACTCGAACTGCTACGGCTTTTTAGGCCACTAGCCCCTCAAGCTAGCGTGTCTACCAATTTCACCACGTGGGCGTGTCCCTCAAGTGAAATTATCCTATAAAAATCATTTCGGTATGCCCGATGCGGGCGAGCCCGCGTCGCCGCCCACGGGCGGCAGCGCCTGCGGCCTGGGAACGTCGCCCGCCGGCGCTGCCGGCGCCTGCGGCTTCACCGCGTCCATGACCGTGCCGGCCTCCGAGCGCGGCTTCTCGCTCGCGAGATAGGCCAGCCCGAGGCTGCTGAGGAAGAACACCGTCGCCAGCGCCGCCGTGGCGCGCGACAGGAAATTCGCCGAGCCGGTGGCGCCGAACAGGCTCGAGGAGGCGCCGCCGCCGAATCCCGAGCCCATGTCCGCGCCCTTGCCGTGCTGGAGCAGCACCAGGCCGATGATGGCCAGCGCGATCAGCACGTGCGCGACGATGATCAAGGTAGTCCACTGTCCCATGTCTTCAGCCTTTCCGTTGCGCCTCTTTGCAGATGGCGATGAAATCCTGCGCCTGCAGCGACGCGCCGCCGATCAGCCCGCCGTCGACGTCGGGCTGCGCGAAGATCGCCGCCGCGTTGTCCGCCTTGACGCTGCCGCCGTAGAGGATGCGCGTCGCCTTCGGCAGCCGCTTCCTGAGAAAGCCGTGCACCTCCTGCGCCTGCGCCGGGCTCGCCGTGCGCCCCGTGCCGATCGCCCACACGGGTTCGTAAGCCACCACGGCATCGCCGAACCCGCCGCGCGCCAGCACCGCGTCGAGCTGGCGCGCCACCACTTCCTGCGTGCGCCCGGCCTCGCGTTCCGGCAGCGTCTCGCCGACGCACAGGATCGGCGTGATGCCGGCGCCCTGTGCCGCTGCGAACTTCGCCGCCACCGTCGCGTCGCTTTCGCCGTACAGCTGGCGGCGCTCCGAGTGGCCGACGAGGACGTAGCGGCAGCCGAATTCCCCCAGCATGGCCGCGGATACTTCGCCGGTGTAGGCGCCTGACGCCTGCTCGCTCAAGGTTTGAGCCCCGAGCGCGATGCGTGTTCCCCGCAGCCGCTCCGCGGCCTGCGCAAGGTACGGAAACGGCACGCACACCGCGCATTCGACCCCGGCCGCGACCAGGGCATCGAGCAGCGCTGCGTTCGCCGCCAGGCCGCCGTGCATTTTCCAGTTGCCGGCGACGAGCCGAGCGCGCATCCCGTGACCGTTCGCTGAAAGTGTGAATTCTACCTGTTTTGCCCTGCAGCATGGGGGGTGCGCGCCAATGTTCGCGCCGCTTCGGTCATGGCCTCGCGCAGGTGCCGTGCGACGCGCGCGCGCAGCGGCGCGAGCAGTCCCGGCAAGCGAACGGCGTGGCTGAGCGCCTCGGTTTCCTCGGCGTAAATCCGCAGCAGCTCGAATACGCGGCGCTCGAGCTCGCCTGGCGCGAACGCCTCGCGCGCGCGCCGGCGGCGCTGCCAGGCGTCGAGAACGCGGTGAGCCGTGTCCAGCCCGAGCTCGATGCGTCGCAGCCGCAGCGGCTCGATACGGCCGTAGGGGATCTCGATGCGCACCGGCAAATCGCCGACGCGCGCGAGGAACTCGCGGTCGATCGCGCGCGCCGCGGCCAGGATTTCCCGCGCATCGCCGGGGACCCGCCCCGCCCCCGCGCGCCGGATCACCAGGGTGTCCTTGCGCACTTCCTTGGCGACATTCTCCGCGAGGAAGGGCTCGATCACGGGCAGCGCGAGGCGCACGGGCAGCGCCGCGCGCAGGAGGTCGGTGGTGCGACGGCTGAACTCGCGCAGCAGCCGGCCGTGCAGCCGCGCCAGCGCGTTCACCCGATTCAGGCCGCGCGCGGCTTCACGGCGCGGTGAAAGCCGAGCATGCCGGCGAATACCGTGCGCGAAGTGACGTCCTGGAAGCCCGCGTCCTCGAGCATGTCGCTCAGCTCCTGCGCCGAGTAGAACATCTGCAGCGCCTGGATGAAGTACTCCTTGCAGTTGAGCGCCGCGGGCCCGCTGCGGAACACGAAGCCCGTGAACCACAGGCACAAACGCAGGTAGGCGTAGTAGAGGCTTTCGACGGTCCGGTTTCCCGGCCGCAGCATGTCGCAGTGGTAGAAGCGCCCGCCGGGCTTGAGCACGCGCCGGATCTCCTCGGCGACGCGGCGGATGCGCAGGTGGCGCGAGGCGAACTGCAGGGCCGCGACGTCGAAGGAATTGTCCGGATAGGGCAGCGTATGCACGTCGTCGATCACGCTGCGGATGCGCAATCCCAGCGCCTCGGCGCGCTGCCGGCCGACGTCCTGCATCGCCGCGCTGCGGTCGATGGCGTGCACCTCGAGCGTCGGCTCGCGCTTGAGCAGCGCGATGCCGATGGCGTTGGTGCCGGCGCAGACGTCGAGCACCCGCTCGCCGGGCCTGATGTCCACCGTATTCATGAACTGCCGCAGGAACCAGCCCCACATGCCCAGGCTGGCGATGTAATTCGCCCGGTCGTAGTACGGCGCCACGTCGGCGAACACGTCGTTCAGCTCCTGGGTCCAGACGACGTTGAAGCGCTCTTCCCGGGCGATCTCGCGCGTGGCGATGGGCGGCGGGTTCATCGAGTCTCCCTTCAGATCCGCAGCAAGTAAAGCACCGAGGCCCCGGTACCGGCAAGGGCCCCGGCATAGACGATCGCCGCGACGATGCGGTCGGCCCGCAGGCCGAGGTCGGCAAAGGTGATGCGCAGGCGATGGGCCGCGCTCCACAGCGACAGGAATACCACGCCGATCAGCGCCAGCTTGACCAGCCAATGGCCGGCGAAGGCGTGCAGCCGCTCGTAGGCGAGCAGGTCCGGCGCGTGGCCGAGCGCCGCGAGGAGCGTGAGGAGCATCAGCGCCGGGGTGAGGAACGCGGTGAGCGTTCCGCCCGCGGCGAACGGACCCCAGACGACAGGCTTGTTGGAGACGGCCATGCTCAGAAGGCTCCCGCGAGATACAGGACCGCGACCGTGAGACCTGCCCAGGCGGCGAAGTGCGCGCCCGAGATGGCGGCGTCCGGAACGAACGCCTCGCCGCGCTGCAGCGGCAGCGCCTTCGGGGTCAGGTTGAACCAGGTAATGCTGTGATAGGCGGCAAAGCCCAGCGCAAGCACATGGAACACGATGCTCTCCGGGGTCCTCACTACCTCGAGGAACACTGCCCACGCGGCCGGGCCCTCCGACAGCTGCTTCAGCCCCCACACCATGAGCAGCGTCCAGCCACCGATGAACAGGCAGCTGAATTCGCGCGCCATGTAGCGCAGGTAGCGCGGGTGGCGGAAGACCCACTCCGCGGTGATCGCCCGCACGTAGGGCTTGCGGCTCATTTCTTCAGCCAGGGCATCAGGTGCGCCTGGTACCAGTCGACGGTGCTCTTGATCTTGACCTGCTGGATCGCCCCGGCCGGGTCGACGTGCTCCGGGCAGACTTCGGAGCAGGCGCCCACGAACGAGCATTCCCACGCGCCTTCGGTCGCCGCGATCTCCTGCTGGCGCGCCTCGCGCCCGCCGTCGCGCGAATCCTGGTTCCAGCGGTGCGCGAGCGCGATCGCCGCCGGGCCGATGTATCTCGGCATCAGGGCGTACTCCGGGCAGGCCGCGTAGCACAGCATGCAGTTGATGCACATGCTGTACTGCTTGAAGCGCTTCAGCTCCGCCGGCGTCTGCCGGTACTCGCCCGCCTCGATCGCCTTCACGTCCTTCGGCATCAGGTAGGGCCTGACGCGCGCGAGCTTCGCCATGAAATCGTCGATCACGGTGACCAGGTCGCGCTCGATCGGGAAGTGCCGCAGCGGCTCGACGCGGATCAGCCCCGGGTAGTCGCGCAGGAACGCCTTGCAGGCGAGCTTCGGCTCGCCGTTGATCATCATGCCGCAGCTGCCGCACACCGCCATGTGGCAGGACCATCGGTAGCTGAGCGTGGGATCGAGGTTCTCCTTGACGTGGTTGAGGGCATCCAGCACGACCCACTCTTGCCTGCAGTTCACGGCATAGCGCTGGAAACGCGGCTCCTGGTCCGTCTCCGGGTTGTAGCGCAGCACCTCCAGCTCGACCAGGCGCTCGCCCATTACTCGTGGCCTCCGGAGTAGTCGCGCACGCCGGGCTGCGACTTCGTGATCACCACGCCGCGGTAGTCGATACGCGGCGCCTCTTTCCCCCGATAGTGCGCGAGCGAGTGCTTGAGATAGCGCTGGTCGTCGCGCGCCGCGAAATCGAGCCGCTGGTGCGCACCGCGCGATTCCTGGCGCGCAAGTGCGCTCTGCGCCACGGCCTCGGCGCACTCGAGCATCGAGCCGAGCTCCAGCGCCTGCAGCAGGTCGGTGTTGTAGACGTTGGTCTTGTCGTGCAGCTCGATGCCGGCGTAGCGCCGGCGCAGCTCGGCGAGCCTGGCGCACGCGGCCGCCAGGCCCTCGCCGCTGCGGTAGATGCCCGCGTGCTCTTCCATCGTCCGCATCATCTCCTTGCGCAGTCCCGCGACGGTCTCGGTGCCGCCCGACCTTTGCATCAGCTCGCGCAGGCGCGACTGCGCCGCGGCGGCGAGCGCTCCGACATGCGCCGTGCGCGCGCCCGACTGAAGGTACTCGATCGCGCTCAAGGCCGCGCGGCGGCCGAACACCAGCAGCTCGGTGAGCGAGTTCGAGCCGAGGCGGTTCGCGCCGTTGATGCTCACGCAGGCGCATTCGCCCGCCGCGAACAGGCCCGGCAACGAGGTCGCCGCCCGGATATCGGTGTCGATGCCGCCCATCATGTAGTGCACCACCGGGCGCACCGGAACGGGATCGGTCACCGGATCGACGCCCATGTAGCTAATGGACAGGTCGCGCACCAGCGGCAGGCGCTCGTCGATCATCTTCTCGCCCAGGTGGCGCATGTCGAGGAGCATCGCGTCGCCCCACTGGGTGGGGACGGCGTTGCCCTTCTTCTGCTCGTGCCAGAACGCCTGGCTGACGCGGTCGCGCGGGCCGAGCTCCATGGTCTTGAGGACGGGTTCGCCCAGCGGCGTCTCCGGCCCCATGCCGTAGTCCTGCAGGAAGCGCCGGCCGTGACGGTTGAGGAGCACGCCGCCTTCGCCGCGGCAGGCCTCCGTGAGCAGGGTGCCGGTGCTCGGCAGCCCGGTCGGGTGGTACTGCACGAACTCCATGTCCTTCAGCGGCACGCCCGCGCGGTAGGCGAGCGCCATGCCGTCGCCGGTCTTGATCGCGCCGTTGGTGGTGAACGGGAACATGCGGCCGGCACCGCCGCCGGCGACGATCACCGCGCCGGCCTCGAAGCAGCGCATCTGGCCGCTGCGCATCTCGATGGCGACGAAGCCCGCGCAGCGGCCTTCGTCCACCAGCAGCTCGGTGGCGTAGTACTCGTCGAAGCGCTGGATCGAGGGAAACTGCAGAGAAGTCTGGAACAGCGTGTGCAGGATGTGGAAGCCCGACTTGTCGGCGGCGAACCACGTGCGCTGCTTCTTCATGCCGCCGAACGGGCGCACCGCCACCGAGCCGTCCGCCTCGCGGCTCCAGGGGCAGCCCCAGTGCTCGAGCTGGACCAGCTCCCTGGGCGCCTCGCGAATGAAGTAGTCCACCGCGTCCTGGTCGGAGAGCCAGTCGCCGCCGCCCACCGTGTCGTTGAAGTGGTGCTCGAGGCTGTCGTCGGCCTTGATCACCCCCGCCGCCCCGCCTTCCGCGGCGCAGGTGTGGCTGCGCATCGGATAGACCTTGGAGATCAGGGCGATGCGAACGGCGGGATCGGCCTCGGCGATCGCGATCGCGGCCCGCAGGCCCGCGCCCCCGGCGCCGATGATCGCCACGTCCGTGCGGATCGCCTCCACGCCCTCCATACTGCCGCAAGCCGCGCCCTGGCGCTTGACATGCGTCAAATCCGCGCCGCGCGGGCCGCAACCCTAGCCGAAGCGCCCGGTGATGTAGTCCTCGGTCTGCTTCTTCTTCGGCTTGATGAAGATCTCGTCGGTGACGCCGTACTCGATCAGCTCGCCGAGGTACATGTAGGCGGTGTAGTCCGAGACGCGCGCCGCCTGCTGCATGTTGTGCGTGACGATGACGATGGTGACCTTGTTCTTCAGGTCGTGGATCAGCTCCTCGATCGAGGCGGTGGCGATCGGGTCGAGCGCCGAGGTCGGCTCGTCGAACAGCAGGATCTCCGGGTCCGTGGCGAGCGCGCGCGCGATGCACAGGCGCTGCTGCTGGCCGCCGGAGAGATTGTACGCAGGCTCCTCCAGCCGGTCCTTCACCTCGTCCCAGAGAGCCGCGCTCCTGAGCGCCTCCTCCACCTTCTCGTTCAGCGTCACGCGCCGGCTTTCGCCCCGCACGCGCAGCCCGTAGGCGACGTTCTCGTAGATCGACTTCGGAAAGGGATTGGGCTTCTGGAACACCATCGAGACGCGCATGCGCACCTCGATGGGGTCCACGGCCGGCGCCAGGATGTTGACGTCGTCCGGGTAGAGCCGGATTTCCCCCTCATAGCGGTTGCCCGGGTACAGGTCGTGCATGCGGTTGAAGCAGCGCAGGAAGGTCGATTTGCCGCAGCCCGAGGGCCCGATGAGCGCGGTCACCTGCTTCTCGTAGACCGGCATGCCCAGGCCCTTGAGCGCCTGGAAATCGCCGTAGAAGAAATTGAGATCCTTGACCGAAGCCTTGGCCACGGCCGGGGCGGCCTCCTGCGCGGGTACGGCTACCATTTGATTTTCTTCCTCAGCCTGTAGCGTATGTAGATCGCGAGCCCGTTCATGGCGAGCGTCATCAACACCAGCACGAAGCCCGCCGCCGCGGCATTGACGAGGAACGCGGCTTCCGGGCGCGATGTCCAGTTGAACATCTGGATCGGCATCACGGTAAAGGGCGAAGTGAGCCATTCGAAGGAGATGAACGGCGCCTGCGCCTTGACCGGCGACGGCGGCAGGAAGGCGATGAAGGTCAGCGCGCCGATGGTGATGATCGGAGCGGTCTCGCCGATGGCGCGCGCCATGCCGATGATCACCCCGGTGAGGATGCCGGCGAAGGAATACGGCACAATGTGATCCTTGCACACCTGCCACTGCGTGGCGCCGAGGGCGTAGGCGCCCTCGCGGATACCCTGCGGGATGGAGCGGATGGCCTCGCGCGTGGCGACGATCACCACCGGCAGGATGAGCAGCGCCAGCGTGAGGCCCGCGGACAGGATCGACTGGCCGAAGCCGAACTGGTAGACGAACAGGCCGAGCGCCAGCAGTCCGTAGACGATGGAAGGCACGCCGGCGAGGTTGGTGATGTTGATCTCGATGATGTCGGTGATCCAGTTCTTGGCGGCGTATTCCTCCAGGTACAGGCCCGCCGCCACGCCCAGCGGCACCGCGAAGAACGCCGTGGTCAGCATCACCAGGGTCGAGCCCACCCAGGCCGACAGGATGCCCGCCTGCCCGGCGCGGCGCGACGGGAAGCTGGTGAAGAAATCCCAGTCCAGGCGGGGCACGCCCTTCACCGCCATGTCCACGAACAGGGCCGCGAAGGTGAGTATGCCGATCATCAGCGCCAGCACGCCGACGCAGGCGAACACCAGGTCCCAGCGCTTGTGGCTGGCGATGAGGGCGCGGATTTCCTCGAGATTTTTCGCGTAGGCCATCAATACGTCTCGCGGAAGCGCTTGCGCAGTAGGTGGCCGCCGATGTTGAAGGCGAGCGTCAGCAGCATCAGCGTCAGGCCCGCTGCGAAGATGGTCTGGTAGCCGATCGAGCCGTGCGGCAGGTCGCCGAGCGCCACCTGGACGATGAATGCGGTGATGGTGGCCGCGGGCTCGAGCGGGTTGAACGTGAGCTTGGGCTGCATGCCGGCGGCCACGGCCAGGATCATGGTTTCCCCCACCGCCCGCGAGATGCCCAGGATGTAGGCCGACGCGATGCCCGAGAAGGCCGCGGGCACCACGACGCGGGTCGCGGTCTGGTAACGCGTCGCGCCCATGGCGTAGGAGCCCTCGCGCAGGCTCATGGGCACCGCGCGCATGGCGTCCTCCGAGATCGAGCTGACGTAGGGAATGATCATGATCCCCATGACGATGCCCGCCGACAGGATGTTGAAGCCCGGCAGTCCCGGATAGATCTTCTGCAGCAGCGGGGTGACGAACAGCAGCGCGAAGTAGCCGTAGACGATCGTCGGCACGCCGCCCAGCAGCTCGAGGAAGGGCTTGGCCACCTCGCGCACGCTGAAGGGCGCGAATTCCGACAGGTAGATGGCGATGATGGTGCCGAGCGGGATGGCGATCGACAGGGCGACGAAAGAACTGGTCAGCGTGCCCGAGAGCAGCACCATGATGCCGAAATGCGCGTCATCGAACAGCGGCGTCCACTGCGTGTCGGTGAGGAAGTCCCACAGCGACACGTGGGTGAAGAACAGGACCGACTCCTTCACCAGCACGTAGACGATGGCGACGGTGGTGAACACCGAGACCAGCGCGGCGAGGAACAGCACCGCCTCGATGGCGCGCTCGCGCAGGATGCGCGCATTCCGCTGTCTCAATCTGGCGCTGGAGGGCGCCATCGGCATCGAAGCCTGGCCTGGAACGGCCGCCATGTGGAGGAGGTCCGGATTCTAGACGCAAAAAAGCCCGCCCGCGTCACGCGGGCGGGCCGCAATGCAATCCTACAGCTTGGCTTCCATCTTCATCAGCTCGTCGATGGTGAGTCCCACCTTGTTCTCGCCGCCGAACTTCGTGCCGACGGTCCTCTTGGTCACCATGTCCAGGTTGTGCGCGTAGGCGCGCTCGGGGAGCGGCACGTACTTGACCTCCCGCGACAGCTTGGCGCCGTGCTTCATGTAATACTGGATGAACTGCCCGACTTCGGGCTTGTCGAGCGACTTGACGTTGACGTAGATGAAGATCGGCCGCGCGAGCGGGCTGTAGGCACCCTTGAGCACCGCGTCCATCGACGGCGCCACCGGCTGGCCCCGCTCGTTGACGATCGGCACGGCCTTCAGCTTGTCCCGGTTCTCCACGTAGTAGGCGAAGCCGAAGAAGCCGAGCGCGTTCACGTCGCGCGAGACGCCCTGCACCAGCACGTTGTCGTCTTCCGACGCGGTGAAGTCGCCGCGCGAAGACTTGGACTTTCCGGTAATCGCCTCGGTGAAATAGTCGAAGGTGCCGGAGTCGGCGCCGGCGCCGAAGAGCTTGAGCGGCGCGCTCGGCCAGGACGCATTGACCTGGTTCCAGCTCGTGATCTTGCCCTGCGCCGCGGGCTCCCACATCTTCTTCAGCTCGGCGACGGTGAGCTGCTTGAGAAAGCTGTTCTTTGGATTGACCACCACGGTCAGCGCATCGAACGCCACCGGCAGCTCGAGGTAGCGGATGCCCGCCTCCTTGCAGGCCTCCATCTCCTTCTTCAGGATCGGGCGCGACGCATCGGAAATATCGGTTTCGCCGCGGCAGAACTTCTTGAAGCCGCCGCCCGTGCCCGAGATGCCGACGGTGACGCGGTACTTGCCTTTCGTGGATTTCTGGAAATCCTCGGCCACCGCCTCGGTGACCGGGAACACGGTGCTCGAGCCGTCGATCTTGACGACTTCCTGCGCAAACACCGGCGCGGCCGTGAGGACTGCGGCCGCCAATGCAAGGGTTCTCATGGATTCGCTCCTGTTTGAATGACGGGAGCGAGTCTAGGTGGGGGCTGTTACAGCCTTATGACACCGGAGCGCCCGTCGCGGCCCGGCCGATCTCATCGAGCTTCCTCCTCAGCACCAGCCGGTCGAGCTTGCCGAGCGGCAGGCTCATGAACAGGTTGATGCGCGTGGACAACTCGCCGAACGCACGCAGGAACGCCTTGCGCTTTTGCTCTTCACTGCCCTGCACGGCTGCCGGGTCCTGGATGCCCCAGTGCGCCGTCATCGGCTGGCCGGGCCAGATCGGGCACATCTCGCCCGCGGCGTTGTCGCAGACCGTGAAGACGAAATCGAGCGTGGGCACGCCAGGCTTCGCGAACTCGTCCCAGTTCTTCGAGCGCAAGCCCGACGTGTCGATTCGGTTCTTCCGCAACAACTCGAGCGCGAACGGGTTCACTGCACCCGCCGGGTGGCTGCCCGCGCTGTACGCGACGAAGCGGCCATTGCCTGCGGCGTTGAGATAGGCCTCGGCGAGAATGGAGCGCGCCGAATTCCCGGTGCATAGGAACAATACATTGAAAGGTGTGGTGGACATGCCGCGAGCTCCAGATTCTGCCGCGGATGATTCCTCACTTCGGCATGCGCCTGCAAGTTACACTTTTGTTGCGTGCCATGACTCACTCGCATCCTCCGGTTGCGCCAGATCGGACTCAGGGCGGCCCCGTGCTCGGCCTCGCCGCCGCGCTGACTCTCGGCTTCGCCGGCATCGAGGCGCTCGGCGGCTGGTGGACCGGCTCGCTCGCGCTCATCTCGGACGCCGGGCACATGCTCGGCGATGGCGTGGCGCTCCTGCTTGCCGCGGCTGCGGGCTGGATGGCGAGGCGCCCGCCATCGCGGCTGCACTCGTACGGCTTCGGCCGAGCCGAGGTCTTCGCTGCCGTCATCAATGCCGGCGCCCTCCTCGCGATCGCCGCGGCGATCGCCTACGAAGCCGTCGCGAGGCTCGGGCAGCCGCGCGAAGTCCAGGGGGGCGCGGCGGCCCTGATCGCCCTCGCCGGCCTCGCGCTCAACCTCTGGATCCTGCGGCGCATCGCGCCGCATCGACACGACATGAACGCGCGCGCCGCCGCGCTGCACGTGCTGGGCGACACGCTCGGCTCGGTCGCCGCATTGGCTTCGGGCGCAATCATCGTGTTCACGGGCTGGACGCCGATCGACCCGCTGGCGTCGCTCCTGATCTGCGCGCTGATTGCCGTCTCGAGCCTGCGACTGCTGCGCGAGGGCGTGCACGCGCTCATGGAGGGCGTGCCGCTGCGGTTGTCGGTGCAAGCCGTCGGCATGGAGATGGCGCGGCACGCGGACGTGGCCTCGGTGCACGACCTGCACATCTGGACGCTGTCGGGGAGCCGGATCGCGCTCTCGGCGCACGTGATCGTGCGCGATCTTTCCCGCTGGGAGCGAACGCTTCACGAACTGCAGGGTCTGCTGCGCGAGCGCTTCGGCGTCGAGCACGTCACGCTGCAACCCGAATCGGCTCCCCAGTCGGTGGTGCAGGTAGCGCTGCCCGATCCGCGCCGGAGAAAGGCGTAGTCAGCACCGGCGCGAAGCCGGATTCAGCGTCTCAATCATGCCGGTACCCGCTCGTACCAGCGCCGGGTGCCGTTCACGATGTAAACCACCGAGAGCATCACCGGCACCTCCA
>Ga0326597_10006356_pt1 | contig 16206 bp, 14 predicted proteins | sample RVTome_12_FD_203789 | JGI IMG/M metagenome (GOLD analysis project Ga0326597, IMG submission 203789) | Soil microbial communities from uranium-contaminated site in the Upper Colorado River Basin, Wyoming, United States - RVT100D185 | ecosystem: Environmental > Terrestrial > Soil > Contaminated >...
ACCTCACGCGGACGGAGGGCTTCGCCGCCGGCGCGGTGAACAGCGCCTCGCACAACCCGGCGCCCGACAACGGCATCAAGTTCTTCGACCGCCGCGGGCTCAAGCTGCCCGACGAGCTCGAGGCGCGCATCGAGGAGCACATGGCCGGCGACGACCGCCTGCCGCGGCCCACCGAAGGGGGCATCGGCCTGGTGGGCGATGCCCGCGACCTCGTGAAGCGCTACGAGGAGCGGCTGATCGCGCTCGCGCCGCGCATGCGCGGCACGCGCGTCGTGCTCGACTGCGCCAACGGCGCCACCTACCGCGTCGCGCCCCTGGTCTTCGCGGCCGCCGGGGCCGAGGTGGTCGTGCTGTGCGACCGCCCCGACGGGCTCAACATCAACGACGGCTGCGGCAGCACCTACCCCGACGGCCTGCGGCGCGCCGTCGTCGAGCGCGCCGCCGCCGCCGGGTTCGCGTTCGACGGCGACGGCGACCGCTGCGTCGTCGTCGACGCGCGCGGCGAAGTGCACGACGGCGACTTCGTGCTCGCGCTCGCGGCGCGGCACTTCGCGCGCGCCGGCCGCCTCGAGCCGCGCACCATCGTCGGCACGGTCATGACCAACGGCGGGCTGGAGGCCACGCTCGCGCGCGAGGGCATCGGGCTGGTGCGCGCGCAGGTCGGCGACCGCTACGTCTGGGAGGAGATGGAGCGGCGCGGCGCGCTGATCGGCGGCGAGCCCTCGGGACACGTGATCTTCCGCGAGCTCGAGACCACCGGCGACGGCATCCTCACGGCGCTCGAGGTGATCCACCTCGCGCTCGCCGAGGGCCGCTCGATCGCCGACCTCGCGGCGGAGGTCGAGCGCTGGCCGCAGGTGCTGCTGAGCGTGCGCGTCGCCCGCCGGCGCGAGTGGCAGGAGGTCGGGGCCTTCCGCGACGAGTACGAGCGCCTCAGGCGCGAGCTCGAGGAGAGCGGCGGCCGGATCAACGTGCGCCCCAGCGGGACCGAGCCGGTGCTGCGCATCCTGGTCGAGGCGCGCTCGGAGGGGGTAGCCTCGAAGACGGCGCAGCGCCTCGCCGCGCTCGCCGAGGAGGTCCTGGCCTAGCCATGTGCGGCATCGTCGGTTACGTCGGCTCGCGCGACGCCACGCCCCTCCTGGTGAACGGGCTGCGCCGCCTCGAGTACCGCGGCTACGACTCGGCCGGCGTCGCGGTGCAGGAGGACGGGCACCTCGAGGTCCGGCGCGCGGAGGGCAAGCTCGACAACCTCGTGCAGGTCCTCGCCCAGCGTCCGGTCTCGGGGCGCAGCGGTATCGGCCACACGCGCTGGGCGACGCATGGCCGGCCCAGCGAGCAGAACGCGCACCCGCACGTCGACTGCGGCGCGGTGACGGCGGTGATCCACAACGGGATCATCGAGAACTTCGACGAGCTCAAGCGGCCCCTCGTCGCGGCCGGCCACCGCTTCGCCTCGGAGACCGATACCGAGGTGGTCGTGCACCTGCTCGAGGACGAGCTCAACGCCGGCCGCACGCTCGAGGAGGCCGCGCTCAGCGTCGTCCCGCGGCTCGAGGGCGCCGCGGCGCTGGCCTTCGTGTCGGCCAAGGACCCCGGCAAGATCGTGGCGGCTCGCGTCAGCAACGCGGGCGGCGTGATCGTCGGCTACGGCCAGGGCGAGAACTACCTGGCCTCGGACATCCCCGCGCTGCTCGATCACACCCGCAGCGTGAGCTTCGTCGAGCCCGGCGAGCTCGCGGTCATCACCGCCAATGAGGTCCGCTTCCTCGACTCCGCCGGACGCAGGGTCGAGAAGGTGCGCACCAACATCACCTGGGACACCGTGACCGCGGCCAAGGCCGGCTACAAGCACTTCATGCTCAAGGAGATCCACGAGCAGCCGCGGGTCATCTCCGACACGCTGCTGGGCCGCGTCGAGCGGACCACCGGGCGGGTGGTATTCGACGAGGACGTCAAGATCACCGACGCCCAGGTGCGCGCGCTCGAGCGCATCACGCTGCTCGGCTGCGGCACCGCGGGCTACGCGGCGCTCGCGGGCAAGTACCTCATCGAGCGGCTCGCGCGCATCCCCTGCGACGTCGAGATCCCCAGCGAGTACCGCTACCGCGACCCGGTCGTATCGCCCCAGCAGCTCGTCGTCGCGCTCACGCAGTCCGGCGAGACCGTGGACACGCTCGCCGCGATGGACGAGGCCAAGAAGCGCGGCGCGCGCCTCCTCGCGATCGTCAACGTGATGGGCAGCCAGGCCTCACGGACGGCCGACGACCTGGTCTACCTGCACGCGGGTCCGGAGATCAGCGTCGCCTCGACCAAGGCCTACACGACGATGCTCGTCGACCTCTACCTGCTCGGCATCTTCCTCGGCCAGCGGCGCGGGACGCTGGACCAGGATCTCTCGGCGCGGCTGCTCGCGGAGGTCTTCCACCTGCCCACGCTGGTGGACGCCGTGCTGCGCGAGGAGCCGAGCATCAAGGCGCTGGCCTACCGCTACCACCAGGCCCGCGACTTCCTGTACCTGGGGCGCGGCATCAACTACGCGACCGCGCTCGAGGGCGCGCACAAGCTCAAGGAGCTCTCGTACAGCCACGCCGAGGGCACGGCGGCCGGGGAGATGAAGCACGGCATCAACGCGCTCATCGACGAGTCGCTGCCGGTCGTGGCGATCGCGCTCCAGGACGCCACCTACAAGAAGATCGTGTCCAACATCCAGGAGGTCCGCGCGCGGGCCGGCACGGTCATCGCCCTGGCGAACGACGGCGACGAGGACATCGCGCGGCACGCCGGCGAGGTCATCCGCGTCCCGCGCACCAACGACCTGCTCTCGCCGGTCCTGGCCGTCGTCCCGCTGCACCTGTTCGCCTACCACGTCGCCGACCGCCGCGGCAACGACGTGGACCAGCCCCGGAACCTGGCCAAGGCGGTCACCGTCGAGTGAGCGGCCCGGCCGAGACGGGCATCGACATCATCGAGACCGCGCGCATCAGATCGGTCCTGGAGCGCCACCCGCGGCGCTTCCTCGAGCGCGTGTACACGGAGTGGGAGCGCGCCTACTGCCGCACCAATGTCCTGCACCTGGCGGGGCGCTGGGCCGCCAAGGAGGCGGTGTCGAAGGTGCTCGGCCTCGGCGTGCGCGGGGTCGGCTGGCGCGAGATCGAGATCCGCCGCACCCGCGCGGGACAGCCCATCGTGAGCCTCCACGGGCGCGCCGAGGAGCGCCGCCTGACGCTGGGGCTGTCCGAGCCGCTCTCCGTGTCGATCTCCCACATCCGCGACCTCGCGGTGGCGGTCGCGGTGGGCATCCGGCCAGCGGCTCCCGGACAGCGGGCCTGAGGCGCCCGCGGCGCCTGGACCTGCGCGCGGTCCGGGCATTGCTCGAGCGGCTGCCCGACGACACGAGCAAGGACATGCGCGGCCGCGTGCTGGTCGTCGGCGGCTCGCTGCGCTACCCGGGCGCGCTCCTGCTCGCGTGCCGCGCCGCGGCGCGCGGCGGCGCGGGCGTCGTCACGGCCGCGACCGCGCGCAGCGTGAGCGAGGCCATCGCCGGGCGCGACGCGAACGTGACGCTCCTGCCGCTGGCCGAGTCGCGCCCGGGTGAGGTCGCGGTGGCCGCCGCCGCGCTCGTCGCGCAGTTCCTCGGCGAGAAGATCCGCGCGCTGCTCATCGGGCCGGGGCTCGCGCACGGCGCGGGCAGCGACGAGTTCGTGCTGGCGGTGCTGCGCAACGCGCGCGCCACGCCGACGGTCGTTGACGCCGACGGGCTCAACGCGCTGGCGCGGTCGGCGGACTGGGCGCGCGTGCTCCCGGCCGCGTGCGTGCTCACGCCTCACGACGGCGAGGCCGCGCGCCTCGTGGGCCAGGTCGTGCCCAAGGGCGCCGAGCGCGTCGCCTTCGCCGAGGCCGCCGCCACGCGCTGGAAAGCCGTCGTGGTGCTGAAGGGCGCGGCCACGGTCGTGACGGACGGCACTCACACCTACGTCCACGACGCGCCCAACGCCGCGCTCGGGGTGGGCGGCTCGGGCGACGTGCTGGCGGGGGCCATCGCCGCGTTCCTGGCGCGCGGCCTCGCGCCCGTCGCGGCGGCCGCCGCGGCGGTCTGGGCCCACGGGCGCGCCGGCGCCCTGCTGGCCCGCGAGATCGGCCAGTCGGGGGCGCTGGCCAGCGAGATCGCCGACGCGCTGCCGCGCGCCATCCGCGAGGCCGCCGAGCCGCGATGACGCCGCTGCGCTCGACCGTCGTCGACGTGGATCTCGACGCGGTCGCGGCGAACCTGCAGGCGGTCGGCGCGGGGCATCCCGCCATCGCCGTGGTCAAGGCGGACGCCTACGGCCACGGCGCCGAGGTGGTCTCGCGCGCGCTGGTCGAGGCCGGCGCGATCGCGCTGGGCGTGTTCACTGTCGAGGAGGGCTTGGTCCTGCGCCGCAGCGCGATCGAGGCGCCCATTCTCGTGCTCGGCGGCCTGAGCGACCCCGGCGAGGCCGACGCCGCGGTGGGCGCCGGCCTGTCGGTGGCCGTGTGGGACGAGCGCGCCGCGCGCGCGCTCGACGAGGCGGCGCGCATGGCCGGCGCGCGCGCGCTGGTACAGGTGAAGGTGGACACCGGACTCACGCGGCTCGGCGCGCCCGCGGAGCAGGCGCTCGAGCGCTACGCGCGCATCAGCGCGCTGCCGGCGCTGGATGTCGAGGGCATCTTCACGCACTTCGCCAGCGCCGACGTGCCGGGCGACACGACGGCCCGCGAGCAGGCCGAGCTGTTCGCCCGCCTCGTGCGCGCGCTGCCCGAGCGGCCTCGGCTGGTGCACGCCTCGAACAGCGCGGCCGCGGTCGTGCAGGGAGCGGGGCCCGAGTGCAATGCGCTGCGCCCGGGGATCGCGCTCTACGGTCTCAATCCGGCGCCGCACCTCGCTTCCATCGAGCTGCGCCCGGCCCTGCGCTGGACGTCGCGGATCCAGCGCATCGTCAAGGCGCAACGCGGCACGGGCGTCGGGTACGGGCACGAGTACCGCCTGCCGCGCGAGGGCCTCGTCGCGACGGTGCCCGTCGGCTACGGCGACGGGCTGCAGCGCGCGGCGCGCCACGCCGCGGTGCTGGTGCGCGGCGCGCGCGTGCCCATCGCCGGCCGCGTGGCCATGGACCTGATCACGCTCGACGTGACCGGCTTGCACGGCGTGCGCGAGGGCGACGAGGTCGTGCTCATCGGCGAGCAGGGCGGCGCGCGCGTCTCGGCGGAGGACCTGGCCGAGGCGGCCGGCACGAACAACTACGAGGTCGTGACCGCGCTGCGCCGCCTGATGCCGCGGCGCTACTTCCGCGGCGGGCGGCTGGTCGCGACGCGGACGCTGGCCGGTGGGGTGGCCTGGGCGTGAGATCGACCGCGCTCGTCCTCGCCCTGCTGCTGGCCGCGTGCCTGCCGCAGCAGACGACGCCGTCGCCGACGCCGTCGCCCACGCTCGCTCCGGCCGCCACGCCGACCCCGGGGGCCGCGCTCGGCGGGCGGGACATGCGCGCCGCGCTGCTGGCCAAGCCCATCCCCGTGGCCGACCCGTTCGAGCTCGCGCGCCGCATCAAGGGCCGCAGCGGCACGCCGGCCGCGCCCTTCCAGCCGGCGCGCGCCCAGCCGCCCGACGAGTCGGTCGGGACCACGCAGGAGTTCTGGGTCTACGACTTCGAGGCCAAGCGCAACGTCCGCGTCACCGCCGGGATCCGGCTGGTCACGCCGAGCGCGAAGTGGTGGGTGCAGACGGACGTGACCGTCGATGAGAGCGCGCTCGCGCGCAGCGCACAGGTCTTCGAGCAGCGCATCTACCCCACGGACCGCCGCCTCTTCGGCGAGGAGTGGTCGCCGGGCATCGACGCCGACCCACGCGTCAACGTGCTGATCGCGCGGCTGCCCGGCTCGGCCGCCGGCTACTTCAGCCAGACCGACGCGCTGCCGCGCTGGGTCAACGAGTTCTCCGCGGAGCGCGAGATGATCTACATGAACGCGCTCGCCGCGCGCGTCGGGACCGACCCCTTCCATGCCGTGCTGGCCCACGAGCTGTGCCACATGATCCAGTTCAACGTCCGCGCGCGCTCCTCGGTCTGGTTCAACGAGGGCCAGGCGCAGCTGTGCGAGCGCGCCAACGGCTTCCGCGTGGGCTTCGACCAGCTCTTCCTCCAGCAGCCCAACACGCAGATCGACGCCTGGAGCGAGCTCGACGAGGGCGCGGCACAGCACTACGGCGCCTCCTACCTGTTCCTCGAGTACCTTCGCGGCCGCACGGGCGGCGGCTACGAGTTCATCACCGAGCTCATGCGGCGCGGCGTGGACACGCTCGCCGACATCGACCGCGCCCTGCGCGACGCGGGGCATCCCGGGGCCGACGAGATGCTCGCCGACTTCGTGGCGGCGAACGCGCTGGTCGGGACCACGGGCGCCGACCCTGTCTTCGACGCCTACCCGCTGGACGCCCGCCCGCGCGAGCCGGCGCGGCCGACCTCGCAGGACCGTGCCCTCGTCGGGGCCACGCTGCGCGCGGCGGCGCACCCGCAGGCCACGCGGTACGTGGAGCTGCCGCGCAGTGGCCCCTTCACGGTGACGCTGGCCGCGCCCGAGGCCGGGCGGGTGGTGCCGACCGAGTCGCACTCGGGGACCTGGTCGTGGTGGTCGGACCGCGCGGACGGCATGGACAGCAGCCTCACCCGCGAGGTCGACCTGAGCGGCGTAGCCTCGGCCACGCTGCGCTTCTGGACGTGGTTCGACATCGAGGACGACTTCGACTACGCGTACGTGCTCATCTCGAGCGACGGCGGGGCGCGCTGGACCACCCTGCCCGCGACCGGCACGACCACCGCGGACCCCAACGGCAACAACCTGGGCACCGGCTACACCGGACTCTCGGGCGGCGGGCAGGAAGCGGCCTGGGTCCAGCAGCAGGCCGACCTCACGCCGTTCGCGGGCCAGAAGGTGCTCCTGCGCTTCGAGCACGTGACCGACGGCGCGCTCAACAGCCCCGGGTTCCTGCTCGACGACGTCGAGATCCCCGAGATCGGCTACCGTGACGACGCCGAGGAGGACCGCGGCTGGAACGCGGAGGGCTTCATCCGATCGACGAACACGATCGCCATGCAGTACGTCGTCCAGGTCATCCGCTTCGGCGCGCGGCCGACCGTGGAGCGGCGAGTGGTCGCGGGCGGCAGGCTCGAGCTCGAGCTGGACCCGACCGGCGACCAGGCCGCGCCGGTGCTGGCGGTGACGCCGCTCGCGCCGCGGATGACCGAGAGCGTGGCCTTCGAGATCACGGTGACGGCGCGCCGCTAGCCCCCGACCTGGCGGACGCGGCGGTGCTGGCGCGCCTGCTGCGCCGGCACGGCATCCGTGCCGCGACGTCGCTGGGCCAGCACTTCCTGGTGGACCGCAGTGCGCTCGACGCGATCGTGGCCGCCGCCGAGCTGTCGCGCGCCGACGACGTGCTCGAGGTCGGCCCGGGCCCCGGCGCGCTGACGCAGCGGCTCGCCGCGGTCGCGCGCAGCGTCACCGCCGTCGAGCTCGACGAGCGCATGATCGCCGTCGCGACCGAGGCGGTCGGCGCGGCCGCGTCGGTCCGTTTCGTCCGCGCGGACGCGCTCGCCGTGGACCTGTTCGGGCTTGGTCCGCCGCCGACGCGGATCGTGGCGAACTTGCCATACCAGATCACGTCGCCGCTGCTGCACCGCTTCCTGGCCGACCCGCGCCGGCCACCTTTGGTCGTGGTCCTGGTCCAGGACGAGGTCGCGCGGCGGATGGCCGCCGCGGCCGGCGACCGCGAGCGCAGCTTCCTCTCGGTCTTCGTCCAGTCCTTCGCCGAGCCGCGCTTGGTGCGCCGCGTCCCGCCCGGCGCTTTCCGGCCTTCGCCCAAGGTGGCCTCGGCCGTCGTAGCGCTGCGCGCGCACGCGCGCCCGGCCTTCGCCCCGCTCGACCAGGCCGCCTTCCTGCGCTTCGTGAGCGACGCCTTTCGCCATCGCCGCAAGCAGCTGCGCGCCGCGCTGGCGTTCGAGGCGGCGGTGGACCGCGCGCGGGCCACGGCGGCGCTCGATCGTGCGGAGATCGCCCCTGAGCGGCGTCCCGAGGAGCTCGAGTTGTCCGAGTGGGTGCGTCTCGCGGCCGCCCTCGGCGTGAGCGGGTCCGCCTAGTGCCCCGGCGTCTGCGCGTGCTCGCAGCGGCAAAGGTGAACCTCACGCTCGAGGTGCTGGGGCGCCGGGACGACGGCTATCACGAGATCGCGAGCGTCATGACGACCATCGGGCTCGCCGACGACGTGCGCGTGGGCCCCGCGCGCGCGCTGGACGTGCGGGTGCGGCCGCCGCTCGAGGGTCCGCCGGGGGAGGAGCTGGTCGGGCGCGCCGCGCGCGCGCTCGCCGAAGCCGCGGGCATCGAGCCGCGCGCGCACGTGCTCGTGCGCAAGCGCATACCCGTCGCCGCGGGCCTGGGCGGCGGATCGAGCGACGCGGGCGCCGCCCTGCGTGCGCTCGCGCGCACGTGGCACGCTGACGGAGCCGACCTGGTGGCGATCGGCGCGCGCGTCGGCTCCGACGTCCCGTTCTTCGCGGCCGGCCATCCGCTGGCGCGCGTGGCTGGGCGCGGCGAGAGCGTGCGCGCGCTGCCCGTCGCCGCCGAGCCGCTCTGGATCGTCCTGGTGCTGGTGGCGGCGCGCTCGCTCACGGCGCACGTCTTCGCCGCGCTGACCCCGGCCGAGATGGGCGACGGCCGCGCGACGGACGACCTCGTGAGCCTCCTCGAGCGCGGAGGCGCGACGCCGGCGCTGGTGCGCGAGCTCGCGCGCAACGACCTCGCGGCCGCGGCCGAACGCGTGTGCCCGCCCATCGGCGAGGCCCGTGAGGCCGCCGCGGGCCAAGGCGCGACGCTGCAGCTGTCGGGGAGCGGTCCTTCGCTGTTCGCGATCGCCGACGACCGCGCTCAGGCGCTACACCTCGCGCGATCGCTGCGGCGCCGGGGCCTCAGGGCGCGGGCGTATCCGACATGCGTGCCTGCGCCGGTGGTAAGCGCCTGACTGAGCGAGCGAGCGCTGTCCTCTTACGCTCGGACGGTGGATCCGCGCGGCGACATGACCGTACGCCAGGCCGGCCGCAAGGGCGGGAAGAACACCGCGGACAAGCACGGCGCCGACTTCTACCGCGAGATCGGGCGCCGTGGGGGCGAAGCGCGCAAGGGCCAGCTGGGACCCGAGGGCTACGCGAAGCTCGGGCGCAAGGGCGGCGAGGCGCGCAAGACGCAGCTCGGACGGACCGGATACGCGGAGCTCGGCCGCCGCGGCGGCGAGGCGCGCAAGACGCAGCTCGGGCCCGAGGGCTACGCGGCCCTGGGCCGCAAGGGCGGACGTCGCGTGGCGGAGCTCATCCGGCGCGGCAAGCGCCCCGAGGAAGGGAACGGCGGCCGCACCACCGCGGCCTGACCCGGACCTAGACTCATTACTCCCCACTGGGGCGTGGCCAAGTGGTAAGGCAGGGGACTTTGGATGCGCCCGATAGCGTCCGCTCGCATCCGTAGTCGTCCGTTTCTTAGGAAATCTGCGGGTCCGCGTCTGCCGGGGACGTCGTCGTCTGCTCTCGTCCGTCGGCTCTGCTGTCAGATCGCTGTCAGACTGGCCGCAGCATCGCTACCTATCCCGGTCGCGCCCCGCTACGCCCATCGCGTGCCACCACCAGGACAGCGCCGGGTAGTGCCTTCGTCGCGAGGACCCTGCCCCTTGCTCGCCCAGACGAACAGCTGGCCGAGCGATACGGTGAGGAGTACGCCGGTGATCACCCAGCCGAAGGCCGGGCGGATCGTCACGACGCTGCCGCTCAAGAACTCAAGGCTCGACGGCCAGCCCCACGTCGGTTCGCTATCGATCGCCAAGGCCGGAAGTTACGTCCTCGACATCTGCCCCATCGGCTACTACCAGATCGACATCGAAGAGCTTCGGTAGGGCCGCCGCCCGCCCGCGGCCGAGGCGGCTACCATGCGACCGACTGCTTGCCGTCGCGCGGACGGCTGAAATGTGGTCGAGGGGATGGGAATGGGGATGCTGCGTTACCTGTTCTCTGCGCTCGCGGTCCTCAGTCTGATCGCCGGTCTCGGGATGTTGGTCGCACCGGAGGCCCTCGGCACGACAGCCGGCTGGTCCGGAGGCGCCACGCCCGGCACTTTCGCCTTCGCCCGGCTGCTCGGAGCGGTCATCCTCCCGCTCGCGTACGTCTCGTGGGTGGCGGCCACAGCCGATCCCTCGCCGCTGCGTCTTGCGCTGACGCGGGCCTCCGCGGTCACGCCGGTCCTGAGCGGCGCGGTGGGACTCCTCGCCCTGTCCGCGGGCGTCATCACTCCGGCGTTCGCCATCTTCAACCTTGTCCTCAACGCGATCTTCGTCGTCGGCTTCGGCTACTACGGCTTCGTGAGGGCGCAGAGCACAAGCTAGAGCCGTTTCAGCCGTCGCTCCCCGCGTAGAGAGGCGACGTACCGTGCGCCTCACGGGACGGGCCGCGCCCGCCTCAGGGCATCCTGCGGCTAGGCGCGCCCGGTCGTGACGCGCGCACGGCCGCATCGGCGTCGCCGAAGCTCACGGTCGGCACGCCCGGATGCAGCGCTACCGGCGCGTTGCGCGTCAAGGCGAGCGCGGACCACGCGCGGACGAACGTGGCGGTCGAGTCCTTCTCGATGCGGAGCGCGGGATGCGCGTGCGGCACCTTCCCGCCCTGGACGACCATGCCCTCACGCGCCACGAGCTCGCGCGCCTCATCGCGCTCCACCGCCCCAAGGGCGGGGGATGCGACTTCGCGCCGCCCAAGACGCCGCGCTCGCGCCGACAGGTCGCGATCACGCAGGCTGCTGCCGCCGCGCTGCGCCGTCATCGCGTGCGCCAGAACGCGGAACGCTTGCTCGCCGGCGATGCCTGGACGGACCTCGATCTCGTCTTCGCGAATGAGGTAGGGAAGCCGCTTCGCGGAACGCGCGTCACACACACGTTCCAGGCCGCGCTACGCCGCGCCGGCCTGCCGAGGCTTCGCTTCCACGACGCCAGACACACGAGCGCGACTTTGCTTCTCGGTCGCGGCGTCCATCCGAAGATCGCCTCGGAGATGCTCGGCCACGCGAGCATCGCGATCACGTTGGACCTTTACTCGCATGTCACGCCGACGATGCAGCGCGGCGCGGCGGACGAGCTGGACGCCGTTCTCGGAGGGGTGAGATGACGACCTACTCGTTCATTGAACAGGGTGCGGGTGGAGGCGAGTGCGTACGAACGTGCCGGCCTCGGGCCAGACACCGTCCACGCGAGGACGGTGACGTGGGCCTCGACGCATCCTGGTCAAGCGAGAGCTGATCGTGTTCTTGCCCAGGCTCAGGAGGGCGATGCGGACGCCACCGAGTTCGTGAGGTTGCGCCGCGCTGAAGGTGTGCGCGATGAAGACATCCGCTGATACTGGAATATGAGTGAGTTGGAGCGCCGCGTCATCGACAAGTTTGCGGAGCAGACGCGAATGGCGCTATTTCTTGAATACGTTGACCGTGGCCTTACACCGGAGCAGGCGGGGCCGCAGATCCGCAAGACTCAAGCAATCTACGGCGACCCCACGGACGACAACGGTGCGACCGCGGGCAATGACCGCCGACTCTTTCCTGAGCTACAAGACCGCGTTGATCGATTCATGGAACTTCAGAGCTCGTCTGAGGATCTTCGTCGCAGGGTCGAACGTTCATCGTCATTCAACGCGTTCGTACGTTCAGAGATCAAGGCGCATCGGTTGTAGCTCCGGCCGTCGTCTGGTAACAGTTGGCGGGTGTTGGGCCTGCCCGCCGCCACAACTGATCGGGTGGCCGTGATGCCTTGCGCGACGCTCGACGCAGCGGACTGATCAGCGCGCGACCGCACGACTGTGCGCCCGACCCTCAGCGATCCGAGTAGGCGACGCCGGGAGCCGATGAGTTTTGCTGTCAGATCGCTGTCAACGGGCGCGCGCGAGGACCGCGACCGTAAACTTTCCTAAGCATTGGGGCGTGGCCAAGTGGTAAGGCAGGGGACTTTGGATCCCCCACCGAAGGTTCGAATCCTTCCGCCCCAACCGTCCAAAAGGGCCCCAGGTCCGGATCCTGGCGCCCCAACCGTCCGAAAGCGCCCAGGTTCGGATACTGGCGCCCCAACCGATAGCATCGTTGCTTCAGGTGAGCGAAGACCCTTCGCGACCCGTCGCGATCCTCCTCGCGGCCGGTCTGGGCACGAGGATGCGGTCGCGGACGTGCAAGGTCCTTCATCCCGCGGCGGGGCTGCCGCTCATCTCGCACGTCCTGCGCATCGCGCAGGCGGCGGGCGCCCGGCCCCTCGTCGTGCTCTCGCGCGAGAGCGAGGCCGCGCGCGCCGCTCTCCCGCCCGACGTCATGGTCGCCATGCAGGACCCGCCGCGCGGCACCGGCGACGCCGTGCGCGTGGCCCTCGACGCGGTCCCCGACCTCGGCGGCCCCTGCTTCATCGTCTACGGCGACACGGCGCTGGTACGGCCCGCGAGCCTCGAGCGCCTCGAGGCGCTGCGGCGCGAGCGCGGCGCCGTGCTCGCCCTGCTGACCGGCGACGCCGGCACGGAGAACGACTACGGCCGCATCGTGCGCGGCAGCGACGGCGACGTCGAGCGCATCGTCGAGGCGCGCCTGGCCACGGCGGCCGAGCAAGCCATCTCCGAATCGAATTTCGGAGCCTACGCGGCCGACCTGGGCTGGCTGCGCGCGGCGGTGCCGCGGCTTCGCGCGAACGAGACGGGCGAGGTCTTCCTGACCGACCTGGTCGCGCTGGCGCGCGTCGAGGGCAAGAAGGTCGCGGCGCTGCGCATCGCGGACCCTCTGGAGGGCCTGGGCGTCAACACGCGCGCCGACCTGGCGCGGGTGGACGCGCTGCTGCGCCGCCGCATCCGCGAGGAGCACATGGCCGCCGGCGTGAGCTTCATCGACCCCGACTCTTCGAGCGTCGACGCGGGCGTTGAGATCGCCGCGGACGCCCTCATCGACCGCGGTTCGGTGCTCGAGGGCCGCACGCGCGTGGGCACGGGGACGCGCATCGGTCCCTACGCCATCCTGCGCGACGCGGTGGTGGGGGAGCGCTGCCGCGTCGAGGCCTCCGTCCTGGAAGGGGCGACGCTCGAGGACGACGTGCGCGTGGGTCCGTTCTCGCACCTGCGTCCCGGCGCGTATCTCGAGCGCGGCGTCGAGCTCGGCAACTTCGGCGAGGTCAAGGCCAGCCGGCTGGGCGCGGGCACGAAGATGCACCACTTCGCGTACGTCGGCGACGCGGCCGTCGGAAGCGGCGTGAACATCGGGGCCGGGACCATCACGCTGAACTACGACGGCGCGCAGAAGCACCGCACCGAGATCGGCGACGACGCGTTCATCGGCTCGGACACGCTGCTGCGGGCCCCGGTGAAGGTCGGCCGCGGCGCGGCGACCGGGGCCGGTGCGGTCGTGACCAAGGACGTGCCCGAGGGCATGCTCGCGGTGGGCATGCCCGCCCGCGCCATCAAGAAGTACGCGCGCCCGCGCAAGGCCGAGCGGCAGTGAGCGCGCTAGCCCAGCTCCTGCTCAGCGAGCTGGTCCTGGTGCTCCTGCTGGCGCTGCTGTCGGCGGGCGAGACGGCGATCCACGCGATGCGCCGTCCGCACCTCCTCGCCGCGCTCGAGACGCGCGGCCGCCGCGGCCGCCTGGCCAACACCATCGCTCAGCGCTCGGCGCAGTACCTGTCGGCGCTGCAGGTGATGGAGTTCGCGGTGATCTTCGCCTATTCCGCGGTCGCGGCCGCGTTCGTCGCGCCGCGGCTCTCGGAGATCCTGTCGCTCGTGGGCGTGACCGCGGTGGTGAGCGACGCCACGGCGGTCTTCGTCAGCGTGGTCAGCCTCTCCGCCGTCGCGCTGCTGTTCGGTATCTTCCTGCCGCGGGCCATCGGCGCGCGCTTCACCGCCGGCGTGCTGCTGGCCCTGACCGTGCCCATCGAGGTCGTCGGCTGGCTGACCCGCCCGGTCGTCGTGGTCCTGTGGGCGGTGACCGCCGCGCTCATGCGGCCCTTCGGGGCGGGGCCCGAAGCCGGCGCGGTCAGCGAGGACGAGATCCGCGCGCTGGTCGAGACGGGCGAGGAGCAGGGAGTGCTCCAGGAGCAGGAGCGCGACATGATCCAGGGGATCTTCGAGCTGGGCGAGAAGCAGGTGCACGAGGTCATGGTCCCGCGCACGGACATACGCGCGATGGACGTGACCACGCCGGGCGCGCGCGTGCTCGAGGAGGTCGTGGCCGTCGGGCACTCGCGCATCCCGGTCCACGAGGGCACACCCGACCAGATCATCGGGATCCTCTACGTTAAGGACCTGTTCCGCCGCCTGGCGCGGGGCGAGAAGGACGTCTCGCTGCGGCAGTACCTGCGGCCCGCGCACTTCGTCCCCGAGAGCAAGCGCGTCGACGAGCTGCTGGGCGAGATGCAGCGCAACAAGGTGCACATGGCCATCGTCGTCGACGAGTACGGGGGCACCGCCGGGCTCGTCACGATCGAGGACCTGGTCGAGGAGATCGTCGGCGAGATCCGCGACGAGTACGAAGCCGAGCAGGAGCTCATCACGCCGGTGTCGGAGAACGAGGCCATCATGGACGCGCGGGTGCCGTTCGACGAGGTGCGCGATGCGTTCGAGCTCGACCTGCCCGGGTCCGAGGACTACGACACGCTCGGCGGGTTCATCGTGCAGGCGCTGGGGCGCCTGCCCAAGGCCGGCGAGCACGTGAGCGCCGACGGCGTGCGCTTCGCCGTCGAGAGCGTGGAGGGGCGGCGCATCCGGCGCGTGCGCGTCACGCGTCGCGCGGGCGAGGCGGCGGCCAAGCCGTGAGCGAGGCGCGCGCGCTGCTCGGCCCGGGGGACGAGGAGCTGGTGCGCGTTGCCGCGCTCGCGCGGCAGCGCGCCTACGCCCCCTACTCGGGCTACAAGGTCGGGGCCGCCATCCGCAGCAAGCGCAACAAGGTCCACGCGGGCGCCAACGTCGAGAACGCCTCGTACGGTCTGACCGTGTGCGCCGAGCGCATCGCCGCGTTCAACGCCGTGGCCTCGGGCGACCGCGACCTCGACGCGATCGCCATAGTCACCGAGGGCGCCGCGCTGCCGTCGCCGTGCGGCGCGTGCCGCCAGGTGCTGCACGAGTTCGGGCCCGGCATGCGCATGATCCTCGCGACCACCACGGGCCTGCGCAAGGCGACCACGCTGGCCGAGCTGCTGCCCGACGCGTTCGGGCCCGAGCGCCTGCGCCAGGGCCAGGCGGCGACCCAGGACTAGGGCGCGGCCACCGCCGGCTCGGCCGGAGCGCCCGTCGCGGCCTCGACCAGCCGCTCGAGGAGGCGCAGCGGCTCCTCCGTCGTGGCGCGGTCGCGCACCGCGCGGAGCTCGTGGAGCGCGCGCTCGCGGCGGATGCCGATCTCGCGCTCGATGACCTCACGCACCTTGAGGTCGTCGAGGACGTCGCGGACGCGCTCGACCACCCCGGTGGCGAGGGGCGGCGACCCCGCGTAGAGCTCTTCCAGCGTCGCGCGCACGCGCGGCGCCGCGCGCTCGAAGGCCATGACCACGGGCAGCGTCTTCTTACGCTTGGCGATGTCGTTCATCTCCACCTTGCCGGTACGCTCGCTGGTGCCCCAGATCCCAAGCACGTCGTCGTGCGCCTGGAAGGCCTCGCCGAAGTCGGTGCCGAAGCGCACCAGCGTGGCGCGCAGGTCGGGGTCGTCGCTGGCCAGCACGGCCGCGGCCTCCGCGGCCGCCGAGAAGAGCGCGCCGGTCTTCTTCACCACCATCGCGCGGTAGCGCTCGGCCGTGACGTCGGTGCGCGACTCGAAGCTGATGTCCAGGAACTGGCCCTCGCAGACCTGCACGCAGGCGCGGTCGAGAAGGTAGGCGAACTCGAGCACGCGCTCCGCGGGCACGCCGCGGTCGCGCAGCCGGTGTGCCGCCAGCCGCGACGCGGCGAACATTCCGTCGCCGGCGTTGATGGCCTGGGGCACGCCCCAGACCGACCAGACCGTCGGGCGGTGGCGGCGCGTGGGGTCCTGGTCCTCGATGTCGTCGTGGATGAGCGTGAAGTTGTGGAGCAGCTCGATGGCCGCCGCGGCCGGCAGACCCGGCGCGACGTCGCCGGCCAGAGCCTCGTAGAGTAGGGCGAAGAGCAGGGGCCGCAGGCGCTTGCCTGC
>Ga0326597_10006357_pt1 | contig 16205 bp, 4 predicted proteins | sample RVTome_12_FD_203789 | JGI IMG/M metagenome (GOLD analysis project Ga0326597, IMG submission 203789) | Soil microbial communities from uranium-contaminated site in the Upper Colorado River Basin, Wyoming, United States - RVT100D185 | ecosystem: Environmental > Terrestrial > Soil > Contaminated >...
GCTCGGAGGATCGAACCATGCGAAAACCCATCGAGCCGCCGCATTACCCCTGCCTGGAGATGGGCCCCCGAATGCTGCTGGGCCCTGGCCCCAGTATGGTGCATCCGCGGGTGCTGCAGGCCATGGCTGGACCGGTCATCGGGCACCTGGACCCGGCCTTTCTGCAGGTGATGGATCGAATTCAAGACATGCTGCGCTATGTCTTCCAGACGCAGAATCCGCTCACCATCCCGGTGTCCGGCACCGGCAGCGCCGCCATGGAGGCGGCGGTGGCCAATAGTGTCGAGCCGGGGCACCCGGTGCTGGTGTGCGTCGGTGGTTTCTTCGGGGGCCGGCTGGCCGAGATGGCCCGCCGCTATGGGGGCGACGTGCAGACCCTGGAGTGCCCCTGGGGGGAGGTGATCGATCCCCAGCAGGTCAGAAAGGCTCTGGAGAACCGTCCGGCCAAGGTGGTGGCTATCGTGCACGGCGAGACCTCCTCCGGCGTGCAGCAGCCGCTGGAGGGCCTGGCCCAGCTCGTTCACGATCAGGGGGGCATGCTGTTGGTGGACTGCGTGGCCAGCCTGGGCGGGGTGCCTCTGTCGGTGGATGAACTTGACATCGATATCTGCTACAGCGGCAGCCAGAAGTGCCTGAGCGTGCCGCCTGGTCTGGGGCCCATCACGCTCGGCCCCCGCGCCGAGCAGGTCTTGCGAGACCGCCCGGCGCCGGTGCCCAACTGGTATCTGGATCTGAGTATGGTGCAGAAGTATTGGGGCGCCGAGCGGACCTATCACCACACCGCGCCGATCTCGGCCAACTTCGGACTGTACGAAGGGCTGCGCATGCTGTGCGAGGAGGGGCTGGAGGCCAGTTGGGCGCGGCACCAGCGCAATGCCGAAATGCTGTGGGCGGGGGTGGAGGCGTTGGGGCTGGCCCTGCACGTGGCCGGCGAGCACCGCCTGCCGTCACTCACCACGGTACGGGTGCCGCAGGGGGTGGATGAGATGACGGTGCGCCGGCGGCTGCTGCAGGAGTTCAACCTCGAGATCGCCGGCGGGCTGGGAGAACTCAAGGGCAAGGTGTGGCGCATCGGCCTGATGGGGCACTCTTCCCGGACTGAGAACGTGAAGCTGCTGCTGGCGGCGTTGGAGGAGATCTTGCGGTCGGAACGGCCATAGGGAGCCGGAATAGGCAATCGACGGCGACAGCACCGCCATGGTGTTCTAGTCAACCGGCTCGACGGATGTCACTTGACTCAGCCCCGGATGACGCATAGTATCGGAGTACTATCCGCCCTGTTGTAGCCAGTCAACTGACAGCAACAGCGGAGGAGGGGGTCGGTCGACACCAGCGCGCTCGACTGCCGTTAGGCGGGCGAACGCGCTTTGTGCTTAGGGCCCGCCTCTGTGCTCCAAGCACTCTCCCTACCTGGCGAAGACAAAGGTCGCTATGAGAAACCATGCTGTCGTGCACACACCGTTCTCATTCGTTCGGTGGGACAAGAAGCAGCTCTCGCACGCCGCAAGGAGGGGCCTCCAATTGCTCCTCGGGGCGGTGCTCCTGACCTATCAATTCGTGGCACCTGCGCCCAGTGGCGCAGCCGAGAACGCCCAGGGTGAGGCGGCCCCCAGCTCTGCTGATTCGCCAAGCCCCCTCGGAAACATCCTGCAGTCGGCCCCGTCTCCCCCTAACGATGATTTCGACGACGCAACCGAAATCAGCGCTCTTCCATTCTCCGATGTGGTCGATACCGCCGGTGCGACCATAGCTTTTGATGATCCCGCACTGAGCTGTGCTCAGGCCGACGAACCACCGAGTGTTTGGTATCGGTTCGCGCCAAGTGTAGATGTCTTCTTGCAGGTTGACACGTTCGGCTCCGACCACGGCACGGCGCTGGCGGTCTTCACCGGTGATCGCGGCTCTCTCAACCAGGTCGCCTGCAACTCCAACGCCGGCGGCGCACAGTCCGCGGTTCAATTCCCGGCCCAGGCCGGGGTGACCTACATGATCGAGGTCATCCAGTTCGGCTCATCCGAAGGCGGAGCGCTCCAACTGAATGCCGCCGAAGCAACCATACCGGGAAACGACGACTTCGACGGCGCGACGGAGATCCCCGGGCTCCCATTCCGAGAATTCCTGTTCACTGGATTGGCTACCAGCGCCGACGATGACCCCTCACTCAGCTGTGGCCAATCCCCTTCTACGGCGTATTCAAACAGCGTATGGTTCCGGTATCCATCCCACGCCGACGGCGGGATCACGATCGAGATCCTGGACAGGAGTTACGACACGATCATTGCCGCTTGGATCGGCCAGCGTGGTGAGCTTTCCGAGGTCGGCTGCAATGACAGGGAGAGCGGAGCCGAAGCAGATGCCTACCTGACCATCCCGGTTGAGGCTGACCGGGATTATTGGATCGAAATCGTCAGCCAGGGGCCGCCCGGTGACGGGCTGCTCGAACTGGAGGTTCGGGAGGCTTTTCCGCCTGCGCACGATGACATCAATGCCGCGGTTCAGATTACCTCGCTTGTGTTCGCTGAGGATGTGGACACATCCTTGGCGACCACCGCAGCCGACGATCCGGCAACGAGCTGCGGAGCGACCTCGCCGCCGCAGCAATCCCATAGCGTGTGGTATCGGTACACACCCGCGGCACAGGAGACTGTCGAGATCCTGGTTTTCAGTGTCCACGATGCAGTCCTGGCCGTGTGGACCGGCCAGCAGGGTTCGCTTTCCCCGGTTTACTGCCTCGAATACCCCGCGGACCTTCATCCGTCCCCAACGGTCTTCTTGGACGGCGGTGTCACCTACTGGCTGGAGTTCACCCATCGAGGTCAAGCAGCCGGGGGCTTGTTGAACATCGTGCTGGATCTGGTCCCACCGCCACCCAACGACGACTTTAACGGTGCGACCATCATCTCGGAGCTGCCGTTCTCTGATCTTCTTGACACGCGGGGCGCGACCACCGCCTCCGATGACCCCGAGCCGAGCTGCGGCGCTGCCAGCCCGCCGGCGCAGTCCAACACCGTCTGGTATTCGTTCACACCGGTGCGTGATGGGGCGGTCAGGTTGCGTGAGGACTTCAACAGATATGAGACCGTGGCGGCGATCTGGACCGGGACGCGAGGGGCGCTCACCGAGGTGGCCTGCGCCCATCACCCCGGTTGGATCGATCCCTTCCTGGAGTTCGCGGTGCAGGCCGGCGCGACCTATTTCATCGAATTCGCCCAATACGGATCCTCCGGCGGTGGGCGCCTAAGGATCGAGGTTCGACAGGCGCCGATCTCCGGCTGTGTCGGCGCGCAGTGTACCTTCTACATCGAAGCCGGCTCCGATGACGCCGGCTCGATCCCGCTTTCCCCTCCCCTGGACGGATGCACCTTCGGGGTCAATGATGGCAACATCTACCTGGGTCAGTGTCGCAACGGCGATCCCATCACAAGCGGCTTCCGGTTCACCGGCGTTGATATTGCCCCAGGTTCCGTGGTCCTGGAGGCCTATCTTGAGTTCGTTCGAGACGGCTCTTACACCGACGCCCTCGATCTGGAGATCCACGCCGAAGATTCCTCCCACCCGGAGACCTTCAGCGACTCGAGTCGACCGGGCCAGCGGCCGTTGATCTCGGCCGAGGTGCCCTGGTTCATTGTAGAGGCCGAGCGCTGGGAGCTGGGCGAAATCGGACGCACCCCCGACATCAGGGCACTGGTGCAGGCGGTAATCGATCGGCAGGATTGGGCGTCCGGCACCTCGCTGGCCCTCATCGTGACCAATGCCGGCCCAGCCAGCGGCCCCAACCTGCACCGACGGTTTTTGGGCTTTGACCGTGCCGTCCTGGACTTCGACTACGACCAGCCTCGGCTGATCGTCAAGCTGGGAGTGCCTGACCCGGATCACTCCACCCTCTCCGTGGAACCCTCAACGATTTTCGCCGACGGCGTCGACAGCGGGCTAGTGACAATCGAGGTGCTCACGGCGACCGGGATTCCGCTGCCAAACGTCAGCGTTGCGTTGCAGGCGACCCCGGAGGCCGGCGTGCTGATCAACGGCGCTCCGGCCGGATCCGTTCCCGTGCCGATCGGTGTCACCGAAACCAGCGGGACCGTCACGGCCGATATCGCCTCCACCCAGCTGGGCGCAGTCACGGTATCCGCCCTGGCCAATGGTGTGGCGCTCAATCAGTCGGCGGTCGTGCATTTCGTTTCCCGTATCACTGACCCCTCCCAGTCGACGTTGACGATCAACCCCACCACCCTGCCGGCGGACGGGATTACTCCTGCCGTGGCCACCGTCACCCTACATGACGCTGCCGGCTTGCCGGTCGCACTACACGAGGTCGAGCTACAGGCGACGGGCGTGGCCGCGCAAGTCACGCTGCCCGATCCGCCCGTGACGGACGTCAATGGCGTGATCGTCGGCTACATCCGGTCGGTGGAGGCCGGGCTGTCTACCATCCGCGCGGTGGATCTCACCGCCGGCGTGACCCTCGATCAGACAGTGGACTTGAACTTCACCGTTGGAGCGACGGATCCGGGGCTCTCCACCGTGGCGGTCGCGCCGACCTCACTGACCGCCGACGGCATCCAGGCGGCTGCGATCACCGCCACGATCGTGGACAACCAGGGGCGGGCTTTGCCCGGTCATCCACTGCGGCTGAACGTCTCCGGCTCGGGCAACATCCTCACCAGCCCCAATCCGGCGACGAGCGACGCGGCCGGCCAGGCTGCATGGACGCTCAGGTCTACAAAGGCTGAGGTCAAGACGCTCAGCGTGGTGGATCAGAGCGCTGGTGTGACCTTGTCGCAGCGCCCGCCGGTGACCTTCAACCCCGGCCCGCTCGATCCAGATCACTCCCTTGTCACTCCGGCCATGCTGTTCGGCGTCGCCGACGGCGTCACGCCGGTTTCGGTCGTGGTCCGGGCGAGAGACGCCTTCGACAATCCCATCCCGGGGCTCAGCGTGCAGCTCTTTACAACAGGAAGCGCGGTCGTGACGCAGCCGGCCGGCCCCACCGACAGCCAGGGCCGGGCGACCGCTGCGGTGGTCGACCCTGTCGCCGAGCAGGTGACCCTCTCGGCCACCATCGAAGGCCAACTCATCCCCGACCAGGGGCGGGTCACCTTTCGCGGCGCCGAGCTGTCGCTGGCCAAGGCCGGCCAGGCGCTGAGCAATTACGACGGCCTCTCTGATTCCTTTGCGCTCTCAGGAGACTCCATCACTTACATCCTCACACTGACCAACAACGGCCCGCTGGATGCCGCGGGTGTCGAAGTCTCCGATTCCTTGCCGGCCGGCTTGAGCTTTGTAGTGGATCTAAGCGGCCTGCCGCACCAGGTGAACGGCCAGTCGATCACCTGGCAGGTGGGCGATCTGTCGGCGGATGGTTCGATCGACATCGCTTTCGAGGCCGAGATTGGGGCCGCCGTCCTTGGGGTGGTCACCAATTCGGCCGCTGCAGCAACGACAACCACCGAGTTCGACCCGGCCGACAATGACGCCGGCCTTGATACGACGGTCGAGGCGCCCCGCCCGGTGATGAAGCTCAGCCCTGCCGGCCCGACCATCACCGTGCTGCAGGGCGAGAGCACTATGCTGACGGCCACGCTGCGCAACGGCGGTGCGGCGGTGATGACCGCCATCCAGGTTGTGTCGCCGCCAACGATCCCCTGGGTGTCGCTCGACACCGCAAGCCTGGCCGACCTGGCGCCGCGCAGCGAGGCGACCTTCACGATCACCGCTTCGCCCCCGGCCGATCAGACGCCCGGCCAGTACCGCGACTTTGTGGTTGCCCGCGATGACTACGGCAATGAGCAGCGCATCGCCCTGACAGTGAGGGTCGAGACCCCGCGGCGCGAGCTGCAGATCGTGGTCGAGAACGACCAGGGCGCCCGCGTGCCCGCCGTCACGGTCAACCTGGTGAAGCAGCAGGCCTCGGTGGTGGTCACCGAGGGCGCGGTGCAGACCTACCATGAGAGCGCCGAGGTGCGCGCCGATTCCCAGGGAATCGCCCGGCCCGGCGCGCTGCAGACCGGCGCCTATGACGTCACCGCCAGCGCGCCCGACCACAATCTCTTCAGTGGCAGCTTGACCGTGGTCGAGGGGACCGGCCAGCAGACGGTCACCGTCCGGATGATCGCCCGCGGCCGCATCGAACTGTCCCCGGCCTCGCCGGTGATGGGCGTCGTGCCAGGGCAAGTGGCCAGCGTGACAATCTCGATCGTCAACCGCGGCGCCGCCCCGCTCACCGGATTGAGCATCACCCCGGCGGCGGCCATCCCCTGGGTAACGGTGGCCTCGGCCAACCCGATCCCGGCCATCCCGCCGGGCGGCAGACTGGGCTTCAGCCTGATCGCCAGCCCCTCGGCGACGCAGGCCGGCGATATCTTCCAGGACTTTGTCACCGTCAGCGCCGATGGAGGGCTTTCGGCGCAGCTGGCGTTCACCGTTGAGCTCGCGGCCGAAAGCCTGCGGGATACGCTAGTCACCGTGGTGGACGAGGTCGACGCGCCGGTGGCGGGCGGAGGCGAGGTGGTGCTCATCCAGCAGGACCTGACCAGCCTGCAACTACCCGGTGGAGAAGTCCGAACCTTCAACCAGCAGTTCACCGCAGCACTCGACGCCGGAGGGCAGGGATCGTTCTCCGATCTCGAGCCCGGCGCGTACAACTATATCGCCGGCGCCAATGGCTACACTCGTGAGACTGGCGAACTGCTCATCCATGCCGGCTTGGGTGTGCAGGCCGTGCGGTTGGCCAGCAGCCTGGACCCGTTCAGCTACACCTGGACGGTGGTCCCCATCCTGCAGGGCTACGACATCACCCTCACGCTCACCTACGATGTCACCACGCCGAAGCCGGCGCTGGTGCTGCCGGAGGTGTGCTGGCCTGGCAGCAGCCCCGGAGCAGAGCGCATCCTGCTGCACAACCCGAGCCTGCTCCCGCTCAGCCTGGAGGACCTGCGGGTCTCTGTGCCCGGCGCGGACGTGGTCGTCGGGAGCTTCCCCGCTGTAATCGCGCCCGGAACCTTGCTGGAGGTACCCGTCCAGGTCACCAAGACCGGGCCGCTGGGGAGCGGGACGTTGGAGGCCGACTACTCCTGGCAGGTGGCGCCCGATAAGTTCGTGACCTTCACCGTCAATCCCAGCAGCCAGACCTCGCCGCTGCTGGGGCCGGGCTCTGTGTACGAAGTGAATTACACGCTCGACCCGGCCGTATTCGATCCGGACACGAACTACACGATCACAATCGGCCAGCCATTGTCGCTGAACTGGATCACCCTGACACCCGACCAGACCGGCCCGATGCAGTTCACTGCCGGCACGCAGATCAACGTGGCACTGTCGGCAGTGACTCCGCTCTTCCTGGCCGAGGGCATCTACCAGGATTCGGCGTTGATCCGGGTGGATGGGGACGACGGTACCTACCGCGAGGGCCGGCTGGAGTTCGAGGCCACCAAGACGCCCGACGGCGTGTTCCTGCATACCAGCTTTGTGTTGGGGGACATTCCGACCGAGACCAGGACCGCCTCGGCCAGCGGCACCATCACCACCGGGATGTGCACGGAGTGGACGTGGTCAACCATCCCGGCGACGCACCAGCTGCGCGGCTCCGCCTCCGGCCCCAGTGCTGGCTTCCCGGTGCGCGGCGGTGGCCCGACCTACAACTTCGACCACCAGCAGGTGCGGATGGAGATCAAGCAGAAGGTGATGCTGGAGGGCGAGGGCTTCCAAGCCTCGCTGGGGCTCAGCAACACCAGCGTGCAGCCGATCGAGCTGCTCTCGGTGGACATCCGCATGACCGACCTGGCCGGCGACGACCGCAGCCCGGGGTTTGAGTTCATCCCCGAGACGCCAACGCCCCTGGGGTCCGTACCCGTGGGCAGCAGCGTCAGCCAGGATTGGTTGATCCTTCCCTCCTTGCTGGGGGTGACTTCACCCGAGGGCGAGGGCTTCGACGCGCAGGCGCTGATCACCTACACCTGGGGCGGCAACACATACACCGTAGCCACCGTCCCCGAGCGGGTGACGGTCTACCCGGCGCCGGATCTAGTGATCACCTACCAGCTTCCACTGCCGGCCGTGCCCTGTACGACCTTCCCACTGAAGGTGACAGTGCAGAACCGCGGCGCCGGTCCGGCGCGCAACCTGCGCTTCAGCACCGCCCTGCCGGTGGTGACCGATCCAGTCAGCGGCAATGCAGTGCCTTTCAGGATCACACGAACGACGGTGGATGGCGCGCCTCGTGGAGCGGAGTTGGATGTTGTCCTGGGCAACGTGCCGCCCGATGGCGAGACGGTCATTGTCTGGCAACTTGAGACCACACTGCCGGGCCGCTTCATCGAGTTCACTTCGGACTACCGTCAGTCCAACTTCCTGGATGTGCCGCTCAGCCCGCTCATCAGCGAGATCCGCACTTTTCTGGTGCCGGGCGCCTGCGGGGGCGTGCCGGACGAGGCTGTGCTGTGCCCCAGTGGCGAGTGCGCTGGCATCGCCTTGCAGGGGACACAGGGGTTGGTGGCCGGGCCGATCAACACCCGCACGGGCGGCGTGTCGTTCAACGCCGGCGACCTCTCCTTCCCCACCTCCGCCGGACCTCTGACCTTCGAGCGCTGGTACGCATCGCTGGCCACCAGCCTCTACACGCAAACGCTCGGCTTTGGCTGGACCCACAGCCTGGAATCGCGCCTGTATTTCTCCGACGATCCCACCGGCAAGGAGGGCTCGGTCCTGCTCAAGCTGCACAGCGCCAACCGGTTTGAGTTCTTCGAGACCGCGCCGGGGGTGTACACCGCTTACCCAGGGGTATGTGGCGCCCTGGTCCGGCACGACGGCCCGCCGATCAGCTACACATTTACCGACGATGCCCAGCGGGTCTATCTGTTTGATGAGGACGGCAGGCTGAAAGCGCTTGCCGACCCACAGGGCAACGCGCTCCACTACCTCTACGACGCGGACGGTCGGCTGCAACGGGTGGAGGACGACAGCGGCACCCGCTACTTGCTCTTCGCCTACGGAGCCGATGGCCGGCTCGAGCGGGTTGCCGACCACGCCGGACGCCAGGTGAGTTACGCCTACGACCCGTCCACCGGCGACCTGGTTTCCGCCACCGACGTGCTCGGCCAGGCCTGGACCTACGCTTACGACGGCGAGCACCGACTGCTCCAGGCGGTCGACCCGCGCGGTGTGATCATCGAGCGCAGCGAGTACGACGACCAGGGGCGCGCAGTGCGCCAGTTCGACGGAGAAGCCAACCGGATCGTCGAGCTAACCTACAACGCCGACGGCACGACGACCGTCGTGGATGCCCTGGGAAACTCAGGGACGCACCGCTACGACGAGCGCGGCGCGCTGGTGGACCAGACTAACGCCCTGGGCAATGCCACGGAGAAGACCTACGACACCAACTTCCGGCCTTCGACCCTCACGGATCCGGCGGGGAACGCCACCCAACTCAGCTGGAGCGACGACGGGACGAGTCTGATCGGGGTCGCGGACGCCGCGGGGAACACCACCGAGCTCGACTACGAAGAGTTCAACAATCTGACCTCCGTGGTGGATCCTCGCGGGCAGACGACCAGCTTCTCCTACGACGGGACGCTCCTGACAAGCTCCACCGACGCCTTGGGGAACAGTACGACCTACGCATACACCCCGCAGGGGTTCCTGGCGTCTGTGACCGACGCGCGCGGCAATACGACGAGCTATACCTACGACGCGCTCGGCCTGCGCACCTCGATGACCGATGCGCTGGGGAACACCTGGAACTACACCTATGACGGCTTGGGCAGGCTCACTGACACCATTGATCCCCTTGGGCGCATTACCCACAACGAGTATGACGAACTGGGCCGGCTCCTTAGAATCACCCGCAGTTTCGACCCGGGCCGGCCGCAGAACGACCAGGGCCAGTACAACATCGTCACAGGCTATCTCTACGATGAGGCTGGCAACCAGGCACAGGTCATCGACACCCTCGGGCGTGTGACACAGTACGCTTACAACGATGCCAATCGCCTGGTCTCGGTTACCGATCCTGCCAGCAATGTGACGCAGAACAGCTACGACGAGGCGGGGAACCTGACCCAGACCGTCGATCCCTTAGGCCGGATCACGCGCTACGAATACGACGAACTCAACCGGCTGCGGCGCATGATCGATGCGCTGGGCGGCGCAACTCTCACCACCTACGACGACAACGGCAGTGTGGTTGCTACCATAGACTCCCTCGGTCGCGAGACGAGCTTCGAATACGACGAGCTCAACCGCCAGGTGGCGGTGACCGATGCGCTGGGCAATACCAGTACCACGACCTATGACGCCAACGGCAACGTGACCGCCACGGTCGATGCGGCGGGGCGCACGACCAGCTTCGAGTACGACGAGCTAGACCGCCTGATCCGGCAAGTCGACCCGGAGGGCGGCGTCACACGACACTTCTACGATGTCTCCAGCAACCGGATCCGCGCGGTCGACCCCAACGGCCATGAGACACGCTTTGACCATGACGCCCTGAATCGCTTGACGGCCGTCATGGATGCCCTGGGCGGCAGAGTCGCCTACGTTTACGACGCGACTGGAAACCGGACTTCGGTGACCGACGCCAACGGGGGGCACACAAGCTTCGCTTACGATGCCCTCGATCGTCTGGTGGTGACCACTGACCCGCTGGGGGCTACCACCAGCTTGGAGTACGACGCGCTGGGCAATGTGATGGCCCGGCTAAACCCCACCGGCCAGCGTACGACCTTCGGGTACGACGAGTTCAATCGCCTGGTGCGCCAGGTCGATCCGCTTGGTGGCGCCACTGTCTTTGCCTATGATGCGGTTGGCAATCAGGTTTCCACCACCAACCCACGTGGCGGCATCACCGCCACCACCTACGATGCCCTCAACCGCCCCATCCTGGTCACGGATCCCAACGGTCACGTCACCACCACAGCCCATGATGCGGCTGGAAATGCCGTTTCCATCACCGACGCGGTAGCTGCAACGACGACTTTCGTGTACGACGCACTGAACCGCCAGATCCAGGTGGTCGATCCGCTGGGCAACACCAGCCAGTACAGCTTCGATGCGGTCGGCAATCGGGTCTCGATGACCGACGCCGAGGGTGTGGTCACCCGGTACGAATTCGATGGTGTTGGCCGACTGACCGCGGTGGTTGAGAACTTCCTACCCGGGCTGTTGCCGGATCACCAGACCAACGTTCTCACCGAGTACGCCTACGACCCAGGTGGCAACCGGCTGCGCATTGCAGATGCCAACGGCCACGTGAGCAGCTTTGAGTACAGCGAACTGAACCGACTGATACGCGAAGTCGACCCGCTAGGGAATGTCACAGCCTACGGCTATGACCCCGCCGGTAACCGCACTTCCCTCACCGACGCGGAGGGCTTCACTACGACCTTCCGTTACGACGCCGCTAATCGGCTGGTGGCCATCGATTACCCGGATCCGGATGCCGATGTGGCCTTTGACTACGATGCCGCCGGCAACCGCGTTCGGATGGACGATGGAGTTGGGACCACGACCTGGGTCTATGACACCCTGTCCCGACCGACCGCTGTAACGGACCCGTTCGGTGGCACCGTCGGCTACGCATATGACGCCGCAGGGAACAGGTCAGCGCTCACCTACCCGGACGGCAAGGTGGTGAGCTATGCCTACGATCACGCCGACCGACTGGTGCAGGTCACCGACTGGGCTTCGCTGGTCACGGCCTACAACTATGACGTGGCCAACCGTCTGGCGACGGTCGCGCTGCCCAACGGTGTAACTTCGAGCTACCGCTACGACGCCGCAGGACGGGTACTTGAGATCCGTCAGGAGACCGCGACCGATCTGCTCTCCTCCTTCCAGTACCAGTACGACCGGGTCGGCAACCGGACCCAGGCGGCAGAGGTGATGACCTGGCCCGGTCAGCCGCGGCCAGCGGCCGCGGACGAAGACCTGAAGCCAGTGGCGGACCTGGGCTCGCCCAGTCAGCCAGAGTCTGTCATGGCCTACGCAAGACCTGGATCGGTGGCGGACTTGCCCCGAAGTCCGGCTGGGACAGCATCTGTCCCAATGGATCCCTTGGTGGCAGGGCTGGCGCCGTTTGGGTTGCTCGTACTCACACCGTTGATGCGGCGCCATGGCCCCGGCCGCCCGCACCTGATGGTAGTCCTCGTGGTGCTGGCTGGCTCAGGCCTTGCGCTGACGGCCTGCACCTTCCCCATCCCGACGCCTACGCCGACGAGCACGCCGACGGCCACCGCAACATCGACCGCGACGCCGACGGCCACCTCCACACCAACGGCTACGTTCACGCCCACCCCGACCGATACCCCGACCCCGACCCCGACGCCCGAGCCGGTGGTGACCACCACGACCATCACTTACTCCTACGACTCACGTAACCGCCTCGTTGGCGCCGACTACGACAGCGGCGAGTTCTTCCATTACACCTACGATACGGTTGGCAACCGGCTGACGCAGGATACGTTGGCCGGGACCAATGCCTACACCTACGACATCGCCAACAGGCTGACGAGCGCCGACGGGGTACGCTACTCCTGGGATGCCAAAGGCAACCTACTCGACGACGGAACACGGGTCTACACCTACGACCATGCCAACCGGCTGACCTCCGTTGTCATGGGCGCGGACAACTTCGCCTTCGCCTACAGTGGCCTTGGCGATCGCCTGCAGCAGGCGATGAATGGCGCGGCCACAACCTACACGTTGGACCTGAGTTCACCGCTAGTACAGGTTCTCTCCGATGGCGACACTGCCTTCTTGTACGGTGTCGATCGGGTATTGCAGGTTGGGCCCGAAGGCCGCGGCTTCTTCCTAACTGACGGACTGGGCAGTGTACGACAGCTCGTTGACGACAACAGGGAGCTCAGACTGGTAACGGCGTACGAGCCATTCGGGCCCATCATGGCCCAGGCCGGGCTTGGGTCCAGCATCTATCGGTTTGCAGGGGAGGCCAGGGATCGCACATCGCTAGTCCACCTTCGCGCAAGGTATTACGAGCCGAGCCATGGAAGATTCATTTCCCGGGATTCCCGGCAGGGCGATGTAGAGCTGCCCTCAACCCTGAATACGTGGCTCTATGCGTTCGCGAATCCGCTCCGTTTCACGGACCCATCAGGGGAGCTGCCAGCTGAGTACTGGCAGTGCGACGACTATTACACTCGGGAGGATCAGGAACGGTGCCGGTTAGATGTGCTGAGGAGCACAGGGGGCAAAGAAGCTCCGCCGAGCGTAACTTGGTTTCCAGGCATCTCAATCCCCACTGCTTCGATTACGAACTCGGAAGGTCGGTTGATCAGTGAAGTGAACGCCGCCCAGTATCAGATCCGAGCTGGATGGTATGGGTTGTGCGGCCAAATCTCGCTAGCGGCCATCCTGCGTATCACGGAACCAGGGATATCGGCCAACGATGTCGTATCCGAATTCCGGAAGAACCTGGGGCGGGCTGACCCGAACTATACCAACGCCTACGAGTTGGCGAGTCTCATTAACGAGGTGTACTCCGAAGCCTGGGTGGCGAGGGTAGATGGCTACGCAAGGGACGGGGGAGTGGTCTCCGAGCTGGAAAGCCCCATCGAGCTGCCGCTCAAACTGGCTCGCTGGCTGGGAGCAACAACCTACATAGTCCCTCTCGTCGAGATTGTCAGTGGAAGCTCGTCAAAGGAGATCGGGGGCCAGGTTGGCAGAACCGACAGGATTGGGGACGCCATCATCAGACACTGGGTAGTGATCACAGGAATGTCGCGTCAATGGGACTATGCCGACCCCAAGTCCGTATGGAACTGGGTTAGGATATTCAATCCGTTCGACAACCAGACGGAATACTACCTCTGGGAAGACTTTCGTGCAGCTTGGCGGCACGCTTCTCCATACTACAGAATGGTGCTACTTCAGAGGAAATGGGCTGAGGAGGATCCCTTAGCGGAATGAGCGGGACAACCAAGACCATAGCCATCTTCCTTTGCTTGACGATCATGCCGCCGATATTGATGGCTTGCAGCAGCTTGGCTAGACCTTACCTCGAAAACGACAACCGGGGAACGTCCACGGTCCCGTCAACGCCACACGCAGTGACGGCGCCGCCCACTTCCACTCAGACCAACTCTACCCAGGATGCGACATCTTCAGCAACTGAAGAGGGGCTTCAACTAACACTGACAGCGTCCGAGGCACCGGGGCTTCCGTCGGGTACATTCATTGTCTTCTCCAAAACGGAGAGCCAGGGCGCCTCTGGTGGAATCAGCGATACATACTATGCGGTTTCCGCCGAGGGAGGACTTCCCCAACCTCTGCTCATTCTTCCAGTTGGAAGCTCGGCCTCGCTGTCACCAAGTGGCAAGACGCTCGCTCATACCGTATCGAGAAGCAACATGGGAGGGCGTCCGGAATTGGTGCTTCTCGACCTAGAAACAGGACAAACAATGGAGGTCCCCGGTACCCTCGATTGTGGTGCTCCATCATGGTCTCCGAATGGCAGAGAAATAGCCCTGGCCTGTGGTAGCGGTGCGAAAGACATCTACCTGCTGACAATCGACAACTTCGGGCTAACCCAGTTGACGACTTGGCAGGATGACTACGAAGAGCAGCTATCTCCCGCATGGTCCCCTGACGGGCAGTGGATTGCGTTCCTCAACTACATCGGTGGGCAGAAAAGGGACCCCAGAGAAGGGGTCTATCTGATCGATACCGAGTGCTTGGCTACTTCAGCAGCTTGCCAAGAGTCCACTCTTGGCCCACTTGACTGCCTGGAGTGGTTCGTTTGGTCCAGCGACAGCAAGTCAGTCGGCTGCGTGGAGGGGTCAACCATTCGCTTCATCGACACATCCACACGCGAGCCAAGCGTCATGGACTTTCCCGGCCCAATCGCAGCTCTCGCCTGGTCGCCCTCGGGTGACCGGCTTGCGGTAAGCCTTCTTGATTCGAGCGGGGGACGCTACATCGATGTCCATATGAGGGACAGAGAGGAAGAGAGTTTGACCCGGATTACCGAGGGTCAAGGCGACAAGTTCGTCCGCTTCTGGCTCGTCGTTCCATAGCACCCAAGCGGTCAAGTGAATCGACCGGGTACGCAGTGCTCTCGGGTTCACCTGGGCTCTCCCAGCGCGGCGATCTGTAGAGTGTTCATTCTGCCCCCACGGAGTTCAACCGAGGACATTGGCACATCTATTCCCGAGCCACCCTCATCAGCGAGGCCGCATCATGACTGGCGATCGCGTCGTGTGATAGCCTCTTCGCCGCGCCGCCGACAACGCCCAGGATGGGGCCGAGAATGCCTGGCCCCGGAGCATGCCGCGCGGCCAGGATCCCCTGAGTCAGCGTGACGCTATTGCTCATGATCGGGAGGGCGGTCAGGGTCAGATCGGTCTCCCGCCAGCCTGCCTACCCGCGCTGATTCTGGGGGGCGCTGCTCGCTTCCCGTGGAAGAGCACGTCACTGGGCTGCCAATCCCATCGCCATTTCGGCAGGCGGCTCACATCACCTATGCTCAGCGGGAGACTCGGCGCTGGCGCGTGCGGCCGAATTGCCATCGATGCCCGCGTCGATGATGGTTGACTTGTCGACCTCGAAGAGCAGCGTGAACGGGCCCTGGTTCGTTTCCTCATGCATCCGGTCTACTTCATCATTGGATATCCGCTCACCCCGATACTCGATCACCCGGGTGCCCTTTGGGATGCGCCGCAGAGCGGACATAGCCCCGCGGGCGGGGCTTGACAAACGCGGCCGGGCATAGTACACTTGTTCTAGTCACGGTGGGGCAAAAGAAGCGTGATCGGCCACCCGGGCCGCAACAGATAGAGCCCCCCATCGTAAGGAGATCCCCATGTTTCACAAAGTCATCCTCGTGGGCAACCTGGGACGCGACCCGGAGTTGCGCTACACGCCCAGCGGCCAGGCCGTGGCCAACCTGAGCGTGGCCACCAACCGCCGCTTCACCGACAGCTCGGGGGAGCAGCGGGATGTGACGGTGTGGTTCCGCGTTTCGGTCTGGGGCAAGCAGGCAGAGACCGTCAATCAGTACCTGCGCAAGGGACGGCAGGTGCTGGTGGAGGGGCGCCTGAACCCGGACGAGAACGGCAATCCCCGCATCTGGACCCGGCAGGACGGCTCTCCGGCCGCCTCCTACGAGATCAACGCGCAGGATGTGCGCTTCCTCGGAGGTCGCGAGGAAGGCAGCGCCGTGGCCGCCGGGGCCGAGATGGCTGGCCCCGAAA
>Ga0326597_10006358_pt1 | contig 16203 bp, 16 predicted proteins | sample RVTome_12_FD_203789 | JGI IMG/M metagenome (GOLD analysis project Ga0326597, IMG submission 203789) | Soil microbial communities from uranium-contaminated site in the Upper Colorado River Basin, Wyoming, United States - RVT100D185 | ecosystem: Environmental > Terrestrial > Soil > Contaminated >...
ATTGAGGCTGCGCCGGAGTTCCTCGATGTTTCCGCCACAGGCGCGCAGCACGCGAGCCGCTGATGGATTATCGAGCAATGCCGCCAGCAGATGCTCCACGGTGATGAATTCGTGGCGCTTTTCGCGCGCGTTCTGGAACGCATTGTTTAAAGAAAACTCAAGCTCTTGGGACAACATACCACCGCCTCCGGGCATAGGCCCCTCAATAGATATAACTCCCTCTTGAAAAATATTCCCTTATTCAGGCTCCATGGTGCACTGCAGGGGATGCTGGTGTTCCTGGGCAAATGCCAGCACCTGCCTTACTTTGGTCTCCGCTATCTCTCGAGTATAGATCCCGCAGACCCCGATTCCCTTCTGGTGCACATGCAACATGATACGGGTTGCGTCTTCGCGATTCTTGGCAAAAAAGCGTTCCAAGATAATCACGACGAACTCCATTGGAGTATAGTCGTCGTTCAGCAAGATGACTTTATAAAGCTGCGGCTTCTGAAGCTTGGGCTTTACTTCCTGAACGACGGGACCTTCAAGATAATGCTGGGGTTTATCGCTCATGGGTCATATTCTATAGATTACACCATAATTTTTTCGGGGCATCCTCAATCCAACCCCGAGAAACAAGTACATTGTGCGACTGATAATCCAAAATTCAACCCCCGCGATTGTGGCATGAATTTTGAGGCCAATATGCCATTTATTCTATTCCCCGCCTTGTTGCCGCATCACCATGACCTTGCTTGACTTGATCAAAAAAAGAAGGATGATGGCTAGGTCGCGCCTCTTATGCAGTATTAACCGGGGCACGGTCCATCGGCAACCAGAAAGACAGCGGTTCGCTGCCGCGGTAGGAGGGGAATGTATGCCACTAGGTACTGTCAAGTGGTTTAACGCCAGCAAAGGGTATGGGTTCATTACACCCAGCGACGGCGGAGACGACGTCTTCGCACATTATTCCGCCATCGAAATGGAAGGATACAAAACCCTGAAAGAGGGACAACAAGTAGAGTTCGAAGTCCAGGAAGGTCCCAAGGGCCCCCAGGCTTCCCACATACGTTCCCTAATCAAGTAAGCGGCGTTATTTTTCCACCAAGTCCATTCCACGACCCGGCCTTTGCCGGGTTTTCTTTATTTATATCATCCTTGATTCACACAGACGGCGAATCATCGAAATCCAACAACCGGCATTGGATCGGCAATGCCTTCCGTCTTCAACTGTTTCTGTGTCAAAAATGCCGGATAACGGCTTCACCAAATTCAGAACTGCTCACCTGTTTCGCGCCGGTCATGGCGCGCGCAAAATCGTAAGTCACCGTCTTGGCGGCGATCGCGCCATTCATGCCTTTAATAATAAGCTCGGCAGCCTCGGTCCAGCCCATGTGCCGGAGCATCATTTCCGCGGATAGGATCAGTGAACCGGGATTGGCCATGTTTTTTCCGGCATACTTGGGTGCCGTACCGTGTGTCGCCTCGAACATGGCGACACGATCAGACATATTCGCGCCGGGGGCAATGCCGATGCCGCCCACCTGCGCCGCCAGAGCATCGGAAATAAAATCGCCGTTGAGATTGAGGGTCGCGATAATGCTGTATTCATCCGGGCGCAGCAAGATCTGCTGCAGGAAGGCATCGGCGATGACATCCTTGATAACGATCTCCCGTCCGCTACGCGGGTTCTTAAAACGGCACCAGGGTCCCTCATCAATAAGTTGTGCGCCGAATTCACGCTCGGCGAGATCATAGCTCCAGTTTTTAAAGCCCCCTTCCGTGAACTTCATGATATTACCCTTGTGCACCAACGTAACCGAGGTCCGGTCGTTGGCGATGGCGTATTGGATCGCGCGACGCACAAGCCGCTCCGTCCCTTCGCGCGAAACCGGCTTAATACCGATGGCCGAAGTTTCCGGAAACCGGATCTTCTTCACGCCCAGCTCGCGCTGCAGAAAGGTAATCAGCTTTCGCGCTTCTGGCGAGCCGGCCATCCACTCGATACCGGCATAGATGTCTTCCGAGTTTTCCCGAAAGATAACCATGTCGATTTTTTCCGGTTCTTTCACCGGACTGGGCACACCCTTGAAATAGCGCACGGGACGCATGCAAACGTAAAGATCAAGCTCCTGTCGCAGGGTCACGTTCAGCGAACGAAACCCCCCGCCCACCGGTGTGGTCAGCGGACCCTTGATCGAGACGACATAGTCCCGGACGGCGTGCAACGTTTCATCCGGCAACCAGGCGTTGTCCCCGTAAGCGTTAACCGCCTTTTCGCCCGCATATACCTCCATCCATGCCACGGAACGCTTACCGCCGTAGGCCTTTTTGACGGCTGCGTCCACCACCTGGCGCATCGGCGGCGTGACATCCACGCCGATGCCGTCGCCTTCGATATAGGGGATGATTGGTCGATCGGGAACGTTTAATGAAAAATCGGCATTAACAGTTATTTTTCCGCCGGTGGGAACGGTGATACGGGTATTGGACATGAAAACTCCGGAGTGGGTAAAATTCGCGCGCCGATTCTATCATTAAATCATTCGGTTCCGCAGCATTCAGCGGGGTCGTTTTGTCGGCACGTCATGCCGGTGGCGTCGCGACATATCCACCGTTAATGATGGGGTTGCCATAGCCTTCCACCCAAATCTTGATGAGAATTATTTTATTCAACAAACCTTACGGCGTTCTCACGCAATTCACGGACAGAAAAAGCCGACCAACCTTGTCGGATTACATCCCATTGTCGGGTGTCTATCCCGCGGGCCGGCTTGACCGAGACAGCGAAGGATTGCTGCTGCTCACGAGCGACGGAAAGCTTCAACAGCAATTCTCGAATCCGCGCTACAAACTCCCAAAAACCTATTGGGTCCAGGTAGAGGGCGAACCGGATGACACCGCCGTGGAGCGATTGCAGTGTGGCGTGATTTTGGATGGAAAGAAAACTCAGCCGGCGGAAATCCGGCGTATTGCCGAACCCCCGCTGTGGCCGCGTAACCCTCCGATCCGCTTTCGCCGATCCATACCCACCGCATGGCTCGAAATCACCCTCACGGAAGGCCGGAACCGCCAGGTACGTCGCATGACTGCCGCCACGGGTTACCCCACCCTGCGATTGGTGCGCCGTGCCATTGGCCCGTTCACGATAGACGGGCTCGCGCCCGGTGAATGGTGTGAAGCCGTTTCCCAAGTCTGATAAGGTTAAATTATGATCTGGAAACCAAATGTGGTGGTCGCGGCCGTTGTCGAACGCGCCGGAAAATTCCTGCTGATCGAGGAAAGGGCCGAAGGTCGGCTGGTGCTTAATCAGCCGGCCGGGCATCTCGATGAAGGCGAGACCCTGATGGATGCCGTGGTGCGCGAAACACTGGAAGAAACCGGTTGGCATTTCTCCACGGAGGCATTGCTTGGCGTCTACCGCTGGCGGCATCCGACAAAAAGCACTACTTATTTACGGTTCGCATTCATCGGCTCTGTCACGCGCCATGATTCCGGGCGAACGCTTGATCGAGGCATCACGCGGACGTTGTGGCTGACCCCGGAGGAAATTCGCGCCGCGCGTAATCGGCACCGGAGCCCGCAAGTCGAGCTTTGCGTCAAGGATTATATTTCCGGACAGCGGTACTCCCTGGAACTGCTCAAGGAGTTAGCCGGTTTGAACGCTCGCTCCTCAATCCGTCGCGCCCGTTCATGACAATGAAAATTGTGGTCGGTATTTCCGGCGGTGTGGACTCTGCGGTTGCTGCGCTGCTGCTGAAGCGGGCCGGACATGAAGTCACGGGTTTGTTCATGAAGAATTGGGAAGAAGACGATACCGCAAATTACTGCAGCGCGGCGGAAGACCTGGAGATGGCCGGCTCGGTCTGTGACCGGTTAGGAATACCTCTCAAGACGGTAAATTTTGCCACCGAATACTGGGATCGCGTGTTCAGTTATTTCCTCACCGAGTATCGCGCAGGTCGTACCCCCAATCCGGACGTATTATGCAACAAGGAAATAAAATTCAAGGCATTTCTCGAACACGCACTCGCGCTTGACGCCGATTACATCGCCACCGGCCATTACGCGCGTGTCTCCCATCAGGATGGCCGATACCGCCTGCTCAAGGCGCGTGATATAAACAAGGACCAGTCTTATTTTCTCCACTTGCTGGGACAGGAGGCCCTTGCACAGACGCTGTTTCCGATTGGTAACCTGACTAAAGCTGAAGTGCGGCAATTGGCGAAGCAGGAAGGCTTGGTCAATTTCGATCGGCCTGACTCAACTGGGATTTGTTTCATCGGCGAGCGGGATTTCAAATCATTTCTTGCTCGCTATCTGGACGCGCAACCCGGCGAGATGCGTACACTCGAGGGGACGCTCAAAGGCCACCATGACGGCGTTATTTATTACACCATCGGTCAGCGCCACGGTCTGGGCATCGGTGGACAGGGCGAAGCGTGGTACGTGGTCGGCAAAGATGTCTCACGTAATATTCTTTATGTCGGGCAGGGTCAACGGAATCCGGCGCTGTACAGTGAAGCGTTGATCTCCGGTGTTCCGCACTGGATTGGAGGCGCTTTACCGAACCGTTTAGAAAAGCTTTACGCCAAAACCAGATACCGTCAGCCGGATCAGAGTTGTACCGTCTCTCTGCTCGACACGGGCCTGCGAGTATCCTTTGATATGGCACAACGCGCCATCGCGCCCGGTCAGTCGGTTGTCTTTTACGACGGCGAAGAATGTCTGGGCGGCGGCATCATTGAACAGGCGTTGGCGTTTTCACAAACTTGCGATGCGCCTATGGCGTACCATTGAACCGGCAATTTCCCTGATAATCTGGTAAAATGCGCCGTCCCCGAGGGACCACAAACCATCGCAGGCACGCATGAACAAACCGACCAAGCCCGATGCATTGCCATTAAGTCCACTGACTGTCCTCTCACCCCTCGACGGGCGCTACGAATCCAAAGTCGCCCCACTCCGTCCACTATTCAGTGAATACGCTCTGATCAAACAGCGAGTTTTTGTCGAAATACGCTGGCTGCTCACGCTCGGCCAAGAGAAGAGAATCAAGGAAGTTGCGGCCTTTTCCCCCCAATCAAAAAAAATTCTGGAGGGAATCGCTACGAATTTCTCAATCAATGACGCGCAACGCGTCAAGGACATCGAGGTCAGGACCAATCACGACGTCAAAGCGATTGAGTATTTTTTGAGGGAAAAAACGAGTGGCAACAAGGATATCAGCCGTTCGGCTGAATTCATTCATTTCGCCTGCACTTCTGAGGACATCAACAATCTGGCTTACGGATTGCTGCTAAAGGAATGCAGGGAGTTCATATTGCTCGATGGCGCGGACAAACTGATCTCAGTCATTTCCGATTTGGCCGCTCGTTATGCCGACCTGCCCATGCTCGCGCGCACCCATGGCCAGCCCGCTTCACCGACAACGCTGGGCAAAGAATTAGCAAATGTGGTTTATCGACTAAAGCGTGCCCGCCAGCAGATTGCGGCCGTACCGATTCTGGGGAAAATCAACGGGGCCGTGGGTAATTACAACGCGCATCTGGCCGCTTATCCGGAGGTGGACTGGCCGGCCTTGGGAAAATCCTTCGTCGAAAGGCTGGGGCTTGCCTGGAATCCCTACACCACCCAGATAGAACCACATGACTACGTTGCCGAGCTGCTCGATGCGGCTTCACGTTTCAACACTATTTTAATCGATTTCAACCGGGATATATGGGGTTATATCTCTATCGGATACTTCAACCAGAGAGCTCTGAAAGGCGAAATCGGCTCGTCAACCATGCCGCACAAGGTTAATCCGATCGATTTTGAAAATGCAGAGGGCAACCTTGGCCTGGCCAATGCCCTTTTTCGCCACCTCGCGGAGAAACTTCCCGTGTCACGTTTTCAGCGCGACCTCACCGATTCCACGGTAATGCGCAATCTGGGTGTCGCCTTCGGCTACACGTTGCTTGCGTGGGAATCGTGCCTCAAAGGCATCTCTAAGCTCGAGGCGAATCCCGACCGCATGCGCCAGGACCTTGATGAGAATTGGGAGGTTCTGGCCGAGGCGATACAGACCGTCATGCGCCGTTACGGCTTGGAACAGGCCTATGAGACACTGAAGGATCTCACTCGCGGGAAAGGCGGCACCACACAAAAGCACATGCAGGATTTTATTCGGTCACTCGACCTGCCGGCTGACGCAAAAAAACGCCTGCTTGCGTTAACCCCGGCCAGCTACACGGGAAATGCCGCGACGCAGGCCAGAAATCTGGGCAGAACCAGAGTTTGAGATTGGCATTTTATTTTTCCCTTGGCCTTTTCTTTCCTGTGCCATTTACACGATGTGGTCTATATATATCTTGACGACTTCGAGAATTTCCATCGAAAAGATAATTCATGATTTACATGGAAACCGCAAAAAATCCATCCATCGAAGATAAATCGACCACTCAAAGACGGATAATCAAAGACCGTCATGAGGTCGGCGAAACCCTGGCCGGGCTGATTGAAAACGCAACTCGCGAAATAGTAATTTTCGCTCCACAGCTGGATGGCGCCCTATTCAACACGTCTCGTTTTGCGCGCGCCCTGGCCAGCTTCGTTGCCCGGCATCGTCACAATCTGGCTCGTATCGTGGTGGAGGACGCGGAACAGTCAATACGTGATAACGACCGCCTCGTTTTGCTGTTCCGTCGTTTAAGTGATTTCATTCATTTGCATCAGGTCTCGGAGGAACATATCGGCATCCGAGAAATGTTTGTCGTCGCCGATCACCGCAGTTACCTGTACCAAGAAGATACGTCAAAACACGAATGCATTTCCCATCCCAATGACGTCCATCAGGCTGTAATGCTCGCGCGGCGTTTCAATGAATTGTGGGATCGAAGCGAACCCATTCAGTCACTTCGTTCGGCAGGACTCTAGTACCGATGTCGACGAAGTTTCTTCGTTTTCCCCGGATATTTCCATTGTGCTTTTCGGTTCTGGTAGCGTCAGGCTGCGGACATGTCCCCTCAGATACGTCATCGTCCACTTTCGGAAACCGCGCAGCCGCCAAGGCGCTTACCATGGTCGGAAAACCATACCGCTACGGCGGTAATACGCCGGACGGCTTCGATTGCAGCGGATTGGTGCAGTACAGTTACAGGCATGTCGGCGTGAAACTTCCACACAGTACACAAAGTTTGCAGCGCATATCACATCCTGTTGCACGCAATAATTTGCGTCGTGGTGATCTGATTTTCTTCACCCAGGAAGGAAAAAAATCGTCCCACGTCGCGCTGTATATCGGAGATGACCGCTTCGTTCACGCACCCTCAAGCGGAAAGAACGTCCATATAGCCGATTTCAACGATCGCTACTGGCTCCGCTATTTCTCGGAGGCGCGGCGCCTCGATTTGGATTGACATGTCTCGCCACCGGTCGAACATCAGATTGCTGCTCATCGGCCTTGTCGTTTTCCTGACAGCGATCAATGCTTTCTCAGACGAAGCACGCATTATTCAATTGAAACACCGCACGGCGAGGGAAATTATCCCGCTGATTCAGCCGATGTTGGGACCGCACGATGCAGTGGCTGGTGCTGATTATCGTTTAATCATTCGAACATCAGAAGCAACTATCAGGGAAATTGAGCGCATTCTGGCCCAGGTGGATGTCACCCGACGGCAGCTTCAAATCACGATTGAACAATTATCGGCGGAAAATCGCACCCAGAACAATCAATCCGTCTCAGGAAGAGCAAGAATCGGTGACAATGCGCATATTGTTTTGCCAAATAAAACGCCAAACGAAAATGGAGTACAGATAGCAAAAGATAATCTGCGTTATTCAGCCACCAAAAGTAAACAAACATTAAGCAATAACAATACGCAAACTGTTATGACGCTGGATGGACAACGCGCCTATATACGTGTCGGCCAGTCGGTTCCGCATGTGAAGCGTATTCTTGCCATCAGCCACCAAGGCGCGGCGATTGCGCATGAGGTTGGATTCCAGAACATAATCAGCGGTTTTGAAGTGTTGCCACGCGTGCACGGGAAACATGTAAAAATTGAAATTTCGCCCCGGCTTTCCACGCTGGAAAATCCAGAAACGGGGCTGGTGAATTTTCAGGAGCTAAGCACGACCGTGGAAGCGAAACTGGGGGAATGGATTGACTTGGGCGCTATTCTCGGAAGCAGAAGTGAAGTTCATCGCACCGTCCTGGAAAGTGGATCCGGACAATCCAGTGAGCGCCGGATTGTCCGGCTCAAGATTGAATGATTATCGCAGGTGGGGAAATTCTGCTGCGATTCTGTAGAAATCGCTTCGCAAAAAAACATAAGGTTAATTTCTCCACCAAGATTCTTCCGGTCGTAAACTGATCTTTTGCTCCTCAGGAGGAAAAAGGAGGAAATATATCGGCCTAGTTGTCGCGATATACAACCCGATAATCAGCAAGAATAGTGTTAAACCGGCAAGCTCCCCTGGATAAACAGCAACATTATTGAAGATTGATCTGATAATCCGACTTGATCTATATCTAGTCCGATGCGGCCGTCGTGTATCCAGAAAATTCATTAACCTTGCTGACATTCCTCTGTTCTTTCGATCACGAAGAATGAGGCTGCAAAGACAGACCGCGGGTTGACTGCATCAGGCAAACATTGCACAAGAAAAGAAACCATCTGTCGGCCGGCTAACCCCATATGTCGTCACTTTATCGCGTAGGTACAGGTGTCGGACCTATACTTTTTTCAGTCCTTAGCTCCACCATGACAAATAAATGGACAGGGAAGTAGCATGACATCGAGGAGTATTTTTCAGAAGGTGTGTCCCAGTTGCATGGCCGCTGTATCGTTAGATACCGATATGTGCGCATGTGGTCACCAATTTGATCAAGACGACACGGACACTTCGCTTTCGTCGGAAGAGATACGCTTGAAAGCGGAGGAACTCTACGAAAGTTACCTTGCAGCACGCGCAGAACAGGCTGCAAACGCCATCAGGGCTGCACAGGCCGAATTCACGCGCGATCCGACAAACGAGGAAAAATCCAACCGCGTTACTGCGGCGATTCACGAGGCACAAGCCGCCCAGGCGGCATTGGCCATGCAGTCTTCCCAAATCGCCGAATTGAAGAAAGTTTTACCGGACGTTAAACAGCCTTTAAGCACTGCTCCCGTCACCCGCGGTGAGATAAAACCGCCGGTTTCAGCATCGTATCTCGTCAATGCGGAACCTGTGCAACGGCCCCTGAAAAGAAAAATGGCTGCAACAGAAAACTCCCGTGCGCCCCTCAACGGCATGCGACGGTCACATCAGCCTGTTGTCCAGCTGAAATCAAACCCGATTACGACGCCGGTCAGCATACCGAAAGGACGGACACCTGTTCCGGCACAGACTGCCATACCCAACTCCGTTTTCCGTCAGGCACAAGCAGCCAAGGCAGAAAAAATTCTTCGCACTGCAAAAAAAGAGAAACCGGATCCCGCAAACGTGCAAAGGAATGCACCGGGGTCCATTCCAGAATCCAAAGCAACCGTGCAGGTTTTCGCAGCAACAAAAATTGCGCCAAGACTATATGTATTGGAAAATAAAAAAGAATGTCCCAACTGCACAGCCAGTGTTGATTCGAAAATCACACACTGTCGATGCGGTTACGAGTTTTCATCCAGCGAACAACTTATTCCGCCGCTTTCCTTAAGCGAGGAAGACCGGGCAGAATTTTCCAAGCTGTTCAGGTAACGGCGCGTGCGTTGGCGCGTTGATGATTTTGTCTTGTCGCCGCGGGGATAATCAGCAGAAAGAGATTGCTTCTGTAACTGTCAATTCAAGGTAAGCAAATAAAAAATCATAATCAGCGTGGCCGTCCGAGTTTGAATCGTTCTCCCCGGAAACTCAGAATAACTCCGTCCGGAACGATCTCTTCAACCGAAATATCGCTCTCGATATGGTCACCCTTGTGATATTCCCGGTTGTTAATAAACAGAATTCTCTGTGATTCCTGCGGCGAATACACGTGAATGGTCACTGCCAAGCGAGGCAAGGCGCGTTGAAATTCCGTGGGCATTTGCTGCAATAGCGGCGTGTCATCCGAAACCAGGGAAATTGGCGGTATCGGATTCATTTGTTGTTTTGAATTTGCCGCCGCGGCTTTACCATTCGGTTTGATCACTAAGGCTTTTTGCCTTGTAGCGGCAACGCCGGGAGCAGTAACCCTGGCTTCATCCGCCAGATCGCCAACCGGAGAAGCGTTATTGGCAGGTTTGGCCGGAGGCACGATTCGGGGAGAGTCATTTATTAATGCAACACCTGCTGGCTGAGTAACAGCTTCGCTGGTGACCGTCTCCGGCGGTGAAACTGGAGTCTGATCCGTAGTGTTCCGCCAGAAAAGAAAAGCAACGGCCGTTACACCCATCAGCGAAATAATTCCCGCCGTGAACCACAAGCCATTATCCGATAACGACGGAGAAATTCTAGGTACGCTGCCAGGGGAGGTCGCCACAGAACCGCGTCGTCGTGCCTGGTGGGATTTTTTTAAGGCATCAAGAATATATGACATGCTCACTGGACCCTGACGAGAGCAGATTCCGTGTCAAGCATGGGTGACTTTTCTGGTAAGTAGCCGTGTAGTTGCACGATTGTGACACGTCCGGCGATGCCATCCTCCGCAAGCCGGTGGTAACTTTGGAATTCTTTCAATTGGTATTCAAGCTCCTCGTCAAATATATCGCTCGGTTGAGCTTGAATCGGTTCTCTGCGGTAGCGCGCCAAGGCATCGCGCAACCAGACTACCGTTTCTCGTTGATCACCGATCCGCAGTGTTTCATGCTCCGGTGCTCGCGGTTTCCAAAGAAGAAAATATTTTCCAAACCACAGGCGCCCTACCTCGCTTATGGCAACTTCTTGTCGATGCTCACCCATTTCCAGCAATACCGAGTCACCCGTCATAGACGCCACGAGCACATGGTGTTTTTGGCCGCCAGCATCCCGCAGCTCAATAACTGCAGGACGATTGTAAGTGCGAAGGTTGTTCCATGTCCCGGTTTGATACAGGCAGTGCAATCCGGCATGCAATGCACGCTCGCAACCGGTTGTCCCGCCCAAGGCGGTATAGTCGAGCCCCCAGCGATCAAACAGCCTTTTCATAGCCGACTCGGTATCCGTGGCCACCGCGGGATCGACAATTTTTATTTCCAATGAAACCTTGGGGGCATGCTTAGGGGTAACCGACTTCTGGTCACCAAGCGAAGCAATAGGCATCGAGCCAGAATTACTCTTAAGATCAGCAGTAGTCGTATTTTCAGGAACTGGCAGAGAAGATTCTTTTGTTGCCGACTGGGGCGACGCTAAAGCAATTGCCACCCTGTCACCGGGTGAAATGGAGTTAAACAGCGTCGGCATCTGCCAACCTGCCACGATTAGCAACAATGCCGCGGCTGATGCCGGTACAAGCGCCCGGAAAAGAAACCGCGTGCCGGTAAGCTTGCCAATACCGACCTCCGCTGCCGCACGTCGCACGACCGAAGGATCTACCACGGTTTTGCTGCGCACATAGCATCCGAGCAACGCTCGATCGCAGATGATATTGATCAATCTTGGTATGCCTCCGGACAAGGAGAAAACACGTTCCATGGATGTTCTATTGAATAACAGGGATTTCGCTCCGGCAACACGGCACCGATGAATGATATATTCGAAGGTTTCCCTTCGAGTGAGCGCTTCAAGGTGACAACGCGCCGTAATTCGCTGAGAGAGCTGCCGTAGGTCCCGTTGCGCCAGCAGGCTGGAAAGTTCCGGTTGGCCGATAAGAATAATTTGCAGCAATTTTTGTTTGGACGTTTCAAGGTTAGTCAGTAACCGGACCTGTTCCAGAACTTCCCGGTTTAGATTTTGCGCTTCATCAATAATCAGTACTGTTCGCCTGCCGCGCGCGTGCGTCTGAAGGAGGTGGGTATTGAGTAAATCGATTAATTGTTTGAGGCTTGAGTGTTCACCGGAGTGCCGAATGCGAAGTTCATCGCAAATGGACGCGACAAATTCGTGTACACTTAACACCGGATACAGGACCAGCGCGACATCCAAATCCTTGGGTACACGTTCCATCAGTGTGCGGATAAGCAACGTCTTACCCGTACCTACTTCACCGGTAAGTTGCACAAACCCGCCGTTTTCACTTAACCCGTATTGCAGATGAGCAAACGCTTCCTGATGACTGCGACTCAGGTATAAGTAATGGGGATCCGGCGGGATGGAAAACGGATTTTCATGCAGGCCGAAATACCGTATATACATGACTCGACCGCTCCTCTACCCTGATTGGTACCGTAAATTAGTTGTATCCATAGCGATGCCGTTATTAATTTTCATCATTTGCTCTGTATATCTTTATTCTGTTCCATTCCAGAGCAATTTCTACAGTCTTGATTGTATACGATACCACTTTTCATAATTAATTTGACTGTGCGCCATCGCAGGCATTCTGAGCTTTCTGAATCCAGGTATATAAGGCCGAAAATAGTCAAGAAATTCATACTGCTGTCCTGTACCGAGAAACATGGGATATTAAATCCGATCCGGTTTAGTCAACAATACGACATTTTAAGTGCCGGTGTCCCGCGTTTATCCGGAATCAAATCCGCTGGTCGGACAGTTCAGGATATTGTGAACTGCACATACCCCACCCGGGGATGGAGCGCAAAGAGAAACCAGGATTAGGTACAGCTTCCGGAAGTAGTGAGGTTCGCGTGTGATACGAATGGATGAAATCAATTGAAATTCGAATTAGCTAAATTGCCGTCACTGACGTCGTGCGGGCTCGATATTTCCGTCAGTTGGAACTTTAGCCGCCTGAACAATTTTACGCAGATCCGCGAGCTGTGTTTGCAAGGCCTTGATGGCCTCCGCCAGTTCCGCGGAGTCAGCAGATACATCGCTATGGACTGGTTTTACCGGATCCATCTTTGCGCCACGCCATGCTTCACTCATGCAACCCTCCTTGTACGACTTGCCGGCAGTTCCGAGGACTTCGATTGATCGTTTCCCTTTGCCCGGTAAAGATGAGCTGGACGCGAGCATCTATTATAGGGCGGAAAACCGGGGGAAATACAAGTATAGGCACGCAACGGCGTAGGTTTTATTTTGGCTCCATCAACCTGACGACCGTCGTGCGCAAACCGATGATCTGCAGTAACCCGCCGCGGACGTGCATAACGGGCGCATCGTCCGGACATGTCTGTCTTTCGCGACAGGTGTGTGTTTTTTACAAAAGTAATCGCGCGAGTACATTGCTGCCTTGCGCTATAGATGTCCCGTTATTCCTTGAGCACACACTTGCGATAAATATCCTTGAACATGCCGTCCGGATCATATTTTTTCTTCAGGCGGTCATATACGGGCTTATTATAGATTTTCCAAAACTGATCTGGGGAAAAATACGAATCTGAATACAGCGATTTCATTCCACCCAATGAGATTACTTTTTCCTCGATCATACGATTGTAGAATCCCGGTGCTAAATTTTTTCGTCCACGTATCACATCCCAGAAACCAAAATTAATATAAAGTTTTTTCGGATCCATCCGATAAAGATCGTAAGCAACATTAGGGTTGTACGCGCGTGTAGGGCATATCCAGATCGGCATAAATTGAATCTCATCGTGATAAAACGACAAGAAATCCTGTGCATGATCGACTGGTATTTCCACGTCCTGGATCACGGATTCGGCGTGCATGCCGAGCAACCTGTCAAGAACCTGTGACAGCTTCCAACGACTGTTCCAGCGCATGATCTTTGTGTATGTAATCGAGTTTAATCTCGACCGGCCGTAAATCCGGCGAATAATAGGATTCTGGGCGTACAGATTCTTCGAACACCAGAACCAGTCTGTATCCCATCTCCAAATGTAATCTTCAGTTGTCAGAAAATCTTCGGAACGCTCAAGCAGAGATTTATAATAGATTTTTTTATAAGTATAGTCGCTGGTATAGGGTGCATCATCTGTAAACTGACCGATTGTCAATACCATCCTGCTCCTGCCGAACACAACCCCATCAATGAAGTCGATATCCTTATCGTTGCAATAGCGCGATAAATCTGCGAAATAGACTTGAGGATCGGAATATTGCAGATGAGTCAGCTTTACGAATTGTTTCACCGAAACCACCATGGCTTTGAGCTTCAAAGCGTATCCCAACGTTCCATAAGAATTAGGAAACCCATAAAACAGGTCGCGATGCTCGTTATCCGGCGTGCACAAAACTGTCCGGCCATCGCTCAACAGGATTTCCATCTCCCGCACTGTTTCGTGTACCAGACCGTAGCGGAAGGAAGACGATTCAATCCCGCAACCCGCAGTGGCCCCGCCGATCGTTATGGACTTAAGTTGCGGCACTACTGCAGGAAGCGCATTATTTTTGAGGCATTCGGATACAAGTTTTACGTATGTCGTCATCCCTTCGACTTCGACAACGCCGTTGGTGACATCCACAGATAGCACGTCATTGAAATCCCGGACATCCAGCGTTCGCGCGGGAACTTGCCGGCGGTCACGAAACAAATTGGAGGTCGTTTTACCGAGACGAATGCCCTCTCCACGGTACACGCGCAGATTCTGCGTTAAACGCTGCTTCTTGGCATCATATGCGTGGCTCATTGACCCTCAATCATCACTAAAAAATAATTCAAAGTGTAACCGATACCTTCGCTGCAGCGCACAGGCGTTCAGCATGGGTGGCGTTGTTACTGAAAAGGCAATATTTTTGCCTCGGGTGCCTGAAACCAGTTGCATATTTCGAGATCGTTTCAATGAATACGTTTGCTTCCTTGCAGGCACTCGCCGGGAAGCACCGTTACAGCTTTTAAGAAAAAACACCGGCGGAATTGCGTCGATTTGCCAATGTGAAAACAGTTATCACGGAAACAGGTAAAAAGTTAAGCGTGGTGCGGCTGGCGCCAGAATAGGGTTTGCTGCCACGGGGCAGCCGCAGGGCGTTCCTAAATTCATGTATAACCATGAATATTACAGCTGACCGTATCATCAAGGATTTAACTTACCGGGTGATAAATTTACGGGGAAAATAGGCGAATTACCCTTCCATCGGCTCGTATTTCCCGATTATCTCTGAAAACCTCACGTTGACGGCGAATTGATATTCGGAGTCTATACTTAAAAAGCATCATAATTTGAGGGAAGAACGCTCGGAGCAGGATATCACATGGCCGGATACAACATTTACCAAAAACCCTGTCCGGAATGCAGCGCCGTCGTGCCTAACGATACCGCGCGTTGCAGCTGTGGACACCTGTTCGAAAACAATACCCATGATTCACTACATTCCGATGAGCAGGCATTGCAAGAAGAAGAGCTGTTTGCGGCCTATTTAGCCGCACGTATCGATCAAATCGTGGCAGCCGTCGAAGCAGCTCGCACCGAATTAACCAGCGATACCCTCGATCTGCGAAAAACTGAACACCTGCTTCAGGCTGTTCAGGAAGCCCTCTCTTTGCGTGATGAAAGAGATGCACAAATGGCGAAGATTGCGGTGATTCGTGAAACTATTCAGGCCTCGAATGAACAACCGACACCGGCAACTTCGGACAGCTCCGTCCAAACCAGCGAACCGACTGAAAAGTTCAAGGAACAGCAGGCTGAAAAAGCGGAAAAAATTATCGAGACTTACAAAAACACCGAAACCAAGGAATGCATGCATTGCAAAACCGTGCTGCCTGTGACATCCGTTTTGTGTTGTTGCGGTTATATTTTTTCCCGACACAAACTCATGCTTCCCAGAGCGGTGGACTTTACCATGCGCGGAGAATTGTATCGTTTGAAATAATAATTAGGATCAAGAACTGTACAACAGATTCACCAAGGCGGTATAGGTATTATTATCGTAGTTCCCGAACCTCAGGGCCAGTCCTTCGCTGTTCAAGCGCACAACTTCCGCAGGTAACCGATATAAGTCAGATTGTCCGTGATCTTTCAGCAGGATTACGGCTTCAATCGGCGTGCCGGGTAAAAATTCTTCGTTTGACATTTCCAACAAAGCACCGCTCAGGCTGAGGTCGCGAATTTTCCAGCGCTTGGAATAAGTCAGATCGTAATTAATAAGAATGTTGAGTGAGATTCGTTTCCTGATACTGGCGCGCTTTTCCGTATCCAATATTCCCTCCCAGGACACTTGCGTGTCGGCAAAGAATACCATTCCCGCCCGGTAAAATATCAATAAATATTCAAAAAA